>Ga0247778_1000385_pt1 | contig 63075 bp, 64 predicted proteins | sample UWRJL049202B5_FD_179939 | JGI IMG/M metagenome (GOLD analysis project Ga0247778, IMG submission 179939) | Plant litter microbial communities from Arlington Agricultural Research Station in Wisconsin, United States - UWRJ-L049-202B-5 | ecosystem: Environmental > Terrestrial > Plant litter >... | reverse complement strand
GGATGGGATGGGCTGGACGTACGGTGGGGTGGGGGTACTTGGACCGGTAGGTACCATCTTGATGATAAGGACACTGTCGGATTGACGGAATTGAGGTCGAGAATTAATGGTGTGCTGATGATGGTGAGTTCAGCATGAGGTAGAGAATTAATAATGTGATGGTGAGTTGATGATAGAATACGTTTTGAGATTGAGGTTGGGGAATTTTCTTTTGATGCGCGCCCGAGAAGAAAAGAGGGAAGGAGCGACAGCATCAAATGGAGAGCACCTGGTCCCCTACGAACGTAAGCTCTCTCATATAAGAAATTATCTCAGAGACTGGAATTTAGGTGGTATTGTACAATGCTAAATTTGACTATATTTCCCGAAACACCAAACGCTATGCTACAAGAAAAACAATACCAATTAATACAATCCTCCCTTTCAAACAGCATCCGAGTCCGAGGAAACCCCAACTTTGACTTCCTCATCAGAACTCATCTCCTTCAGCGGCGATCCGGCCAGTCCACTCTCCGCTTGCGCCCACTTCAAGAGCCTCGCAGGATTGAATACGTTCAACGCTGCGACCGCAAACACCATTAACGATCCGTCCAAAGCAATAACGTAGACTTCATGCGTATTCAAGTCACCCTCCCAGCCCTGCAACAACTCGATACTTCGATACACGCCCCGCGCAATCATGCACATAATCGCCAGAATCATAGCGAAAGCGAGCTGCCTCAACGGCTTGCTGCTCTTGATCCCTTGAAAACCTCGAACGAATACAATGCTCATAAGGATGGAATATGCGATCGTCGAGGCAAGCTGGAAAAGAATTCCGGCAACCATGGTATATGTCCCAGGTCGGGTATCGATATCCTTGCTGAATGCCTGGCCAGCCATTCCTCCACCAGCACCTTGTAGGACAAGAGAAATGATGTCGGCGCAGAGGCAGATGATGAGGCAGATTTTGGGCGGAAACGGGGAGCTATGTTTGCCTAGGATGGGGATCATGCGGAAGAGAATGATATAAATTCCAGCTGTGGTCCAGGCGGGAGCTACTTTAATTAGCTTTTGTGAAATTGGAGAGGCAAGGGAAAATACCAAATACCAAGATTGCAATTTGCATTGTAAACAACTGGCTCGAGTAGGAACATTGCGACGCGGCTGTTCGAGCGATCCAGCCCAAGGACTCGGCGCCAGCTCCGACAACGAAGAGGCTTAGCCACCATTTCTTGTACCGGATTGCTTGGAATAGATGCGTGGATGCGGATAGGAAGAAAAGGACAACAAAAATGATGCCTGCTGCGAGAGAAGGTCGATAGCCAAATGGGTTACCGATTTGTGGCGAGTAAGCCTGACAGGAGGGGGTATCCATAACCATCTTGAAAGCGGCTTAGAAATGATATGTTTAGATCGAAAAATAAATGAGGAATGTTGCTCGAAATAGTGATAAGAGACCTGCGAGTAGAATATAATTGATTGCTGATGAATTGGAACATATTGCGCAAGAGGACGATATACTTATATCTGTCTCGTCTTCGCCTAGCATTCCCCCTCTTCGAATTTTCAAAAATATCATGACGCATCACCACCGCAATCGCATTCGCATGCGCATTGCGGCTCAGAATCAAACTGTATCTAAGTTTGGGGAGTGGAGAAAAAAGATGTGAGGCTGGGCGTGTCAAAAACGTGGTCCGACAGAAAAATGGGGGATATTTCGCATTCGCTTGAGCATCAAATCACAGCTCGCCGACACATCGTCATCACTTTCGCTCGCCTTGGCGGTCATTATCGACGGCAATGTTACGGCCGGATCAAAAACCGCATTCGCTTGCTGGGAATATATACGGGGATGAAAGTTTGAGAGTTTGAGAGAGAACTTGAAGAAGTGAGGAGAGGGGAGCAGCTGGAACTCAGAGATGTGTTTCCGCATGCGTCGCTTAACAGTTCCCGCCCCCCTTATATTTCCATGACTTCGATGCAGTGACCTTGTTTCGATCTGTAGCATAATTCTGACGAGAGGTTCGAGTTCTATCATATACTGAATAGATACTGTCATATGACGAGAGTGACGGTATTACTGAAAGTGGATAAAAGGATTCTTGGAAAGATTTATGACTCACGTGACACGTGATATCCCTCCTCTTTTGGTCCTTGTCCCCCGTCAGGAGAAAGTATTTATGTTTGGGATATAATTTTCACTTACCCTATTGTATTGTTCTTCTTACTGGTTTTCTTAAGAGCCAGGTTTGCCAGAATAACACCATTCAATTCTCACTTTATAGCATCGACCCGCCGATTAGCAAGTTAGAAACAAGGCCCAGAGACAGAAGTCTCACGCTTTTAAGCGCTCGAAACTTAGGGGTAAGCGCTATAAATATAGGGTCGTCTCACTGTGAGGCCATTTCGCTAAATGCAGGGTAAAATTCAGAGGTCAGAGCCCCCCACTCTTCGGCTTCATGATCTATTAAATACTGAAAAATCTAGGCCATACTCCGGAGATCTCTAACGACGATCTCTATACCATTTCTTCTTTCTATATCATCAATCATAATCTTCATCCTTCTCAAGTCCCAAGGTCAACCAAGCCGCGATCAAACCTGCCAAACCCCCAATCCGTATGACCCACCCAACCGCCTCGTTATCCTCCCAACCCACATCCGTTAATATCCAAAACATTCCGCTGCTCCCTATGGCAGCAAAAAGCTGTGGAGCTGCTATCGCAGCATTATAGACGCCCATCACAGCACCGGCTTCCAAACCTCCAGACACCACCACGAGATCCTCTTCTTCTGCCGCCCAGTTCTTATTTGATGGAAAGTTGCTGTCTGATGGAGAAGGCTCCCCTGAATGTGACTCCGAATAGTCATCAAGAAGACCATCAGTTTGTTTTGGTACGCCGCCAGTCTTGTAGGTTTGTTTCGCTGCTAGGGAGGCATTGATGAGTGCGAGTGGCGCCCATTGGGTTAGTGCCCAAGATATTCCAAGCAGGGATACGAGTAATATAGACGACGTGGGAGATGTCGTGAAGTATGTTGAAAAGAGTATCACTGACGTGAAGATGTTGGATGCTCCCCAGGCTCTCGGTAACGTCAACCATTTGAGGCTAGATATTCTTCGTAACACTCGCGATGCTCCTTGAGATCTCCGCGATACTTTGTCTCCATTGCTAGAAGAAGGCATTTGATCGTCGTTGTCTGATGATCTTGACGGCGCCGATGGGATGCGGTTGAGTTGGATGATTGACGTGGATGCCTTCGGCCTGGATGAAGAGATGATGAGTGGCAAAAGAAGATTGCTCATCAAGGCCACTACTGCAAAGAGGACCATGCATAACGTGCCCTTGCGGATACCATCACTACGGAGATGGCTCATGAACTGGTCCGAAACATGATCCATTGACCGTGCCAAGATATCTTCTTCATCTAGTCTACAAGTCAGCGATCTTTTCAGAGTGACGAACCTCTCAAACTTACAGAGACCACCAATATAAGTCGTAATGTAGAACAAAAAAGGAAACCATCCCATCCAGGCAAAGAATTGGACTTTGCAAACTCTCTTCATATCCGGAGACATTAGCTTCGCACTTTTGAGAACTTGTTTGAAAACTCCAATCCCAACTCCGCAGTTACTTCCCGCGCCATCAAATACGACCTTCTTCTCTTCGATAGTAATTAATGTCACGGCGACCGTTGAAAAAAGTGCCAAAGAAGCTATCGCAGATAAGCATTTGAACTGCGTATTGCCGAACCAAGGCAGCAGGATAGGCAGCTTCATGAATCCGGATGAATATCCCAAAATGCTTCCAACGCCCGTAATACAACTAGCGTAGGCGACTGCCTGGACTTGCTGATGTGGTGGGCAAGCATCGACTATCAGTGTTCTGATTCCCATCTGAAGCGGCTGGACGGCAACGTTGAGACCTAATATCAATGTGGCAGCAAGAAGTTTCGTAACAAAATTTGCTGCTTTGGTGCTACAAAAAAGCTCATGAACGATTTCGGCGCTCCATGGGAGAAGACACATGAAGAGGATAGTAAATATCGTTCCCACGAGGATGAAAGGTCGCCGTCGTCCCCAAGAACTTCGAGATCGATCAGAGAGAACACTGACGTAGGGTTGGACCAGAACTCCTGACAATGGCCCCGCGAGCCAAATCAACGATACTATATGGAGGGGCAGCCCGAGTGAGGATAGATACGGCTGGTAAATGCATCAGATCATGCCACCCAATCAATCCGCATTACAAAGCAACTGATTAGCAAGTCACTCACCGAGCCTTGTGCTAAGATAGCTGTCCAGATAACTTGAAGGCTAAAATGACACATGTCAGCGTTGGGAATTGAGTGTTGGATAGATCGTATTGTGTTGTCATACCCTCCTGTGCCTATTGTAAGGCAAATAAGGTGCTTTGGTTGCATGTTCTTTCTGCGTTTTATTCCCCCATCTTCGTCTAAAATGTCCATCTCCAGAGACGACCGGTCCGCATCATTTAGCAAGCTACTTGAGGCCGAATCTGAAGGCTCCTCTGCACGGCTGTCCTCTCCAAGCTCGAGGTCATACATTTTGGTATCACGGGCAATCTCCATCTTGGCCATGCTTCGGGGAGCTTGAGTTTTGCGAGCTTACGTACATCCGATCGTGAGACTCAAGCCCGGTTGATGCTGGCTCTGAACTCAACGGCGGCCATCAATCCAGATGAGAACAAGTGTTGATACCGACAGTCATCTTGATTCATGAGGATCCTACCCTCGAAATGTGTTTGCGATGGATCCTCAATCGTGTCGTTGAAGGATTTCAGCTCGCATCGTAAGCTGAGCGGGGTGGTGCGACTCGTCTCCGAAGTACAACAGGTACAGAGGAAAAGGCTTAAAAGGCGGCACTGACAACTGCATGATGCCGGTACCCCATTCGATGTGGGACGGCCCGGATCAGTGCCGCTTTTTGTATCTGCATAAGATCTGCGGATTTACGGCGCGGGTGTATCTCTCTCCCACCTGCCAAATTAGGCAATCGACGCAACGCTACCTAAATTGGTCAACTTCAGAACTTCGAACATTCATGTGGAGTGGATTCTTTTATTATCTTTTTACCGATCGTCTTGGAACAGCAAGAAAACTAGGTGATGTCTCTGGTCCAGATGCCAGTAATTTCAATGGCTCTCTCCTCACTTTTTGCTACCTTTGTTCGGACGGGGCTCTACTCACGTACAGGTTTAAAACATGTTTCATGATTCGTACCACATTTGGTCGTGGGTCTTCATCATTTGGAATCCTTGGTTGCAACATCCATCTTCCACTCTTATCTCAGTGTGGTTGCGATGAAATCTCCTTTGATGTCCGGTGGGGGAGAAAAAAATACCTTTCAATGTGGTCAATGGGCTGGATCCGACGCTCATATATTGTTGTGAAAAGTAATGCATGGGAATCTATGGACTCGAGCGCTGACTTCAAGTCAATTTGGTACCTGGCACCATTGTCCGGATGTCAAACCGGTTCCTTCAAGTTGACCATCGACGCCGCGCCACCAGACGAAGAGCTTGACAGCGGAGTGATATTTGAAGATGCATCAGATGATAGCCACTTAGACGGCGCAAGTTATGAAGAGGATACTTTCGCAAAGCCAGAAATTCCTATGTGGGGATTCGATTTGCAACCTGCAGCCGGTAAGGAGCCTCAATCCGTGATGAGATCCCCCACTAATAGCCTCCATAGACGTTGAAGGCCATATCGCCCAATCTGAAATACCATCTGGTCTAGATGATCCCAAAATGCTAGATCTGGTTAAACTATAGTTGAATAAATGCTCCCATCACTCTAGTTGTGAGGCAAACCGGCCGGACTTTCGCCCTACTAGGCTACTCGAGATCTTAAGTCATGATCATGCACGAGTTGTCGAGACGCAATTTGAGCCTTGTATTGGTGTTTACGCTAGCCTATCACATTGTTAGGGCACTTCCAAGCGCTTGAAGCTAGAGACAACGAATATCAACGAGCTGCGGTCCAAGATTCATATCGTTGGACTGCCCAATACCTATCGGGAGGTCATAGTCATATGTATTGGCTTAGATATACGGTACCTCTGGATCGATAGTCTTTGTCTGTATTCGATCCATCTAGGCGAAAACACTGCACTTGATGATTTGCACCTCAGAAAACTGAAAGAATTATTGTTTTGCAATTATAATCTATATTATAATTTTTTTAATATTTAGATTTCCTTTTATACTTGTATTCTTATGTACACATACCTAAATATCCGGTGTTTCGAATGCCGCTTTGGGCCTTTCGTTGAACTCCGCAATTCTAGGGTGACCTATTCTGCCTACTTCCACTTTCACCGTCGGTACTTTAATTTATACCTATCTCGAAGAAAATATTATCATGGTTATTTGATGGTTAAGAGAGACTATATGATTCCTTTTGAAATACGTAGATCTTGTGAAAATACCTAACCTGTGACTTGAAATTGATAACTTGTAGACCAGTCTTGTTCTTTCTAGGTGCTATAAGGAATTACTCCTGTTTGTTTTGTTCAGTCATCTCCATTTGTGGAAACCCCCACTACCCTCGGCCACTGTCTCCTGTATTCCCTTGTGTCCGAACTTTGACTTCATTTTGCACCAACGATTTTTTGAAGAATTCTTGAATTCCTGAACTTACGCCATGCCGGATTTTTGCAAATCTTGTCTTAATTTTTTCATCCCATCCAAAATCTTTGTTTCTCTAATCCTAATCGCCTGTAAACTAGCTCTTCCAGCCCCATCAATAGCCGACACATGCCAACTTTTATCGAGACCTTTGATCATCGATTCAGGGGTTTCTACTGGCTGATCAATCAGATCAACGGTTTCTCCAAGCCGAGTCAGCAATTCTTGTGCTAACTGCAAAAGCAGGATCAACTGTATCGACGAGTTGGAATGTATCGAAAAAGTCCCTAGGTTCAGATCTGGAAGTCGAATGCCTTTCAAATAGTCTTTGTCCGGAAAAGAGCTGTGAATGGTGCCAAAGAGTTCCGCATAGATCTCGAGAATGCGCAAGTAACACGATAAAACTAGCATACTAGTTCCTGGGTCCATCTGGATTCTCGCTGAGGCTGAGGTTGTGGTCAAATGCGAAAAGTGTGCTTTTCTCTCATTATGACTGTTATCTCCATTCGTCTCATGCAGCTCACCGTTTGCTAGTGGCAGTGGCTCTTCTCTTGATGGTTTTGACCGCTGATCCAGAGGTTTGATTTCGTTGAAGATATCAATGAGCTGTCGGGATAACCGGAAAGTGTTGTCTATGGCAAAGCCCTCACTTTCTCCCATGACCTTATCTGCATCCTCTCCGCCGGGCCGCAATGAAGTGTTTGCAAGCTTGCCGAATGCTGCAGAGCTTTTATGGATCAAATGGAGAGTGGTAGAATGCTGATATAGCTTCAAATTTATTTCTGCCAACTTACCCACCCATGTATCGTCGATGGAGTTGGTTGGAAGCTCCGTTGTTTTGGATGGCGGTTGTTGTTCTGTCCACCTGTTCTCTGATCCAGACCAGAACTCGACATCCAAACTATTATCAAGCGACTCGGTAGCTCCAGGAGAATTCATGGGTGGTGTGCCATTGACGTTGAAGAATTCCGGGGGCAATGAGTATGACCATGGTGCTGAAGGAGAACTGCACCTTCCAACGTCAAACGCTGAGTCTGAAGTAAACACATTGGATAAGTTGCCGCTATTCCGAGACTTGCTGGTGTCGCTAGTGGCCGAGGACAGTTGCCCGCCCGGTGGCTCCTCCCTTGCAGAATTCTTGGACCAGTCCATAGGCATTGAACAAACATCAGGCCATTCAAGTCCCAAAAACGCCAAGTCACCCTGTATATCTATATTGTCTACAATCCTTAGTAACGCGCTCGTTGAATTTCAGATGGGGATTCAAGTAGCCTCAGAAACCCTAGGTACGTACCGCATCCTGTCTCAGCATGAGAAGCTTGTGATATATTCCGTCGCATCGCTTTTTGCTTGTTTAGATCTTGTGACTGTTTACGATTCCCTCGGCGAGTTCGATTTCGCATCGAGAGGCTGGACGTACACTGGACATTTGCCTTGACACAACGCATGCAATTGCTGTTCTCAATCCGCTGGCACCCAACCTTTTGAGCGTGGCACAAATCGCAAGCCTTTCGATAAGATATCCCAGACATTTTTTCTTCTCAGTTTGAGCACATGATCGGAAAGAAAATGCTTGGTTGCAACAGGGAAAATAACATGACCAAGTATCAGGTCATGATATAATCTATGAAAGTAAGGCTGAAGACGTAACGGCTGCAAGTAGCTAGTGCTTATTCAGTGGTCTGCCAAAAATCACGTTTCGGAATTAACAATGAGAGGAGGGTGTGCCCGACATGTTCCAGAGAACTCGTGTTGAACCACACACTCTTAGCTGTATATTAAAGCCACCAAGCCATATTGTACCACCTGCTGGATTCGGATTCGGTATACCGATATATTGTTACACCAAAAGGATTGCACATACAGGATTAATGCATTGAAAACCAGCATTATGGCCCTGCATGACATAACTTCGGGCAAACTATGTGAAACTTGCTGATTCAGCCTAAATAAAATTCCCTCTTTACTTGCATATTTACCCAGCGTTTTCATTATTGTGCACTCGCCCAGGTTAAGTGGAAGGGTGTTACGGGCATTCGCACTTTCTGGACGAGGATTACGTTCAACGTTCCAGCCACGTAGTAAGCGATCAAACGCGGGGATTTTCTTACATAGTTCAGCTGCCCTTGGGCTTTCGGAGTCAGATTTCACCCTGACACTAAAAGCGCCACTTGCAAGGGATATAGGCGTGTCAATTGGTTCAGATAACGATGATTCGCGTATACCTTCTTGTCACATTTGAGGATGATCCCCAAACCCAAAGGGAAGTAGGCCTCCCGCGGTCCAAGAGTGTTCCGAAGTTGCCAACAACTGCCCTTGACTACCCGAGGCTTTTGATGAGAAACCAGAAAAGCCCTTCAAATTTGGCAGGATTTGAGAAGTCTCTAAGTCAAAAAACATTTCCCGTAAGAATCCGTATGCTTATTACGGTTTTTGGTATTACTGAAGCGGTCAAGAGGGGAGGCGGGCTTGGACCGATGCAAAATGTATCCATCGCCGAGGTTCTCTAATTTGCTCAAAACAAGCACTGAGACTCCGACGCCGAGTGCCACCTACAGGTGTGGTTATACGGCTTATACATAGCTGCACGATTTCGGTGTTGGCCACTCGTCTAGGTACGTGAGAACTTAGAGATCATCTGTAAGAAAGGACATCAACCAGCCTTCTTCTAGATTCCCTGGTAACAAATTCACTTACAGTATTGAACTCTCGCACAAATGATGGATGAAAAAGCATCAAACTTTGTCGCACACCTTTCCTTGTCATGGAGGTTACTATTTTCGGTGCTCGTTGTTCTGGGGGGACTGGTGAGTTATTAATCAAATCTCGTATGCAAATAAGGATTTCGGGCTCATCATCATTTTACCTAGCATTATATCATTCAGTTTATTTATCTCCTTTACTTCCATCCACTCGCTAGATTCCCGGGTCCAAAGTTGTGGATTGTCTCCCGCTTCTTCAACGGATTATCATTACGCAAAGGCACGTTCGTTCATGATTTGAAAAGCTTCCATGATATCTACGGCCCCATAGTCCGCTATTCGCCAAATGAGCTGTCATTCATTGATGGTGGAGCATGGCAAGATATTTATGGACACCACGGAAGCGACAAGAACTTTCTCAGAAATCCATTATGGTATCGACCGGCTCCCAATAATGCCCATACCATCTTGTCCGCGGGCAATGAGGACCATGCGCGAATCCGTCGAACTCTGTCGCATGCGTTCTCAGAAAGAGCGCTTAAAGACCAGGAGCATTTGTACGGCGTATATATCGACATGCTCATCGAACGTATAACGAAATGTGCTGATGGCAGTCCCATCAACATGCTGGATCTCTTTCAGTTCACAACTTTCGATATTGCGGGAGATTTGGAGTTCGGCGACTCATTTGGGTGCTTAGAAAGCGGTCAATATCATCCATGGATCTCAGTCATGTTAGCACATTTTAAACGGCTGATCATCATGGGATCAGTGATCATGATGTTCCCTTTCCTCCGACCCCTAGTGCCTCTTTTAGTTCCCAAGAAAATTGCCGAGCAGAGGCTACAGCGTTTCCAGTTCTCACAAGCCAAAGTAGGCAAAAGACTTGATATTGGTGATGATCCCAATCGCGCAGACTTCATGACTTATGTCTGTCGATATAACGACGAAAAGGGAATGACCCGCGCAGAGATCGAAGCCACATTCGACATTTTGGTTACTGCTGGGAGCGAGACCACTGCCTCGACGCTAGCTGCAACCCTCCACTATTTGACTCGAAACCCTGCAAAGTTCCAAAAGCTGAAGATTGAAATTCGGAGCGCATTCAACGACATATCCGAAATCAACCTGGAAAGCAGCGCAAGATTGGATTACCTGACCGCTGTCATCAGGGAGGCACTGCGGCTAGCTCCTCCAACCCCAACGATGTTACCTCGTGTAGTGCCTTCAGACGGCGCTCAGGTCTGCGGTGAATGGCTTCCAGGAGGTGTAAGAAACCTCTCCTCCACCTTCTAATAGCGTGTTGTGCTAAAGAATATTGTAGACTTCTGTCGGAGTTTCTCAGTTTGCCATGTTTCACTCTGAGAGTAACTTTTCGAATGCGGGCTCTTTTGTCCCCGAGAGATGGTTAGACGTGAACAACAGGCTCAAGAGCGAGTCTAAGGCTTTCATGCCGTTTTCGTACGGTCCTCGCAACTGCTTAGGACGCAATCTCGCATGGGCCGAGATCCGAATTATTTTGTCCAAGATGATTTGGTCATTTGAGATTGAGAGCAGTGGGCCAAATTACCAATGGGAGAAGCAATTGACGTTCGTGATGTGGCAGAAGGAACCGTTGATGGTTAGTGTGACTCCGGTGAAGCGTCGAGTTTGATAACGGAGCATTTCGAAAGCGGAACTTCTGCTGTTCAAGGAGTGGCTGGCTGAGCTTGATGTACAGCATTTCTAACGCAAATTTTGAAGAACAACCATAGTATAAGGACTTGATTTCAATCATTTAAGTACAGGTAGAAAAAGTGACCAACTATTTTCTGTTTAATATCTATGCTTTATTCTGCAGGGACGAATCCCAGATAGCTAGTAGAATCCTAGCACAGTGTACTGAAGCAATCCATCTAGTAAACTACCAAAATTCTGCCACCTTGGCGAACGGCTAGTAGCTGTAGGAGAATATACCAGGCTTCATACTAGTCTTCGGTATTAATGGAGAATTACGTCCCAGCACTCACTGTATACAAGCTTACGTCAAGATATGAGAATGGTATTAAAGACGCTGTAGTTACGCATTCATTACATAAGAATTCAGTCATGCCAAATTCACGACTGCGCAGCTGGAGCTGGAACCGGAGTTCCTGCAGCTGAGGCCAGATCCGTCAAAGCCTTGAAGTCAGGATAAGTCGACTTCCCATCTCTGATATTGACAACTTGTCCATTCATAACATACTGCTCTACCCAGCCAAGTGATACAACGGTGTGAGTGCGGTTAACAAAAGGCTCCTCCTCCTGCTGGAGTTTTTGAAATTCGGGGTCGTTGGTGATCTTGGCGAGGTCGGCAAATGTTTTGAAGTAGAACTCCACGGTCATATCATGGTCATCGACGACCCAGCCTCGGTTGCGGCGGTTATTCATTTCTTCGAGGGCCTTGCGGTAGTTGATTGGGGTGAAGCACTATGCACCCATCAGCGATTAAGATGAGAGAGTCTTCCAAATAAAATTGATAGAAACGTGGAGAAGTGAAAAGGGCGAGAAATCGGCTTACCTGGACGTAGCTTTGCATGCCATGATTTGCATGCATGGGAGCTGCCTTGACGGCGTGATTGTTTCTCGCAAAATCGTGACCTTCTTCACCGGTGATCTTGGGGTTTCGATAGAGGGAAATGGAAAGGCGTAGTAAGCGGGGCGTGGTATCCGTGTTGTCGGCCATGATGAACGATACTGCTGGAAGAAAATGAATTTCTGGAGATGAAGTAATGATTTTATTCAACTTAAAAGATGTCACACTGTAAAGATACCGTGGCGTTGATGATGGGGCCGATTGTAACCCACCCCGGATTCGGGCTTTACCTTAGCCCCACTATCTCCAGTTGCACAGAACCGATCTACACTAACTCCAGTTACACAAACTTGACCCAGACTAACTCCATTAACTCCACTGCGCGTCACGAACCATTTTCATCAGCTGTAACACCAAGTCAATTTATCAACTTTAACCCTCATGCCGATTAGTTCCAACGCCGAAGATGACTTGCATATGCATGGACGGCCTGTTACTCCATATGCCTCCAGACACATTCGGACCTGGTATTCAATCTCAATATTTTCTGCCGAGGCAATATGAGCAGCAACTCTCGACTGTCGCACAAAGAGGTTCAGCTTTCGGTACGGAGCCATCCCCCTCCTTTTCATTCACAATCACAAATCTCTAAGTGTGAGGATAAGCGCTTTCAACAGAATGGCAGAGCGAAAAGAAGCAAAAGAAACGACAAACCTCGACGTGGGGAAGGCTCTAGAGCAATCCACATCTTCACCTCCAAACAATGCAGGAAGCTTCGAACCGCCGAAAACTGCTAACCCAGAGCCTCCAAAGCCACCGCCTCAGCCAAATGCCCAAGGCTGGCGGTTCTGGATGGTTTTTATTCCGCTGTGTGTCAGTACTCTACTCGCCGCACTTGAGTCGACTGTCACGTCGACGGCGCTGCCAACCATTGTCCGTGAGCTCGGCGCCAACGAGAACTATATCTGGATCTTGAATGGCTATCTTTTGACCAGGTAATACAAGATCAACATCTGACGGAAACTCCCATAAATATTCTTGTACTAATATTCTCTTAGCACCGCTTTGCTCCCAATTTATGGCCAATTTGCTCAGGTCTTTGGGCGCAGATACCCAGCAATCGTAGCTGTTGCGCTATTTACTTTGGGTAGTGGTATCAGTGGTGGAGCGACGTCAATAGCTATGCTCATTGCTGGCCGAGTTGTTCAAGGTTTGTGCCCAGACTCACTACCTCGAATAACAAGGCAGCTAATATTTTGATAGGTATTGGCGGCGGCAGTATCGGTATCATGACTCAACTGATTATCAGTGATCTGGTATCATTACGAGAACGAGGCAAATATATGGGATTAATATTTGGAACATTTGGCTTAGGAGCAACACTCGGCCCTGTCATAGGCGGTGTTATCGTACAACACGTGTCTTGGCGATGGGTTTTTTATATTAACCTCCCAGTCGGTGGACTAACACTCTTGCTCCAAATTTTGTTCCTTCAAGTCACCTACACGAAAAGATTGACATTCAAGGCATCCCTCCAAAAAATCGACTGGATTGGAAACGGGTTGCTTGTAGCATCCGTCGTCTCGGTTCTTATTGCCCTTTCTTGGGCCGATATTCGATATACTTGGTCTTCGTGGCATATAATCGTTCCTCTGGTTCTTGGCTTTGCAGGAACTGCAGCGTTTCATGCCTTCGAAACAACTAAATATGCCAAAATCCCCACCATTCCGCCTCGGGCTTTCGGGAATCGAACAACAGCTACTGCTTTAGCTCTCACCTTCATCCAGAATATGTTGACCTATTGGCGAATTTATTTTCTACCAGTCTACTTTCAATCAGTAAGACTTGTCACTGCTCAGAAGTCCGGGCTACTGCTCCTCCCCACTGTTGGGACTGGAGTCCCTGTAGCAATCGTGGCTGGCCTGGTCCTTACAAAGTTCGGTCGGTATAAGCCATTACATCTATTCGGATTTGCGGTCATGACAGTTGCGGCGGGCCTTTACATCCTTTTCGATTCTAGCTCTTCCTTGGCGACTGTGATTATCTTTCAGATCATTGCCGGTGTTGGTACTGGTTGTACTATCACAACTATGCTCCCTGCCGTCCAAGCACCTCTCCCGCAAAGCGATGTAGCTATCGCTACTTCAACATGGGGATTCATTCGATCTTATGCCAGTGTTTGGGGAGTTTCTGTACCTGCCGCCATCTTCAATAGTGTTTTTGCTCGCAACGTAGGCATGATTACCGACCCTGCTGCGCGAGCTTATCTTTCTACTGGAGGCGGGTACTCCCACATCTCTCCGGAATTCATCAAGTCGCTGCCCGAGGATACTCGTCGACAAGCCGTTGAGGTTTACACCAAAAGCCTCAAGGTCGTCTGGGAGGTTGCCCTTGCTCTGTCAGTGTTAGGGTTTCTCCTTGTTTTCCTTGAGAAAGAAGTGAAGCTGAGAACAACGGTGAAGTCAGATTATCAACTCAAGCAGAAAACGAAGACATCAGATTTGGAGAAACCCGTCAATCCAAAAGCTGATGAAGCCGTCAAGACGTGATTTGGTCCTTGGGTTCAATGTAGTTTTTTCGTATGGTACCCAAGGAAGCCAGACAACAGAGCTGGAGGTAGACTAGTTATATGGATAGTATTCTCTATGGCGGCAAAAGAAGGCATCTCAATTCATTTGTGCCAAGCAGAGGCATAGGTTGTTTTTTGTCATTCTTCATCCTTTCAGCCAAATATTAATAACGGGTATTCAACCAAAAGCATTAGAACTCTTATTATGAGGATTTTCAAGCAAAGTATGAGCTTTGACAGTCCACAAGCAGGGCGTGTGAGACCTAAAAGACACAATATCATGATTATATTGTGCTATTGAGTAGTGACATTCAGGGTGCCTGTCAGATCTTCCCACAGATTTTGCGGTCAATCTTAAACATCTTATCCAGCCAAGCAAAGGTTTTCTGGTTCAAAATCCCAAACGAGCCAACCTTCGCTTGCAGCCCGCCTTCTCCAAGGTCAGTTGCGATCCAGGTCATCTTTTGTTCCTCTGGTATGTGATCCAAGCAGTTGTAGACACGCCAAGTACCTACTTCTGGCGCTGCGTAGATTGAAGCCGCGGCGCCTGTGACCATCACTGGGCATTTGACCTTGTCCAGAAAGATGGTCTCATCCTCATTTGCAAAAGTGTACCGCATCATCGAACGAAAGACCTCAGCCGCAGTATCTACTCCAAAAATCCATTTCATATGAGTGAATTCCCATTTGGTTTGAGCGTTGAGCCAACTGAAGACGGAGACTGCGTAGTCCCACAAATGATCGGGTGCAAAACCTCCTGCCTCGAAGGTTGTTATGAACATGTGAGGCATGCGGCCTTTCACCAGGTCCCACATGGAGAAAAAAGGATCAATTGCTACGCATGCCTTTACCCTGGAATCAGCTGCACCCCTCAAAGACAGGTAGCCTCCGATGGAGCACCCGGCGAGAGCTAGCCGGTCGAGATCAAGCTCAAACTCAGGGTGCTCGTCGTTGTATTTGTACAGCCAGTCAAGGACTTTGGATATCACAAACTCCCAATCGGGTCTCATGGGTAATTTATCCTTTCGAAGGACCATGCCTTGTCCGGGTCCGTCAAATGTCAGTGCCGCATATCCGTTTTCGAGCGCTCCGTATGGGAAAATATAGAAGATTTCCTCCTGAGTAGCATCCCCACCCACAGTATTGAGGAGTAGTGGGATTTTCCCGGGGAGGCGCTTAGAAGGTTGAGGAAGATAGAGGTAAGCAGGCAAATCAATACCGGGTGCATATGGAATCTCTAAGTAAAAGACTTGCTCGTCCATGAGCTGCTGGGCGCGCCGGAAGTTTGAGATCGAGTCTTCGGAGACTCTGAGAACACGAGGATCGCTGGAAGAGCCGTTGAGCATGAACTGAGCCGAGCGTTGATAATTTGATGCTCTGAAGTATGCCCGCTTAGCAGCAACTTGGTTGCCAGCTAATTCTGCCTCGCCCGCAATTATTTCAGCCTTTTCGCCTGCCTTCATCCAGGCCCTGTACCAACTCTCCACGTCATTTTCCTTGATTTCCCCAATAGCCACCAAGACCTCTCCGATTTCTGCACCATCATAAGGCGCGAAGCTCACGAGGCGCAAGGCCTCGAAGTTGAAAAAGTCGCCTTTGAAAAATCGGAACATTATGATTTGAAATTTCGTCACGGTATGCAAAAAAAAAACAAAAGAACATCAGATGTATGCATGTGACAATATAGCCGATCTCAACGAGTTCCGGTGATGGGTCAATTGCCGCGATAGGGAATTCTCGGCGTTGAGACTTTGTCTCCTTACCTGGTTATTGCTCGCCAACTTCGGAACCTAGGAAATATTTCCGACTCAAAGCCGAGTCGGAGACGGTCTTGAATCCTTTCTGCAAACATGGTTTCCTGGTCTCGTATCAGCCCAGCCTATCGGCCCTGAGAGGCATTCTCAGGAGGAGCCCGAGCGAGGGATACCTAGCTCGTAAATTAGATTAGCAGCCATGGGCCTGCCCTCACTTGAAGCAGCATTTTGGATCGCCAAGCAGGCGGTTAACATTTGTAACAATGGCGCCGTCGACTATTATTCCTAGGTTTCAAAGAGCTCTCGTTGCAGCAGGACCGGGAGAGTTGACCCTCAAAGCCATTCCTATCCCTTATGTGGACGAAGAGGGTGTCTTGGTGAAAGTCGCCGCAGTCGCTCTTAATCCCTCTGATCATAAGCTGCTTGATCAGTCGACCACCGTCGGAGCAATCTGCGGGAGTGATTATGCGGGAACGATTGTGAAAGTTGGCAAGAGTGTTTGTAATGGGCTCAAGGTTGGAGACCGCGTTTTTGGGGCTGTCTTTGGATCGAACCCAGGAAATCCTACTAACGGGGCGTTCTGCAACTACGTGTCTGCTCAGTCGCAGTTGTGCATACGTATTCCACACGATATGACTTTCGAGTCAGCAACGTCCATGGGAATGGCACTCAAGACAATGGCGCTGTGTTTCCGCTCACTTGGCCTTCACACGAAAAATATAAACACTCCCCACCCCGAAAAGGCTGCTAAGATGGAATATGTTCTTGTTTACGGAGGATCGACAGCAACTGGCACAATTGCCATACAGATGCTGAAGCACTCGGGCTACCTTCCTATTGCCATTTGCTCCCCCAGGAACTTTGAGTTGGCGAAGTCACGCGGAGCCATCGAGGCGTTCGATTACAAGTCGCCTACCTGCAAAGATGAAGTCCAACGCTTTACGAAAGGGAATTTAGCATACGCACTTGACTGTATTGGAACCGCAGCGAGCATGGTTCTCTGCTACGGATGCATCGGGGAGGTGGGAGGTCGCTATTGTTCTCTGGAAATGTATCCCCGCCGTCTCACTATCCGTCGTCGCAAAATCAATCCCGACTGGGTCCTCGGATGGACTATGTTCGGGAAGCAAGTCAAACTGGCGGGTGCATACGGTCGGCAGCCTTCACTTGAGGATTTCGCTCTTGTTGAAGAATGGGTAAAGATGTTGAATGAGCTCCTACCAACTGGGAAGATTGCACCACACCCTTTAGAAGTGAGTACGGCCGCGTTAACGGCGATACCAGCATCTTTGAAGGATTTGCGTGATGGAAAAATATCGGGCAAGAAGCTTGTTTTTTCAATATAGATAGATGGTGAAGCAATTTCATGTAATAAGAGCTTGTGGAGTAACAAGTATAGTACTTTACAGAACAGTGAGAACACTAAGGCAGGCCTGCGGACCTTGTTCCCGCTTCCCTATCAATACAAGGCTTGCTGAAACAAACGGAAATAAGTTTCACGCAATTTGGCTGATAATAGGTACCATTCCACTGAAGATTTAGTAGTTTTAGAATACCTGTCACAAAAAACTCGCAAAGATTAGTTTTCTCATTTATCTGACTTTTGTTCGAAATTAGGACCATTACACACAGGACATTTCCACTACTATTTCATGATGATCAATTTCCCACACCCGAGTAACCAATTCTTTCCATGAAGCAGGTTTTATTCCCTTGTCGAGTCGGATAAACTTCAACCCCCTGATGTTCCAATGAGTTCCCAACCCCCAATCTCTCTCAACTGCGCGCCACTTTTCACCTGGGCAAGCTAGCAAGTGCCTAGAGCCTGAGGAATGTAGCCGTAGCACAGACAAACATAAGCCAAGCGGGAATATTGACCCACAACATACGAGTGTAGTTGTTTCCAAGCCATCCCCTCAAAGCATCTTCGTTCTTTTTCCCGATGTTCTCTTTGTTCGAGATTCGTGCGTTCCATTGCATCGACCATGCTCCGAAGCGAAAATGCAGAATAGACAAAATGCCGCCAATGGTGTAGAAGAATTTTGTCTGGGGATGCAGTTGCGAACCAGCGGCACCGAAAGAGTTGATGAAGGCCAATATCAAGGCGAAGGGATAAGCAAGCATTATTACCCACTTTGTCGGGCGAGCGAATGCTGCAAACCAGTGCACAACAATATGTGCCATGGCATTGTTTGGTTTCTCGAGGAGCGTGGGCTCGAGGAAAGAGCGAAAAGCGTTTTGTTGGTCGATTGCGCACATCAATGACGCAGAGGAGATCATCAGGGGACTCAGTCTGAGGAGCGCAAGACCCAAGGTTGCGGGCGAAATTGGAGTCGAGTGGTAGCCAGACATGTTGTCTTCAGGTCTTGTGGTAATGTTGTCCTGGTTGAACATCATGAAGGCGTTTCAATTAACAGAAGAGATAGAACTGCAAAACGGATACTATGCTGCCAAAATGTGGGCACTTCTCGATTGAGTTGCAAAGCAGCAATGATCCAAATCCCTTCTCTAGCGTCTCACCGAGTCACTGGCACTTCTTGCATATGGTGTCGCTGCGAGCAACCTTTTCGACGCCGCTTCCGACACGACTGGAGGTCCGAAGATAGTCAAGTCGCCGCGCGGAGCTTCGGTGCAGTATTCGGTGCAGTATTGAAGCTGAAAGGACCTCGGCGATGGTGTTGGCGGAGTTGGCGGCGGTGGCGGCGTTGGCCTCGGGATCCAGTCAAGAAGACTTCATACTGTTGTTACACTAAAGCTAGATGACGTGGAGAGAAGACCAGCACTGTCGGAAGTAGAGACCTTCCTTGAGAAAATGTTAGGCTAGGTAGCTTGATACCATTACGGTACCGGTGAGCACACTTATCAACAGGAGGTACAGATTACATGGTGCACCAGCAACTTTACACAAAGAATCTAAAACTTAAACTTTTTCCAAGAAAGAAAAAAGAGAGAGCAAAATGTATATTTCTCTTCACGGTGGAATTTCACATTAGATAGAAAAGGACATAGGTGAGAAGTTGGCGATGAGGTGGCTCAAAGAAGAGAATACCTTAGTCAGCGGCCCACTTGGAAATCTCTTCAGTCATCTGCGACAGCTTCATCTTTAATCATGATCACCTCTAAATGCCACCACCACATAAGTCACCGAATCACTTCAAATGCATTATATTCATTGCTCATGATCTCAAGAAGTAGTCCCTGTGGAGAAATGAAGTAGCTTTTTGGATTTCCCTGTTTTCTACCCTTGGCGTCACGCGATTGAATGCCTTCAGCGACCGCACCACCTCACCCCACCTCTTAACCCCTGGCCGCTTGCAGTCGAACCTTGACCCCATTTGCGGATGCAACAGTCAATGTAAGCCCTTCAGTCCATGGCAGTGGATCAGCCGCGTCAAGCTGCTTGAATTCTTGCAATAGCCGGACGAGAACAAACGTAGCCTCTGTGAGAGCATATTGTTGACCAAGACACATCCTTGGCCCGCCATTGAATGGTAGATATTCCTACATCAAGATCAATTCTGTATTCAGGGCGTGAAATTGGTCAGCTCACCCAAGAGTGCCTGGAATTCTCCCATCGCTCAGGACGGAACTCCTCGGCGTCGTCGCCGAAGAAATCCTTCCGTCGATGCATGGCATAGACTGTATATACCACGATGCTCCCCTCCGGAACGAAAATTGGCTGATCGCCATTTACACCTCCTCCTTCTGGGAGAACCGTGTCTCGAACTGCAAGTCGTGTGTTGGTTGGGACGGGTGGGAAAAGACGAAGAGCTGTCGAAAAGTGAATTGTGAGTTTTCTATGCCCTGGATGCTTCTATTGTACCTGGTAAAGGACTTTCAAGGACTTACTTTCTTGAATGCAGAACTTCGTATACTTGAAATCTCTGAGCTGCGCATAGCTAGGCAATTTGCCATCAAGCACAGCAACTTCGTCGCGGAGCTTCTTCCAGCTCTCGGGCTTCCGCGCAAGCTGAAAAATTAGATGACTAAGGAGACTAGCTGTGGTATCTCGTCCTGCGATCAAAATGCTCAGCAGCTCATCCCGAATTTGATCTCTGTTGTCCGTAGCTTTTGCCAGTTCTTGGAGAAACAGGTTTTTTCCGCCTTGCTCTGCGATTTCAGGGTCGATTTTCAAGAACCTTCGTCGATACTCAATGGCTTCATTGACGAACCGGTCTACATAAGCTCGACAGTAGTCGTAGGCTTTGATAGCCTCGGGATTTCGGCGGAATATCCGTAGCGGGCCGAGCCGGAAGCCCATGGCAAGCTCCCCCAAGCTATAATTGAAGGCTTCACCAAATTCTCTATCAGCTCCCGAGCTTTGTCGCAATGAATGGGCAGAGTGCCCGAAGAGGAAGTCGGTTGCAGAATCAAGGGTAAAGCGAAAGAAGAGATCTTGTAAGTCTATAACTGATCCATCCTTGGGGATGAGCTTTAAAAGGTCTTGAATGTGTTTCTCGAAAGTGTCGAGATCTGCCACTTGATCCTTCTGGAAATTTGGCCGAAGCATTGCCCGTGAATGGGACCATTCTTCTCCATCCGTCGTGAATATACCCTTCCCAAGCAAGCGCCCCATGATAGCTGGTCGTTGTCCAAGCGAGTAGTCATTGAACCGCAGAGAGAGGATTGTTTTGATATTCTGGGGGGCGACGGTGAAGACTGCCGGCCTCCACAAGAGAGTGACGCCAAACGTTGGGCCCATTGTCTCGAATCGACGACATAGCGTTTCCAGAAACACCTTTCCCCTAGCTGCTTTGATATTTTGTCTGATAAAATCTAATGACAGGGGAAGTTTCCCTGAAAATTGGGCTGCGATGGGTTGGCATCTATGTTTTGCCTTGAAGTCTGCTCGGGAGCGATAGAGAGAAACAAGTGTCAAAATTCGCCGGCCAAGTAAGAAGATCACAATTACGCCAAGCGCGAAAATCGTGGCAATTGTGCCAGGCAACTGAATAGGCAATATCATTGTGAAGTTTCGCGTGTGTTGCTTTTCAAATGGTCACAGTCGAGGCGTTTCTTACCAGCCTGCCATCGCGGTGCTTAGGGTATAAAGCTCGGCTTTACTGGTATGGATCTAGTTTCCAAAAATTCACTCTTGACTGGGCTTCATCACCGAAAGCCGAGCTGAGCCCGGTTGGTGGATGAGCTCCGAGTCGGCGATCTAGGGGTAAGATTCGAACCCTTTTGGATCTGCGACACTGCGACTTGATCTCTGATTATATCCAAATATCGTGGAACAGATATTGTGTTAACAACAAATTTCGGATATGATGCATTACATTGTAGAAGAAGACTTGACATAAATTTTCGTGACAAAACTCTTTTGCCAGCTATGGCTTATACTTACCCGCCTTCAGAGCCAATAGCGATTATTGGCAGTGGTTGTCGGTTCCCCGGAAAAACTACTTCGCCATCAAAGCTCTGGGATCTCCTCACTAATCCTACAGACCTTTCAAAGAAGACGCCGCTTGATCGTTTCGATGTTGATGGCTTCTACAACACTGACGGCGAACATCATGGCACGACCAACGCTACCAGCTCTTACTGGCTTGAGGAAGACCACAGAATGTTTGATGCAGCATTCTTCAATATCACTCCCAAGGAGGCAGAGGTACATCTCATTTATTCCTGAAGAGATCATTTGCTAAATTGGAAGTATTTAGGCAATCGATCCACAAGCCAGGCTCCTGCTTGAAACGACTTATGAAGCCATGGAGTCTGCTGGACTCACAATTGCAGGGTGCTCTGGAAAGAACATTTCCGTTTTTGTGGGGACAATGACGGCGGATTACGATGGACTCACACAACGTGACGAGCAATACGCAAGCCAATACTGTGCGACCGGGACTTCCCGAGCTCTGATTTCTAATCGAATTTCGTATTTTTTCAACTGGCATGGCCCATCGTTTACTCTTGATACAGCCTGTTCCTCTAGCTTGGTCGCAGTTCATCAAGCAGTTGTCAGTCTGCGGAACGGAGAGTGTACAGCTGCGTGCGCTGCTGGTGCCAACGTCATGCTAGGACCGGAAAACTTCATCGCCGAGGCCAAACTCCATATGCTTTCTCCCACCGGAAAAAGTAAAATGTGGGACATTGATGCCGATGGTTATGCCAGGGGAGAGGGCATTGCAGTTGTGATGCTCAAAACACTCTCTCGGGCACTTGCAGATGGGGACAAAATTGAAGGTATTATTCGTGAAACTGGAGTTAACTCAGATGGGAGGACTCAAGGAATTACAATGCCTAGTCCTGAAGCACAAAGAGACTTGATTGTCGAAACGTACCGGAAATCTGGACTTGATCCCAAAAACCCCGAAGAACGCTGCCAATATTTCGAAGCGCATGGCACCGGGACCCAGGCCGGAGACCCCCGGGAAGCACAAGCCATCAGCGAGGCCTTCTTCCCACTAGAAAAATCTCCAGCACACGACGGCGAGACCGACTTGCAGAAGCTTCTCGTAGGCTCAATCAAGACACTTATTGGCCATACCGAGGGTGCTGCTGGAATCGCTGGATTATTGAAGGCAAATCTGGCTATGAAGAACAGAACAGTTCCTCCGAACCTACATCTGCAAACCTTGAACCCCAAGGTTGCTCCATTTTATTCAAATTTGAAAGTACCAATCTTATTGACACCTTGGCCTTTGAACCCAACCGGGCAACCTCTCAGATCCAGCGTAAATTCCTTTGGATTCGGGGGAACAAACGCCCATGCTATAATTGAGTCATACGAGCCTTGGATTCACAATAGGGGCCGCTTGTCACAGACTATGCCCCAGGCAGGGAAGAATATGCCGAATCGAAGCGCGTCCTCCACTTTCCCCATTCCCCTGCTCTTCTCAGCGTACACACAGACGGCTTTGGCGTCTACTGTTGAAAACTTTGTCACATATCTGAAGAGCAATGAGTCCGTTGATCTCCACAATCTCGCCTACACGCTTTCCTCACGGCGCTCTGTTTTTCCATACAAAGTGTCTTTCACAGGCCTTGACCAAGAACATTTGATCCAGAAGATGGATAAGCAACTATGCAGTCGGGTGGAAATGGGTAAGCGCTCAAATTCCGGGGGATCCGACAGTCGGATCTTGGGTATCTTCACCGGGCAGGGTGCACAATGGTACTGTACATTCAAACTTCCATGCTGTCATATTCATGGATAGCTTACTGACTCCTTGTTGCTTTAGGGCTGCCATGGGAAAGGCCTTGCAGCAATCATCAAACGTATACTCCGCCACAATCCAAAAATTAGACGCGGTCTTGCGGACTTGCCCAAATCCTCCAAATTGGTCTCTCCAAAAGGAGTTGATAGCCCCTGCCTCTGAGTCTAGACTTGATGAGGCAGCCTTGTCTCAACCACTGTGTACCGCGATTCAAATTGCCTTAGTGGACCTACTTCAACACTCAGGCGTCACATTTAGCGCAGTGGTCGGTCACTCTTCTGGGGAAATTTCAGCAGCTTATGCAGCTGGAATCCTGACGGCAAGGGATGCAATATTAATTGCATACTATCGTGGATATCATGCGAAATTAGCTACAGGGCCCAATGGCATGAAAGGCGCTATGATGGCGGCTGGCCTGGACATTGAGGAGGCCATGGACCTTTGCGAAGACCCGAAGTTTCTCGGCCGCGTTTACATTGCGGCAAGCAATGCTCCTGCTAGCGTCACTCTCTCAGGCAACATAGACGCAATACATGAAGTGCAAGCCACCCTTGAGGAGCGGAAGAAGTTTGTTAGAGTGTTAAAAGTAGACACGGCATACCACTCTCACCACATGGATCCCTGTGCTGCTCCATATCTCCGGTCAATAAAAGCTTGTCGCATCCAGCCTCAGAAACCTATCGTTTCCTGCACCTGGGTATCAAGTGTCTATGGAACTGTTGGATCGCCAACTATTGAGGAGCTTTCAGGAGTCTATTGGAGGGATAATATGGTACAGCCTGTGCTTTTCACTGAAGCACTCGAGCGTCTGCTTCGAGAAGATGGCGCATTTGATGCCGCACTTGAGATTGGCCCCCATCCGGCGCTGAAAGGCCCTGGTACGCAGACAGTGAAAGCGGTTTTTGGAAAGTCCATGCCATATTATGGCGTGCTAGATCGTAAAGAAAATGATCTCGTTGCTTTTGGAGATGCCCTCGGGTTTCTATGGACCCATCTGGGGCCTTCAGCGGCCAATCTCGACAGCTATATGGCCAACTTTGAGAATGTCGATTACGGGCCACCTCAGATCATTGCCAACTTGCCTTCTTACCCATGGGATCACTCCCAACTACACTACCGAGAATCTCGTTTGTCCAGACAGTACCTGAGAAGACGGGACTTTCCAAATGAGTTACTTGGGACACGAACATCAGACGATTCGGATTTCGAACTTCGCTGGCGTAATATTCTGAAGCCCAATGAGTCCATCTGGCTCAAAGATCACAGATTTCAAGGTCAAATCATTGTACCTGCCGCTGCATACTGCATAATGGCGCTGGACGCTGGGAGGGCCCTCTCAGTGGATCAGCCTATCAAAACCATTGAAATTAGGAACCTTTCTATCCACAGTGGGATCACCATGGATGAAACCTCGCAAGGTGTAGAAATTCTTTTCTCACTTACGCGGAGCGTCAACAGCCACATTAGGCCAGGCATAGGAGATGACACTATTGAAGCAAACTTCTGCATAAGCTCAACTTCGGTTGATAAAATCCAGCCCATGAAAAAGTCCGTCTCCGGTCAATTACTGGTCATTATTGGGAAGCAACAGCCTGCGGCCTTGCCGGTAATTGTACCGCATAACCAAGATCTAAACCCGGTAGACCTCGATGAATTCTATTCCCAGATGCAAAGTCTCGGTCTCAAATACACTGGAGCATTTAGAGCTCTCGGGTCAATTGACAGAAAAATGGATTTTGCTACTGCTACCCTGGAAAGGCGTCACCCTCTAGATACCTCAAATTTGCTTGTCAGTCCCATAAGTCTAGATGTTTGCTTTCAACCGGCTTTTGCAGCTTTTGCATCACCTGGAGATGGGTCTTTGTGGACATCATTCTTGCCGAAAAGCATCCGTTGTCTTCGATTCAACCTTGCGCTTTGTGATCTTCAAGCAACGCAACAAGAGCAGCCCACACTCCACGTTGAAGCTTCTATCACGAATTTCAACCCAACTACAAGCATAGAGCAAGCGAATTTCTCTGGAGACATTGAAGTTTTCAATTCTAAGGGTGAGATGGAGATTCAAATCGAGGGTCTTAGTGTCGTCTCATTCGCCGCGTCGAGCGCAGTCGACGACCGTCAACTCTATCTACACACTGTTTGGGCTGCCGATCCGCTGGCTGGACTTTCCATGCTCGAATCTGATGATACTGAGGTTGATTCTCATCTTAATGAGACTTTCGGGAAGGTCATCGACTTTTACACCAATGGACGAGACTCTCTCAGTTCGAAACAGAGTTCTCGTGACAGTATTGAACAATTTGTACGGCAATCCATTTATCATTCTGCTCTCGAATTCATCAAGACTTGCAGCCAAACACTTCCTCCAATTGTTATCTCGAGTCTTCTGCCTGGTATCAAAGACGAATGCTCGGCCTTTCATCACTTCGCCCAGCGCATTGGCCGCGTTCTCAAGTGCATTGCCCATCGATATCCGCGGATCAAGATTTTGGAGGTTGGTGATGGTACCGATGGCCAAGGAATCCTAACTTCTTGTGCTCTTAATTTTCTGGGGAACTCCTTTTCCTCCTATACTTACGCCAACTCGGATGAAGCTGGTTTCGACCGCCTCCCAGGAGTCTTGAGGGATAAATCTCGGAAGATAAGCTTTAAGCGACTGGAACTCACCAAGGACGTAACCGAGCAAGGTTTCGCATCTCACTCCTTCGACGTCGCCATCATTCCTAGCCAACTGCTGAGTGCATATGACTCTGAAGCCAGTCTCAAGAATGCCAACCAATTGATGAAGCCTGGTGGCTACCTCCTCGTTCTGAACTCGTCTGGCGAGCTTCTAAGGCAGAAGATCTTGCGTTGTGTACTTCCAAGCACAGGCTGCCAATCTTCGGGGACAGAAATCAAAGTCGCTCCCAATGCCCTGTCTACTTCCGATACTTCGAATGCTTCAGACTTGCCCTTTCCAGCCAGCGAAAAAGCTGTTGGGGACTGGAACAGGACTTTAAAAGCAGTTGGATTTTCAGACGCAATACACCATTATACTCAGGGTGGTCAAGGGCCCAAATTCTCCTTAATCGTTAGTCAATCCGTCGACGAGGTAATCGATAGTATTCAAAATCCACTGCAATCGCTTCCCCTCCCATCCATCTCAGGCACAATCCTTATTATTGGAGGTAAAACATTTGAAACTAAGAGGATCTCGAACACGCTCGTCGAAGTACTTACAAATTCTGGGGCCGCAGTGATCGCGACAGACTCGTTCGAATCACTTGATCCCAACGTACTAGGAGTCATGAAAGCGGCGGTAATTCTTTCTGATCTTGACGAGTCAATAATTGCCACCATGGACGAAAACAAACTGGCTAAACTGCAAGCGATGTTCTCTCCAAATAGATTCGTATTGTGGATTACCAAGGGTTCGAGGGAGGACGATCCATATCACAATGCGGCTGTGGGAATCGGTCGCTGCATAAAAGCCGAAACGCCACAACTGACGCTCCAATTCCTGGATCTCGACTCGTTTCATGAGGCGGCTAACAATGTTTTGAAAGCCTTTGTCCGTCTTGCAATCGCGGATTCGACCGATTTATCAACTCGCCTATGGACCATCGAGCCTGAATTAGCCATAGAGAAGGGCATCACATTCATCCCACGGCTGTTTCCTATAGATGATATGAACAACCGATTGAACATGACTCGCAGGGTGATATCGAAAGACGTCGATACATCCAAATCCGTGGTCGAACTCACCATCCGCGACAGCCTCAACTCTACAGTCGATTATTTTTTGAAACAGGTGTGCAAAGCGAACCGGATCCATACGCCAAAAGGCCATGTGACCATTCAAGTTCAGTACTCCAGCATATCTGCTATTCGTATGGTCTCTGGCAATTACCTATACGTATGCATTGGTTTTGTTGATGATAAGAAATACGTCGCGTTGTCCGCTTCCAATGCATCGTTTATAACAGTTCCGATCTCCAACGTAAGTGCCATTAGCGATGAGATTGAGGATGATGAGCTTTTATTGGAGCTAGTTGTCTACTTTTTCATTGCCGAAGCGATTGCTAGAGATTGTTGTTTTGGATCAGTAATTCTGTTTGAGCCGAGTGAAAGTCTCGCTGTCTATCTTTCCAACAAAACGCTTCTTTGCTTGACGAACGATCCAAAGAAAACAACACCGGATTCAAGGTGGCATACTGTTCATCCTCACGCGACAGACCGCGCTCTGAAATCTATAATACCCCAGGACGCTGCTCTATTTGTGGATTGTAATTCTGGGAGTGCGGACATGACTTCATTGCGAGAACACCTGCCTTCATCATGTGTATTTCGTTCGAGAGAATATTATGTTCAAGCTAGAAGCGCTTGGAATCCCGGAACAATTACAGAACAGCTTGACGCTACCTTGGAGGGCGTAGTCTCCTTTGCGACACATACCCTGAGTATGGACAATATCACACATGGCCCGACAAAAGTTCTGTCCATTGAGGAAGCCTTGGGATGGAGCTCTAAGACGGATTCATTCAGTATCATCAATTGGAGTTCTAAACGCCTAGTTCCAGAGCTTCAACAAGCTTTCGACCCAGCGACTATGTTTTCCAGCACAAAAACTTATCTTCTGGTAGGCTTAACTGGTGAGCTCGGACAAAGTCTCTGCAAATTTATGGTATTGAGTGGTGTTCGTTATATTGTTGTTGCAAGCCGGTAGGTCATCTCTACTTCCAGGACTCGCAGAGAAGCCTAGTTCTAATCTAGCGTCTGGTCTAGAAACCCCCCAAAAAATCCGAAGTGGAGAGCTGAATTGGAAGGAATGGGAGCGACAATACGAATCGAATCAATGAACGTTACTTGCCTTGATGATGTTATTAGGCTCCGCAACAAAATCATTCAGACAATGCCCCCTGTTGGTGGAGTCGCAAATGGGGCCATGGTGTTATCTGACGGAACTTTCGCTAATATGAGTCTCGAAAGTCTTCAGAAAGTCCTAGGTCCGAAGGTTCAAGGCTCGCGAAACCTTCACGAAGCATTTTTACATGACGAGCTTCAATTCTTCATTATGTTCTCGTCCCTTACCGCGGTTGCCGGAAACCGGGGACAGGGCAACTATGCCGCGGCTAATATGGTAAGTACTACTTGTCTCTAGGTGAACTGCATCCCTCTTGCTGACTTGATATGCCATTACAGTATATGGCAGGCCTTGCAGCCAAACGCCGGAAGCTCGGTTTAGTGGCGTCTGTACTAAATATAGGGATGCTTATGGGCATTGGCTATGTCAATCGACAACAAGGAGAGGTCTACAACAACATGCGGAAGCAAGGATATCTCCCAATATCAGAACGAGATATTCATCATATGTTCATTGAAGCCGTGTCTGCTGGCCATGTTGATTCGCCACATGGATCAGAGCTCACGACAGGCTTGCAAAGATACAGCATAACCGACAAGACACCGTACCACTGGCATTTCAATCCCAAGTTCTCGCATCATACTCTCGAGTCTGATGTAAACCCTTCTTCAAGCTCAATCAATAACAACACCACTGCGCAATCTGTCAAGCAACAACTCCAAGATGCCAAAACAACAGAAGGGGTTCTGGAAGTGTTGGCAACTTGTTTTGCAGCACAGCTGGAAGTGATGCTGCATTTACCGCCTAGCACTGTCAATAAGGAAGCCCCAATTATTGAGCTCGGAGTTGACTCGCTCGTCGCTGTTGAAATCCGTTCCTGGTTTCTGAGGGAAGTGAATAAAGACATGCCTGTACTGAGGATCCTAGGAGGGGCGTCTTTATTCGAGCGTAAGCATCTCCGCAGAAGCATAGATACAAAAGCTGATCTTCCGTAGTGTGTAACGACATTGCCGCCGATGTAGCTGCAGATATCTCAGCAAATCGTTCACACACTGAACCATCCGGAGGTATGGCGACCATTGACGCGGGTGAATTGGACAAATCACCAACGACTCTCGATGCACTTGTGGACGCTAAACTTGATGCGACCAAATTTTACGAGCAAATTGAAGATATGTCTTACAACCAAACTCGAATATACTTCCCATCTCTATTGCTCGAGGACAAGACAGCTTATAACTGTACAACCTCTTATACTCTGAGGGGTCCTTTGGATGTTTCTGTGTTTGAGAAAGCCCTCCACCAGATCGTTCAAAGACACGAAATATTTCGCACTTCGTTCTATACTGATCCATCCAATGGAGAGCCCATGCAGATTATTTCGACGTCTTCACCATTCAAGCTTACCAAAGTCTCATTCGCAAATCAGGAAGAGGATATCCGCCAGGAAACCAGCAAAATTGCGACTCACATTTATGATTTGGAAGCTGGAGACGTTTTTATTGCAACACTCCTCCAACACGACGTAAACCTTCATACGATCGTTTTTGGCTACCATCATATCATAATGGACGGTGTCAGCTGGCAAATATTTCTCCAAGATCTCGACAAATTATACAGCTCTCCCGTAGAACTACCTGCGCCTATCCAGTTCACTTCCTTCTCTAAAGAACAGCGAACTTCAGTCGAGACCAGAATTGGACTCCAAAAGCGAGAATATTGGAAGTCGGAATTTAAAGACCCACCAGGTCCTTTGCCGCCTTTGCCTTTTGCTAAAGTCACGGCACGGAAACCCTTGGCAAGGTACGAAATCAAAGATTTCTTTGTACGGCTTGACAATACACTGGTTACAAGTATCAAGAAGTCAAGCATAGGCGCAAAGTCAACTACGTTCCACTTTTATCTGTCGGTTCTACAGGTGTTTTTTCATCGTTCTTTGGACGTCAATAATCTGTGCATTGGTATCACTGATGCGAACAGAACCAATGTGTCGTTCCTACGGACAGTCGGGTTTCTCCTCGACTCGCTGCCATTGCGGTTCCAAATTCGGAACGAAGAAAGCTTCCTTGATCGGCTTCAGAATACCAGAGACAAAACTTATTCTGCACTGAGCAACTCTGGCATTCCTCTTGACACTATTTTACAGGACCTCAAGATTGCAAGTAGTTCGGACACACTCCCCCTATTCCAAGTCTTGGTCAATTATCGAATGGGCGCACTCGGACAAAAGACAGTTGGAGATGTCAAACTTGACTATTTGGCTTACGAAGACGCAAAACATCCCTTCGACTTCATTTTGACAATCGATGAAGACGAGGGTGCAGCCGGTCTTTCCCTTTCAATGCAAGAGTATATGTATGACCAACTAGGTGGGGACTTATTTTTGGAGACTTATGTGCACCTGCTAGAGGCTTTTGCAAACAATACCGCTCTGGGTATTAATGAGTGCGAATTCTTCGATCCAAAGCAAAAGATCTCTGCAATAACTCTCGGAACCGGGCCAACGTCCTGTCTCGAATGGCCAGAAGAAACGCTGTCGACGCGCATCGATACTATGCTGTTACATTATCCCAACGATGTGGCCATTAAGGAGCACTTTGGCGTTTCCATGACATATGAGCAGATGTCGGAACGATCAAACGCTATTGCTACGCAGCTCTTAGCTATGGGGGTTGAGAAAGGTGCCCGCATAGGTCTTTTTTGTGAACCTTGCGCAGATGCTGTGTGTGCACTTCTGGCAATCATGCGACTGGGAGCTATCTACGTCCCGCTTGACGTACGCAATTCAATCGAGAGACTAGGTGTCATTGTCGCTGAATCCGAAACCATTCTTATTATCCATCATTCCTCGACAAGGAATCGCATTGATGGGTTGACTTCTTCTAATTTTCAAGCCCTGGACCTTTCCGTACTAGGTACCACTGGTGGCCGTACAATTCCCAACCAGTCCCACGGTTCTGATCCTGCGTTCATAATTTTCACTAGTGGGTCAACTGGCAAGCCCAAAGGAATCATTCTTACCCACACAAACTTCTTAAAGCACGTAATGGCCGCTACTCAGACCATGGCTTTAGGAAAAGAAAGGGTTCTTCAGCAAAGTGCATTTGGCTATGACGCTTCTTTAGCACAAATGTTTTATGCTCTCGCGAATGGCGGGTCCATCGTTATTTCAAGCAACAAAATAGAAATGACAGTGCTTGCTGAGTTGATTCGAGAAGAGAATATCACTCTTACTCTGTGTTCACCATCTGAGTATACGGTTCTCATGCAATATGACAAGGCAAACCTTGTCAACTGCGACGCCTGGCGTATCGCTATGTGTGGTGGTGAAGCATTCCCGCGACATTTGAAGGCTGGTTTCAGGAACCTTCATCTTCCGGGCTTGAAGGTGTTCAACGCATATGGTAAGCTCTTTGTTTAATTCTTCGCCAGAGTACCACTAACACAAGAAGGCCCAACTGAAATCGCCGTTGCATCTAACATCGGGGAAGTAGACTATAGAAATAATTTGAACGAAGAAGCCAAAATCCCAATCGGGCGAGCGATGCCGAACTATGCCACTTACATACTGGACGAAACTGCTCAACCGGTGCCCCCGGGCTACGTCGGAGAGATCTGTGTGGGTGGCCCAGCGGTCAGCACTGGCTATGTGACCAGCGAAGCATTGACGCATTCAAAGTTCATTCCTGATCAACTCTCACAACCCCAGATCCATAACTGTACCTCAGGGTGGAACACAATCTATCGAACAAGCGACAAAGGCAGGATGCTCGCTGATGGGTCAATCGTGTATCTTGGGCGCGTCGATGGCGATTCGCAAATCAAATTACGTGGAATTCGAATAGAATTGGAAGATATTGCTAGCTCTATGATCAAGAGCTCTGGCGGAGCTTTGGCTAACGTGGCAGTTAGCGTCCGCGGCTCCGAAAGCCAAAATCAATATCTGGTGGCCCACGTCGTTTTTGCGAGCGACAATAAGCCCGAGGATCCAGCGCAGTATTTACAAAAGCTAATTCTGGATTTACCTCTTCCGGTTTATATGCAACCAGCTATTGCCATTCCCTTGGATCACTTCCCAGCGACCGCCAGCGGAAAAGTTGATTTCAGGGCTCTGCAAGAGTTGTCTCTTGCGGTGATAGCGAGTTCAGACACAGATTCAAACGAGCTTGATGAGTTCGAAAACGGAGTCAAACAGATATGGCAAGAAGCGCTTTCGAACCTAGGGCTTAGAGTTTCAAAATCCTCTAACTTCTTTTCCTTGGGAGGAAACTCCCTTCTTCTTCTCAAGGTACAAGCAGAGGTTGCTAAGAGGTTCAAGGTTACGATCAGTCTTCCGAGCTTATTCAAAGCTATTACACTTGAAACACTGGCATTGGCAATCCGTGACCGGGTCGGCTTCGAGGGTAGCGATGCAAGTTCTGGAAATGGCACAAGCTCTGGCATGATTTCCATGTCCCCGGCTTCCGAGTCTAGCTTTGAACTTGTCGATGATTTTGAGGAGAAGAAAGTGAACTGGGAAGCGGAAACTACTCCAATCAATCTCCCAAGCAGCATTCTCACCAAAAGTCATACTAAACCTCTCTCAGTTGTGCTCACTGGAGCTACCGGCTTTCTGGGACGTGCCATTTTACAGGAGCTCGAACAAAGAAACGACATCTTGCATATTCATTGCATTGCCGTTCGCCAGAAGAATGTCGTAAATAATTCAGACAAAGTCTCCTACCAGTATGGAGACCTATCGTTGCCTCTATTCGGAATGTTTGAAGCTGAGGCAAGGCTGATTTTTGAAGACGCTGACGCAATCATCCACAACGGTGCGGATGTTTCTTTTATGAAGACATTCGACTCCCTCCGTTTACCCAACTTAGCATCTACCAAGGAGCTGGTCAATCAGACTGTTCATCGTGGCACCCCTTTCCATTTCGTATCAACTGCTGGAGTTGTTCAGCTTAGCGGGCAGGATGAGTTTGATGAGGAATCTGTCGCGGCTTTCACGCCTCCTGATGATGGTACAAACGGCTATGTAGCTTCTAAATGGGCAAGCGAGAGATACCTTGAGAAGGTCAACAACAAACTTGGACTTCCAGTTTGGATTCATCGCCCTTCAAACATTACGGGGGATGGCGCCCCGCCGATGGACATTATGCAAAATGTGATGAAGTATTCGCGCATTCTCCGAGCAGTGCCAGATCTGACCGGGTGGACTGGTTTCCTTGACTTTGTCAATGTTCAGACTGTAGCGAAGTCTATCGCTGATCATGTCATACTGCACAAGAGATCTCGACTGCAAGGCGTGGAATATGTTCACCATTGTGGGGATTCAGTGGTGCCTCTGACAGACATCAAGGAATTCTTTACCAAAACGACAGGATACGAGTTCAGGATGTTGCCAATGAGAGAGTGGGTGAAGAACGCACAGAAAAACGGTATGCATGAACTGGTTGGAGGATATCTGAATACCATTGGTGTGGCCGGTGATCTGCCTCAAATGCCAAGACTGAAGGCAAAACGTCTGGTTCCGTCCTGACATACAGATTGATGGAGGATGCCCCAGAAGATGTGATGATAATTTAACATGTACTACACGGACTCGTGACTTTTTGGGTTGATCACTTGACCGTGAATTCAAACGAAAGACTTGATCGAACATCGTCAAATGATGCCGGAAAAAACGCAACGACTTTTCTGAAACTGGAAGACAACTGGCTGGCTTATCTTTAATATTTTTGAAGAAAGACGTGTTTGCAATTACCTTTCCCTAGAAGTGTTCAGCTCCAAGGAAGTAATCTGCATGTTTCTAAGTTGCCTGAACTTGGAGACGAGTAGTTGCTAGAAGGAATTTGCGAGGTGAATACGAGTAAACCACTCATTGCGCTGAACCTATCAAGTATCTTGGCTCCCAACTAATGATTGACCCAGGGACTGAGGGTCAGACTGCCAGAGTGCCTTTTGCCGCTGGTTGCTCAGTGCCAAGCGCAAGACTGAAGCCCCTTTGAAACGCACCTACTTCGTAGACCGCAATACGTGCACATTCATCTGGCATGCTTCCCTCTCAGCACAGCTCGCAAACATCTCTATGTTATCGGGAACGAGTACCTGCTTTTGGGCCCGGGGAGAAATATTTGCTGATGAAAAGATTCCATTTCGTTAATCATTCTACTAAGCAGACAGCTTGTGTGGGATTCGTGACCTAGGCGTCTGTTGGTAAATCCCAGCTTGCTATTTTGAGCAGGTAAATCTCGGTGGAAAAACTATTATTAGTGGAAGTGACTTTGGATGGGGATTATGATGTTAATAATTTAGGTTCGGAACAACGTAGCTTTCAGAGTGCTCTCATGTGTATCTTGTTCCTCGACGCCCTGCAAATGCCCATTTTACATTGTATTCTAGAGCAGGACGAGTTGTCTTGCTGTAGCATCTTCATGCTCAACTTCAGAGACCTATTCCCAGGAGTTTCCAAACCTCACTGAGGGTATCATTTCCCACTCTATCGCTTGAATATTTCTTACACTCGATTGGGCACTTCCCTTGTTTTGGACACTGCTTAATCATTTTTCGCCTGGAATCTAACTATATCATGCTTCAAAGGACCAGTCCTTCAATAGGAAGGTTAGATCCAGACACTCGTGAGGATTCAAGTACATGGTATGGCTCCTTGTCCCGACACCAAAAGTGCCCGATAGAGAAGATTTGAAAAAATTGGCGCTAGAATTTGAACTTATGCGATGAAGTGAGAGTCAAATAACAAGTGTTCGAAGAGGAGCGAGTTACACCAGTTCGAAAATACTTCAACGGGTCCTGACAAAGTACTAAAGTAATGCGTAATTTTGAGAGTCTATAGATTTTGATTTGAGTTCGAGAACATGACGGCAAAGAGGATGAAATCTTTCAATTACGCAACAATTGATTCCGAAATCTAATTGCTTTCTTTTTCACGCCTAGATGTCGCGACAAAGAGATACATTCAAGATAACACCACGGATCAGAAGCCTCATATCCACAGATAATGGAAAGTGGACTTCATCAACACACAAAATGAATGTCTTACGATGTACAGGGATCAATTTGTCACGATAGAAATCTGAAAGTCTAGCTTGGTGTTTATCAGTTAAGGAGTGCCTCTGGAGAGATTGCGGTGGGAATCTCAAGGGTGGATGAAATTCTCGTGGGTTTAGTCCGTATCTAGCAGCAAAGCTTGGCCATGAAAAGCAACGCTACTGTATATCTGCAGGTCGCGGGCTATCCCTTTCACCGGATAGAGAAATGAGACATATATGGCAATTGATTTCAAATGGAAGCTACCCGGTACCCGTAGCCCGAATCAACCATCCATGAGATCCTAGGTACCTTCCACATTAGTAGATTTCTAGTGCGGGTTACAGAGAGATGCCGCTGTCACTTGAAAGCTAAGATATGCAGTGAATCTAGTCAAAAGATGTCATCGCAATGTAAAAGTGTGATGGGCATTTACCGACTGCATGCATACTCGGATCAGCCGAGAGCGGGAAGTATCAATGGCTAGTATACGAGTGGTGTCAAGCCTTTACCTGTCCACAACTTTACCTTCATATTTTGAGAAACAATACCATACGTGGCTTGACAGAATATCATCAAATGATTGCAAAATCGTTGGGCGTATGCATGAGATGCCAGGTCACCACGTGGACTGGTCCTTGCACAGGCCAGCAGTTCCTTGCTTCTGATGCAAGCGAGTGCTCGCAGGATTATTCCCAGGAGTTCAAAAGCCTCTCGGGGATGGTCCCATGTTGAGCTGAATGAGATGGATGTTCTGGATGTCATGCAGCTGGAAACGATCCAGAAATCAGGTACCGAACCGGCCACACGCATCAGTCAAGGGATGATTGGTCTCCCGCCATCTTGGTTCGGGGACCTAGACCTCGTTTGCATTATTTGGGGGCGAGAAATCTCACGAGAAAACGGAGCAAATAGGGAAAGAAGAAAAGAACTTAATCTTCTTGCATACAAGATGTAAAGCATCAGACCACTTTGCTCCGATGGCTGTTAGCACTCGTGGGAACAGGGCTTGGCGTCCAATAATTTATCGAGGAGGCGGAAGCCCAGAATCGGATTGTGCCGATCGGCTGTGGGAGATCATGCAGCCAGCCTACGTGCTGAAGAGAAGAGGGCCCGCGAAAAATGCCTGCGGTGGCGCTAATGACCAGTAGAAAGTACCTTTATGATCTATCAAATTTCTATCAGAATCCGAGCACATTACTGGGCAATACGCAAGAAATTCATCGAAACGGAAAGTAGAGTCACAGAAGTGCTCATTACCGCCATTTTTGCCACCCCCTGTCACCGTGGCCCGATCTACTTTCCCAATTGCCATGCTGCCAACGGTAGTGGTGGTTGTTGTGTTACGGCTGGTGAGTCTGGAGGGGAAAATCCCGTTGCTAGCTCTCAAAAACCAACAGAGAATGGGCGATCGCAACTTTAATCACGGCTGCTGCAATCCCTCGCCTGATCTCTGAAATTCAAGGACTCGGATTCGAGAAAGTTTTGGTAGCGGATGGGACCTTACATGGTGTAACAATGTAACGAGCTGCTGGTGATGCAGTGATACTACGACTACACCTACGCCAACAGCGAATATAATAATACTGAAGAAATTTAGAACTAGAATTCCGTAAGAAGACCGGATTACTGGCAGAGTTCCTATTGCCCGGCTTGAGAAGTCGTCCATTCTCAAAGGCTCGCTGAAGCCACATGTTTGGAAGGTCGACCCGAGAGGCCTAACGATAGGACGGCCGCTTATGTTAAGGTTTAGAGGCGGTCCTGTACTCGTGCAAGCCTATGGCGTACAAACGCCGGAGACTATTTTCATAACGAGAAAAAAAGAAAAGATGAACGTTTGAGACGAGGAAACACCGAGTGAAGGGTTTACAAGATTAAGAAAAGCAAATTAATAAGAGCCACGACGGCCCCTTGTCCGTGCCTGCATTGATCTCCCTTGATCTGCGACCAGTGGCTGATGCAGCCTCAGCTCTAAGGCCTTTCAGGCCCTTTTATCCTGGTAGACCATGCAGTGTTCAGCTGACAGGTGCAGGGCTTTGGCGAGAAGCCCAAACATACTCAGCCACATAATGCGAATTTTCACTCTTGTTATTGAAGGCGTCAACTGAATACGGACGGAGAAGGCCTGATCTCTGCCAGCAATAAGAGCAGTTGTTATTTATTCATCCCCTTCCGGCTCCTCATGATCGCCTTACGCCTCTTCCAGTGGCTATTCATAGCTCACATGACGACCGCAGAGTGCCGGTTCTGCCAATAATGAGGGGGCCCATTACGAAGCCTGTGAGCGGCGGTGACCTTCCCCCTCGCGCCGTCTCCGGTGACACGTCTGGGTGCGCCATACGGGATAATGCAATGCAATGCAAGATGGAAATGCAACCCTTAGCAGCGTACAGCAGCGGTGAATACGACCCTTCTGGAATAATTGGTCTTCTCTGATATCGTGGTACAACGAGTAGCTAAGAAAAAGGAGAGATTCTCATGTACCTCCGCTCGGGACACTGGCCGAGGTGGCCTGTCGTTGTGGCGTACAGGGACCCTGGCTTTTGCATGTGTCCAGTAATGAGAGCATGACCTGACACACCCGCGGGGGCATCCAGGCGTCGATCTTTGCCTGCACCTCTGCTGTCGTGATTCGTCGTGCTGCACTACCTCTGGCAAGTTCGCAACCACTACCTCAAGGCCTCAGATATCTTCGAATATTGGTGGACAGCTGCTCTGCCTCTTCGGGATGCTTCTGGCTGCTCTAGTCGATCGCGATCAGCAGCACAGAGAAAGGGGAAAGGCATTATTGGAGAGATTGGCGGTTCCGCTGTATAGCGGCGACGCTTTGGCCCGAATATGATGACAGAATTGAAAATAATTAGAAATAAAGAGAGCAGGAGGTGCCTGCGCGGGAAAGCAGGATGTATTATATTGCGCAATGCGCGGGGCTGCCGTCAATTCCCCACAGCTACCAGAAGGGAAGGGTGCTGGCGCGCCACGGGATGACTGGATCAGAGTGCTTCACAACCCCAAGGTTTGAGAGGGATCATGGACGAGATGGAGATGCGATGAGATTGATTAATCGAGTGCAGAATCTCGATATTGCATCCATGCCCGTTGGTTTCCGTTGGTCGTGTGGGACACAAGTGCCGGGTTGATCGTCTTACCCTGCCGGCACCAGAAGGGGGGACAGGCTCGACGTCAAGGTGATATGGCCCCGAGAGCCTGGATGAAAGGGAACATGCAGCAACTTGCGCATGTCTGGCTGGCGACAGCGACGCTGGGTGGGCTATAGGTTTTGTATTAGGATTTGCGGTGCATGCCGCTGCTGCATGCAATCAATTGCCTTGCCTGGCCTGCCTGGCTATAGACAGCTGCAATATAGATACTGCAATAATTTGATTCCGTCAACCGCGGGCTTTCCTTAAAGAAACGCAAGTTTCGCCGCGCAGGCGGGAAGTTTGCGGCCGTTGCTTTGCTGTGCTGTGCTGTGCAGTGCAGTGATGGCCTGCACTCTTGCCCCCGGTGGTGTTCATTGGGGGAGGCCAAGCGAATGGCGGAAGCTGCAGGGCCTGCCCTCCGCAGCTATTTTAAGCTGAAAATAGAAAGTCTGGGACTGGCCACAGCGAGCGATGCCTGTTTCGATAGCTTCGGCATGCCGTGAGCTATCCTTGAGCTATCCCTGGCTTCCATCATCTCCCTGCCCAGCCCGGCCACCAACACCCATGCCTCCCAGGACCCCTGGAGCTCATGACCCTGTGGACCACCAGAGCCACCTTTTCACGTCCTGGTAACCTCACTAGGAGGAAACTAACCTTGTACCCTGGAAGAATTTGGAGCGAGGAAAGGAAAGTGATGTCCGGCTACGGAAATGCTCCAAGAAACCAACTCCTTTTGGGCCAGGAAAATTCCCGTTGGTCTAAGCAGGTATTTCACTCACCAAACAAATGTGACCGCATCTTCTCTTCCTCTGCTGCGTGCCATGTTTAGCCAGACTGACGCTGGCCACGGGACTCGATACCCCCCTCAGTGTCAACAAGCAGCCGCTGTGGCTTTGCAGATACGACTTGATGAATACAAGCAGCTGGAAGCAGGAAAAACTCATGCCCAGTCTCCTCCCCACCACCACCGTTTCTTCGACGAGCTACCAAGACGACAGCCACCAGCTTGGACTACCGGTAGAAGGCCCTATATCAAGCTCCCCTTTTAAACTTATTGCCCTGTCCTGCCGCCGTAGGTCGCCGAAATTCGAAGCCTCGAGATCCGATTTTCTGCACTAGCGATACCACAAGCAAACTCGACCTGCGGTCCTGCATACTTGACGCCCACGCTCGATGCTTCCCCTCCACCGCTTTCTCTCCTGCTTCGATTATTCAGTGCTGCGTAGCAAGAAAGGTATAGCACCTCCACCTAGCAGTCCCAACCCGGCTCTCTCCTCAACCCCTTCCTCGACTGGGACACCCGCGTACATTGATGTTCCTTCTTCCGTCTAGCAACGCCTTCCAGAACGCGCCTCTTTCGTTCCTTTTTCTCTGACTGGAAAATTTCTGCTTTCTATATGATAGCCACTCGAGTAATATTAATCATTGATGCAGCTCTTCTTCGCTCCTGCGCTCGTTGCTCTCATTGTACTATCCTACTAAAGTGCCGCCACGCCAACCCTCACATTCTCAAGCTCGGCTTACGACTGCCCCTCAGCCTCTCAAACTTAAAAGACTGCTCTCCCCATTCGCCTTTAATCTGAAGCCAGCTCCATACCGGGAAAATACAAAATTTGAGGAAAACAGTCCAAGCGACCGGCCCTGGAAGCAACTGCCCAACTTCGAGATCAGCAGGGTAAGCGGTAGCCCGACTCAGATCAAGATCGATTGTGTTCAGCCTTCTTTTGGACCAGACTAGCGGGACTGCAGCCCAGACATCGGTCCACATATGATCCGCATTTCGAAAATATAAGATACTTGATCACATCAGATAGATACTTTTGGACCTCGAAATTTTGGAAGCTAGGTATTGAAAGCAAGTCCTCGAAGCACAGTTTCATTCCCAGCCTTCCAAAAACGCGGCAAGCATCAACCACTCGCTTGGTGTGACCACATTCAGATCCTCAGCCATCAGCCGCCTTTTACGCGGGCACAAGATCTAAGTGGAAGGCCTCAACTTGGCTTTTCCCAGATTTCCAGCTGCTGTTGTCTGCTGCCCCAGCTCTGGTCGTTTGCTCAGCACTACTTGACACTGGGACTAGGACTACTGGCAAGTAGTTGCCGTACCGGACTTCGGACCCCACCTCTAGCTGTACGTGCGCCTTACCCTTTCTCATTATTCATCCCTTGCATCCCTGTACATAAAAGTCATCTGTGCGAACACTTGCTTCAACCTTCACCACCGGTGGTGTCCATCAGCCTGGATCCATCAAGCATGTGTACATATGCCTGCTTGCCTCTACACACCACATAGCGGGATCCCAGCAGCATTTCTTTGACTGTCATCGGCACTTGCGGGCATGACCGTGACGACATGAACTGATTCTGAGCTCCCATGCGAACAGGTTCGCCTTCACGGGTGGCTGCATAACCTCTGGGGACCCGGTCTGATCTGACGGACGTCAAAAGCTTCAACTCTTTGTCTCCAATTTCAAACTTGTTCTGTATCCTGTACGTGCATTATCTCGGTCCTGGCAAGTGCTCAGCGACGACGGCCAACCCACATCAACCCCTCGTCACTTCTAAGTATACGCGCATAGCACACCTCCCGGCTGACCTGCTCGAAGCATAGGTCCACCACATCGATATCACTAGATCGATCTCAGTCAGTGGAAATAAAATACTTTATTGTCCAGTTTCAGCTTCCCGAGACTTCGCTCGCGACTAGAAGGCGGCAGCTTGATCTTAAATCGCTAGTCGGTAACTTGCTAAGTAAATAGCACCGCGCCAGCTAACGCGACTATCCGATCTGTCCCAAACTCTTACCCTTAACTTCTTAAGTTCTCGGCATCTCTCGTTAGTTGTTGGACCATCGCAACTTAAAACTATCGAGCGCGGCATTAAGGAGACAGCCTTGTCAACTACCGCTGCTTAAGATTCTTGGTCCTTGAAGAAGAACGTTTCAGACGCGTATTGTTCCTTCGACAGCCTTCCGCCCACTACGCCCCTCCTTCTCCTCGTCATATATCCACCCACGGCGGCATCTTCTTCGAACTCTCTGCGCTACGCTCTACATTTTATGGACCAAAATATCCGCGTTGCTCCTCTCACTCCATAATTATCGTTGGCATCTCATTGCGGTTTCAAAGTCCGCCTGAGCACTGTCGTTCGTTTTGCAGAGATCACTTCCTGGCTCCTCTCCAACCGTCAAGCTGGCATACCCAACGTACAGTCTGTTCGAAGTAAGTCAGATTCGAGTTCCCAAAAACATTGTTTGTTCTTGTTCTCGTTACTGTTGCCTATATACCTGCTCCCTGCGCCTCGTCGCCTCTTCGCCTCGTACTGACTCATTTGCTGCAGCCTGAGCATCTCTCGTCTCATAGACCTATTATACTGGACGAGTCATACGCATCGCCCGAGAGTGCGGCATTCCACGAAGAAGGGTACGAGGGAGCCCTTGTGGCGAGGGCGGATTCCCCCAAGGACTTCCTTTCCATGTCTGCCTACGGGAAGCCAGCAAACCCTCAACCTCATGGTAAGTGAAAGCCACATTCGGCCATATTTGGGCCCTATTCTTGTGACTCCCAAATTGTCATTCACTGACCGATATAGGCTACAATACTGGCCGAACGTATTCCGAAGGCCCATTTCCTTATGCGGCAACGGCCTACGATTCACCGTCTGTGCCATCGTCAAATGCACCGGGATTCCAGAATGCAAGCCCATTAACCCCTATGGCCTACCCTTCAAGTGCTCCTGCGCCTTACGATGATCAATCTGGACCTTATTTGAACGTCGGCTCTACACCGATCCCTGAGGTGAAGTCGCTCACTCCGCAAGGAGGGTCTCAAGACACCAAAGTCTACGTTTCTATTACATCTCTGTATGAGCTCATGACAAGTAGCACGCCAATATTCTACTTGATGTTTGGCCACCGGAAGTGTCAAGCTTCGCTCACGAAAGCTGGTCAGCAAGGAGGCGTGTGTCAATACACGGTTACAGCCGAGGCTCCACAGTTCTCCGCCACGAATTGGGCCAGCTCACAAGTACCAATAGACATGTTTATGGAAAGTGGAGATGGAGATGTGATTGCGAAGGTTCCCGTGGGCAAATTCACATATCACAGCGGAGACGAAACAACTCAAGACATCACGAGGAAAAGAAAAATATCTTCCGAGTCTGCGGAGCTGATGAAAAGTCCCGTAAAACGGGCTTCAGCCCAGCTTTTGCGGCCCAAAGAGGAGTTTGGCTCATATTCGTACCCCACGGCTGATGGGAGCTCATCCTATTCCCCATACTTACAAACAAGTGCTCCCTATGGCAATCTCATGCCGCAATACAGCCGGTCTGTAGGTGGGTATCAGACGCAATCCGCTTCAAGGCATCTTGCATATGGCTACTCGAGTTCTACCACAGCATCTTCTCCAACAATGAAAGCACAATCACCGCAAGTCGGAGGCTGGAGCCCTGCATACGGAACTATGGGATCTAACATGGCGCGTAGCCCAGGCGTACCATCAAATGGAGGGGTCACTCGACCATCCTTATCGTCTCTACCTTCACCATCAGTTTCTGCAAACCCACCGTTGATTAGAACATCAACACTGCAGCAGACGCCAAGTCCGGCCTCGACTCCACATGGGGGCCACCCTGGTCAGCATTTCAATGCATATGCACTTTACCCGCACAAAGCTAAACTAGAGATCAACGGCGATCTCGACGCTATGGCCCAAACTTGGTCTGAAGAGGAGTGGGAGTCAAAGAGACGCCTGGTACATTTCCGGAGGTCACAAGCGGGCAGTGTCATCACAACGACGTTTCAACCGGTCTCTGTGGATGAGCGCCCGCCTAACAGCGTTTGCATCAGTTGCATTTACTGGGAAGAGAAACAAGAGTGCTTTGTCACGAGTGTTGATACGATATACCTGCTCGAGCAACTTGTTGCAGCTCGGTTTACTGTAGAAGAGAAGAACAGGATACGGAGGAACCTGGAGGGATTCAGGCCCTTGACAGTTTCCAAGGGAAAGTCCGACAGCGAAGAGTTTTTCAAAGTCATCATGGCGTTTCCAACGCCCAAGCCCCGCAATATCGAGAAGGATGTCAAGGTCTTCCACTGGAAAGACTTGGCATCTGCCCTCAAAAAGATCATAGGCAAATACGTAAGTCGAATCCTTTCCGGTGCGTGATGTCCTAACATTGTACCAGTCTGCGAGTCCGTCGTCAACTTTACCTCCTGCGCCTGCGCTTCTGACACCAGTCAGTTCGACGGGTTATGCGACTGAAGGCTCATCTGCCGGCCTCTCATATGCGAGTGATCACCACGGAGCGGTCTCGCCACGCTCGATATCAGGTTCAACAACCTCGACGGCATATGCGGGCAGCATTCCTGCGCGAGTGCTCTCTCCTCATAGCCAGAAGTCGATGGCTCTTCAAGGCACTTCTGATCTTCGCGTTTCACTTCCCCATAACCCCCACGAAACGGCGGGCCACTGGCAGGGGGGGCAACATCACATGCAAGCTTCGCAGCAATACCAGCAGCACTTAGGCAGCCAGAGCGGACGAGGCTCGTGGGATATGTCGTCTGTAGGGGTCGCATATCTCGATAACGGCCCCGCGACTACCGCCGGTAGTTCTGCAGCAGGGCAAGGCTCATCGCTGAATTATTCTCGCAACGTTGCGGATGCGGCGGGGCAGACAAGCGATAACAGGATTGTGAGAAGTTTATCTTCTCAACAGCAGCATCAGAGTCACCAGATGCCGCGGACGTGAGTCTGCCACAGGGCATGATTGGCTGCAGCCGGGTAGGGGCCGGGGGCGAGGGTGTCCTACGCAAATCATTGGGTCATGCGCCACGACCAATCTAGCGCGGCCTGACCCTTGCTGACCCTGGGCAACATCTCGTATTCCCTCACATGCACAGTCCTACCTCGAGCCTACCGCTTCTAGCCATACACACCTACGCAAACCTCCCCACTCTCGAACCTCTGCGACGACTTGCTCAACATCAGACACCCTCTCACAGCCCTGTCGTCGTCGTTTCGAAATAAGTCAAACGGCGCTACAGTCGACCTATCGTATCGCTCTGCAACCGTGGCCGCGTCCCCAGCTTCCAACGCTTCCTATTCGCTCCCTCTGTTGACACCGCCAGCCATTGCTGCCTGTCGACACCCTCTCTTCTAAGCCTGCCCTCCTTTTCAACCGAGTTCGGGGTCCTTGTCGTCACCACTTCCATGTTGGACGTTTTCGGGTCGCCACACCTTATTGCACTTGTTCGTTACTTGCTGCCTGTTGCTTTCTCATCGTCGATACCTGCCTGTTCTAGATATCCTTCATAGCGTTTTGATCTTGTGTTTTGTGTTCAAGGTCCGGGGGACCAGGGGCCCGATGTCCTCGAGCGGAAAGGAGTCCCGGTGGCGTCTTATGAGCTGTTGCATTTTATGGAGCGTAGGGTGTGTAATGTAGCATATACCATTGTCTTTTTTTTTTCTCTGCGTCCGGCACACATCATGGGCTTGTTTTTATTTTCCTTGTCGTCACCCACAGAATATACTAGTCTGTTTGCATTTGTTGGTGGCTTGGTTGGGGCGCTGAAAGCGCTGCGATTACACGAACACTTGGGCTTATGTATCTGAATACAAATGGTTCGGGTCTTTTACACCTACCAGTTGGTTTTCTGAATAGAAAAGAAAGAGGAGAGGCTGTTTCCTAACATACACGCTACGCACACAGACTAGGGGAAAGAATTGTTCTGTACGATTGGTTATCACACTAAAGAAATGGCGATTGTTGATTTTAGCGTTTGATGGATATTTCTTACTCATAGTGCCTTCTTAGGCTGCTTTCATTTATGGGCCTCTTTCCCTTGTTATCTTGCATGGGGCGCTGCGGACGAGGAGCATGGGGCGGCGTTGAGGGCGGTGCTGCTGCATTTGGGGTGTTGTGTCGAGTTGATACCATGGCCATTTCTCTCATTTTTCTGTTGATGGTGCCAAAAAAATAACCTTGTGGGGCTTGGTTTGGAACGGATAGGTTGCAACACGGATACGGATTATATTTACACTCACTACACTTAATATTTAATTTACAAGAGAGATCTAATCTACACACCTACCCTGCATGCTCCATGCACTAGACTCAATCTTACCCCACACCTTCGTTATCAGTCATGGAAGAAATGACTTCAAAAGTCCCATGCCATCTCTTACGAGCGGATACCCACCTCCGGCTTCGAGGCCCCACTACACTCATACGATTCCTCTAAGAAATTAGAAAAGCCCTCAAAAGTCAGAGTCATGGGCGTCATCAGGCAAAATCCCGCCTTGCCCCCGAGCCTCTTCGGACTTTAGGATAGACTTTATTCCATTTTAGCGAATTATGCACGCACTCTACTTATGCACATCATCAACCTTATTTGAGTCATCCACTGAAAGTTCCTGATTTTCCCTCCGCTCATAGAGCACCTGCTGACATCCGTCTCGATATGCAGCAATATTTCCACGCCCCATGATCGCATTCACGCATTTCAAGGCGCCCAGAAGAACTTAAATGGGATCACGTGATTATCATTGTCTGGTCGACGGCTAGACTTCCGGGCTTCCCCCCGACCCCTGCGCCTCTTTTTGAGTTCTGACAGAATTACATCCTCGTCCCAGTGGCGAAACAATTTTCCTGTTTCAATCGACATATTCTTGTCACACCTCACATATGATCTCACACATCTCGCCGTCGATGATTCGCTCCCGTTTTTGCTTGGGTTACATCGCGAGAAGCAACTTTATTTTGCAATAGCTGCAGATCATATCGACCGGGGGAATTTTAGCTTGACGAGACTGCGGGACGAACCTTGATTCTTAAGGATATGGGTTCATATGGAATTTGTCCGGATTAATTGAGGTGAAAATGGATAGTTCTTGATGAGTGCGCTGCGGGGATTCGGGATGGTGTGCGATGTCGGTCCGGCTCAAAACGCAAGTGCATGCTCACATTGCCGATTTTCATTGCGGTTTCGGAGGCATGGATCAGCTTTTTGCAATATTGCGGCTGAGAATATCCAGGGTTAACGAAGGTTTGATGTCAGACGGCGATTGGACCGCTTTGGCCTTTAATATATTTGATCAACGGCCAGGATGGGAAATTTCTGCATGTTCGGACATCATGCGTCTTGGAAAGAAGGCCTTCCGGTCGATCAGCTTCCCGCCATCAAACAACTCCCTGATTGAATCAGATTGAAACGATCTGGGGAAACTGTTGTTTGGCGTTTTCGGCAAGCCGATCCTTCAAAATGGAGCATTCTTCTCGATTCGAAATTTCCGATCCACCTTACTCAGTACGTAGTAGATCACCAATGAAGGTCTTGCGATTGGCATTCACATACTGTCTTCGGGGCTCGTGCTAATTATCAATAAACTTCTATTGCCAACATCATGTCAAAGTGTCATGCTCCCAGACGAAAAAATGGAAACTCGAGCTCTCCAGCTTCTGTGAAACTTTTCCGAGCTGCCTATCCTGTGCACAAGCGTGTATTTCTGTTTCGTCCCCGGCAATTTTTCTCTGTTTCTTGTTTTGTACTGCCCTCACTCTATCTCTATCCCAGTCTGCTCTACTCCAGCTCGTCTTCCGTCTAGCATCATGATTTCTCCATTCCTCTTTAGCACGGCGGCGGCATTTGCGACGACACTTCCAGCTCTGGCGCCAATATCCTAAACCCAGTAACAATTGATTAATGTATACGCGTCAAGGGATGCCATATTATTCTGTTTGACATACTCTTATCGTCGATGGGCTGCAGCATGATATCTCGGGAGGCTCTGGTTGCAATCGGGTGAAGGGATAATGTGGTTGTGTTGTTGTGTTGTTGCACCAGGATTAGGGTTCGCTGATATGATTGAGACTGAGTGTTTAAGATTCCTCTTGTTATTGCTGAATGCGTTCACGGAAATTGTTTGCCGAGGGTGGTTGGGGACTCTGCCATCAATATTTGTGCCTTTTTTTTAGGTAGAAGAGAGGGATGGGAGCAAGTGGCTCTATTTACCAAAACTCAAGGTGGCAATTAATAATGATTTTATGATCTATTTAAATCTAGCAGGGTCGGAGGGGATAGGTCTGAGTGCACAAGCTCTGCGCCGGCGTCCTGAGAGAATGAAGAAACTCCTAGGAACTCAGTCAATGGTCCATTCGAGTTTTCGGTGCACGTCCGCAATATTCCCAATAGTTATTTAATATACACATCCCAACAATTGTGTATATTTATGTTTCTATTAGATCTCCTCTCGTGGTACTCCCCAAATGCTAAGATTTATCTTTGTATCTGTATTTGCCGGCTGCGGAGTTCAAGGTCTGTTCTATTCTCGGAATCTCATTTATTTTGTATTCAGGGTGCAAGCTCTTTGTCCCTTTGAGCCGAAGGCTGTCTCATTGTTCTGGATTACTGCATTGCTCAATCCATTTGGTATGGTAGACCAGCTCAACTTTCGCCCGCGATCAAGGGTTCGAGGAAGATGAAAGTGCAGTTGCAGCCTCCAGGTGAATACAGGGTGACCAGAGAGATGCTTTCAGAGAGCTATAAGATTTTTGTCAGATTCACAGTTCAATGCCATGGACTGGTGGTAGAGTTTTTACGATCGAGCCTCTTGAACACTCATAGGTGCGCTTAACATCCAGTGTAACCCCAGAATTCTATTTTGGGGAGTGGCTTGCCAATATACCAGCCTTATCTCCCCACACGCCTCATCTCCTTCATCCTCACGGCAGTGATACCGCATTACAGCATCTTAACCAATATGACGAGCGAAGACCCTCTTGCGACGATACCGACGGAGCAGCTGACCCTCAGGCTTCTTCAAGAGCTTGCGGCACGTGTTGATAAACTAGAGCAGGTCAAGGAGTCCGAGAAGAAAGGAAAATCTTCAGAGAGCAAGGCGGGCTCGACGGACAGCCCCACAGAGGAAAGCCCCGCGACTGATGGTCAAGACGTAGTATCTCGTTCGTTAGGAATGAGTTCTAATACGTTCTCATTTTGTATAACTTGCAACAAGTTATTTGGAGCTCGGAAATCATGCAACTGTGTATTGATCCCATACGGCTATATGCTTCAGGATGAGGTTCCCGGTGCTGTATATGATTACATGCCTCCAGCCTCAAAACACCCGAGCATCGAAGGATTGACTCATATCGAGGATCGAGTTCGAGCACTTGAGCATGATGACCCAGGTCGTGCTGAGCGACTCAAGAAGGTGGGATTTGCGGGCATACCAGATGATGGCCGGTTGCCTTTCAAAAACCTTTGGCGCGAAGGAAATTCCGATGGCTTGGAAAAAGCTCTTCGTGCTATGAATAATATTAGCAGTGTTGATGGCCACCGATTTTGGGTGCTTGATATCAGCCCGACCGGAAACGGGATTCTATACGGGCCCGATCACCCTCAGATACACCACCATGATGCCCATGACGACGGGCAATGCTACCCCATATATGGCCAGAAGCTGCATGGCGATTCGGAATTCGAAGCCCCAGATTTAAGTGTAGGAGCCCGCGGCAAACATGGGCTCTGGAATAGAATTATGTGAGATTTGATCCCTATTCATGAACCTGTAAAGTGACTGGTATACAACAGTGTGATCGCAGGTCTTGCCGCAATAGATCCCGATTCTAGTATGAATCCTTCCGAGAGCGATATCTTTGCCAGTTCCCGGAACTTCAACTCTATATCGGCACACATATATTCGTGGCTTTCATATGGCGATAGTACTCGAAAATATGAAAGTAATAATGATATCTATTATAATACTAACTACGTTTTCCACTTATCCTGGTACCAAGCCTTAGATCCTTCCCAAGCTTGCACTAGATGGAAGAAAGGGCGACTAAGAGGCAATACTGGTAAAATTATTTCAGAAGTGTCATGTACGGTATGTAGCAAGCCCGCTGAATAAATTTGTGGTTTATCCTAAAACATTGAAATAGATTCAGGCCATTTCGGACCCTCAAAATCAATTTTGGACTTTGTTGATCTTAGCCCCTCCTGGAGAGCAAATGAGGAATGAAGACCACCTAAGGTATCATCAACTTAACGGAGAATCAAGCTTTGCCGTATGTCCTTTGCGGATAATTTTGGCACAAAATGCGTCGACACCATTGATGGGAGCGGTTGAGGGTTGGGCTACTTTGAACCAGTACATTGACGGCCTGTTGGGCACGGGTGAAGAAATATTCGACGCCGAGGCACATGACAACTTGATTTTTGACGATGATCTCTATTTACGATCGCGGCATTACTTTTGGGTGATCAATTGTATTAACAAAGCAGAGGATTTGATTCAACGTAATATTTGAACGTGGATAGAATTCAAAGACCAAGTTTTTCAGGGCTTCGAGTACGAACTTAGAGAGACTTTGAAATGGGAGTTGGTTGATGCCATCGCAGCATGTGAAAATGAGAAATTGGAACTAGAAAAAATTCTAGAACGATTCAGAGACCAACGAAAAAAAGCCATCGATCTTCGTGACGGGGTATGTGATCATGGAGATAGTACTCGAGAAAAGAATACGCATTCTAACATCCGCAGTTATTCTCCGCAAGCGCTGTCATGGAATCTCGAGCCTCGACACGATTGGGAGAAAATGTTAAGCTTCTGACATATGTCAGTATCTTCTATCTACCGCTTGCATTCTGCACCGTAAGCTCTTCTCATTCCACTAATCCCCATTGACTGACGTGGTTCACAAGTCCATCTGGAGTACGACGGACACATTCGGATACCACAATCTTGTCTACGCCATGGTTGCAGTCGGGATCTTGACCTACGTCGTGGTTTTCAACCTCAACCAAATCGTCAAGTTCTGGAAGTCAAGCTATCGACGTCTCAAAAGCAGTGCAGTCAAGAAAATGCAAGCAGATGAGAGGAGCATGTGGAAAGAGATGGGTGACTTGTTTCAAAAGTATAAGCCGAGAAATACTAATGAAATGGCAAAGCCATCTGAGTGGTGGATCCCGATATATATGTTGCGGAGAATTCTGGATTTGGGACCATCGACGGAAAGATTGAGACAAACGTTCAGACGGAAGGAGTATTACAGCTCTTCTGCAACTGAGTCTTCCCGTGCGGATGTTTGAAGTCGGGCATAGCACCATATTAGCTAAAACCGCAGACATTTCATTTCGATCATTATTTTCAACTAGTTTTCAAACAACTCCCAGCTCATTAATTACCATCATGCCGAGTATCATACGCCCTATACCCACATTCAGGACCGTATAAGCTCCCCCCACTACGCCTTCACATATCCTCTCATGCCCTTCCTTCCCCACACATAAGCATTCTTCCCCACCTCCTTATCCGCCAATTCAAACATCTCAAAACTTGATAAAATCTTCGTGCTTACTTCGATCCATTGTCAAAACTTCCCCGTCCTCTCCCATGTCTCTGGACAATACTTTCATTCTTTCGATTAGGCCCTCCCGACCCCATTCCCACCTCGAGATAATCAACACGGAGGTCGCACTTCGCCTCTTTAAAATCATACCTCTCATACAACGTCTTTGATCATGTGAACAATAAGCTGGGTCCCGAATCCCATTTCCTTCCACTACACCACCACTTCATCGTGCAGCAAAGAGTTTTATTCAAATCGGCGAATTACTGTTACTACTCTCATGTCTTATAATAATCTCCCCAGGTACCAGGTGAAGAACTGCTCACTCCCTCTTCCAAGACTTGTCGGGAGATGGAGATCGTCCATACTTTTCTATAGATGTCTTGAATCCCAAGAGGGTTAGAAACCAAGGAAGGGTTGAAATGCTGCTAGAGTCGACATTGGAGGAAGGAGAGATCGCCGGTGCGTGAATTCGGCATTCAGGAAGGAGGTGTTGCGGTTTAAGAGGGCAAGGGGAGCAACGGTGTAGTGTGTGCCTCCGGAATTGGAGGCTAGAAGAGTTAAAGTCGTCGTGTGGAATATTCCATCTTTTAATGCTGATGCTAATTCATTTTTTCCACAGATAGAGGGGGAACGTGTGGCTGAGAAGAGGAGAGTAGTGGGGTGATATTCAACCACCTGATTTATTCTGATGGATACAAATACTAGAAGTGGAATTTTCTGGGCTTGTACCAATAGAAATGGAAGGTAGTCTTGCGGGCACTGTGCTCGAGACCTAATAATAACAACTTGTGGCGTAAGAAAGGATTTCTGAACAAGGAGAAGAAGGCGCCTTCATCACTATAGAAAATTAGAAACATAACCCAACCCATCACTTCAACTTAGTTTATGCCTTTTTCCAAGTCATTCCTCCATGCCTCCAATTGCGCCGAATCTTTAAACCCCAAGTAAAACTTTGGTACCGATTTGACCGAAAGTTGAAGCTCCAAGGCATTAGACTCTGTACCACCGTCTGTCAGCTACAGAAAAGATCAATCCTTCCAACATTCTGACTTACCAGAGTCCAATCTAGCAATTTTCGTAACATGTTCACGCCAAAGTATGGAACCCTTCACGGTGTAGCTTCTCCGATCATTTTCCCGGTTTTCTTGGGCCATGATCATCATATCGGTGAAGAGGAAGCATTCCAGCTCGGCCCATTCTTTGGTATCTTTCCCCGCGGACACGAAGTCGAATCTTTGGAGCTCTCCGAATCTAGCGACGTGGGTATCAGTTGACGCACTGAAATTTGTTTGACGGACTCATACTTTGAGGGTTCCAGGCCATGCCAGTCTTCCACGCGAGTCACCAAGTCGCTTGCAGTATGCTCAACGAGAGCCATGTCGTGGGAGATACTTTCAATATCTTCAAATTCTTCCTCGGTATGGAATTCTTGCGCTCGTGGTGTCTTATCGGTTCCGTGATTTGATTTTGCTGGAGCTGAGGGAGAATGTCTTTAGGTATTGGGGAGGAAGAAGCTCAGAAAATGAGGAATCTTTATCTATTTAACCCCGCATACAGCCAATTTTATGCTTACATAGATTAACGCGCACAAATAAGACCGATCGCGTTATCGGGAAGTGATGTAGTTGCCGCTGCACAGAAGCGGCGTAGAACTCAACTACTTCCGAATGCGGGGTGCAGCGCGTAGCCTTGTCAGGTGCGATGCTTGATTGGAGAATTTCGTGCGACTCGAACTTCAGCATCATACTTATCAATTGACGGATTTGGGAGGCAGGTATGTAGATTTCCGGTAATTGACCTTTGATGTTCTAAATGCTAGTTCCATTGACCGCTAGTAGAGGGTTGATGCTAGATCCAACCTGGAAGGCATTGCAATGCTGCACTGGGTATAATTCATACCAAGGAGACTAGCAAAGCCAATTGGTGGTTACGGTTGCCTATCAAAATGTACTTCGTGATGGGGCAATTGAGTCTTCTCATGATCAAAGTCCAGTCGCAAAGTCTACTTCTCACACTTCCGCACAGAAATTACAGGCAGGAACAAACAGGCTTGATTTAGCCAGTCCAAAGAGTCGGGAACCAGTTTTGACGCGAAGCTTATCACGAATCAGCAGGACTTCACGATCCACGTCTCTTTTCCAACGATATTTCCAATCAGCTCAGATAAGTGCAATACTTTTTGAAATAGAATGAAACCTTACAAAAATAGAATCTCCAAAGTCTATTAAAGATCCGAAACAGCCCGAAAACATTCTCGTAAACTCTATTAGCTGCTTCCATCCGATTTACGTGATGTGAAGCGACCTCCGGCGGTCCTTCCCGAGCTCCTGCAAAGGGGGGCCGGACACGTGATTGGTTCTTGCTCTAGATGCTGGTCTCTATGAGCGAGGTGAGTGCTTGAGAGCCCGAAAGCCATGCTATCAGTAATTACGGTATGTAGAGCAACAAGCCAGAAAATGGTGAGTAGCTACGCTGAGAAAAGATTTTGGATTCTCTGGCAAAGTTTGTTGATCTTCAAACATAAGTCATTGACTGCAATTTGCAACATTCTAGAACATTGTCTAGAAGATGCTACAGCAATTGCCCTCTCATATCTCCTATCAATCTCATTCGCCATCTGAATCAAACCTCAAAGTATTTTCACGCCGGGAGATTCATCGGTATGGGGACTGCAAGCAGCACAGTAATTATTTCTTGGCGGGGGAGAAACTCCGTTTATCTGATCAAGGACCTTAGTTATTATTAACCTTTTAGCCTATCGATATCGTAAAATAGTTACTGGGGCAAATATCGTTAGCGGATAGGGAGAGTTCTAGGTACCGGTATCAGGATTTCGAATCTAGGCTAACGACGTCAAACCCTAAGGATTGCCTTTGAGAATCCTGGCCTGGTACATGATATGTGGAATCAAGAGACGTCAAATAGGGTTGCTAGCACCACAGCGCCGATTTGGCTTGGAAAAGAGATGGAATCAACATGTCAGCTCCCTCGAACGCTTCCAGAAATTTATCACACTGCGGCCACCCACCCCTTCGAAATAGCTGTTTCGAGCTTTTCATAGACTCCATGAAGTTGTTATTCGTGACAACATACTAATTAGCGCTGCGATCATGCTCTTTAGATAACAAGTCTTTCAGATTTCGCCGTTGATGCTGTGGCGTCGAAGGGTTCCTGGATTCTGGTGTGGCGTTGGGATGTTTTGCTGGGCGATGAGATTTGATTTCTTGATGCGGCTAGGGGTCTTGATTGAGATTATTGAGATTTTTGGATTGAGGGGAGGGGAGGTAATCAGTACCGGTACTCTCCTCCTTCCCTGCCCTGCATTTAAAGGTACGAAATGGCATACTAGTGTTGCGTTTCTTCCAAGGACCAAGACACTTTGAGGGAACTTTAATTCCACTGATCCAATCCACGGATCTTTTTCAAGAAAATACGACTGTACTTCTCGCACTAGTATTCATCCCAATCTCCTCTCCCAAAACCAAAAATACGAACCCTACGTACTGTAGCTGGCACCCTATTCCTCACTTCCACACGTGACACACCCACACAGCCCTACCCCCCCCCGAAAATCCGGGAATCCCACCAGACCACGTTTCACTCCAACCAAAGACGCCCAAAATCCCCCGAGCGAGCCTATTTCCAGAAACCCGCATAGCATCGCATGGCATCGTATCTGCATACCCTCACCCTCTACCAGCCTCATCATCATCATACACTACATCGCCCCCAAATAATCCGCAGTTCGGTGATGCGATCTAGTCTATACTCGTCTTTTGCGTCCCCATTAGGTTAGGCGACCCCAACGTCAAGATGTAAACCTAACACCACGACCACGGCCACGGCCACTTCCGCAGCAAAAGATCGACGATTTTGGGGCTTGGCTAAGCATTTTATCTAAAACGTCTTTGTGGGACTTTGTGGGACGCTATTATTTCTTAAATTAAATTTAGAATTTTGATGTGATGTGACGATGGCATGCGCGCGATGCAAGGGGATTTGGATTTTGAGTTTAGATCTGGGTTTACGTAAGGTGAAAGGTCCGGAGGGGATGCGGATGGTGAGTGCGTTAGTAGGTAGTGACGGAGTTTTAAAATAAGAAAGAAGGGGCGGGTACTAGTTTGTTTAGCAAAAGGGGTTTTTGATTCCAAGGCAAGGGGTTGGGCTTCCAGTGCGGAGCAGTGCGAGGTCTGTGTTCTGGGGAACCTTTGATCCACTCACTGGTCTTGGCCCGGCATGAAAGCAAGGTAGACGCATAGCTCTGATGGCCTTGCTATGATAACGGAAAAAATGAGTGGATAAACGTTTTATGACTTCAAAGGGTAGATATGAAATTTGTTGAGATGATAGTCGAGCTCGTATCCTGCAAGTAGAAATATATGACGAAACGTGTGAATGAGAAAGAAACGATCGCAATGCAACGAATCTATGCTAGAAACTCTCAAGATTGAAACTTCAAACAAATTCTCTTGTAAAAGGAAATGTGGCTAACACAAAACTTGCCTCCATGGATGTCCTCACCGAGCTCAATAAAGGGAATGACGTGTCGTACTTGCGAGCCAATCATCACTTACTTCAACGTCACCCCGTCTTCGCAACCCATGGCCCCCATTCCTCTTCACACGCCCTGTATAATCCAAAATCCAAAATATTGCCTGTGTATCGTATGACGGACAGCAATATCCTCCAGCTCCTTCGACGCCTTACGCGGCACCCGAACACCGGTTCTCAAACTCGCAACTCGCTCTGCAGCCCCATCAATCAAAAGACTCGGTGTGACCAAGATCTATTTCCTGTCCTTCCCATATCCGCTAACCATTAGCTCTTGCATGTTCCCTTGTCCTCGTGTGGCACGCCTGGTATCCAGGGATACGGTGCATCTCTCCCCTTGCCTGAAATTCCGGTGGTACTACTAAGCAGCACAATCGTTGCTTGCTTTCCACTTTCCCTTCTTTCCCAAGTCCTGAAGTGCGGACAAGATGACTTTCATGTGATCGTAACAAATCATTGGATCGTCGCTGCGGAAATGGATGCCTGTCCGGTTCAAAACCATACCAGTGCTCGAGATGACGAGGGGGAAGTGAGTACAGATTTCAGGGAGGAGGCGTTGCGGATATCGACTGTGGTGATACGTAGCGTGGTATGGTATTTGCCAGAGAGGAGAGAAAGCTTTGAGGGCGTGCTGGCCCAGAACATTGACGGTGAGCGGGTCGAGAGGGCGAATTCGAGGGCCTTGAGGTCGGTTCCACCTGTTGCACCCAAGATGGCGACTGTTTTCTGTGGTGAAGATATTCCTATGTAGGAATATCCGAATGTTTGAAGCACTTATGAGGTTGATTTTGGAAGGAAGTTCGTAATGCCTGAACACTTGCTGGTGTTTGATGATTGAATTCAGAAAATTTGAGAGCTCACTTGCCGTTTACTGCATCCTCATCGCACTTGTGATGACCGACTGCAAAACTCTTCAAAGCCCATATTGTTGACCCGACGCATAGTTCAAAGATGCTTTCGACGTGCAAAGTGTCGTTCCCTTTCAGCCTCGTCTCGTTCAGATTCTGGGGTACTTCATGAGGAAGCGAGCGGCTCGGAAAGATCGCTGCTGGGATCCGAGACACCCGAAGGGTGCTGCGACATTGTCCGAGTCATGGACGGACCCTTTTTCGCGCCCGACTGCAGCTTACTACTTACTTCTTACTTGCAGGTACGAAGGACGACCGGCTGCTCGATCGCTCGATCCGACATCCATCCAGCTGTTCTTGTTCTTGGCACTTCTTGCTGCGATGGTTCATGCCTTGAAGTTCCCTCAAGGCTGAGTCTGTCGATTGAAACTCTGCCATAGAAGGACGTGTTTACAGCGGAAGAAATGGCGAAATGGCGAAATGGCGGCGTTCTGTTTCTGGTGACCTTTTCGTTTCCTTCTTGTTTCACTTCAAATCCCTCGACCGCGATCCAGAATCTTCCTCAAATTTACATCCTCCACCATGCGTGAGGTCAGCTTGCCTGTCGGGAACTTTAGGTCGCCGATAAAATGTCTCCGGGATTTGTTTTTTTGTGGTTATTTCGGGGCGCGTGCTTACGAATTGTTTTCGACCCCGCATGGCGTCCTGTGCTGTGGAACGCTACTGTACCCTGGAAGCTCTGAATAAATTGTGATGGGCGTGAGAGAAGGCCAAGGCTTATTGTATAAAGAGGTAGCAGTCTGAGAGATGAGGTACGGAGGAGTACTTGCATCTAAGATTTTCAGCTGGAAAGTCTCCAGAAGTCTCCATCAGTTAACTCACGAACCACACCTGCAGTCATTGGATGCATCATTGAGGTTATACAATGCTGGGTGCGGTATTCCCTCCAACGATCGCATCTGTCCTCACGCCTCACGGCACGGCTCAGCCTCTGCAAGACATTTGCTTGATCGACGTGCTCAATCGACAAGGACTCGTCGAGAGACGGGGATTGGGCGGATTTGTACGAGGTATTTCTTGCGCCATTTGATGCCGGCAGTCGATGATTGAGATGTTGTCCTACACCAGTTTCATGGACAAGTTGTAATGCCTGAGGTGAGACTATTTGTGCTACCATCGTATTTCGCCCGTACTCTCAGTCAATTAACCTTAATTGAAGCCGTCCAACAGCGTCTGTGGGTGGTAACTTCCACGTGGATGGCCAAGCCAATACCATCCTCATCGTAACGGGTTTCCCCTTCTGGTTGCGCAGGGACGAAACAACTCTGATGGTGTTTTGGGTGTGATCGCCGTACATTGTTAGACCAGATGGTGGAATCAGTTTCTGGATCTGTTTCTATGCACTGTACATCGTCTGTTCTATTTTAGACTCGAAACAAGATCGAGAACCAAGTTCAGGCTTAGGTGCTTCAAGGGCAGGACAGGGCATCTGCCATGTGCAGATTAACTCGTAAACCCGGAATGATGATGCAACATCGCAATATGCGAAGTGCTCAAGAAATGAAGCACTTAGTAAAGCGGTGTAATTTATCAGCATTAGTTGAGACAAGAATAGTGGTTTGCTATGGTTTTCGATATCAAGTGACAGGCTTGCTGCAGGAGAGAGAGAGAGTGAGCAGCCAAATACTACGGCGGGCTAGCTACTGATTGGCGAGGAGGGGCAAAACCTGGCCTAGCACCTGCAGTGCAGCGTAAGACGCCCCCAAAGCGACTGCATGCATCTCATCCATCCCGCTCCCGAGAAGGAGAAGGAGAGAAAAGTAGTTGGGAGAGTGAGAAGGGCATCCTTCTGGAACAATAATCTTACTCCCCCGGCGCGCAGTTCATGGCCATCATTGGAGGCCGTGAGGTGCCACAGTTTCAAAGAGATAAACGCCCCCCTTCCTCATGTAGTTCGACAAGGTTTCTCCTCGGTTTTACTAGGATATCTACTAGGTAACTCACACACATCAAGGCCACCACCACCACCACCCAGGAGTCAGGATATGGCATGGGATTGTGCAGATAAAGTACTGGCCTCGCTGCGCCGCGTTTGTGCTGAGCAGCCTCCGCAATCTTGTCTTCGGCCCTCGCTACTACTCTATCGCTCCCCCGCTGCCATCGCGCCCTTGAATGTGCCGATGAGACCAATGGGCCTTTCTGCGGCACTGCCTACCTCCATTTAGATCGTCGATCGAGGCTAGATATCCACAGGGGTTGACAGGTAGACAACGTGGAATACAACCGGGCAAGTGAGAGTGGTCATTCATATATGACGCTTGGTGCTGCCAAAGAAATACAAGAGCTCCAAATCAAACCCACTCTTTCTCCCACCACTCCCAACGCTCCCGCTCCCCTCTGAAATGACGAGTAGCCTCATCAATTCTGTCAAAACAAATACTTCCTGCGCTTGCAATTATGGTCGGTGTTGGCGGACGCTCCGGAGGTATGTCCCCAAAAAACCCCTCACTACTCAATGTGCCGCCCGCCTATATCCCACCACGACTTGCAATTGACACACAACAGGCTGCCATACGTGCCGCCGGCGCCGAGTGAAATGCGATGAGACACACCCAACCTGCGAACGATGTTCGAAAGCCAAAATTCCCTGCGAGGGCTATGCCCGCGACCTCAAATTCGTCGACGAGAAAGGCCGCGCCCAAAAGCGAGTTCAGATCAAGAGACAGGCCTATTTGGAGGCTGTCCAAGCCGAGGAGAAACAACTCAAAGCCGTGCGGAAATCGAAAACACCCCAACCGACGAATAGACCGATGGGATCGATAGGCCAGGTACTATCTCTGGTTAATTTCAAAGATAAAGTGCAGCTATCGTTCACACTGAACAGGATGTTTGACGGATGGCGGCTTTTTATGCCATGGATCATGAAGGGATATAAGGGTACTGATAATTGCACAACTACTCAGACGGTGAAAGCATTGAGCGCTGCGTACTTTGGCCGCATGCACAACGACAGAGCGACCTTCGAGTCCGGAATGGTTCCTTATAGCAACGCTCTGCGATTACTGGGATCCGATTTGAAAGACCCCAATACTGCGTTCGAGACACCAGCAGTAACAAATGTTTTGTCGCTGGTAATGTTCGAGGTACGTTCCTTCTAATATCCTGTCAAAGTATGCTACTGACCACTCATTAGATGATGGCATGCTCCAAGGGCGGGATGATACAACATTTAGGCGGGGTACAGAGACTGATACAAGCCCGCGGGCCAGAGCGACATCAAAACCAGCCGGATTTGGACATTTTCGAGAGTGCTAGGATGGGCGTTATACATGGATTTATGGAAAAGAAGAAGCGATGTTTTTTGGAGGAGCCACAATGGAAGACGGTGCCATGGATAAAACACCCCGAAGCGAAAACACTCCTCTCCCTCCTTACCGATCGGAAAGCCCATCTCTCAGGGCTGCTGGAAGATATGGAGGGCATACGAACGGGCGCCAAGGCTACCCCAACGGATGTGCGAAATTTATGCCAGCAGATCTATACACAGCTCTATGAGCTATTCACCTGGCGAGCAGCTTGGGAGGCCGAATATCCAGGCTGTTGTTGGACTGTCCCTGTAGACGACCCGAAAAAGCCTTTCGCTTCGGAATTCCACTTCAACTCGCTCTCGCGGGCCGTCGAGATTGGTCATTACAATACAATACTTCTCCTTCTCTACCGCATGGGACGAATATTAATGGGTCCCAATTTCTCTTCTACTGATCCTGCTACTTCAATTATTATTACAAGAACCAATCCTGGCTTGATGCTCCCAGGACATCCAAAGAGCGTCCAGGACGTAGGAGTCGAGTTCCTGCGACTAATTCCTTACTATCTGGATGATTCCCATCGAAACGGAGGATATTTCCAGTTGATGTTCCCTCTTCGGGCCACGTTCGAAGCGTTCAAACCAAATAGTTTAGAATGGAACTACTGCGCGAGCGTCTTGAAGATCATAGCAGATGACGGAGGCTTTGAGTTGGCTCGGAGAGTAATGCCGAGTGGTTTCGCCGGTAGGATGTTACAAGACGAAGGCATCAATGTTTATGTCTGACCAACTAGATCCACAAAGAGGGACATGGTCTTTTCTTTAGGACCCGGGAAACGAAGTGGAGGGAACCACGTTCGGCGAAGTACGAGGTTGAGGTCGGAAGGCATGCCGCGAGAGAGGTAGCACACGTTGAGACACCGGTGGAACACACACAGATCAGCATAACAGATCTGCGAAGACCCGATTGACTTTATGAGATATACGAAGCAACGACGATAACCTTCGCAAGAACGGCAACGCGTCCCTCCTGCAATTTACAGCACATTTCCTCCTTCAACGAGGAATTGGATTCGAGGTATTCGAAGTGTATGATAGTACGCTGGGTTGTGAGATCTAGGGACCGAGGGCAACGGATGAAGATCTAGATGAGGATGAATTTTTGGAGATTGGGAGGAATATTTTTCAGGTTATAGCAAAATACCCCTCGTTTATGTTATGTTATGTTATTTATATTGCAAAGCGTTTGCTATCTTTTATTCATACCTCGCATCTATTTTCTTTCAACCCGAACTTCAGTGATTTTGCCGACCTTTTCAATCTAGGCCTTCGTTTCCTCGACTCTCAAGTGCGCGGCTTCGTGCATTTAGGCAGTGGGCCTTCACCTATGGTTGGTCAATTGAATTCTGTCCAACCGGATAAAATTTTGTGGCATTCCGAACCGAATCTCACCCGCTCTCATCGAGTGATGAGTGAGATCTCTAATCTCGACTTTTACCCTATCTTAGATCCACCTCATCTATGCAAGGGCCAGGAACACGTACTTGGGTTACGCAATCTTGAGCTTATATCATGTCAAGTTCCTTCGAAATAGACTCTCACCATTGTATCAGGCCATTCTTTCACGATGCTTATACAAACTCTACTCATCCTTTTCCTCTCCGTTACCTTAGGAACTTCGAAAATCCACCACCTCTTCGTAGGGAACCTCTCCCCGCCTGCTTCAATTCATGCCCTTGAATTCGACGACGAAACTCTAACTCTCACCAAAATTGCCACGATCCCCGCTTATGCAGCACATGCATGGATAGCTTTCTCCGTATGTTCATCTCACCTCCCCTTCCCCCACTTATTAACAAATCCCAGGAAAACAAAAAGAACGTCTACGCCGCCTCCATCCAATCCCCCCACGTAGCCTCTTACTCCATCCAGAACTCCTCAGCCCTGCGTCTTGATACTGCACTCCCACTATGCAGCAACAAAACCTCCGCCTACGTCCTCTCGACCCCGCACTCCATTTACACAGCCAGTTGGCCCGGTCCAAACGCGTGCGGTACTCATCTCTCTGCTTTCGAGAACGGAACTCTGAAAAGCGTAGAAGGGGCATGGGAGTATGGTAACAGCAGCGGTGTTCATGGACTTGCTGTTTCGAGGGAGGGGGGTTTGGTGTATACTGCTGATTTGAGCGGAGATAGGGTATGGGCACATGGATTAAGGGAACGGGATGTTATGCAGGAAGTGGGGAAAGTGGATATGCCGGTCAAGGGAATGCATCCTAGACATTTGGTTGCGCATCCGGCGGGAGGGTATTTACATGTTGTGATGGAGGCGGGGAATGAGGTTGTGGAGTACGCGCTTGATGATAGGGGATTGCCTACTGGGGGAGGGGGTGGGAGGTGGAGTTTGATTCCTGAAGGTATGTTTTTATTTTCCGAAATTCTTCACATGTCTGCTTCTGATAGGCATCTACAGGCTCACAAAATTCCTCCTACTGGTCCGCTGAAGTTACATACTCGCCTTCACACCGTTATCTGTGGGCCACGTCCCGCGCGGCGCCAAACACGACGCTGTACGGCTATATATCTTGTTTCTCCTTAGATGAGAATGGGAAGGTGGGAAAGAAGTTGTTCATGGTTCCTACTACTACGATGTCAGGTATCGCGAATGCGGTTACGCCGGCACCGTGGAGTGATGAGTGGGTTGCTATGGCGGATTTTGGGACCGGGTATGTGCAGATCTGGAGATTGGGAGAGGAGAAGGGGACTGGGGGTGTGAATGCGAGCCCTGTGGCGAGGGTTGATATTCTGGATGGGGGATGTTGTGCTAATGCTATTTGGTTGGATTGATACCTAGGTATGATTGAGCTGGTGCAGGCTCAAGCGCCGAAATAAACTCGTGGAGCTCCCCTCGCCGAGTCCCCCTTTTTTAGTGCCCGAGCTGCAGCTACCCCTCCAGGTTGGCAGCCATCCCCCACTCTCGGGATAGCTACAATTCAAATCCGGCAAGAGCAATGCATCTTCCTCTCACACAACAACTTCCTGTTCCAAATTAATCAAAATATTACATCTCCCTCAAGTCTAGTATTTCATCCCTCCTTCCAACAACCATCCAAATCTCCTTCATCCACCCCCATCCCCATCCCCAGTCCCAGAAAAATCAAATCGCAATGCCAACCACCACCAAAAATGTCGTCTTCGACGTAGTAGGCACCTGCGTCTCCTACGACGCCTTCTACACCGCAATCGAAACCCGTCTCGGCCCCCGCCTCCTCGCCGCCGGCATAAAACCCCGTCTCCTAGGCTACGCATGGCAAGAAGCCGCCGAGCGCGAATACACATACCTTAGCATATCCGGGCACTACCTGCCCTTCTCCCAGGTCTTCCAACCCCTCTTCTTCCGCATGCTACATATGGCCGGGATCTCCAACCCTCGGGAATTCGCAAGTGATGAGGATAGTAAGTTCATGGTTGATGCATATGGGAAGCTGGATGTCAGGGAGGGGGTTAAGGAATGTTTTGAGAGGTTGAGGGGGGAGGGGTTCACGGTTTGGGCGTTGACGAGTGGGGACCGCGAGAGGGTTGGTGGGTATTTTGAGAGGGGGGGAGTGGAGATGCCGCGGGAGAA
>Ga0247778_1000384_pt1 | contig 63427 bp, 55 predicted proteins | sample UWRJL049202B5_FD_179939 | JGI IMG/M metagenome (GOLD analysis project Ga0247778, IMG submission 179939) | Plant litter microbial communities from Arlington Agricultural Research Station in Wisconsin, United States - UWRJ-L049-202B-5 | ecosystem: Environmental > Terrestrial > Plant litter >... | reverse complement strand
ATTAATGCTCGTTTGCAAGCCTTGATACAAGCAGTTCGTCAATGAAGTATCGACTTCAGAATTTTCCATTCTCGTCTTTAGACCTAAGCAGTTAGTCACTCTAACCTGAGCTCCTTGAGCTAAGCCCTAAGTTGCGTCCTGAGTCCAAGCAGTCGCCGCTCTAACCTGAGTTAGACCCTGAATTGAGTCTTGAGCATACTGATGAGTCAGTTAAATAATACTTAGGGGATGCTTTTCTAGCTCCCTCACGCATCGGTTATAATTTCCATATTGTTTAAATATAAATCTTACCAATGCCTGTTAGCTTGGAGCACAGCCACCTCTTTGAACCTATTAAGATGTCTTAATGATATCCGTTCTCGCTCCTCTGTCAAACTTATTGAGGTCTTGTGTCGGAGTCGATTTGGATCTCCTTTAGTTAAGTCGCATGTGACAAGTAATTCAGCCCCACAACCTAACGTTTTCATACGAGTACATGATTTCAATTTACTAAGAATCAATTTCGCTATTATAAGAACTCACGTTCAAATATAAACACAACTAGCCGACTAGGTAGCTACAAAAATTGTTCTGTATGACTATCAAAAGAGGTACAAAAAAGAGAGTAGTACGAATCTTCGAGTCCGTCAATTACACCATTTGTGCAAGACGAGTAACAGTCTTCCCTGTAGAAAGTTGCACAAAGCAAGGAGAATACAACGTCTGATGCCTTTCTGAGACAAGGTATCGTGCAGAGTCAGGCAGCATCGACAGGACTCCGCAGCTGTATCAAGGATTGTAGACAGTGCAAGGACAGGTATTGCTTCTTCAGCATCGTGGGATCCATACAAATGTAAAATTGCATGGTAACAACACTTCGGGCACGGACCTTTGGAAACTACCTTCCTGATGCAAGTGACAGAGCGGCAGCAGTACATTGACTGAGGCGTTGCTGGGTATCTCCTGTGCCTTTTGGCCATCGCAAGATTCATGCAGTGGCTCGCTGTCACGCTTGGGATACCTCGCCTCGGTGCTAAACCGAGTTTGCCTTACACGGGCTGATTGATAGAATTCGAGGGTTTAGCCAAACATACTACGCCTTCAAAGGATGTAACCGTGTTCACGGAGATCCCAATTGCGGGCATTCGTAGAAGTACGCCCCCACGAAAAAAAGAAGCACAAATGCAGTGATTAATACGACCACTTCGCGCAGAAAAATTGAGTTTGTTGTTGCGACAGCTGAAGCGTAAAAATGTTGGTGGGTGTGATTATTTTGAGAATAGTCCCATTGTGCTAAGACTAGCAACATCATGAAATTATCGTTTGATTCCGATTTGGACAGGGAGGCGCTGGCGCTGAAGCTGTCGCATCCTGTCGTCATGCTGGAATGATCAGAGAGAGAGTTGTTAGACATTTCTGCATGCATGGAAGCCCGCGGCACCTTGATGACTTGCCGATTGGAGATGAAGGAAGTCATGATCTGAATCAAAAGAGGCTTCTAGCGCAACGAGAGTCCATTAGTCGACGACTACAATCGTTCTTCTATCACCTGAAGCAGCCTCCCCTCCCTCTTATATCGGCGGGAGGCTGGATTGGAGCACTACTCAGCATGCCAGCGCTGAAGGAGCCTGTTATGGGCGTCGAGGCTGGCCGGAAAGCAGGGAACGACGCCACGAAGCCCAAATGAGAGCCTCACAACGTCGGTCGCTGAACCGTCTATGCACGACTAACCAACACAGCCAAATAGTGAGGCGAAATGCCACCAGCCGTCACACTTGACCTTATTGGATTTTCGGTGAGGCACGAAGGCAGGCGGCTTTGAAAACCGCCCATTTTCTAGCTTTTTCTACGAACACCAAAATCGCTCTGTGCAACAAAAATTGCATCGAGGCTCCCTGCCGATATCATTTTTTTATTCGGGTCTATTGCGACAATATAATAACCACTCTATCGTATCGCACCCTTTAGGGGGAAATTAACTTGCGTGGTAATTCTTACGCATTTACAAGCCTGATCTAGGGGTCTCTCCCTTAGGAAATGATCGGTTTTCAAAGCCGCCAGCCCCGCCTTCGTATGACTCTAAAAGCCACGGGGCAGTGCGCGAGCCTTATTATCCCACAGTTCGCCTGCCAACACAATAAGGCTTGATATGAGGCGTGATGGGCGGCTCTGTTGCCAGTATCAGTCAACTGGCAGCCTATATATATTCGGCAGCCAGGTGGCTACGGCATCTCTACAGAACCTCTAAGACCTCTCCGTTTTTTGGCGAGGAGTCAGCTAGAAGATCTCAACGTCCTGCTCAAAATCCTCGATTGCATCAATAGCCATCATACTCCTCTGGATCACAAAGCCCTCGTACCTGTCCTAATCAGCATTTCAGAAACGGCGCAAACACTATCTAACTCAAACAAGTACATTCTATCAGAACTGGGTTTTCTTCGTTCGAAAAGCGGATATTGAAGGGGAATATCAGCTTCTGCGTCAGAAGTGCAACCTCCTTGTATTCTATTATTCCGAGGAACAGTATCGCTTCGGAACGTTTAGTCAGTATGGATGCTTCCAAGAGTAATGAAGCCGGGGCTATAGAGGTAGGCATTACCGTTTTCAATTCACTAGCAGCCCTCTTAAGTCACTTAGCACTGAATTCACCATCAGGATGTAGTTCAGGCCGAGGCCATAGAAAAGCAGGATATCCAAGAACAGGCTATGGTCCCAGGCGGCGGCACGTTGACACCGCTTGCCGGCGCCAGAACGGTTACCCACTTGGAGGAAGCCGGGCTCGCACGTCAGTTCTTTCAGCCGCGCACCACCGGTCCATCTCACGTGCATTCTGAGCAACCTCAAGAAAAGATACAAAACAATTGTCAATTAACGAGGAGGTTTGTGGTATCCAACAACAGGCATTTTAAAACAAAGACCGATTTGTTTAATAACACCCACCGCCTGAACGACAGCCTAGATGGAAGTTACGTCAATAATGACATGTACGGAGAGTATGTGAGGGTTGGGAATGAGGAACCGTATAATGCTGGCAATGAGAGCGAGGAGAAAAAGAAGTTTTAGAATTGCGAGCCAGGCTAGAATATCACGACGCATCTTTTGGCTTCATGAATGGTTGTTTGGAATTTTATCTCAGTCTTAACTATGCTTCTGATGTGCCGTGCTGGGTGTTAATAGGTCGGCTGATGATGGAGATTTTAATATTATTCTCAATAACCACACGAGTCCTTTACACTTCTCTACTTTAAGTTCAATCCAAATGAGCAGCAACATTTTTGATAGCTTCAGAAAGGCTAGATAACGAAGAATTTCCCCGTTTATCCTATTCTAGAAGTTTGAAATTACGTGGAAGGAAGGCTCCCTTCATTGGTTGGATACTGAAATTTCACTAGATTGAGTTTTAGTCAACAGAGGATAGAACAGAAAGACTGTGTAAGAGGGACGTGGCCCTCCTTTGACTAGGGAGGGAGGGGGGAACCTAAAACGGCTCCTACAAGCCTGAGCTGGGGACAGCCTGTCAGCGGTAGGTCTATACATTGAATGAAATGAATTCTTGACCGAAATTCATGAACGAAATAAGTCGAGGGTTGGAAATTCATGAACGATTCATGAATGATAGTTAGAATTCAGTTCAATGCATGAATCTTCAAACAAAAAGTCCACAAATGATCACGTGTAATCAAAGATGGCTCCTTCCTAGCAACGAACGACAGTGGGCTATATATAAGTTCGAATATCTTCATAATTTCCTCTTTAGGCTAACAAATCCTTCAGCCGAGACGTGTTGTATATGTAACTAATAATCCTGATCTTCCTGCTGTTTAAATTGGTTAGAAATATAATAAACTTGGTGTGGAAAAGACCCCTATTAAACGCATCAGAAAATGCTCTAAACTCATGAACATTCATGAAGAGACTGTCGAATTCAAATCCATGAAGCTTCAATTCATGAATCTTCAAAGTTCAAGAGTTCAATGTAGAGACCTAGTCAGCGGTTGGCAGTACAGACGCATTGAGGTATTCCTTGTAATTAGTCCTACTATGGCACCGGCAAAGGCTACGGTACGCGGCCTAGTGACGCGGAGGCAATAGCAGTGTATTATCATCACGTATATCCGGGACTGAGTCTGTTAGTGGTGAGGATACAGAGTTACAGAGGAAAGAAACTCGCAAGGCGAGAGTCCACAATTATTTAAATGCCATTAAGACAACTTGTTGGATAATGGTCCTTTTGAGGAGAAAACAGGAGAGAGAGAACCACCTGAAGCAGGGATTAAGACGCTAAAAATGCTAAAATCTTGGCTCATCTCTTGGCGTAAGCACTTTAATCTTCGTATTCTGATTGGATTATAAACCACCAGGGCCAATTTGAGGCTATTCCCATTTACGATTTATACACGCATTAGCCAAATGCCGCATGCGAGTCGGGCTAAGAACCGAAGGCGGCCGAAGGCCGGCTGAGGCTAGAGTCCGACGAGAGCGCGCCTTTATAAGTATAGAACCTACTCCGTACCTAGACAGTCTTAATGGCCAGGACGGTGCGCGGCACCGTCATGCTATTATGCTTAGTCAGGACTTACAGCATCATAACCTGAAGATCTGCCGTGGTGATTTGCACTCTTCTCTCATAGGTTGATGCTTTTTTGACGTTAACATGCCGCTACTATACGGGCAAGGGAAGAAGGCTTTCCACAGACTTCAGCTCAAGATTATTCGAAATTCCTCTGACGAGTCGATTTTTGCTTGGGGACAAGCAAACGCAGATGTAATCCCCAAGACATCAGAATCTCGTTTTTATGGCTTGCTGGCAGAAGATCCGGGGAAATTGTATCTGGATACTCATTCCGTCCGCCATACATGATGACCAGCAAAGGCCTTCAGATGGAGGTAGGTCTGATTCCCCGGCGCGACTACACGATTTTCCCAGATGACCAAGAGCACCCGAAATGGACCCTGAGCCTGCATTGTCATCGTCGAGACAATGACTCAAAGCACCTTGTGATCTACCTGATAGAGGGAGAAGAGGGATTGGGATGGTCGCGAGTCTCCGATTTGCTCCTGTCTTCGCGGTTCTCGCCGCGAAAAGAGCTCTTTAATTCCGAGTGGCGCTAGATCATTATTCAGGCAGCGCAAGATGAAATTTCGACTTCGCCCTTCAAAACATATACGCAAGCATCTTTCTTGCTGGAGGTTCAGTCGATCTTAAAGAACGGCTATTTGGCTCGCGATGCGCCGGTGTATTTTGGGAGGGCTGGAAAGTCCACAGCTCAACACTTCACGCCCGTCACTGCTGATTTCTGTCTATCATTGAAATGTACGAAACCTGATGATAATTTTTGTCTTATGATAATGCTGCGACATATGGATTCACCAACCCTTAGTAGTGATTAGTCAGCCATATTGGCTCCTTAAGAGCCTCTTACCTCCTCCTGTATCCTAGTTCTAAAAGCCTCAATATGACCCTATTCAGAGTCTCTAATAGCTACACCGCTCCATATTGCAACAGATAACACGACAGCCTGAAAAGAGCCAGAAAGTGGGTTTCTGTATAAGATTGGAGGGCCGGGAATCCGGGTTTCTCCGTGATGATAGAGTATTTCTTCCTTCGGGGAAGTTTGCAAAGGGAGTACTAGAACGTAGGGTCTCATTTGGAAAACCCATATATGTTGTTGAGATTTTTGTTAGTCAGTGGACCCAATTTTGAAGACTGTGGATTTAGCAAGGCCGAAGATTGAGGTTGTTTGTGCTTGCCACGCTCGAAGTGACCAGAACGGAGAGCTGGCGCTGATTTTAAGCCCGGAAGTATTCGCTCTGAGGCATCCAAAACCAATGCCATTGCTGTGGCAAGCAGGGGACGGTGAATAATCACTTGATTTTTTTATATCCGCATTCGCAAGATGTTAAAAAGTATGAGTCAAATTTAATTTAAATCAAACAAATGGACGTCAAAAACGAATAAGGGAACAGGGTCTTGCAAAGTCATATCAATTTAAGGGGTATCTAAGATCTTACAAGGACGCACCTCTCAGTCCCGTCTCTTCCTGCAAAGATATGTATCTCTTCATCCACCGAACGCCTCATTAGCCCTCGTCCAATAGGCAAGCCTATCAGGCGTGACCGACGTCCCAATACACCCCATATACGCACTGAACCCCGCATCCCCACCAGCCTGTATCGCGCTCCTCACATTTGCACACTGACTAGTCAAAAACCACGCACCGCTCGCCCACGCATACTCATCCGTCATCACCAGAGCCCTCACAGCATTAAGCTGATCGTCACTAAGCCCCGTAGTAGAAGTAGCGGTAGTAATCGCATTAAGCTTGCCAGCCAACTCGGGAATACTGCGCGCGTACATGAGATTGAAGGACGCCATCTGCATATTTCTCGTTCCCTGCCCCGGACGACCTGGGGCGGGGAAGTGGTTGATGTTGAATTTGAAGTCGCCGGATTCGAAGGCTATGAGGGCGAGAACGGCGGCGATTTCGTGGGGACAGGTGATTTGGTATTTGTGCATGGCGGTGATGAGGAAGGGGGCTGCCTGGACGTTGGTTGCGCATTCGGAGGGGAACGCGGCGCCATCGCAGGTGTTGGATTTAGGGGCGATTTTGAGGATTTGGTCAGCGGCCGAGTTGGCTTGTCGGGGGGAGAGATGGTTGGTCATGAAGGTCGGCTTGGTGATTGCCGCGGCGCAGGCCAGGCTGCTGAGCAGCATGACAACGAAGGGTTTGGACAGCATTGTTGGTGTTTCTTTGTGTGGTTCGTTTGTTGAATTTGGTTAGGGTATGTAATATCTTTGAGAGAGTCTCGAGGAAAGATATATGACAATAGCTATTGTTCCGTTTTATTGTTTCCTGTAGCTCAAAAGGTTGCTAGTATTGTTCGAACAAAGCATGACTTCAAAGTTATTGTTCTGCTGCTCTCTGGCGTGAATGTGCAGATCGAAAGACAATAAATAGAAAACGAGAAGGGAAGAAATTGTTCAAGTTACCGGGAATCATCGCGACTGCGGTCACGAAGACTCTGGATGAGTAGTCCCACTATAAGTGTTTATGCCTGACCGAATTTCCTTGGCGTCATCTTGTCCTGTCGATCGCAAGTTCTCGAGTCACACGGCCAATATGAAGTAGTTTCTCGAAAGAAGGTGGACCACACGAACAGATGAAGTTGACGAGGCTCGCGTGGTTGAGAAACGCGCAGCCAGTCCTTTCATGCGGGTCGTGATGTCGTGGAGTCGAGATGTTTCATATGGATCTCGCTTGAACAAAGGGGGTTCGTGCGCTAGCTTCATTTGGAATGCGGCGAATGGAATGGCCATCGTCGTAAGATGGGATTTAGAAGTTATTTTGAGCCTGTTGAGGATACATTGTGAATGATAGATTACACGTGAAGAATAAGTCATTGTCGTAATGAATACAACGTAAGCAGCAGTGGCATGAATAACCTTGAATATGTGAAAACCAAGAATCTATTTATCTATGTGCAATGCTATATCCTTGGGCTAGGAATCGCTGTACGGGTATATGCAGATGGCTCGCACGAGTACTCGGCTCTGGGTTTGAAATCCCACATGAGGTGAGAACTCAAATCTTCGTCGTCTTCAGCTCATCCGCGAGAGCATCGACATCCTTGTCCTGTCTCTGGGCTACAGGCTCCTCTTGTGCCTCCTCAGCCTCCTCAATCAATCTTTCTTGAATCTCCTCGGCTTCCTCAGCTTCTTCTTCTTCAGAATCTTCCTCGTCACTCTCATCCTCAAGATCGCTGAGACTGTCAAGGCCCCAGTCGTCTTCAATAATTACATCACCAGCCAATTTGTCCTTTCGCTCTTCCAAAAGCTCCTTCAGATCCGTGACAGCTTGGTGCTCCTCAGGGAACTTGTTGCCGTTAAGCTCGATCTTCTTCAAAGCAGGCAGCGCCTCCTTGGCGGCTTTAGCAAAAGCCTCCAAGCCCTTAGTCGTGATATCATTATACTGTAGTCTCAAAATCTCCAACTTCTCATTCTTTCCCTTCGCCAGTGATCCAGCAACGACCACACCTCCCTTAGCACTGAGCAAAGAGTCCCCAACACCAAGTTCTTGGATCTCAGTCCAGCCAGGAATGACAGTAGCGAGAGCTTTAGAGCCCAATATCGTAAAAGTATTATCCTGCAAATCCAGCACCTTGATACCCCGCGCATGTCGCAGTCCATCCGTGAGCAAATGCGAGATTCCTTCTTGCCGAATACCATTCTGCACCATCTTGACCATCTTCACGCCGGTGTGCAGGCTATAAGCCTTAGCCCAGGCCGTCATGCTCCCGTTTTCTAGTCTGTTGCGACCACAAATGACGGTCTCGAGGTATGGCACTTCTTTGCCTGCTTTCCGGGCCTCTTCTTTTCTTTCGTGGAGCGCGGAGAGAGCGTCTGCGATCAAGATTCCGGCATGGGGGCCGAGACCGTTGTTATTGAGAATAAGATGTTGCAGGGGAACGTGGGAGGAGAGGAATGCGACGAGGGGGGCTTGGGTGTTGAGTCCGAACGCATTGTCGTTAAGATTGATGGTATGTAGTTTCGGAAGTGTGAGAAGCGCCGTAAGGAGGGAGGAAAGCGCTTGGGGGATCTCGTTCAGGAGTCGTCCTGTGAATATATCTGCTAGGTTTGCAATCTAAGAAGTCAGTAAAGAAAGGTTGATTGTAATAGACTGGGGATAAATACCTCCAAAGTTTTCTTCGTCTCCAGCACCTCCCCCAAGATTTGACAAGCCTCAACACCAAGTGTATTCCCCAGCAACCTAACCTCAGTCACATCCTCCATCTCCCTCAAAGGCTTAATATGCGCCTCGACATCCGCCTTAGTGTCGAGCTTCAGCCCCTTTCCCTCCAGCGAAAACACCTTCGGCTGAGCCATAGTCGCAGATTTTAGTAACGTTAAATAACAAATAATATTGAAAACGCAGAAAGTGCCACCAGTTGCAAGAAGCCGTTTTAGGGGATTTTGTGTATTTCTTGGTGGGGTCCAGAGCATCAACAAAGCCAAGCCCCTACTAGCGCGGGCCGGAACCGGAGAAACCTTTCCATCTCGGCAAGGCTGGAAATGTCGAGTTCGCCTGACAAATGCGACTTTCAATCCCAATTTCCTCACAGCTCGTCGGAACTATTAGATGTACTATTACCAAAGTCTACAAGTCTCAGATCTATCAAGAATGGCTTCTCCAGCTGCTACAATCCGTAACTTTCCCCCAGCCCAAAGAATTCCTGGGAGACACATCCATTAATGATGAGTGAACAGCAACCGCCACCAGCGCAAACATGGGCGCAGACCTTAAACCTGCGGGCCAAGCTGCTGCAAACGCAAAGGTCGGTTTCCGCATCTAATTATAAAGGCAATTGCTGATTTTAAATAGCCATGCTGCGTATGCAAAGACGAAAAAGCGATTCGCGACGAATGTATGCTGTTCAGTAACGCGAAGGACCCCCAGAAAGATTGCGCGAGCACGATTGATAAATATAAGAGCTGTATGGCTGGGTTTGGGTTCAATTTACCGTAAGATAAGAAAAGGGTGGGTGTAAGATTGTAACATAATGGCATGGATGGGGCGTTGCATTACTGGGGAGTTTTGGGTCTATATTACAAGACATACGAAGGGATATGGGAATAAGAGAAAGTCACCGCTCTAAATTAGATCTTGTACCATTCAAAAGTTTTGTACAAACATTCTGGGGATATTGATAATTGATTGAATTTGTCGATTTCCTACTTCTACACCAAATATCGCAAACAATTTGCCACTTTATCATTGAAGATCCAACCAATCTTCTGCCGGTACGCCACCAAGCCCAAGAATTTCTGGTATCATAGTCCAGCCAAAACGCTTTGAATCCCCACACTACCAGAATCATCTCTCTTCACCACAAATGCTCTGAAGTCTGCCTTCTGCAACTTCTTCCCAGCCCCGCCTGGCGCAAAGTTCCTCGACCTCTCACGGAGAGCTTCGGGACCAATGATGAATAAGTTGCCGATCTCGCTGAGTACATCTACACCAGCCGCGGCGTCTTTGCTCAATGGCCAGCTTTTGAGTGTCGACACATATTTTGAAATATCTTTTGTGACCATCAACCCACCAGTGGCGTTGACCTGGAACTTCTTGAAATGCTCGAATAGGAGATCTCGTATCCTATAGGCGAGTTCACCGCTGAAGACTTCTAGATTGATGCCATCGATGGCCTGAGCGGCTAATTTGGCAACCTTGTCGAGAAAAGCGCAGATGGAGAGACATGTAATTGTTGCCAGTGACTCCAAATACCCAGACCCAGCACGTGAACCATCGAGGTCACTATCTTTTGGACGGAAATCTGCCTTCTTTTGGCTTGCCAGTGATTTCGCGACCCAGTTGACAATCACTGTGAGCGTACTTCGGATTATGTTATTTGTTTTCGATTCGATTCGTTCCACACCGGCTTTAGTCTGTAGCTCCATCCCTCGTCTTACCGTGGTGTTTGATTCCGCAAGTTTGATGAGAACTGTGTTGATGAAACGTGACATAATATTTGTAATCGTAATGGCGGGTTGCAGGGACGGGAGATATTGAAGATCCGGTTCTGTCCTGGAGTTCTCTTGGGATAATGACTGGTCTGCTGCGGCATCCAGGGCAGTCTCGACGTAGACTTGTCCCATACTCGTCAAAAGGAGATTGAGGAGAGCGGAGACATCCTTTGGGGTATCGCTGCCACTACCCAATTCAAGTGCTCGTCGAACGCCCTCAGCCAACCACTTGAGCATTCGCTTGGCATTCGGAATACTGAGAACACCGTCTTCATCAGAGACCTCAATTTCATTCTTTTCCGCGTTATCTTGGTTGTTAAGGCCGGCAAGCCGCAACATTAGTGCTTTCGATGTTGGCGTAAGTTCTGAAGAATCCAGCCGATTGATGTAGGTGTCTTTTGCTGATGACAGAAGCTGAGTTCCTTGTTGGGCAAGCGATGCCATGAATCCAGTAGGAACCTTCTTCCGCCGCGAGTGGTAAATAGTATACTTGAACAACAATGAAGAGTACAATTCTTCTAAACTCTTCCTTTCTCGGTCTATGTACGAGTTTCCAACTAGATATGGGACAAAAAGCTCGTCCAGTTGCTGATCCAAACTTAAGGCGGTTTGAGCGGTGCACGCCTCTGGGTGTTCTGTTAAACCATGTGTTTTCAAATCTTCTATCAGATTGTTGATATAGCTTCGTGAAGCATGCAGTTGACGGAGGAAGGACAATGAAGATATTGTATCAGCCTTCTCTAGGACCATTTCTAAACGCTGTTGAATAGATTGCTGGAAAATTCGCTGGATGAACTTAATCAATACGAGCTCGTAGTAAGGGAATGCTCGTTTTATGATGAATGATTCCTCTTGCATCACCACCCGGATTTCATCCACCAGCGATTGCAAACTTGGTTCAACACCTGGAGGATCCGAATCTGGGTCTGCCAGTCGCTCCCACATCTCATTGTCGGTCATAACCTCTTCAGTGACCAATTGGCTCCGATCAATGAAGAACTGATGCTGATTGACGAATAAAGCGACAACACTCGACCCTCCGTTGAAATCGTGCAAGACCTTGGCGCATTCCAACATCTCGTCGAAGTTCTGCCTTCGGTAGCTTTCGTCGAATTGCTTCAATAAATCCTTCTCCAACGTTTCCGAGAATTTCTCTATCAGCTCCCTCGTATTGTGGCCTCTATATCCGACAACTCCATTAGTGATACCGTTGGTCTTCTTTGAACCATTCGTTTGTGCCCATGAATTCGGATCCAGTCTTTGGCTCATCCTCATAAGCTGCCTGGCAATAACTGCACATCGCACTTTATTCTCCCCACTTCCTCCACGCCGTATCATATCCTCCAAGGATGTAAGCTCGCCGGCCTCGCTGACTTCAAGCCAGCATTGTATCAGGAAAGTAGCGTCCTGCGCTCGTCTCCGCTGCTTGTCTAATTCCTCCAGTCTCTCCCCTATCTGGACAGCGACCAATCCTCCTCCATCCCCTCGGGCATTTCTTTCGTTCCCATTGACACCGTTGGGTTGGTTTAGGGCGGCATCGAGATTTTGGAACGAGTCTATCGATTCGTCGAGCTTCCTCCCCAAGGTATCGAGTGTCTGGTCGTGCTGGATTTCGGCGCGGCGTACGGATGTAAGAAGGTCTGTCTCCTTCTCACCCAGCTCCTCGGAGAGCGATGCAAGTTGTGATAAAGCGCCTGTATACGATTAGTATATATTTAAAGCGTTGCGAGCGGGGCGCATACTCTCAAAAGTCCTTATTAAAGGTTTCGGGTCGAAAGCTTGCTGCACTGGCCCAGACCGTCGATTCACAGGCACTGCGCTCTCAGAAAGATCCTCTATAAAATCTCTAACAATGAAATCCTTATTCGAGAAATTCTCGAGCGTAAAGCTGGGTCCCTTCGGGAATATGGACCTCACGCTGCCCCCGCCGGTGGTGTTCAGGGACGCCATTGATCACTCAAGAGAGCTGCCAAGGCCTCCGTACTACATCGAGACTTGCGATGTTCTGTGGCTGTCTAGTATTCGGATTCGAAAGTTTGCCTAGAGTTGCGCATATTCGTGTGTGTGACGTGGAGTGAAAGCTTGGTGGAATTTCCTCATGCGAGGATGATTCGCTTCAAACACGAGTTGCTCAGCCGCGAGATGTCGTGGCCTCGTCTGTCCCAGCCTTCCGACATTTTCCTCTCACACCACCAAAGCTGCTCCCAACCTCACTTCAAATTTCCACGACTCAATTTGGGAAATATAGCGTTTGTGTGGGACCATTAAAATACAATGCCGGTCGCAAGTCGAGAGACGGATATTTACAGGCGCGATGCAAAAGTCAACCACAACCTGCTGACCCCAGCTGAACGGGAGCGACTTCTAGAGGTACGCAAACATCTCGCCACATTCACACAAGTGCTAACAATCGAACCATAGCCATATCTCCCAACTCCGCCTACCAAAACAGCCTCAAGACGAACCCAAAAAGATGGAATTCCTAGCATCCGCATAGACCAACCGAAGGGGCATTCGAGACTTGGTGTCCGGAAGTTCCTCAAAAGCCAACTCCATGCTCTCGTTTACGCTATAGTACATACCATTTTCTCTGTTTATATTCGATTTCGACAGGCGTATCATGCCGTCAAAGATAGGATACTGGCAATCCTTTACTACCATCACCGAACGCCGGAGCTTATACAGAAAGATGTCAAAGGGTTGAGCCGATTACCGGAGCACTTGAGTGTTATATTGAAGCTTGAAGATGGGGGGCGGGGAGGAGCTGGATTAGAAGCGCTTGTAGATGAAGTTGCGGAGATTGCTGCTTGGTGTGCTTGTGCTGGAATTCCTACGCTTTCGGTGTACGAGCAAACAGGTAGGTTGAGCCAATTTTCCATTTCAGGACCGGTACTGATTCAAAAAAGGAATCCTCAAGGGATATGTTCCAGCGACGCATAGGGCGATCTCAAGGAAACTGTCTTCATACTTTGGAGATCAACATCCTGCGTTGTCATTGCGAGCTCCTCACGTACCATCTATGGAATCAGCCTCAAATAGCGCCACTACTGATGCGTCTATAAAACACCTCTCCATTCTCTTAATATCATCCGAAGATGGCCGAGACTCATTAGTCGACCTCACTAAAACCCTCGCCGAAATGTCACAACGCTCCAAACTTTCCTCCAAAGACATCAGCATGGATCTAATCGACGCCGAAATCTCCGAAAGCGTAATGGGCGAGCCCGAGCTTCTCATCCTCTTTAGCCCTTCAGTAGAGCTAGCAGGCTATCCGCCCTGGCAAGTCCGACTTACAGAGATTTATCACGTGCAAGATAATCAAGGTGTTGGGTATCAGGTGTTTTTGAGGGCGTTGTACAATTTTGCGAACGCTCAGATGCGTTTCGGGAGGTAGAGAAAAAGTGTATAGAATATAAGAGATCATGGTTTCTATAGCCTCATCTCTCGACGATCGTCGTCCCACTTATAGACGGGTCCGCTGCCCACGTTATAATTGTAGTAGTTCTCCGTTCCTCCCTTGACCATTGCTCGTCTGAAGGTAATGTTGATTCTTCCTCCGTCTTCTGCGTTCTTTCCTGTCCGTTTGGGGATTGAGTGGAGCCAGTTGGCTTGTGTTCTTCCTTTCATCAATATCATGTCTCCGCTTGCAAGAGGTAGCTTGATTGGTTTGGTCTCGGGAGGTGGTGGCGCATTGTCGTTAGGTGCAATTAGCTTGTGCTTCATGAGGAAGTCCCGCTTGGCACCAAGAGAGAAAGACGCGATCGCCGGTAAGTTTCCAAGGAATCGTTCATCGTCACTGTGGTACGAGATGCTATCTGACCCTGACGCGTAATAGTTCACCAAACAAAAGTTGAACCTACAACCCGTGGCGGCCTCGGTTGATAATCGAAGGTCATCCAGGCATTTTGGTATCGGCCGAGGTGGATACTTGGAGTAGTACTTGTCTTTCACTACTTTATTCCCTGTGCTTGCATCTACCACCTCTCCCATTTCGTTGAATTTCGAGGTTTCATCCAGACCAAATACGGTGGTCCATCTTTCACTGGCTCAGTACGATAGATGTGCTTTGAAAGGGAATCATACCTGGGGGTCCGAATATCCGTCTCAATCCCACCACGCTTAATCTTATACTCAACTCTATAGAAAAATAACTCCTTCCGAAGGAATTGAAAGACTTGACGTTCAAGGTATTTTGGAATATATGGTTCGAAATAGAGTAAGTCGAGATCCGCTTGATCATTGATAGCTCGACCAATTGTAGACGGGAAAGACTTCAGTTCTGACTCAATAGACTTGGGAAAGTATGCTATTGGGAATGGATATGTTGGATGACGGGAATACTCGACTTCCTGAAAAATATAGTCAGATATGTAAATAGAAGAGTTAATGCAAGCTCACCTGGTTCGTTTCAAGTGACTTGTCTTCTGTTTCCGAGCCATTATTTTCAGTCACACGAGCCTTTTTGGGAGGAGGCTTGAAAAACGCGTCAAGAGTACGCTTCTTTGTTGATTCGGCCATTATGGAGTTGTTTATTGGTACGTGAAGTTCAATAATGAAGATACTAATCAGCCTTGTCCACGTCATTACCCAACCGGGTTAGAAGGCTCTTTAGCGCGTTTTCACAAGGCTGAGGTTTTCTCGCGCTTCCCAAAATTTAGGACTCGGCCGCCGGAAAGAATTTCCAGCCTTACAACATTGTCACAACATGAAGCCATGGCAGTAAGTAGCAGGATGACCACCAATATATTCATTAATTTGTGCTGACATCATGTTCACAGGATGATCAGCTTGTAGTAAAACTCAACGCGATGTCGCTCTTTCGTCCCCCCATTGTTCGGTCTGCGGCAGCAAACCTCGACCGAGCCCTCTTTACCAAAGTCATACCTACTGCTGCCGCTAGAATACCAGAACCGAGAAATATAGCTCGAATACAGAATCTTCTCACCGCGAGCAAAGAACTCCTACGGCTAGATCGACTACGGTCTGTGCGAATTGATCCGGATCCTGTGTTGGCATCAAAGGGTGGAAAATGTTTGCTTTTGAACCCAGAAGTCAAGGCTGAGGATTCGAGTACATGGAGTGAGACTTTACATGAGGTATCGAAGAGAAAAGAAGTAACAATTATCCCGTACGATCTCGAGCTGGATTACAATTATTGGCAATATCGTACGTACGTGCCGAAACTCTAGAATTGAGAACCTCGTTCTGACAGGCATAGTTGATATAATGACCTCGATTTTACCAGAAGATATGCAAGAAGAAATACCTGTTGGATTCGCAGTAGTTGGACACATTGGTATGAAAACCTGATCAAAAACAGCACGCCATGAAACTGACTAAACCTAGCACATCTAAACCTGAGAGACGAATACCTGCCATACAAGGAAGTTATTGCGCAAGTCATTGCAGATAAAAACCCGCAAATAAAGACTGTCATAAACAAAGTAGACACTGTTGGAGAAAAGTCACCTTTTAGGACCTTCGAGTACGAAGTCATTTATGGGGAAGACGACATGAACGTCGAGGTCAGCGAGGAGAATTGTATCCACAAATTCGAATACTCCAAGGTCTATTGGAACACCCGGCTTCATACAGAACATAAGCGACTCGTGGATTCATTCGAACCTGGTGAGGTCGTCTGCGATGTAATGGCTGGCGTCGGTCCTTTCGCCTTGCCGGCTGGAAAGAAAGGAGTGTTTGTGTGGGCTAATGATCTGAACCCCGTGAGTTACGAGGCCTTGAAAGAAGGTATCGTAAGGAATAAGGTGAGTTTTTCCATCCCGTCAATTTCCTCCGATAGCTCTCCTTTTATGATAATTTTAAATATCACGACGGTCAACATAATGGATCTTTCACAAGATCGCTTTGCTGAGATCGCCTTTGACATGGCAATATCTGATATAATACAATCCTTTCCCCCTTTTCTCAACACAGCCCGCTCCAGAATCCACACCCAGCTAACCCCTCAAAGGTATCAACCCACGTCCGCGCCTTCAACGAAGACGGCCACATCTTTATCCGCCACGCCGCCGACGACATCCTCTCCCTAACAACCACCTCCCAAAACAAAATCACCATCTCCCTCCCCCCCAAACGCGGGCAAACAGTGCGCTCCACCAAATTCCTCACCATCCCTCCCACAATCTCCCACTTCGTCATGAACCTCCCCGCCATCGCAATCTCCTTCCTCCGCTCCTTCAACGGTCTCTACCACGGTCACGAATCCCTCTTCTACCCACACACAGAAACGAAATTACCCATGATTCATGTTCATTGTTTTTCGACGAAGAGTGAGGATAATGTGCGGGAGACCAAGGAGATTTGTGAGCGCGTTAGTAGGAGTCTGGGGTTTGAGATTGCGGTGGGGGAACAGGAGATGAGCGTTTTTGAGGTGCGGGATGTGGCGCCCAAGAAGAGGATGTTTTGTGCTAGTTTTAGGTTGCCGGCTGAGGTGGCGTTTAGGGAGAGGAGGGAAGTTGATCTTAAGGGATTTGAGGAGGTGGATGAGACTGAGGAGACTGAATAAAAGAATTGTCCTTGTCTGATGATAAGTGGCGCAAGTTGGAAAGCCGACGGCTTGGTTGCTCCTCTTTGTTTAAAATTCTAGGAAAATTTCACATAGTATGGTTCTCAACTATACACTATAGGGAAATCAAATTTCTCGTGAGCCGGGATAAGTACTCAGTATCCATTAAAGAGCGCGCTACCAAATGCACAAAGAATGCAAGTCAAAAGCAATGCGTCATAAACTCATAACCACCCAACGCCCTATCCAGATACTGCTAATCCCCATGTTTACCTCACACAAAACGCATTATACAAGAACTTCATACTCTCATCCTTCAATTCTGCGTGACCTCTTCCTCGACCTCAAGTTCACAGCCTTGCGCAAAGAAGATGCGTGCTGGCTGCTCGTAGTCGTTCTCAATACTGTAAAGATTTCCTGGATCTCGTCAGCTTTTGTGTTATGAAGGGGTGTGGAACATACCTCTCGGAACCTGCCACATACCACCCTTCCCAATCCTAAACACATTATCCCCATTAACTGTAACTTGCACGCGTCCATAGTGCACGAAAAACACCATCTGCATCTTCCGCGAATATTTTGCCTTCTTCTTGTCTCCTGGTCTGAGATCCAGCATTCCGGATCCGAAGAAAGGTAATGTGAGTGTTTTGGCAAACTTGAAAGAACCATCTTTGACGACCTGGGTGACGATTGCTGCTGAAGAGAGCGCAATTTCCTCTTCTTGGATATCGGTGTTCTGTCCAGTTGGATCTTCAGGATCCCACGTTCGAACTTCACCCTCGATACGTCCTGGCTGTGTCTCCCAGGGCTCGGCCTCGTCTTCGTCTTCCGATTCAACCTTCTTGCTCTTGGAAGCCTTGCTTTTGCTCTTTTGGCGATACGGCTTTCGGTCGTCGACTTCGTCTGTCCTGACAACTTCTTTGATCCTGGGAAGCAGGAATTTGCCCCAGTTGTCTTCGGTTTCGTCTTCTGAGTATTCGACTCTCTCATTTCTCCAAAATGCGAGGGGTTTGATGGAGTTGCGACCTGAGCGGGTTTGTTTGAAGCCTGTGCCTTCTGCTGGAGTTTCGCGGCGAAGAATAACTAGCCCGCGGTTATTCCTGGGTAGTGGAGGTCCACGCTGGACAGCGGGAGAGTCTTCTGATATTGGTGCCAGTTTATATTTTTGAGCTTTGGCTTTCCCTTTGGGTGCATTGGACGCTTCACCACTTTGCCGGGATTTTCCACTTGCCTTTTTCGAAGGCCCAGGGGCATCGGCACTCTTTTTGGCAGGTTCAGCAGTTTCTGTAGTCTTCTTTGGCCGACCTTGCTTTGACTTCGAAGCAGCCTCAGGAGCTTTATCGAGAGATTTTCGGGTCCGTTTCGCTGGACGTTGCTCTTCTTCCTCTTCTTGAGGTTCTTCTGGCTCCTCATTTTGCGGTTCCTGCTCCTCCTGAATCGCGGCTGGATCTGCCTTCTTAGGTCGTCCTCGTCGGCCTTTCTTTGCAGGTTCTACTGGCTCATTAAGCACTGGCGATTTCCGCTTTCCCTTCTTCGCTGGCTTCACAACCTCTCGCTCTGGTTCTGCCTCTTCTTCAGCATCCGCCTCTTCTTCCTGGACCTCAGGCAGTGGATCATCTTCAGCTTCAATCATTTGGAAGTCGTCGTCGCTAACGCCGTTCACCAACTGGAACGAGTCCTCACCATTCTCAGCAGTATCATCCATCTCGGCGACGTAATAATCGTCTTTGCTTGCGTTGTCCGAAGATAGAGGTTGTGTCAGTGCCTGTAAATGAGATCCGGTTGTAAGTCTTCCTGCTGCAGGAAGGGCCGAGGCAGCCCTTTGCTTCGCCGCTGAAACGTTCTCGATGGAGTTTTCGTCGCTGACTGTCGAAAAATCTAGTTTCCGCCGTACAGATGCGGACACAGATGCGGATCTTGGTGCGACGACAGAACCTCTTGTAGGTGAAGATACTGGGCCCATGGATGGATTCCGTCGGGCGGGTGATTGTAGAAACGTCTTGATGGGTGACTTGGATCGTGGAGGGAGGCGAATGCTTGCTCGCTTTTCGAGAACCAACTCGGGGTCTGGGATTGTGCCTTCAAATGAAATTAGTTGGTGCCATTCATATATCTCATTCTCAAATTCGTGAACATACTCTCTCCCACATCCATATCTTCTTCACTTGAGATAGTCGCATTCACATTCTTCTGAACACTATCGATCTTCTTCGGCCTTCCTTTGGGCTTCGCAGGCGATGAAAATAGATTATCCATGGGCTCCAAGCCATTCTCATCACGGATTCCGGTGTCGGGGAGTGTTAGACCAGTTTTCCTGAACCATAATTAGACAAATTATTTCGCTGGAAGATTACACTTGCCTTCCTCGAACTCCTAAATCAAACAGAAACTGATTTTCCTTTGGTTTGCGCTTTGGCAGCGAAGCATTTCCATTTGGCGCCATCTTTTCTTCTCATGCGCGGCTGCACGTAAAGCGCGTTTCTTCGGGCAGAATCCGACCGCGGTACTCGTGCTTGGTGTTCTGATATCAAGGCCTTCGAGCGTAGTCGATTGAAGGTGCGTTTCTGCTGCGCGAAAGGTGGCGGAGAGAAATCGAGGGATAGTTGTTGACGATGAGGGGTGTTTTGTCGCCAAATTCAGGAGTTCAACAACAAGCGCGCCTGGATATTGGGACGCGTTTCTTCATGCCTGAGGCATCAGGATCCTCGAAGACATGCCACTAGCCGCGCCCCGCATGAACGTCAGAGCAAGGTTTCATCTGTTCCATTTCAGCTGAATCAAGAAACAAATCAGGCCTGCAAAACTAGGATGACTATCTTCAAGTTGAAGCAAAACTCCTGTCATTTAGACATTTACGATTGCTATTTATGCTAATAATAACTTTGAACTCAATTAGACTACAGTACCTAGGTATTGAATTAAATTTCGTCCAATTTAAACGGTATTTGATTTAAGGTTGCAGACCTCCGCTCGATCTGCATACGCGGCACGGTGTCTTCAAGCATTACGTGAAACGAGAACCGTACTACTAATACTTCCCCTCCTCTTTCTCATCTTTCCATCTTCATTCCTCTCCTTTCCTTCGATTGAACCCTACTCATAATGGATTTTCCTAAGGTGTGTTTCTCTCTGCCAAATATCCACCCCTTAACTAACATATCCAAGTCATCTCAGAGCCTTGACGGTTCCTCTTTTCCCTGGCGGTCTACAGTAATTTATGCGGCATGTGCCCAAACCCTCTTCGAGCACTACATCAACATCCGTCAAACCAAACGTTCGCGTCGATCATTGCCGGCCAATGCAGAAGATGCGCCTCCAAAGATCCTCTCAGATGTTAATTACTACGTCTGGAACGCATTTCATCGGTTTTTACTAGTCCTGGCACTCGTTGGCTCCGAGGCTGTTCCGAAGTTATGGACTTTCGTGAGAGGGGTTCAAGAAACACGTCTTCCACCGCTGTACGATAGTGATTGGGGCAGGAGCTATCTGTTCCTCGTCGCGTGCTATTGCATGTACCCGGTGCTTAATATTCCACATTTCTTGTATCGAGTATTTGTCTCTGGCGAAGGGGTCTTGAGCTACTTCGTTTCTCGGCGGAAACGTAACTCCTTGGTCTATGCACACATTGCGGAAGGAAGACCAGTGGCGACTGTCATTGTGTTGACTGCTATGGGAACCCTCTACTACAAAATCTTTGAGAAGAAGCTCGATGGTTCCTTTGTTCTTTGGGTAGCTGGGTTCCAAGCTGTGTTTGCGATCCTGCGGCCGATTCTGTCGCAGCCTCGAAGCAAGAGTCTCGATATCATGTGGGATGGAGAAACAAGGGACGCTATCCATGAGCTTGCTACCACTGCAGGCTTTCCCGTCAAGGAAATCTACGTCGTCGAAGGTGATTTGGATAGCGTTCACAACGGTGTAAAAACATGGGGCTGGCCTCGTAAGACGTACATCACAGTCCACAAGGACGTAATGGAGCAATGCACCACGGACGATATCACGGCTCTTCTTGCGCAAGAACTCGGTTCATGGAAGCATGGCAACGGAGTGAGACTTTTCTCGGTCGGCCAGGTACCACACCTTTCTCACGCATCTAACTTCATAACTGACTCAACCTCTAGATGCTCTTCACCCAAGTATCATGCTTCCTGCTACTCTTCCTCAAGCAATCATCCGTCTACGAATCCTTCGGCTTCCACGACGAATACCCCCTGGTCGGAGCCATAATGCTATTCGCAGTCGGCATCGCGCCCCCCCTAGCAGCATTCCTCAAACTCCACGTTAATTTCATAAGACGACGAAACCAATTCCTGGCTGATAAGTACGCCGCTACACTAGGATACTCGTACACTCTCGGTATGGCTCTTAATAAAATTGATGCTGGCATCAATGAGCGCAGCGAGATGGATAGCTTGTATTCCCTTTATTATAATGCTGTCCCGTTGATCGGTGAGCGTGTGAAGGCGCTGGAGATGATGGATGAGAATGAGGATGGGGAGAAGAAGGGGGCGATTAGGTTGTGATGATGTTATGCTTGCATGATACGATATGAGATGGTATGAATATCAATATATTGTGTATTACCAACCAAAGGCTTCGAGATGCATGGCTATCTCCTGTGTTTTCCCTCTCAGAACTCGAGATTGCAGATTCGCGCAGGCGTTCGCGAGTTCTGTTCGCATGCTGTCTGGTCCACATCCAATGACAAGCGTCTTTCCTTCTCCGACTATCTCTGCAGTCAGAGTGCTTAAATTTGGCCTCCCTTGCGCAAATTCCGTACTTGAGTTTGCATGAGGATAGGAAGATGACGAAGCAGGGAATTCCTTCATCTCGATCTCCCGCCCTGTTTCTGCCGTATTCCCCTCGCCTGTAATAAAGATCCTCTTCTCAATACTCACACTTACATCCTGCTCTTCCACGTTATCCAGAGCTTTCTCTACCCAACTATAATGGTCTCGGTCTCTTATAACCCAGACCAAGACAACCCTCTGAACCGTGCAGTTCTCTCTCCCACTAGAAGCCAGGAACTCCAACCATGGCAAGCAAGCAGTAATGCCCGTCCCACCAGCCACCAAAACAACAGTATCAAACAATCGCTCAACGGCCCGCGAAATCCCACCATATGGACCCTCAATCCAAACCTCAGGTCTGGCATCTGGGTACGAAGTGCAATACTCAAGCAGTTTCCTCGAAAACCCTTTATGAGCCTTCACAAAAAACACCATATTCCGCGAATCCTCCTTCCTAAAACCTACTCCTCTATCATCCGGAAGTCCAGGAGCACAAGCAACAGTAAACGGATGATTCCCCAACACTTCCACCCCTGGCAGCCTCAAAAAACAATGCTGTCCCGGCCTCCACTCCACTTCCCCTCCCCTTACCTCAATCCTCACCACCTCCCCCTTCAAAACCCTCATCCTCGCCGGCGCCCCAACAGACCACTCATTATGAATGTTAAGCGGCTGCGTAAGCCAGAACGCGCGCGCGAGCCAGGAGGAAAGCCAGAGAGCGAGGGTTGCCCATAGGTAGGTCCAGGAATCGAGCGTGTTGCCGGCGTGCCAGAAGAGGAAGCCGAGGTAGGTTATGCTGAGGAGGATGTGCGCTTTGTAAAATAGGGAATGCAGGTGTGCGCGGAGGGGTGGGAGGGAGAGCGTGCAGAGAAGGGAGAGCGTGCAGAGAAGGGAGAGGATTATGAGGGGAGGTACGCCACCCCACTTGTGAGGAGGTTAGTTTTGTGTGTTATATGTGATTGTGAGAGGAAGGGGTACGAACTTCAGTGCGGCCTGTGGTGCCAGCGAAGAATTGCGTTGCTACGTTGGAGGTACCGCCATCGGTGTAGGAGATCCAGAAGAAGGGGATGGTGTGTGTCCATGCTAGGCCGAAGGAGATCCAGGCCACCCATCTGTGGATTACGTTGAGCTTCTCGTGGGAGATGTCTGTGAGGAGTGTTATTAGGTTTGCTTTTCCGGCTAGGGCTATGAGGATGGGCACGCATGCGAAGGCCATGAAGCCGGTGCGGATGGCTAGGGGAGGGGACCCGTAGCCTAGGTGGGCGCGGTAGTAGGGTCTGATGGCGAAGGTCAGGGTGGTAGTGAAGAGGACCGTGGAGAGAAGGAAGATAAGCATGCCGTTCAAGGGCAAGCCTAGTGGTTTGATGATTGATGTGCCGGCTGTGTCGCGGTAGAATATATATCGCCCCGCGGCGATGATTCTCTGTGAAACAGTTGGTTTCTTGTTCACGGCCTTCCCAGCCATAGGCCGACGGTCCTCCCATATTTGAAACTGATGAATGAGTGTGAGGATTCCTAGGATGGCGATATAATACCATGTCATCCAGTGTGCGTATTTTCCGAGTGAGTCGAAGGGAATTGCAGCTTGACTTGCGTTTTCGGCAGCGTAGAATGCTGTACAAGATTCATTGGCACATGATGGATCAGTAATAGGTAGATCAGTCATAGAAGGCACAACTGGTGGCCATACATCCCCCATAGACATATCCATGATTGAAGTCGTAAATTGAAAGTGATCAACTGTGGGGAAGCGAACACCAAATTTTGACAGGAAGCTCAACTTGAGCCAGTTCATTGTGAAAGAAAAGAATGCTCACATCTATCTGGGAAATATCATGCTAGAACTATGAATCAGCCTACCCCGAGCTCCGAACGGTGGGCTTCGAAGAAACGGTGCTCGCATAGCTAATGTGCTCATATTTTCTCAGCCCCGAAGCATTTGGCTGGGCCATACCAAACTCCGACGTAAATGTCTAGAAGAGGAAGCGTTTTATAGCCCCCAATGAACGAAGGAAATTGAAGACATTTGGGTATGAGGATAGAAGAATTTTCAGAGATGTGGCACAAAATTCAAGATTCGCAAACGAGATGAAAACGGGCATATTTTTATGAGCTGAACATATCCAGTCAAGAGATAATAGCCTTGACCTACTTAGGTACTTAAGCCTTACCTAGGTACTTGATATTGAAGTATACGCATATACGAAAGCAATGAGGAAAGTCGGACAGAATCTGGGGGAAAGAACAAGGTGAAGGGGGGAGAAGTCATGTGCACTAGCGTATTTTCTCAAACGCGTCTCCCCTGGCAAGAACGCGTCAACCGAGTTTGAAAGATTTCAGTCCGAACAATTGCGATCGAACAGCCCAAATAAGACCAGACAAATCAAAATGGCGGACTCACAAATGGAAGATGATATCGCTCTTGAGACCCCCGCCTCAGATGTCTTCATCGCGCCCTCAATAAACCACGACCTCCTCCTCACTGGCGCATCATACACACATTTCTCACCCGTCCCTCCATCACTCCTTCCCCCACCAAACTCCGAATCAGAAGACAAGCCCGAACCAGGTCCAGCATGCGCATTAGGAGTTGACGAAGCTGGACGAGGACCAGTCCTCGGACCTATGGTCTACGGCCTCTTCTACCTCCCCCTTCCGCTCTCGGATCCTCTTCTTCGCAATACCCACCACTTCGACGACAGCAAAGTACTCACTCCAACGGTACGGTCGAATCTTATGGAAAAACTATGTACACCAGACACAGATCTACACACGCAATGCGGATGGGCGGTCGAAGTCATGTCTGCGCGCGACATTGGCGCGAATATGATGAAGCCTGCCGCAACTTACAATTTGAATGCGCAAGCTATGGATGCAACCATCGCCCTGATCGAGGGCGTGTACAAGAGGGGGGTCAATGTAAAGGAAATTTTCATCGATACTATTGGGAATCCAGCGACGTATCAGAAGAAGTTGGAGAAGATTTTCCCGATGGCGCAAGTTACGGTTGCGAAGAAGGCGGATAGTTTGTATCCGTGTGTTAGTGCTGCGAGTGTTTGTGCGAAGGTTACGAGGGATGCTGCGTTGGAGGTGTTGTATGAGAGTTATGTGAAGCCTCAAGAAGGGAAAGAGGATGAGGAGATAGGTGGGGATAAGGTGATGGAAGAGGCGGATTGGGGATCAGGGTATCCTTCTGATGCCAGGTGTACATCTTGGCTAAAGAGGAATATGGATCCTGTTTTTGGATGGGGAAGTGAGTGTCGATTTAGTTGGGGTACGGCCAAGGACATGTTGGATTTGAAGAACGCTGCTGCGAAGGTGGAATGGCCTGTAGCGGAGGATGATGAGAATAGTCGGTTGACTGATTACTTCAGTGCTGGAAAGGAGAAAGATACAGATGAGCTTGGAACATGGTTTGGTTCTTCTGTATCGGCCGAGGTATTTTAGGGAGCCTTTTTGCATTGGGTGGCGCTTTGGGAGTTGAGGTTATGAATTGACGGTAGCTACTCAAGGGTAGTTATAAATGGATGTCGAGGATATCTCATGTTACTTCAGGCTTAGAAATGATCTGAAACGATATAAAACTTTGGAAAGATCAGAAATCTACTTGGTGAAGTTCAGCCTTACACAAGTGGGGCTATCTAATTTCAACAGCCAATCATGACGCACCAAAATTGACAAGGCTGAAATCGATCGCAAAAATCAACGTCGAGTTGCTGCCTCCAAAGCACGCTTCACCCCTCCAACGCCAACTTTCCTTTAATCTCTAATAATCTCCCGCAGCCATGCATCCCTCGCGGCAGGCATACGTGGAGGAGGCCGCGCCAGAAGATACCGGTATTGACCTGGCAAACATCCGTAAGAATCCCCTCCAAGCTCCCCTCTCCAAACCATACTGATAATCACCCAAGCTCTCGACCGCGAATATGACATGCCCTCAGCAACCGCCGGCATTGCGCCCGAAAAAGCGTCCGCAATCCTCTCCCAATTTCAGCGCAAGCGCAAAGCAGCCGCAATCGCAGTTCCGACCGATGATGGCCGCGTCCGCGCGCGTTTACGAGAGATGGGCGAGCCCATTACGCTGTTCGGCGAAGGACCAGGAGACCGTAGAGACAGGTTGAGGGAGCTACTCGCGATACAGGCAGAGATTGATGAGGCGGAAGATGAGGATGGCGATGCGAGGATGCAGGATGCTGATGAGCAGCCGAATGAACAGGAAGAGGAGTTTTATACGAAGGGCATACCGGAGCTGCTGGAGGCTAGGAGGGATATCACGAGATACTCACTGCCGAGGACGAAGAGGCGGATTGCGAGTCAGAAGGAGGAGGCTAAGATTCCCTTAAGGACGCATGTTAAGTTCAGAAAGGCGATTAAAGAACGGTTGGGTGCGTTTGAATTGCAGGGAAGTCAGATGGCCAGCGAGAGACCTGTCAGTATGACAAGGTTTTCGCCAAATGGGGAAATTATTGCTGCTGGGAATTGGGGAGGTGGAATCAAGCTTCTGAATGTTCCTAATCTGGAAGAAATACGGACGCTGCGTGGACATACGGATCGAATAGGCGGTATCTCATGGTTTCCCGATTCCACATTACCAGGCTCGACAGTATCACCAGACGCTGTCAATTTAGCATCAGGAGGAGCAGAAGGAAATATCCACCTTTGGTCCCTGAACCAAGATACGCCTCTCTCCACCCTCGCAGGCCACAACATGCGCGTCTGTCGAACAGAATTCCATCCTTCGGGCCGCTACCTCGCCTCAGCATCCGAAGACACCACCTGGCGCTTATGGGACGTCAACACGACCACCGAGCTACAGCTACAAGAAGGCCACTCTCGAGGCGTCTTCGCGCTCTCCTTCAACACAGACGGCTCTCTGCTCGCAAGCGCGGGAATGGACAGTATAGGCCGTATCTGGGATCTCCGCACAGGCCGCACAGTCATGATTCTAGAAGGCCACATCAGACCCATCTACGCGCTCGATTGGGGCGTTGATGGTCATCGTGTACTTTCTGGTTCAGGAGATGGTTGGATCAAGTGCTGGGATGTGCGAATGGTGCGGGGTACTGGTGGGGTCGGAGCACACAAAAGTGTCGTGTCTGATCTGAGGTGGTATAAAGGCCAAGACGACCCTGCTCAAGGTATGGTTCCTGAGCTTGATGAGCAGGGCGCCAGGAGGCCGAAGAAATCGGGGACGTTCTTCGTGAGCAGTGGATTTGATAAGAATATCAACATTTTCTCGGCGGACGATTGGGCTTTGGTGCAGAGTCTGAGTGGGCATACGGGGAATGTGCACAGTGTGGATGTGAGTAAGGATGGGAAGTGGATTGTTAGTGGGGGTTACGATCGCACTGTTAAGCTTTGGGGAAGGAATGATATGGAGCCTTTGTGAGCAAGGAGAGCGGATTGGGAATGGAGTTTGTGATCGGATAAAAGCTAGGGATCTAGCTTTAGTGCTAGAATGTTTGAATATATTGTGATATCCACAAGTCCCCTTCCACGGACATGTTCTTTTCTGTGTTTCTTGTGGTAATTTTCGGAAATATAGCTTGCTTGAAAAGCCTTCAATCCTCAAGTGAACCGGGCTATGCATAACAGATGATGTTTTTTCCTCTTTAAAGATCTCAGATTGAAGGGAGAACTCAAGTGACAGGAGGATCACAGTCCGACTTTCGAGTCGGTCCCCAATCGCACTCAATGTCGACAGTGCCAGTGAGAAAGTCGCCGGTGTCAAAAACAGCCCCCAAGCGCACTGCCACTCTGCGAATAGCGAATCGGTTCTATGATATGGGCGTCAGCCGCAAATTATATTATGTTGGTGTTTCGCGTCTTAGCAAATTCTGCAGTTGGTTACTACGCCGCCAACCACAGCCTACAAACTTCGGCCGGGTCCATACTGTGATTCTTTTATTTCAACAGTCACTTATTCTTTTCTCTAGCGTTCGCCTTCGAGAATTTTACCTTTTCACTCAAGTCCATTGGTAAAAACACGAGAACAATTACAGATTCACCGGGCAACGATGGAATGTCCGACCCTCCAGGCATTATCCTACACGACGGAAATCGGATTCTCCTGTGTAATGACAAATGTCCTAGGCAACAAATTGTTACATGATGCAATGGCTACCTGCTGCGGACCCTCGAAAGTCTACGAACTCGACAGCGGGTGCACCAACTCTTGCAACATCACCTCTTATCAAGATGCCATCTTCTGGGACTTCTGCCTATCGGACACTCTCGACTCGGATCTATACGCCACTATTGAGCACAGATGTTTCCTTCCGAGCGATATCCTAAAACAACCCCCCAATATCTCAGCTACAGGTATTATTGCCACAACGTGGACGGCTCCGAACCGGGAATTCACTACGACTTTTGAATACCATGGGATGACTACAACACTTACGGAAACTCTGAATGATTATTCTGATTATGTTGAAAATTCGCTTCTTCCTAGCAGAGCGGCGACTAATGGCTCTCATACGTCGACATCAACTGCTACTGCATCGTCGACGACCGGGGTATCGACCACTGAGGTAGTTCCAAAGTCGACGGCAACGTCTTCTACGCCTTCTGCGACCCAATCGCAATCTCCGGCTACCAAGGGAGGCCCGGTCTCGAATTTCAAAATTGCAGCGTTAGGAGGACTCACGCTTTTCGGGCTTCTAGTTTAGGGCCCGGAAATTTAGGACAGGAAGGAGGAATTGCCATGTCGCTTGATATACACTTTCTGGATGGCAGCTATTACCACTAGCTCTAATTCAAATCCGTCTTCGCCGCAATCTTTCATACACGAGGCTATCGACGCTTCTGCTTTTGCCGTAGCATTTGTTGTGTCGAATATTGGGCCTCCTTGAGAAGGATCCAATCAGCCACCAAACACGTCGTTTGTAACTGGAAGCCGGGCTGCAGTCGATGATACCATGGGCTCCACTCACAAACTCAACTACGTTGGGTTTCGCATCGTGTTCCTGCAGTTGCTATTCTGCCGCCAAGCAAACACAACATACATCTCCAACCAACAAAGCTCGTTGCGGTATGCGTCGTTGTCCTTCTATTCTTCTATTTGAAAGGCGACTGTCAATGGCAGGGTTGTCTCTTAAACCTGAAAAGTGTTCCTGTGACTCACGTGATCATCTCCTCTATTTTTGACGCAGCTTCACTTCAGTGTCTTGACCCTCAAGGGAATACTAAGCTAATGTGCCTCCACGTAGCATATACAAACAGTAGAAGCGCCATGCGGCAATAGAATTCAATTGCCAGAATAGGTTCGACGTGAGTGGCGCTTACCTTGGGAGCAGATCCCAAGAACATTTCGCGCCAAAACGATGAATTACCCTATTGGATCTGGCTTGCTCAACTTCGTCCAAACATAAGTTTAATCTCCGTTTTTATTACTGACAGATATAACGGACGCACCCTTTATATAGTGGCCGGGGTCCGGCTGACGGCTCATGTAAAAGAGGGCTGCATTACGGCGAGTCTGAGCTTCAGAAAACAGTGTCTGCTGTGGCAGGTAAGAAATATAGACTTTCTCTTCCTAATTTATATGTAGTTCTAAAGTTTCAAAGTATTATTTAGAATTTTAGGTGTTCTTCCCGGTTTTTGAACCTCGTTGTGATGAAGTGTTTCTAGAGGGGTGTCCTGGTAGTTAAACGCCAAGTATTATCCTGCACATCACAAAATCTTTTCCATTGTGTATTACAGCAAAAACATTATCCGCTTTTAAACAACACAAGCACTTCATGGATATTTATTAACCTTTCAGAGTGGCCCATTATTTTTTGGTGCAGACGTATCCGTCGCTTGATCAGTGATCACTTCAGTTATTGGCGGGCAGGCTTTCCAGAATATTCGTTACAAGGCCTAGTAAATCTACTACTCAAGTCATGGGTAAAAAAGAAGAGATGATCATAAGGAACGATATACCGCTTCTAGCTTGAGCATTTATGGATTTTGCACAGAACCCTCGAAGGCGTGTGAGAGCGCTGAATATAGGTTCCAGAAAGCTCAGCTCGCTAAAAGCGGGTTAATTTTCAGGGGCAAAGTCTGACTGTCATTCACTAAGATCATGATATTTCCCAAGGGAGCAACCCTCCAGAACCTTTCATTCTCAGAAGGGAGGTTAACAAAGCGCTTGGTTTTCATTTATCATTTATATATTCGAAGCTCATACATGCTATCAAATTCTCTCCCAGATTCTAAGCTTCCCACGGGCTAAGGCGCTCACCCTTTGAAGTGCTTGGTACCCCACTAAGATTCCCACGACGGTTGCTGTCATTCTGCGTATGCCGCGGCATTGCTAGGGATCTCTATACCGGTGGAACCCTCCAGGAATAATGAGCTCTTAGAAGGTCCGACACGATGAAGCTCTGTTTCAGTCGACTTTTCGCGGTGCTAGCTGCCTAGAAGCTAGATCTATTTTACTCAACACATGAAGATCAAAATCGACGCTCCAGTAAAATGGCCTACTGATCGAGCCTGGCGCATTCTTATGTATCATGTGGTTGAGCATGGCGGCTGTTACTGGGCTTTTAGCCGGATCATTTAATATACCAAATATTCCTGACCTTGTCCACATATGCTGCTATGTTTGGGCGATATGGAGTAATGAAAGGGTAAACATCAATAGTACCTGAAAAAAAACGTCATAACTTAGTCACTACTGGACTGTAAGGTGTCAACTGCGACTATAAAGCCACGTTAATCTGTGTATAGATCAATCCATCCAGTTTTCTAGGAGGCAATTGTCAACAACCAAACTATCTAAGCTTGTCAAAGCTGAGCACAAGTGCTATGATGGCGAGAACTCTTTCTTCATGGAGCCTTATAGTATTCGCTACAGCTGTATTCATTTCACTGTACATCATTCCATGCCCTGCGATTGGTGTCCCCCAACCACGGGCAGCTACGGCGTGGGTGTACGCTCATACATCATCCCCTTTACGGATCAACAGAATCCTTCGTGGCCAGGGAATCTAAGTACCTCATACCTCGTAACAGTCTATTATCCAACTGTCCAGAAGCTCGATGAGGAAGTTACGCCGTACATGGACCCCGAGGCTGCAGTCCTTCTTGATGCTCTATATAACCAGACAGCCGGTACAGTCGGTAACCTCACCATAAATGTCAACCCCAACGCATCGATCGCCCGACCGCCCCAAGGCAGTCTCTTTCCGAGCCTCATATTTCAGCCTGGCTTTGAGGGGCTCTCAGCAATGTATTCAATACAGTTGACAGAGCTGCCATCGCGGGGGTATGCTGTCACCGCCCTCGATTTCCCTTATGAGGGAACTTTTGTCCGCCTTTCCAACGGTACGGACGTCAGAGGCATTTACGGGGGTCAATTCTCTTTTGACATCATACCAGCCATATACGAGGCTCGTGTCCGTGCCGGGACGCACTTCGTCAAGTTCTGGTCTACCTTGGCAGAACAGCTGCATGCCCCTTTCCAAATAGCCCCGCTTGGTGTATTCGGGCAATCGCTGGGGGTGGCTGCCGCCCTTGGCGTGGCAGATACAATCCCAAACACAAAAGTAGTTGTGTCCGCGTTAAATTTGGACGGAGGTCTTTATGGCGATCCAGCTTCTAACTCCTCCCTTGCCGACCTAAAAAGGCCTATGTTGCTTATAGGGACAACCAACCACACTGGGCCGTATGATCCCGCATGGGATACGTTCACGGTAGCGCAAAGAGGTTGGTGGCGTACTCTGTGGGTTGCAGGCGCCGACCATCTTGATTTCAGCGACGTGGCCTTCTGGAGAGAGTTTTCAGTGGAAAGACAAATAAGCAAGACGGGCAATCGGGGAGTTCATATGATAAATATAACCAGGGAGTTTGTCACTGCCTTTTTCAACTACACAATGTTGAGCCAGTGCGAGAGAGAACTCAATCAGCCGGGGGCGGATTGGCCCGAGGTAACAGTTCATTCCGGAGGGAATGGAACTTCGTAACCCTAGGGATGAAACAACGGCGACAAGGCACTTGCCAATCAATACATCGGCTCAATTGACCAAGAGAAGAGACTGAGCTTTGGGAGAGAGGAAGGGGGTAGATAGGCCTCTACAATGAATTATAAATCTAGGCCTCGATAGACCGGGGGATTCTAGCGGGGCCCCCTGAATTCGGCACAGACCACGGGATTTAGCGAGCAACTATAGTATTGATTAGTGATCGAACTACTCCATCTAGTGACCGCGTGCTTCTGCTTGAGGGAAGAGGGAGATGCGAGGGGGCAAATCCACTACAAGAACAATACCTTGTCAAAATAAATGTAACCCTCCTTCACACCCATGCGCCAAGTGTACTGTGCTATACCTATACTGTGTGATCAGTTCCGCCCGTGCGTCAGCAGAGTCATGGTCGGAATCATCGGGATCCCGTTCCCATGTTCTACCGGCAACGGACAGACTCGGGAGCCCGATCCCTGAGAGTCCCCTGTGTCAGCAGGTTTACATCTTCATTCTTCAGAGCGGCTTTCCGATTCTCACTCTCACTCCTCGGTATTCTTGGCAACTTTAATCTTTGAGCGTTCCGTTCCGTTTGTCTTTGGCGCATTTCGGGATTTGGGCATGGCGGACAGCACGTCTTCGGTCCTTCCATCGGTTAGATCTCCAGGGCTTTATGGCCGGGCTTGTGAGGCATGTTCTACCGCGAAAGCGAAATGTGTGCCGAGTACTGGTTTGAATCCGAAATGCCAAAGGTTGTGCAATCTCTTCCCTAGACGTCATTTGACTATTCTTGGTTCAATAGCAAGCTCACAAGCAGCCCCAGATGCCAACGACTAGGTAAATCGTGTGAGCAATCAGCGGTGGCTCAGCGCCGTAAAACAGACAGGAGGGGGTGAGTAAAGCTTGAAATAATTGCCTACCTAGGTTCAATAGAGGGATGAACTCTCTAATTCTCCTGAAGTGGTCGCGTCGCAAAGCTTGAAGAAAAGCTCGACAGCCTTGTCACGCTTCTTCAAGACGCGTCTCACCGAGCACCAGTTGTGGAACCTACCACAACTACCACACCGCAGTCGAGCTCCTCTTCGTCTTCAATTGTGGATGCTATTCTCAGATCCGCCGGACAAAACTCGCGACCCCTCCGTCTTGAGCCAGACGGCCTCGAAATGCGAAATGAACCCCCAAATCGTCCATCAGAACCAACTCGCGTCTCGATACCTTCATTTGCCACTCGACCACTTTTCCATGAAATGGATGAACAAAAAGCAAACATTCTCCTTAATAGATTTCGGACTATGACGGTTTGCTTTCCATTTGTTGTTGTTCCAGAGACAATTGATGCCAGAACCTTGTTGGAGCAGAGGCCACTGCTTTACAGAGCAATCATGGCTGCGGCCGAGCGAAACGCTGACATTCAGAAAGATCAAGTCACATCGATCATGCAATATTTGGCTTTTCACGTTTTGCAGCTAGGGGAGAAGAACTGTAAGCATCCCTTCATTCCGTAACGCCTCGTTGTCTTTGCAGTGTTGACCTCCTGAGCTGTGTTTCATCTTCTTCACTTCATATCCTTAAGCAAAACATCATGCTGATGCCCTGTAGTGGATTTGCTTCTGGGTGTCTTGGTACATATCGCATGGTCGCTACTCCCTTGTTTTCAAATTTGAGAATATACATCATACTCATCTCACCCGCAGGTCCCAATTTCACATCCACGTCATGCCGAGACTTACCCAACTGCTTCATCAAGCGCTGGCGCTACTTTTCGACTTGGGACTGAATAAAGGCCCTTCAAAATATTCAAGAGCTCCTGTTGTTGAAGAAAGGTCTTCCACACGGTGTCGCAACAATCATCAGGATACGGATCGAACCTTGGAAGAGCGAAGAGCTGCCTTAGCATGCTTTTACTTAGTTTCAGGGTAACCTTCCCCCCAGGCATGTTTTCCAATGTGAAATTCCGCTGCTTATGGATGATAGATCCGCTTCGTACATTCAAAACATTGAGCCTATGAGATGGACCCCATATCTCGAGGAGTGTCTTGAGGAAGTGCAGAGATCAAACGAGTGTAGTACGGATCCATCATTGGTCGTATATGTGAGGATGCAGTATACGGCAGAGAAAGTAAATCCGGGTGCTTTGTTCGATGGCACCGAGCAAGAGTCTGGATGGAAATTGTATCCTCCGACTCTTCACATCAGAGCACTCAAAGCGCAATTGCAAGAACTTGAAAAGGACCTTGAGAGGGACTTCCCACAGAATTGTAAGTCTCACAATGCCAGCACGCCATGCCTGTGCCCGTCTGATACTTATAGCGCGACTCCTTTCGCACTATTATAATGTCGAGATGACACTTTACGAAATCGGACTCTCTAAAGCCCTTTTTCCAAGCACAGCTAGTTACAGCGACTTTCCCCGCCTCGAAATACTTTATGCGTGTCTCGAGTCTGTACGAAGCTTCTTTAGACATTTTCTGGAAATCCCGCCTGCAACCTACTGGAATCTTACTTTGGTTCACTTCTCTCACCTTGCAAGTGCAATCAGCCTGCTCCAGAGACTCTCGGTCTTTGAAGACCCGACGTGGGATTTAAACTACGTGGCAGAGAAGGTGAGCTTTGTACAGATCATAGATCAAATATGCAGTCGCTTGGCGGAGGCACAGAGGAGCGGGGGAACAGAAGCAGCCAATGCTTCAAAGAATATGAATATGTTCGCACGAACAGAAGCTAAAATGAGAAACTTGAAAGTGGTCTTTGAAGCTCAAATGGGATCTATCCAATCAGCGCCAGATGAAATTGGAAGAATGAACTCAGCAGAAATGATGGATGTAGAAAATATGGCAGGGTTCTTGACTTGGGAGAAGGACTGGTTTGATATCATGGGTACCAACTGGGACGGGTCGTAACACAGAGTCGCTAAGAAAGGTCTTAATTAAATCAACGACTTTTTCGGGTGCAGTTTTTTGATTTCTTTTTTTGATGGTTCATGCTCAGTGACTTTCACTTCTGGTCAAGACACTTTTTAACTCCTGCAAATTGTATACAAAATTTAGTAAGCGGTGAATTTAGTTGACATGTTCGTTTCTGTGAATGGGGGGTTTTTTTTTTTGAATAACGATAGGTGCCCGTGCTGGATTCACCTCGAATCGAAAGAAAGGGGGTGCCAAGACGCTAGTGAGGATGTCATGGCACACAAGCTCGAGGTTCGCCACGGATCTTGAAAGTAGAGCAAAGCGACCTTATCTTTATTTCAATGCTGCCTATTCATTGTCCTAGACCAACACAAATTCAAGTACTCCGCATCTGTTCACCTTGTCTTGAAACTGACTACTCAGATGGAAACCCGCGGTACCCGCCAATTTGCTGTGCATATGAGCATTCCGTCGTTTGCCACCAACCATCACGAACGACACATCTTGCGCAGCACTGAAGGTGGTCCATTTTTCTTGTAGTAGCTCTTCAACAATATAGACTCGCGTGTCGGGAGCAGCTGCTTCTCGCACGTTTTGCCATGCCCGCAATACGTCTTCGTCAGGGTAATCATTGAGGATACGTCTGAACTGGTAGACTACAGCGCTTCGAACAGGAGTCGGAAAAGGCTCGAATATGTTGCCACCAACCAGTTGAACAGCAGGCACGCTCGCGTCCAAGTTACCCTTGGTGTTCTCGATCGACTTCGGAAGATCGAAGATGGCGCACCGCTCCGCTGGGATGAATGTATTGTCGCCTAATATATCCCGCAAAGCGAAACCGTTGCTCCCGCCAATATCGACAATGATGGGTCGCTCACCAGCGAGAATGTCTTGCTTTTCCTTCATCCAGCTAAAGTCGTACACTCCATTCAAAGGCCAAAGTCCGCCTGCTCGTGAGATGAAACTATTGAACACTTTGCCTAGTGCTGGTTCCGCATCAAGGATTCTGTAAAAGCTCAAGTCGGGATGGCCTGTGGACAGACCAAACGGGGTGGCGTTGGCATGCTTGGGTGAAGCGAAACCGTGCTGCTCGAAATATGTCTGCAAGTGAGCCATAGGGCGAAAGACAATGTTGAACACGTGCACGAGAAACCCGGCAGGGATCTCGCTGGACCTATAAGTGCGAGATTTGGCTGTATGTGCAACGTAACCCGGAGTTGAAGATGTTAGGATGTCTGCAGCAACAAGGTACTTTGAAAATCGTTCCAACACTTCTAGTTCGCCACCAACTTTCTCGGCGACCACGGATAGAGAGATATCACCCTCATCGGGGATTGCGTCAAAGACCTTGAAGTCGATGAAGGTTTTAAGCACGCCAATTTCAACGATGGCGGTGAAGTACCCCAGAGATGGCCCGAGTCCTCTTTCTGCCATAGTCCACACTGAAATGAGATAAGAAAGAAAGTGTATGACAACTGAGCACAACCAAGTAAAAGTTTGTGTTTTATGATATAGTATATATTCTGATCACAAAATTTCTAGCATTTGACTTTGAAAATCTGGGGCATCTTTATCTTTGTTGTGTCACCACTTATTCTCAGATAGTCTTTCAGAGATGTCTGAAATTACTGAGCATGGTAGGCAATCTGGAATTACCCGTGCTCCGCAAGATGCGCCTTGTCGGGGACGGGCTGTTCTGAATCCCCGGCTGTGAGTACAGTCGGTGAACTTTTAACTCCGTATCCCTTTCTGAATAGCAAGCCCGTTTCAGTTCTCGTCAACCTTCGATTCGGCCTTGTTGCATATACTTTCCGCGTTTGGCAAACTATTAGTTCGGTGTACTATGTTCACCCTCCCATGATCGGATGATCCTTGCACACTGCGTCTGTATTCTGAAGATACTAAATCATCAAAGTGAATGACGACTATTTAGAAAGGCCATTTTAGTAAAATTTAGGTCCCCGTATTAGTCTGCATATAAAAAGGGTCATTATCCAGCGCTTTACACAATTGACAAAGCTATTTTCTATTCATCAACTTCTACACCTTGGCCGTGTGTTAGCCACGCCAATAGCATCTTATCAAGACTTTGAATTCATAAATAGATAGTAAGACCAATGAGTATGGCTCCCTCAGCAACAGCATCTCGCGCCGAAATCACTGTTCCAGTCACCTCGGCCAAAACAGAAGCAATTTTGCCTAAGCCATGGTTGAAGAACTCGGGAGTCCTGGATCAGTATGAAAGTTTCGACGTCACCCCCGCTATCGGACGCGAATATCCCCATGCTGATCTAGTGTCCTGGCTACAAGCTCCTAACTCAGATGAATTGATCAAAGAGCTTGCCCTTACAAGTAAAACCCAGTGATCTTGCCCCAGAGAAAGATTAATCCGCTGACGAAGAACCAGTCTCCCAACGGGGAGTCGTATTCTTCCGTGCCCAGAACAAGCTCACTCCAGATCTGCAGAAAGAATTGCTTCAAAAGATTGGTGTGCTCTCTGGGAAGCCCGCCACATCAGGACTTCATATCCATCCTCTCCTAAACCCACAGCGTGAAGAATATAAGATCGACGACTTAGAAGTCAGTACCATAGATTCAGAACTCGCAAAGCGACTATACAAAGACGCTGGGAGCATTGCCAACTGGCGCACCCAGAAGCGCCAGACCTCTGGGACATGGCATTCAGACATTGGTTTCGAAAATGTTCCAGCGGATTATTCTTCTCTTCGTCTTGTCAACATTCCAAAGACGGGAGGGGATACGCTGTGGGCTTCTGGCTATGGGATATACGACCTGATCTCACAACCAACTCAGAAATACTTAGAGGGTTTGACGGCCACCTTCAAGGACCCGGGATTCGCCAAGGTTGCTGAACGAGGTGGTTACGCACTTTACGAGAAAGAGAGAGGATCCCCTGAGAATGTTGGAATTGAGCTTGTCGGCAAGCATCCGGTGATCAGAACAAACCCTGTGACCGGTTGGAAGAGCGTTTTTTCCATTTCCGGACATACGACTCAGATCAATGAGGTAGCCCCTGAGGAGAGTAAAATGCTGTTGACCTGGTTAGAGAGACTGATTTTAGACAATCATGACCTCCATGTAAGTAGTTGTTTTCGCCCAAGTGATAGATGTTCCCCGTTGCAAACACTTTCACAAAGTCCATGCTCTGTCTAATCGGTCGCCGTGGTATTGACAAAAACCTAGGTCAGATTCAAGTGGCAAAATTCGAATGATATCGCGATCTGGGACAACAGGTCTACCTTCCACACCCCAACTCATGACTATCAAGGTCAAGGGGAGAGATATGGCGTCCGGGTTGTAAGCATAGGAGAAAGGCCGTACTTCGACCCAGACAGTAAAAGCCGCGCCGAGGCACTTGCGGCCGAGGCTGCTGCTGAAGTAGTGAAGCCTACTGTTTGAAAGCACGGCTCTTGACTCAATTGTGATTTCTATAGGCTTGCAACAACGATCATTTTGTATGTTTGGCTTTCATGATGGTGCTGGGAATACGTTAGTCGTGCTCAACCATGGACTTTCAATCTTGTCGAATGTCAGAATGTAGCAATCCGCATGATCATTAGTGATTAAAAAAAAACTTTCCGAGTCTCTCTTCATTTGTGCAAAACTCAGCGTGTGGCCATTGTTCAGCATTTTGAAGCCCAATCTGATGTCCAAGCGTAGAATTGAAGCTTTCAGAGTCATTTCGGAACTTGATCTACTTGATATCTCTTACACCGTGAGTTCTCCATTGTCAATTAACCGACCGTTCTTAGATTCAAAAATGATAGCCGGCTAGGCACCTAATGCTTTTGCCGAATTTATTACTATTGTAGGTTCTTTCCCTGATGCCCGACATTTCTAGCAGTCGTTTTTCAGCGTTTCGCTTCTCAACAACCGGTATAGGAGCCGCCGATGGAGTAGCAATGGTATCGTTGAGTATGAGAATTTGAATATCCCACTAGACCCAAAGGAACTTTGAATTCGTCACTTCCAGCCCGGGAAGACATGCATAGACTACGTACAATGAGACCTGAACCCAGCTGTGGGAGCTTGTATCGCTATGAAATGGTGTTCAAAACTCTTCGCACTGCTTTCAAACAACGACTTTGCTTTGCAGCCCAACTTGTACACCTCCAGTAGTTGCCAAGCTCAGCCCCAGTTGCTCCTTCCACACTCCACCCCTATATTCAATCGCCTCAAATTCTTGGACCAACCTTACAACCGTGTAGCTAGCCTCTGTCAAGGCGTACTGCTGACCCAAGCAAACTCTCGGCCCGCCGTTGAAGGGAAGATATGCCCATGCAGGCACCCTTAGCTTCTCCCAACGTTCGGGTCTGAACTCATCGGCATCAGCTCCAAAAATGTCTGTCCGGCGATGCATGGGGTAAAGGTGGTAGAAAACTGCCGATCCCTTGGCGACAAAGATGGGAGAATTGCCGGATTTGCCACCACCGGTAGGCAGTACCGTTGGCTTAGATGCCACGCGGGAGTTCGCCGGGATGACAGGATGTACGCGCAGGGCTGTGCATGAAAGATTAGATTAGTAGAGACGCCAAGTCTAGCATTGGCGGAAAACGTACACTCATTTAGGATGAACCTAAGGTACTTCATGTCTCTCAGTGACTGATAAGTTGGCCGTTCACCTTGCAACTGATCAACTTCAACCTTCAGCTTAGCCCATATGTCAGGTCGTTGAGCCAATACAAAGAAAGTGTTACTCAGCAAGCTTGCTGTGGTGTCTCTGCCTGCTAATAAAACGTTCAATGCCGCAGTTCGAAGCTGATTTGGATTTTGAGTCTTTCTTGCTAGCTCATGGAGGAAAATATACCTCTCATCTGAACTTTCTTTCGCGTCGGCCGCACCAGCTGCCTTTCCATGTTCCAAACTCTTGGCAACATATACATCAGCAAAATTTCTTGTCACCCTGCAAGCTTCGTCGAAAGACCGATTTCGATAAAATCTCCCTAAAATCCTGCCCAATCGAAACCGTGTGATCATGAAACCGACAGCATATTCGAATGAACGCACAAAATTCTGGCGAGAGATATTATTATCTTCCAACGAACATACAGAATCCCCGAAGAGGAATTCAGTCGAAGTATCCAATGTATAGCGGAAGAACAGCGACTGCAAATCAACCGTTCCCGCATCTTTGGGGATCAGCGAGATCAATTTGGTTACATGGACTTCCAAAGCATCAAGGTCAGAAATCTGATCTTTCGTGAAGCTTGGTCGAAGTAAAGCCTGCCAGATCATAAGCATTTTTTCCCCGAGTCGACAATTAGGCAGTTTACCCTCGCAGTCTCCCATGCCTTTCCGTCAGCGGTGAAAATACCGTCTCGTCCCAAGAAAGGAGAAAAAGCCTCATCCCGGCCAGCAGCGACTTCATAGTCTTTGAAATTGGTAGCCAGAATGGTCTTCACATTCTCTGGTTCTATGGTACATATGGATGTTCTTCCTAAGACATAGGCGGAGAAGGTATGACCGTTGTCCCGGTAGAGTTTCTGCCAAGTTTCCAGCCAATTGTGGTCCCTCGCAGCTTGTAGCTGTTGGCGGAGGAGCTGGAGTCCAAGAATACGTTCCTTTTGGGGGAGTCTCTTCACGGCTTCGCAGCCATGAGAGTTCGCAAATTTACGATTACTGATGGACAGTACAATTGTATTTGCCGCATAATAGACAGAGAACAGAGCAATGACTACTGCGAGAATGTAGCCTTTGTCATACATGATAGGTACTGAGCGGTGCTAATTTGAATCAGGCCGTGAGATAGTTCGAAGTGTTCTCTGATTGATTCTCAAGATGAGGAAATCGAGGGGGGGGATGCAAAGGTATCCCAAACTCTGGTGAGGCTCACCCACCCTACTCATGTGGAATAAAACTCAACGCGACGGGATACTCTTGAAACAAAAGTGGAAATTCGGTGAACGAAAAAGTGTATGAGCTGCAGAATCCTTCTGAAGCCCTGTTCAGGTAAAAGAGAGACGCTGACCGCATGGAGAGGAGGGTGGATATGAATCTGAAATTCTTTTGATACTTGCCTTCAGTTTATTTTTATTTTTCTAAACACTTAGAATCCTGGAGACTAAACGAAAAGGGTATCATCATTGGAGTAAGACTGTTACCCTCCAGGTTCTCTTTTACCCCTGGCGCTGACCTCGCAGATAGGAGCGCTTTCGTGATCATAGAATCAGACCATTTTCTACCCAGATTTCATTGCAAGTAGGCAAGTTTGACTTCGGATAGCTTCCAGGATCTCCTGTGGGGGAAAGTAAGCCGGCCCGTCCTGATCCTTTCCTCGAGTCTTCGTTTGTCAATCAGAAATTTCGGATTGGCGCAATGGCGACAGGCCGACATATAAGCTTCGCCTTACTCGAATCTCCTGCCAATATGAGCCTTAACCGGATTAAGTAGGTCTTATGTCCGATACTTCATCATCAGCGGCCGGAAAGTGGTCCGGATCAATCTTCACACATCGTTTGCCATGCACAAAAGTAGCGAGGGACACCTTATAGCGGAAAAAATATCGCGTGGCGCAATCAGATAACGTTGACTTTCTAGCGCTTACTACCTAGGACCAGGTACATGATGAGCTTACCCCAGGATGGCGCAATCAGATAACGTTCATCCCGAGCTCGTCTATGTAGCATGCATTCACTCCCCAGGGGACTTGGCCGCTGCCGCTGCCTCGACAAGGTAAGATTACATACCAGTCTTTCAATTTGCGGCGTGTTACAGTAAACGAAGTGGCGAATAATAGCTGCAGAATAATGAGCACAGCACAGCAGTTCACGAAGCATACGAATGGATAAAATACAATACCCTGCACGTATCTGTATTTTTCATATTGCAGTAAAGTACTTAACGCACGTCAAACTGTACAGCACAAGATTCTAGAACAAACTCCCCGGAACCGTCTTGGCCGCAGTAGGGCTTACATTATCTATTATACTGTACTAAAAGGGTAAATTTAGCCACGGACCCTGTTCAATATCTGAGGCTGAGTTGCAGCAAAACTTCAAAACGTACTTACATGAACGATACTTTGTATCATACAATATCACATCACCCTGGGGCGCAGGAATGCGGGGCTTCAAATTGGTAACCGGTTAGTACCCCGCATCGGGCCAAAAAGGGGTTCCGGTGTGACCGATCATTCTGTTTATGTACCCTCGCTTATTACTATGTCCTCAGACCGGCATCCCGTGTCCGGCCTATCTTTCCAGTGAACCATCTGGCATCTCCCGAATGCCCGTGTCCGCTCTGAAGTGCCGTTGTTACACAGAAACAACATGTGTATCCATCGGAGCGGCGTGTAGCTTCGACCTACATGCAAGTCAATTTTTCATGACTATGAACACGAATGAGTTGATACTTCTTTAAAACAACAAAGATTCAATAGCAATAAACCCGTGCAGCTTTCAGTCTTGACCTATCGAAGTTGACGTTCATGAGCAGACTGACTCCAAGATGGGCAACATTACCGAAGAAAAGGAATCGTCTCCGCCTCCTGAGAACCCTCCTCAAGAGTCTGGTACTAGGAATCATTCCACCGATCAAGCACCACCCAATAATTCCATTGCAAGCCCTGCATCGGTGGATGGCGATGAGAATAAATCGCCTGCCAATTCCGCCACAAAGGAGAAGAACATGGAAAGTGATGAAACGTTTGAACGAGGGCCTCGCTTTTGGGCCATCATTGTCGCTTTGGCTGTGACGAATGTCGTGGGGGCTTTGGAGGGCACTGTGGTATCCACAGCGCTCCCAACTGTAATTCAACATTTGGGTGGAGGAGAGTTATACCTCTGGGCCGTCAATGGCTATTTTTTACCAAAGTATGTTCAAGTCCTCCATATTTCAACGCTCGCCTATTCGTACTAGAACTAACAGATTTTGTGTTAAGTTTAGCCTTCCAACCATTATATTCTCAGGCAGCTGACATTTTCGGTCGAAGATGGCCCTATATAACTGCTGTATTGCTGTTCTTCATTGGCAGCACGATTTGCGGCGCGGCACCAAATATGTCAGTCTTCATCTTTGGACGAGTAGTCCAAGGATCTGGAGGAAGTGGATTAGCGATCCTAGGCCAGCTTGTAGTTTCGGACCTTGTACCTCTTCGTCAGCGGGGGGCTTATATGGCTTTGATCATGATAGCTATCACGATCGGAACGGGAATGGGTCCTTTCATTGGCGGAATAATTGTACAATCAACGACTTGGAGATGGGTGTTCTATCTCAATCTCCCACTGGCGGGACTGTCATTAATACTGCTTCTCGCATTTCTCCATACGGGCTCTCGCAAGGGATCGGCGTTGCAAAAACTTGCAAGATTCGACTACATAGGTGAAGCCATCTTCATCAGTTCCGTCACAGCTATTCTCATCGCCTTGGCATACGCTGGAACAACGCACCCGTGGTCATCATGGCGGACAATACTGCCGCTGGTTCTTGGATTTGCTGGTCTGGGAGCTTTCATTGCTTACGAAGAGACCCCGTTTTGCATCGAGCCTACAATGCCCTTGCGATTGTTCAAGAATAGGACTACCGTGGTCGCTTGCAGTGTCGCCTTCTTACACTCCCTCATCAACGTTTGGGTCATCTATTTTCTGCCAATTTATTTTCAAGGCGTAAAAAGGTCCAGCCCCGCCAGATCAGGAGTCCAGCTTCTTCCAGTGATTTTATTCCTCATACCATTTGCTGCTGTTAGCGGAAGACTTTTACAGCGATTTGGCAGATACAAGCCGCTTGTCGTTGCTGGTGTGGCCGTGATGGTAATTGGCCTCGGTCTATTTACCCTCCTGAAGCCGAGTTCGTCAATGGCTGCTTGGGTTTGTTTTCAAGCGCTTGAAGCAGCCGGTACTGGTCTTTCTCTCAGCGCTCTACTTCCCGCCGCACAGGCTTCATTAGAGGAAGCGGACACGGCGAAAATCACTGGGACCTTCTCGTTCATCCGAAGCTTCGGTATTAGCTTTGCGGTTACGGTACCTGGCGCTATTTTCAACAGCCGCTTCAACAATGAGGCCTACAAAATCAGTGATGATTCAGTAAGAGCTGAATTACTCCAAGGACAAGCGTACGAACATGCTACCAAGGAGTATATTGACTCCTTTCATGATCCGCTTCGTGCCGAGATTGTCGGTGTCTATTCCGACACTCTGAAATTTATCTGGCAAATTGCCCTTGGAATTTGTGGACTTGCATTCCTAATATCTTTGTTCATGAAGGAGATTGAAATGCGCAATACCCTAAAATCTGACTTTGGGTTGCAAAAGAAAGATCAAAAAGAAGAACTGAAGGAGGAGTCCGAGAGAGAAGCTAAGGAGGTTTAAACTTCCTTTGTATGAAATGTGCCATCAGGAGATCAAGCCCCTGCTCATTGCATGATTGTATTTACCCTGCTCATTCTTCCGCTTTCGGCATATAGACAAAATTGACGCCCATGAGAAGGCTGTATAGCTACTAAAAACATGTATTACACCCAAAAATTGAATCCCTCGACAATTGCGGCCTCCCAAAAAGCATGTGAGATCTTAATTGCAATATGATTGAATTGGTCGAGTTTGGACGCGCAGCTCTATGCTCGTATTGTGTATATGAAAATGCCACACTACATCTGATATACTTAAATAACGTATTCATTTTCCACATAACAAATCGATTTGACTAGAATTTTGAAGAGGACCTTCAAGAGGAAAATCGAAGTCTCGTCAATGGCCTCAAGATACACCAGACTCCATTCCATGAGCCCATGACAGAACTTCATGATTACAATTGGAATGTCTTCAAAACTGGAATTCAATGTGGCAAACTCTCAGTTCTCATTGATAAAACCACCGCTGTCAAAGTAACAGTCCAGGTAGGCAAGTCAAGGGTAAACCACCGCCCCGCTGCCAGCTTCACCCAAACGTCCATAGCATCAAATAAATTCTCCGCAGCAGCTTCTCCTATGTCATTGTCTCTCATCGCATTCCGGACACGTGTTGCGGGCGCATGGGGGAAGAAGTGCAGGAACTTCATCACAAAGCTCACGAGATAGAGATATTTAGCAACCGGACCAGCTTGCGAATGTTTGGGCGTTCCTGGAATAGCGGAAGGGTGCCAGAAAATATTTAGCAGCGAAATTGAAAGATCGCTTATGACGAAAAATGACGTGAAGAATATCAAAGCGTGGCCAAATGTTCTGATGGTCTTGAAGGTGAGGGGCGCGCTGCGCTGTGAGACAGGTGTCGTGGAACAGATTGTACTGAACACCACCGACTGATGATAAACGGCTGAAAGGCTAGTTGGAAACACCGTCAACTAGGCACTACACAGATGTTTGCTTTCAATGGGAACAACTCACAATGCGGTTGAAGTGACGAGCGGGAGAATGCGAAAAGTTGTAAATGCGACTTCGCCTAGTGACAAGGGGAAACCAGCGGTTGGCAAATACATGTTGCGGTGGAAATTTTTGAGCCTTTGGCTCGTTGAAAGGTGCAATACTCTAAATCTGCCTTCGACATTCTCTGAAGTTTCAGCGTCTCAGATTTTGGATTCTCGCTTAGGATCAAGGGGGGCCGTTACTCCGGCAGTCGGAACGGAGGTGCGGGAGCTAAACGGAGCCAAGTGGTGGTGTCGGGTTCCCGGGTTCCCCGACTTTCATAAACAAGCATTTTTCAGACATGAACCACGCCGACCCGTTGCATGAGCAAGTTGTTTTCACTAATCACACACCCGCATGTAAGCCCTTCCCGCAACACACAACGGGAAGGGCTGACGACGTTAGGACGGGACTCTCGTACATTGCTGCAGTTCACCAGCACAGCTTTACGAGATCGGAACGAATCCAAACGTAAGCCCTAGTCTAAGCCATGTATTCAAAATTAAAGTGTTCTAAGGTAGTTCAAGTGGGGGCTTATGTACCCCTCGAAGACTAGATCCTTCATATGGATATTGCCGTTTTGGATGCGAAAATGGTCTTATCAGATCTTGGCAGCACACAAAGAATAAGCAAGGGACTGACATCTCGAGATTTCGGATAGAGGAGCCGATAACGCCATTTGAGCAGGGGCTCCTACAGTATGAGGGTTGCGGTTCTATACTGATTCTACACCATGTTGCTTTTGCCAAGAACATTCTCAACCAGACGTGGAAACAACTGGCTCTGAATGTTGCAGGGTGTTCACAAGAGATGCATGATGCACACCGGTGCTTCTTTGTCCCATATTCAGCTGTCAGCTCCTCCTGAAGTGTAAGCCCTTTTCTTTCAGCCGTGGTTGAAAGTGTGGACGCTCGAACTTCATCCAATGCGGCGTAATAGAATCGGATGTAGGTAGCTTCTCACTTTTTCCAAATACATCAGCTCTGCATAACGCAACAGTAAGCCCATTTGGATGAGGCCGAACAATGTGCTGCACACATGAGGCCCATGTTGGAGACAAAATATGCCGTGCAGGTGCGTTTGCCCTGGGGCCTTCCTGGGAAGAAATGATACCCTTCTGCCCACAGATTTGGTGCACAAAAAAAAGCCAAGCTCTTTCATTCGTATGACGAGAGAAATCTCACGGAACCTTGTAGAAAGCCACCGGAGTGCATTATCTGGTAGGGTTTGGGTTCACGGAATCACTCGCCGTTTTAGTCAGTATCCTCTCTACCATACAAGAAAGATGTTCTGCTGTCTCAGAATTGCTTTGAAGTTTGTGAAAGCATGCCAACGCAGAAGTCGTGCCACCCTCCTGCACAGGTAGGGCAGGTTCTGTATTATACACCCTGAACTATGGAGTAAGTCTCGTGTTATTATGTTGGGCGAGAACACCTTGTAAATTTAGAGCGGGATGATCCTTCGAGATTGACTTATGCTAGTTTTTATATTTAATACGAGCTACGGATTTCCGCGCATCTAATGATTTCCTATCCCAAACTTGGCCTTAAGTGTCGGTCAAGACTCAACAAGTGTTGGAACGGATAGTCACGCTAGGCCTGTAAAGGATATTTTAGACTTCATGCCAATAGAGAAGTCCCACCAACGTATATCAGTTACGGCCGCGAGCAGCATAAACGTTTTTCTTATCAACTTTCGAATTCGGAATGTTCCTGTCGGATCTCATTTTATTGACTGAGGAAGGATACTTTTTGAGCACATGCATAGTACTAGCGCCTTGCACATAAAACCAATGAAGCCTGGGCCATCTTCAGCTCACAACAGTCAACGTTTTTGACGCTCTCTCATCTGGCCGCTGCTGGCTACTCTACTATCTCATTACAATATTTCATATTCTTGCCTGCTTTTCGCACTACCATCAGCATCAAACAAAAATGACAGAGATTCAACTACCTAGCACTCAGACTTCCATTCGCCAGAGTCAGTCGGGCTTACCGATCATTCAAGTCGACTCTCTTCTCCCACCGGTGGAAAAAGACATGATCCTTGTCCGGACGGTGGCTGTAGCCATCAACCCGCATGACTTCAAGATGGTTGACAACTTCCCCTCTCCTGGTGCCACACCGGGCTGTGACTTCGCAGGGATTGTTGTCGCAATCGGTCCCGATGTTAATCCAACAAGAGAAAAAAATCAGAACGATGTCCTCAATATCGGCGATAGGGTATGTGGAGGAGTGCATGGAAGTAATCCTTTGCGCCCTTTGGTAGGGGCCTTTTCGACGTATGTTTCTGCGTTTGGAGACTGCGTTTTGAAGGTCCCACGGGCCGTCAACTGGGAGCAGGCCGCTGCTATAGGCGGTGCAATTCCTGGAACGCTGGGCCTGGCGTTGGTAAAGAGTTTAGGACTGTCGATTGGACCCCAGAAGTCTTACGAGAAGCCGGTATATGTTCTTGTCTATGGAGGAAGTACTGCCAGTGGAACCATGGCAATTCAGCTCTTGAAGTTGTGAGTCTCCTCTATCAAGGGCAATTATTGACACACTGATGAGACAAACAGGTCCGGCTATACTGTCATCACTACATGCTCTCCGCATAATTTTGATCTGGTCAAGTCTTACGGGGCTCATGTTGCACTAGACTATCGTTCTCCCACCTGTGTGGAAGACATAAAGAAATACTCACGTAATACGCTCAAGTATGTTCTAGACACAATCACTACCGCGTATTCTCTATCTCTCTGCTATTCTGCCATTAGTCGAGCAGGAGGCAAATATACAGGTCTCGAGATGGTTCCACCAGAACTTCTGGACAACTCAAGGAAGACCGTCAAAGCCGATTGGGTCCTGGGGATTAGTATGACTGGAGAGAGGATTGCTCTTGAAGGCGCCTACGAGTGTGAAGCTCAACCAGAGAGAAGAGCATTTGGAGGTCGTTGGTTCGCATTATTGCAGGAAATACTTGACAGTGGAAAGATTAAGAGTCATCCACCCAAGGCTATGCCAGGTAGCTTTGCAGGAGTCATTGATGGAATTGATATCCTGAGACGTCGCGGGGTCTCTGGACACAAACTAGTCTATTTCGTTGGCGAGGGGGAAAATCTATGACAGGCAATGAGTAAACTAAGTGAATCACAACGTCAAAATATAATATCTGCTGTGCTTGAATCGTATAGATTCTAGAAATCATTTACAAGGCAGATTCGTTTATTTTTGACCTTGTATCTATTGTCTTAGGTGTATGATGTCCACCTGCGGGGCGTTCTAAATTTTCACCATTAACGAAGATCTACATATATGGTGTGATATTCCTAATAAGTGCTCTCTTGCATAGAGAGGTTGGGAATTTGGCGGGGCCGCAGGCTCGCCGCGCGTTACAACCCTGAACAATATACTCCGACCGTTGCATGGCATTTGATCCCATTCTGTTCACAAAGACGGGACAGAAAAGTCAGGTGTCTGACGTGCCTCGGTCCGACTTAAAGATACATTATTTGGAACCGGAGGACCATCCGCCAGGCACACTGGTTGCTCGGACAAACCTTGAACACGGCCTGGTAAATTTTCGGATAACAGCAAGAAATCGCTCAGATATATCGGATAACGGCTATGCCTGAGCCATTCTCGGTGACAAGGGCTCTTAGAAATACGGATTATACAGAGTTCATAAATAGGTTGCTAATGTGAGAAATAAAAATGAGCTCAGCGTAATAATCGGGAAATCTTTCGTATCCGTCAGCAAACCAAACGTGGGACATGCAGATGGTCCATTCCTGGGGAATGAAAACGCCGGTGGGGTACCAGGTACCAAATCCTTCTGAAAGCATACCCTTCAACTGTGCCATGTGCACATGCATACTACCTGCACGAAGTCAGCCGCTTTCTTATTTCGACGCCTGGCGCCGAGCGGGTCATATTACCAGCGGAAAGAAATTTGCCCGAAGCTTCGCATTCCGCCAGCGTAGCATTTATACGCGGGGCTCGCGAATTGTTCCAATTGAGGCTGTCCTATGACAAAGAGGTATATCTATCGCGTACGATACACTGAATGGAGGAACCCACACTCTGACACTTATCAATCAAATAAATTCTAATCCTGGTTGAAGCGTGCATGCAAGCGGGTTTGGACGCCGCAGATAATGGATTGATTCGCAAGGCAGACCGCGCTGTACCTTCCTCCTTTGAAGACGTAGATGCAGCTTAGAGGATGACATAGCTTGCCCTTGTTGTTGATACATACAATAACACAGGAATATGATTTAATGATGATCATGACCTATCTGACGAATAAGGATTTTTGTACTCGAACACAACAAATTCACGTGTAATCATATGCCTAAATATTGCCAAATGAACGACTGGTTTGGGAGCATATAATTCAAGTCTTCGCAAACTTTACTGTCAATTTAGGATCCACCCCGCATGTCAGCATGACTGCGAAAAATAACCACGGGGCGCTGTAAACTCATCCCTGATGGACAAGGAATACTGCAATAAAGTCCGTCGACAGGAATGTACGAGCAACCTTGCAAATAAGGCCTACCGCTATTGGCTTAACTGAGTCCCGACTTCAGTTTTCGATTTGCGTATCATATTGCTATTCCACAAAAGGGTCGTTTCCTCAGAAACGGAGCCGTCTTGCAAGCACAGATTGAGAGGCCTCCCCACTGGCAAGGATCCAGCCCACCTGAAGAGTCTGGTGGTACTCCATCTGGGATTGCTGCTTTATGTCCGTCTGACTCGAGCCCCTCAGGGATCGAGGTGTCTGCTCGCAGGCAAGCGAAGCAGATAATGGAAATTTGCCTAGTAGACCCTAAGAAATTGTACTAAAACATGATGGTCAAAATATTGAAGATGAGACTACCGAAGTATTGACATACTTGTCAACCTCGCGGTGTATAGACAGGGATTTGGTCTTTGCATATAACATATCCTTTCAATCCCCAAAGGTCTGCCCCAGATACGCAGGAGACTTGTTCAACACATCTTAACAAAATAACAAAAGCTTACTGCCTCTGTCCATTGGATGAGCTAACACCAAACCCACTATGGATCATCGAAACCACGAGAGTATCGCAGTTGTCGGAAGTGGATGCCGCTTCCCGGGAGATGCAAGCACACCCACCAAGCTCTGGGAGCTTCTCAAAGAGCCCAAAGATGTTCTCTCTAAGATTCCAGAGAATAGATTCGACCCTGCGGGCTTTTATCATCCAGATGGTCTCCACCATGGTACATCCAATGTGCAGGACTCGTACTTGCTATCGGAAAATCTTCGTCATTTCGACGCGCAATTCTTCGGCGTTAAGCCAGTGGAAGCCAATGCCATCGATCCTCAGCAGAGGCTGCTTATAGAGACAGTCTATGAATCTCTTGAGTCTGCTGGGATCCCTATCAAGTCGCTCGGCGGCTCGGACACGTCTGTCTTCGTTGGTTTGATGTGCGAAGACTACAGCATACACATGCGTCGCGACCCCGACGTCACTCCAATTTATACTGCCACTGGGATAGCTCGCAGCATCATATCCAATCGACTCTCTTACTTCTTTGACTGGCATGGACCATCGGTCACTATGCATGTTCCCTCCCACAACCCCGCTATATCTCCTGCTGACTTCGAGCTCATGTAGTGATACAGCATGCTCCTCCAGCCTCGTAGCTGTCCATCAGGCAGTTCAGAGTCTCAGGTCCGGCGAGTCTCAAGTTGCCCTTGCCGCCGGTGCCAATCTGATTCTCACTCCTGAGCTGTACATTGCTGAAAGCAATCTGAAAATGCTCTCGGCGGGAAGCCGGTCCAAGATGTGGGATGTCGATGCCGACGGCTATGCAAGAGGTGAGGGTATTGCCGCGATCGTTCTCAAGCGTCTGAGCGATGCCGTCCGCGACGGTGATAATATCGAATGTATTATCCGTGAGACAGGCGTCAATCAAGATGGCCACACCCAGGGAATTACAATGCCAAGCGCCGCGGCACAGACCAGCCTCATTCGCGACACCTACGCGAGGGCTGGCCTTGACGTCTCCAACCCCTCTGATAGATGTCAATATTTTGAAGCTCACGGCACAGGTCGGTCAAACATATGTTTTTTAAAGTGCGATATGGCTATCGGCCTAACATGCCTTCTGTAATACTGATTCTGAGATCTTGATCCCCAGGAACACCAGCCGGAGATCCTCAAGAAGCGGAAGCTATCAGCAAAGCCTTTTTCGGTCCCGAAGCAAAGAGCTCGGACCCCGATGATGTTCTCTATGTTGGATCCATCAAGACCGTCGTCGGCCATACTGAGGGCACTGCAGGGCTCGCGGGCCTGCTCAAGGCCTCCTTAGCTATCCAGCATGGCATCATTCCTCCGAACTTACTTTTCAATAATTTGAGCCCCTCCGTCGCCCCGTTTTATACTAACCTAGAGATTCCGACCAAGCAAATAACGTGGCCCATATTGCCCGTTGAGCAGCCCAGACGCGCAAGTGTGAACAGTTTTGGGTTTGGGGGAACAAATGCCCATGCCATCATTGAGGGCTTTATGCCATCGAGCTCTTCCAAGCTCGAGAACACCACTTCAGTCCAACAGCCGAGTCCGGTGTTCACGCCTTTCGTATTTTCTGCGGCATCAGAAAGATCACTCGCCGCCACGTTGAAGGTCTTCTCGTCATTTCTGAAGCAGACACCTGTCAATCTTTCTGACTTGAGCTACACCTTGCACTCGCGGAGATCAGAATTTGCCTTCAAAGCATCCTTTTCAGCAAGTTCCATCGAGACCCTCTGTGCAGCAATCGACGCAACACTAGGCGAAACCGCGAGAGATGGTGGAGAAACCCTCGCGGTTCGCTCCACCCTAGGAACCCAAGCTCCATCAATTCTTGGTGTCTTCACCGGCCAAGGTGCTCAATGGAGCTCGATGGGATCCCGTTTAGTCGCAGAATCCCAGTTCGTTAGAAGGTCCATTGACGGATTCGACCACGTTCTTGCCCAGCTCCCACCAGAAGACCGTCCACATTGGTCTATCAAGGATGAACTTCTCGCGGATTCCTCGAGATCTCGATTGGATGAAGCAGCTATCTCGCAGCCTCTCTGCACCGCAATCCAAATAATTCTCGTTGATATGTTGCGTAGTGCCGGTATTGTTTTCAAAGCTGTCGTGGGTCATTCCTCTGGTGAGATTGCGGCAGCATACGCCAGTGGATTTATCTCCGCTAGTGATGCTATCAAAATCTCTTACTACCGCGGTCTATACGCCAAGCTTGCTGGCAATGATGCGGGAATTAAAGGAGCAATGTTGGCGGTAGGCACATCGTTAGAAGATGCTGAGGAAGTTTGCCAATTGCCGGAATTTGAAGGACGCGTTTCCGTGGCGGCAAATAACTCACCCTCAAGCTTGACGCTCTCAGGTGACTTCGACGCGATCGAGGAGCTTAAGCTCATTTTTGAGGATGAAAAAAAGTTTGCCCGCATTCTGAAAGTCGATACTGCTTATCACTCTCATCATATGATTCCGTGTTCTGAGCCATATCTGAGCGCCCTCAAATCATGCAAGATCAAGGTGAACCGCAATGGAGGCTCTTCTTGTTCGTGGTTTTCCAGCGTTTACGGTGGCAAGGTTATTGACGCTTCAGATGGACTAGATGCCATTTATTGGAAGGACAACATGGTAAAGCCTGTTCTTTTTGCACAGGCGGTCCAAGCATCAGCCGCCGTTGAAACCAAAACCTATGATCTCGCTCTGGAGATCGGGCCGCATCCTGCCCTCCAAGGTCCGGTGCTGCAGACTCTTCCGGATATTGTAGGACACGCAATTCCGTACTCTGGAACCCTGAGACGCTGGGAAAACGACATAGATTCATTCTCTAATATGCTTGGCTTTGTATGGGCGCGTGGAGGACAGGCTGCTGTCGATTTCAAGGGATATATGGAGCTAATTTCCGGCGCCACACCCACCAATCTTGTCAAAAATCTACCTACCTACTCTTGGGACCATGATCGAGAATATTGGATCGAAACTCGTCTATCAAAAGCGTTCCGATCACGGAGTACCCCGATGCATGAATTACTCGGAACTCGTTGTGTCGACGCCGCGGACGAGTTTCGCTGGCGCAACAGCCTACGAGAGAGAGAAATACCATGGCTTTCTGGTCACAAGTTACAAGGCCAAACAGTCTTCCCCGCTGCGGGATATGTCTCTACGGCTTTTGAAGCGGCTAAGGTTTTGGCTGAATCACGCGAGATAAAACTCATTGAATTGCAAGACTTTACTATTGGGCGTGCTATATCCTTCAACGACGATGATGATATGGGAGTCGAGACTCTCATCACTCTTACCAAAGTCTTTGAAACTAGCTCAGAAGATTCTGATATCCTAGCGGATTTCAAGTATCATTCCACATCCTCTTACGACTCAGAGGCTATGGTCCTCAACGCTAGCGGCCGAGTACGTATTGTACTTGGCGAAGCTTCACCCACCACATTGCCCCCTCGATCTTCTCCTGCGCCCAATCTTGTACCCCTTGAGAGTGACCTCTTCTATTCAACACTTCATGACATTGGATATCAATACACTGGCGATTTCCAAGCTCTGTCTGAAATGAAGAGATCTCTGGGCTTCGGAACAGGTCTTGTTGCTAATCCACCATGCGGCGAATTAGAAGACTGCCTTCTGATCCATCCGGCTATGCTTGATGCAGCCCTTCAGGCTACATTTTTGGCATTTTGCTGGCCGGGCGACGGAAGCTTGAGAGAGCTCCATGTGCCGACAGCCATACGGCGGATCAGACTTAACCCATATCTATGCCGTACCGATTCAACCAAAGAAGTTTACTTTCCCCTCGACTCAATAATTCCGGATGTTGAATCATCAAAGATTATTGGGGATGTAGAAATATTCTCCGGGGATGGGAAATCAGCTATGTTGCATGTTGAAGGAATCAATGTCATGCCATTCTCTTCAGCAGTTGAGGCAAGCGATCGAGCTATGTTTTCAACTTGGGTATGGGATGTTGATAATCCTAATGGCGAGGTCGCCACCAAGAACAGCAGGGCGTCGCGCGAGGAATACGAGCTTGCATCAATTCTCGAGCGAGCGTCTGTTTACTTCTTAAGACACCTACGAAACGTTATCACTGCGGAAGAAGTTGACAATTCCGAATGGCATCACAAGAAGCTTTTTGAATTTGCGGATCATATCATATCAGGAGTCAGGAATGGAACACAGCCTTTCTCCGAAACAAATTGGATGGAAAGCACACGAGAGGAAATATACGATCTCATGGCCGGGTAAGCAAGAATTGGAGCGTTTCGTATACAATCTCATCCTGACATCTTCTATAGATACCCTGAAAGCATCGAACTGCGACTCGTGCGAACGGTTGGGGAGCATCTGCCAGCCGCCGTGAGAGGAGAAATCAATATTTTGGAATACTTGATGGAAGACAACTTATTAAATGATTTCTATGAGCATGGGCATGGCATCATAGAACATACCGAGTTTTGTGCCAGCATGGTTGAGCAGATAGTCCATCGATATCCCAATATGAAGATCTTAGAAATCGGTAAGTAGTACTTTTCCCTGAACGTTTCACATCTTCTAACGGTAAACACAGGAGCGGGGACCGGAGGAGCGACCAAGAAGATCTTCAAAAAGATCGGCCACAAATTCTCGTCGTACACTTTTACGGACATCTCAACTGGATTCTTTGAAAAAGCTCGAGAAATTTTCTCAGACAAGGGCAATAAGATGATTTTCAAATCTCTTGATTGCGAGAAAGATATTTCAGATCAAGGCTACGCAGAACATTCATACGATCTTATTGTCGCTTCGCTTGTACTTCATGCAACCGAGTATCTGGAAAAGACAATGGAGAATGTACGTCGTCTACTCAAACCCGGCGGATTTCTTGTCATGCTAGAGCTCACAGCCGACGGCCCCATGAGGTTCGGATTTTGTATGAGTGGGCTTCCAGGATGGTGGCTAGGGCACAAAGATGGCCGAAATTTATCTCCATTGGCGACATCCGCTCAATGGCACACTGTGCTCCAGAAAACCGGCTTTTCAGGGGTAGATGCAATTACCCCTGAGGTGGATGTCCTTGCTCGGCCTTGCTTTGTCATAGCTACTCAGGCAGTAAATGATCAGGTCAATTTTCTCCGACAGCCTCTTCAGAGTCAAACCACTAGTCTCGGCGTTCATCACCTTGTGGTTCTTGGTGGTGCCAAACTGGAGACTATGAGGCTTGCCGATCGATTAGTCAACATTCTCAGACCATGGTGTGGTCAAATTACCAAAGTGCGGGCATTGAAAGATATGACTGAAAACTTGGTAGGCTCACGGAGTCATGTGCTAAACCTGACGGACCTTGATGAGCCCATATTCAAGTACACCTCAGGGGACATGGTCGAAAGTTTGAAACGCCTCCTTCGTCAAGCCAAAACAATATTCTGGGTTACCCGTGGCTGTAGGGGGGATGATCCCTATGCCAACATGAGTATCGGATTTGGTAGAGCATTAACGCTGGAAATGCCATTCATACGGACCCAATTCCTCGATATAGCTCTGTGCGAGACACCGGATGCCAATTTGATAGGGGAATCAATGCTTCGGTTGTGTGCTACAGATTCTTGGGAATCGGACGGCAATCGTGGCCACATCTTGTGGTCGCACGAGCCTGAAATCACCCAGCAAGACGGAAGAGTATTGATTCCTCGTTTGTATCATCTCAAAGAGGCCAATGATCGTTATAACTCCCGAAAGCGTCTCATCCGCAAAGAGGCCGCACCAGAGACCTCTCCAGTCGTTATATTTCATAACGAATCATCATACGCTGTCCAAGCTTCGCCTCCCGCTAATACCACGCTGTCTGATGATTTTATTATTGTCAATGTCCAATACTCTATACTTACTGCCATAAGACTCTCATTTTCGAGCTATGGTTTTCTTGTATTTGGCTCGGATGCTAATACTGGAGAGAAAGTTTGTGCCATCTCGGAATCGAACGCCTCGCAAGTCAAAGTTCCTGCAAATTGGGCAGTATCTTGCAATATTCCCGCCAACGGTGGAACATTCATCTCGACAGTAGCTCACAACTTTATGGCCCAATATATATGCTCTCTTGGATATCGAGGAAAGACTCTAATCGTGCACGAACCGAACTGGCAGCTAGTTCCTATACTACGAGATCACGCACTTCGCAAAGGACTTGATCTGCTCTTGACCACATCCATTCCGAACCTATCCAAGACATCATTAATTTTTGTTCATCCACTCTCCTCACAACGAGAACTCAAATTTATTCTTCCGAAAAACATCTCTGCACTTGTCAATTTAGGTGAAGGTTCTCTTGGACCCGAGTTCTTGGATGCTTTGCCTTCCCATTGCAACTGCCAGATCAGATCCGATTTTTTTAGTCAAGATGCGACTTTGTTTTCGCAAGAACCCGTCGAGGCACTTCAGCTGATACGCAATCTTGCGGATTCAAGTAACAAGCAAGCGATCAGCCCGCCAGCAATGCTTGCCTTACAGGATGTGATCAATGTGGGTAGAAACTTCGAACCATTGACCGTGATAAATTGGGCCAATTATTCAAGTATTCCCATCACGGTGCAGCCCATCGACGCCACACCTTTGTTTGCCAATGACAGGACCTATGTTCTTTTTGGACTTACAAGTGACCTAGCTCAGACTTTATGCCATTGGATGGTGCGACACGGTGCGCGATATGTCGCAATGACAAGTCGGAAGCCGAAAGTCCAACAAGCATGGCTGAGCCGCGTGGAAGCTTTGGGCGCTACTGTGAAGCTCTTCCCGAAGTTTGTGCGCCTTTCAAGATTCATGGATACCGCATGCTGACCACATATAGTGACATCTCGAATTTGCAAGATTTGGAACGAGTTTGCAAAATCATTACCGAGACACTACCCCGAGTCGCTGGCATTGCCAATGGTGCAATGGTACTTGTCGACACCCTGATAGAAGACCTTGATGTCGATTCTCTAGAGACGGTGCTCAAACCGAAAGTCAATGGGAGCATCAACTTGGAAAAGATTTTCGGGGATGCAGATCTAGACTTTTTCGTCATGCTCTCATCTATTGCAGCGATCTACGGCAATGAACGGCAATCCAATTACGGTATTGCCAATACTTTTATGACCGGTCTAGCATACCAACGTCGCGCCCGCGGTCAAGCTGCATCCATCCTCCATATCGGTCCAATTGTAGGATCCGGCTACATCACCAGAGAGGCGAGCGAAAACACCGTGAGTTGGATTAGAGATCACGGACATCTTCTGTTGTCGGAGAGAGATTTTGTGCAAGGATTTGGCGAGGCAATCTTAGTTGGACGCCCAGAATTGCACAACTGCCCTGAGATCGTCCTTGATGAACGAGCCCCAATATTTGACCTCGAAAGCCAAAGCGAAGAGATTAATGATCCAAAATTCCGGCATATTATCAAGATAATTGAGGACTCCAGTTCTGGGCAAGAAGGTGGTAGCACCTCAATTCCTGTGAAGTTGAGGCTTATGGGCGCGACCAGCTCAGAGGAGCTGATTGAGCAATTGCAAAGTAAGCCTCCATGCTACAGCTTATGTCATGCGCAAATACTGATGCAACCCAGATTCATTCATTGAGAAATTGCAAATCCTACTTCAACTCACAATAGATGAGACCGAGAAAGATAACATACTTGGTAAAGGGGCAAATGATCTCGGAATCGATTCTTTGATTGCCGTTGATTTGCGCACCTGGTTTCTCAAAGAGCTTGACGTTGACATGCCGGTACTGAAAATATTAGGAGGCATGTCAGTACGAGAGTTGCTGGCATTCACGGTGGAGAAACTCCCCGAAAATTTGACCTCCAGCCTATCCTTTAAAATTGCCGATACGGACCTAGGGAAGCTCCAAGCGGCGGTGATACCCTCCAGCCCCAACAAAGCCCCGGAAAGCTCTCGGGTCTCTGATGAAGATCAAAGCAGTACCTATGGAGAGCCGAATGGACAATCATCATCTGTACTCTCCTCAGTTTCTACATTGAGCGAAGATGGTGCGCAGAAACCTCAAATTCTTCCACCGGCTGTATCCAAATTTATTAGATCTGAACCGATGTCTTTCGGGCAGGCGAGGCTATGGTCTATGATTGCGTTGCTTGATGATCCGACGGCCCTTAACATTGCCTGTTTCGTTCGCATGACTGGCAATGTCCGGGTCTCAGACCTCGAGAGAGCAGTCCACGATGTTTCCCAGGCACACGAAGCTTTACGAACATGCTTCTTTGAAGACGCTAGTCATCGCCTGATGCAAGCAGTTTTACCTTCGACCCTTGTCCACCTAGAAAGTCGGCAAATTCACCAGGGTGAAGCCTCTCGGGAATTTGATCTAATAAAAGGCTATGTTTTTGACGTCGAGAGTGGAGAGGGTATGAGAGTTATTCTGTTGTCCGAAAACCCGAAATCTCATTATATTATCATCATCTATCACCACATAGTGATGGATGGTGTCAGTCTTGAGATCTTCCTCTCGGACCTTCAGAAGGCTTATAATCGCCAGCCTCTCCCTTCGACCATCTTGCAATATCCAGACTTTTCGCTCAGACAGTTGAAATGTTTTCAGGACGGGGGAATGGCAAGCGAGCTACGCTTCTGGCAAAAGGAATTTCCCAACATCCCTCCACCGATACCCCTTCTGCCTTTCTCATATGTTCGCTCAAGAAAGACCTTGACTCGGTACGATTTCAGCAGCGTAGACCATACGATATCGACCTCACTGGCTTCCCGCATCAAAGGAACGTGTCGGAAATACAAGACAACGCCTTTCCACTTCTTCCTCGCAACTTACAAGGCGATGCTGTTCCGATTTCTACGTTCAGAAGACCTATGTATAGGGATGGCTGATGCGAACAGACTTGATAGTGACGCAATGAGCGGCATTGGTTGTTATCTCAATCTTCTACCTCTTCGTTTCACAGCAAAGGCAGACCAGAAGTTCTCAGATGCCATTCAAGAAGTGCGGGCAAAATCGTATGCTGCCATTGCAAACTCCAGTATTCCATTTGACGTCCTGCTGGAGGAACTTCATGTGCCGCGGACTTCGCTTCACAGTCCCCTTTTCCAGGCTTTCATCAATTATCGTCAGGGAGTTACTGAGAAGCGCATGTTTGGAGAGAGCCACGCGGACGCGCAAGAATATCTCGTTGCCAAAACGGCTTACGACATTTCTTTAGACATCATCGACAACCCTGGTGGAAACTCCACAGTCAGCTTTATGGTCCAAAAAGACTTGTATGGCGTCAAGGATGCTGAGATATTGATCGACTGCTATGTCCGATTACTGGAAGCTTTCTCAAACAGTCCAGAGACCAAGATTGTCGAACCCAGCCTTTATTCAACTAAAGATCTGGATAAGGCTATTGATACTGGCCGAGGTAAGAGTGTTGTCTTTTTGGACGATTGAACCCATTGTAGACATTAGACCATAAATTGACAAATACTAGGACCTATCGCAGAATCTCAATGGCCGGGGACCTTGATCAACCGTATCGATGATGTGATACGAGATCATACTGACGAAAATGCTCTGTAAGTATTTTCCCCTTTGAAACCGGTGGCCTCCCATGTCTCCGAAGCTTTTAGAATCCATTCTTTCCCAGTGATCAATACTGAATTTGGTCATTCAGATCTGATGACCTTGGACATACCCTCTCCTACAGGGAGATGGGGGGAAAGGTCAATGCAATTGCGTCCATGTTGCTGATAAGAGACGTCTCCTTCGGCGCCAACGTGGCGGTCTACCAGGAGCCCTCTGTTGACTGGGTTTGCTCCATGTTAGCAATCATGCGAGTCGGGGCGGTCTTTGTACCCCTCGATCTTCGAATTTCAGCTCCCCGGTTACAAACGATCGTCAAAGATTGCACACCCGTGCTCATTCTTGCTCATGATCTGTCTTTTGACACTGCTGCGGAAGTCAATGCCTCAGGTGCGGAGATTATCAACATATCCTCTAACTCTACCCCTTCGGTGGCCGTTCCGATTCAGACGAAGCCTGAAGCTGCAGCAGCGATTTATTACACGAGTGGGTCCACTGGTATTCCAAAGGGCATTACGTTGAAGCACTCGGGTCTTTTGAACGTCATTGAGGACTGTGCAGAGATCTATAATCTCAGAGCACAGTGTGTTCTTCAACAGAGCGCACTCAGCTTCGACATGTCCTTATGGCAGACATTCAATGCTCTCGCAACGGGGGGTACGCTTCATGTTGTCTCAAAAGCAAACCGGTTGGACCCCGGCGCTGTGGCTAGGTTATTTTCTACAAAGAAGATCGCAGTCACTTTGGCAACTCCTTCCGAATATGTCTCCTGGCTTCGTGCGGGAAATTTGTGCAAGCTACGAAAATCAAATTGGGATGTTGCGGTGGTAGGCGGAGAGCAACTTACCGAAGGTCACTTGCATGCATTTCAAGAACTGGCACATCCTAGGATGCAATTATTCCACGCCTACGGTCCCACTGAAGTCACTTTCATCAGCAGCACAATGCCACTGCCATACAAAGGCTCACATTTGTCCAAACCCTTCCCAGTTGGGCTAACATGCAGAAATTGCTCCATTTATATCGTCGATGAGGATCTACAGCTCGTTCCAGTTGGATTACCAGGCGAAATTCTCATTGGGGGCGCAGGTGTAACGATGGGGTATCTGAATAATGCGGAGCTTACGAAACAGAAGTTCTTTCCAAACGCATATGCTTCTTTTGGGTCTAAATCAAGGATGTTGCATCGGACTGGAGATCGCGGTCGTCTTCGACCGGACGGTGCTCTCATAATAGACGGGCGAATTGACGGAGATACCCAAGTCAAACTCCGAGGCATTCGAATCGATCTGCAAGATATTGAGAACACCATTGTTCGAACCTCGAAAGGGGCTCTCCTTGAGGCTGTTGTGTCACTTCGCGGAGATTCTCAAATCTTGATCGCCCATGTCGTTTTCGCTCCCGAACATCCCTCGAGTTCAAGAGAATTGTTTCTCCAGAATCTACTTTTCGGTATTCCTCTGCCACAATACATGTGTCCTGCCGCACTCATTCCTCTTGATTCTCTTCCGATGAGCGACCACGGCAAAGTCGACCGGTCATCAATTGCAAACCTCCCTCTTCCAGAATACTTTCACGGAGGTAGTGATAATTCCGGCAAACTATTATCTGAGACTGAACTCCGGCTCAAACAATGCTGGGACGATGTTTTGTCAAAGGATATTACCGGACTTCATCATATCTCTTCAAACACCGACTTTTTCCATGTCGGTGGAAATTCTGGACTTCTTGTCCGTCTACACAGATCCATCCAAAAGTCTTTTGGGGTCACCTTACGCTTGATTGAGCTCTTTGAAACCAGTACGCTTCGGAGCATGGCAGCAAAGATTGACCACGCAGCTACAGAGCTTGAAATTGATTGGGTGCAAGAAACAGAAATTGATCCCAGCCTTCCCCTTCTATCAAGCGATTTGGCATATGGCGACAGCAAAAGTCATGATGCAAAGATTGTTCTCCTCACAGGGGCCACCGGCAATCTTGGCGGAGCAGTTTTACGTCGGCTGGTCACTGACCCTTCCATTTCGAGAATTCACTGTGTCGCCATCCGAGCTTCCGATGGAACAGGGTTCCGCCCTCTCCCATTATCTTCTTCCAAGATAATGGCCCACTACGGCGACCTGGCAGCACCTGATCTCGGCCTCCCAGGTAGTGATTTTGAAAATATTGCTGCGAGTGCAGATGTCATCATTCATTGCGGAGCTCAGCGTTCTTTCTGGGAGTATTATCAGGCTCTAAAGGCTGTGAATGTTGGCAGCACCCAGACATTGGTCCGCCTCGCTCAGCGCCGCCACATTCCTCTTCATTTCTTATCCTCAGGGGGTGTCTTTACGCTCGGAAATGCGGGAGTCTACGAGGGTTCAGTTGCAAAGTTCCCACCCCCAACTGATGGATCGAATGGCTACTTGGCAAGCAAATGGGCTGCTGAACAGTATCTGGAGGCTGCAGCTTCAAAACTGGGTGTGCCTGTGACTATCCATCGCCCGTTGGCTGCTCCAGACAACACACGCCGAGAGCCCTCGCTGGTCATCGTTGAAGAATTTCTCGATCTGGCGAAGTCTATGTCTGCGTTGCCTAGTCGCGATGGCTGGACTGGGGATTTTGATCTGTTGTCTCTCGAACAAGTGGTTGACAATATTGCTACTAGCGCACTTACTACAGCCCCATCGGACGGTGCGGGTAATGTGAGATATTACCATCATAATGCCGACATAAGTGTTAACGTCAAGGACCTTTTTACGAAGGTCGAAGATATCATGGCTTCGGACCCGCACTATAGGCTCGATGCGGCCGAGAGAATACCTGCAATTGAGTGGATGGGACGCGCAAAAAAGGCAGGACTGAAATATATGATCGCAGCACAGAACCTTGTCTTTGACGTCGACGGTAACGAACCGAATGCTGGACTAGTGTCTCAAAGATAGCGTTGCAGGGCTCCTATACTTTTATTCTGAGGCATAAAATGATTCAATTCGTTCTCCATTCACTCATGGCTGCCAAATATCTGAGCCAGCATACATTTTCCCGTTGCCAAAACGAAAGATGTATGTTATAGGAGGTTGAATGTGTAAGCCTAGATGTAGTTCATAAGATTGTTCCTGAAATGATGGACATCAGAATTACTAAACTGTTATTATAAATGAGAGATTATACATCATGCCTAAGGCGCCCGAGACGTCCTGCAAGATGAGTCCAGAAACTGAAATGTAGCGAAAGGACCCGCTGAGTTTCAGGGGCAAACTCGCTAATTGTGCTGGCATTTCGGCGTTAAGAAACGCGGTCACAGCACCTCTAAAGCTTAAATTTACACTGTCGCCTTCTTAAACCAACATCAATACGCTACACGGTCTCATCAGCGCGTCTCCATCTATGCACTTCCTCGAATGGCTCATACTCTTATTGATCTTCCTTCTGGTTGTGCAGAAGCCAACATCTACCTAGGTACTATCCGACACCAGCAGTCCCCGCACACCTCTAGCAGATCGCCAAACCTCGAGTCCTGGACACGTTGCTGCTTCCTTCCCATCCTGCGAGACTGGGGCGCAGACCGAGGAGGCATGAATAGTTCATCTTCACCGAGCTCAAGCGCCGACATTCATCATGAAGTTTCCGCGTACTTGGGTGTACCTGATCGCCTGGAATGGACAATGAAGGATCCCGGGCCGTTGAGGATTAGCGCCACGATCACGAACTAGCTATCGACATTCAGCACTGGTTACTACGTACAGGGCCTATTGATTGTAACAATTCTCCGAGTAAATCTAACCAATCTAGGACTAAAAGAGGTATCTTGACCAGGTGATTGGTCAGGCCACTCGATTTGCCACCGGATCTTAACCCTGCATTTAC
>Ga0247778_1000383_pt1 | contig 63606 bp, 68 predicted proteins | sample UWRJL049202B5_FD_179939 | JGI IMG/M metagenome (GOLD analysis project Ga0247778, IMG submission 179939) | Plant litter microbial communities from Arlington Agricultural Research Station in Wisconsin, United States - UWRJ-L049-202B-5 | ecosystem: Environmental > Terrestrial > Plant litter >... | reverse complement strand
AACCTCCCCCTCATTCCCCTCCAACCTCTCCCCCCTCAAAAGCGGCACCCGAAACACAGTCCAAGCAATCCTATCCCCCAACGCCACCGTCTCCTTTGCCATTCCCGTGATTTCCTTATAGCTATCTCCACCAAGAGGTTTGATGAAGAAGTTTATAGCGGCGTACCACTTGAGGGAACGTGTGTCTTGGGGCGCGGAGAAGGAGGGCGTAGAGAGAATGAGGATGCGTGTGAAGTGGTGGGAGAGGAGGAGTGGGTAGAGGGTGTGGAGGGCGGTGGTTATTGGCTATTTGTTCCATCAGTCCTATCCCTCAATCACGCATAGCTCTTTTGATATCTTACAGTTCCCTCCCTCTTCCCCAACGTAGGACCAGCAAACGATATAAAAACATCAGCTCCACAAGCCGCAGCTTCCTTCAATCCCTCCTCGTTTGAAAGTTCCCCTTGTATGACATCGAGTTTGGAGTGTGTTAGGAGGGGAGTAGGGATTTTGGAGGAGGAGCGGCAGTAGAGGGTTAGCTTGTGGCCGGCTGAGAGGGCGGCTTCGGTGAAGATGAGACCGCAGATTCCGGTGCCGCCTAGGAGGAGGATGTGGTGTTTTTTGTCCATTGGGGATGATATTTGTTGTTTATTGATGAGTTCAAAGATTGAATTGGAATTAGTCTGGTCTCAAACCCGTTCGTAGAGCTTTCAAGTCCGTCATGATTGCGGGATGACATGCAAAGACATAAATACCTCTCCAAACAATCATGGTTTCGCGGCATTCTCCATTGCAATTGCCATTAGCGTTCACATCAAAGATCTCATCGCTCCCTCATTAATCCGTTCCGTTATCATCACCCTTATCCCGTTTACCCGCGCGTCAAAATCCCAGCCCTGCGTCGGCTATACGGCGCTAACCTTATCAGCAGGGACCCTCAACCCTTGACAGAATTTTTCCCCATGAAAAACTGTGCATGCGACTCACCCAATCACCTCACCGCGCCAGCCGATATAAGACATTTCGAGGTCAGCACTCCTCTCTCACTTGACCAACGTCAGTCAACGGACGATATTCCAACCTCCAACTCTCTTCCTCTTTTCTTCTCTTTCCTAATTATCATCGCCAACATGTCGTTGTCAGTTTTGATATCGTTGGGATCCTTATCGGGAGAGGTGACTCCCCAGGAAGCCTTATCTGGGATTTTTGGCAGCATCAGTTTGGCGACATGGATCTTTTTGCTGGTATGTGGTGTGACCCTGTCCTTGAGTCCTTGGGGTATTACGACGGGAGGGGTGCTGTGCTGACGATGTTTTGGATTTGTAGGTGCCGCAGTTGTGGTTGAATTATAAGACGGGGAAAGCTGATGGGATTTCGTTGGCTTTTCTGACTGTTTGGCTGGTGGGGGATATCACGAATCTTTCTGGTAAGATTCCTTCTCCTACAATATCTCAACACCTCCGCGTCCTACATCTTCGATCCTTTCTTCTCAGACCACCATTTCCCCCCAACAGCTCACCCCTCCATCCCATCACGTGCCCATATTAACCCCCTTCCAGGAGCCATCTGGGCCGACCTAGTCCCCACCGTCATCGCCCTGGCAATCTACTTCTGCTTCGCCGACTTCGTGCTAATCGGCCAATGTCTCTACTACAACCACATAAACTCACGCGCGCGTCAAGCCTCCGTAATCTCCGTCGGCTCAGAACAAGAACCGCTGCTCACGCGTCGCCGATCCAGCGACACCATTGGTCTCCCTGGTTCTCACCGTCGTCGTTCTTCGGCTCGTACTGATACGAGTCAGCGCGCTGATTCTCTGTCTAAGATTTTGGAAGAGGATGATTCGCAGGGTGGGAATCAGTGGGTCAAGAATGCGTTGAGTATTGTGGGCGTGGTTGCGGTTGGGACGGCTGGGTGGGCTATTGCGTGGCAGTCGGGCGTTTGGACGCCTACTCCTGAGGAGGGGAGTGTGCCTGCTGGGACGGCGAGTGAGAGTGCTGTTGGGGCGACGGTTTTGGGGTATATTAGCGCGGTTTGCTATCTTGGGTATGTCCCTTTTATGTGATGCTTTCTAGCTTTTACTGACTATTTCAGTGCTCGAATTCCTCAGATTGTGAAGAATTACAACGATAAATCTTGTGACGGTAAGTCTCTGAATCAAACAGATATGGATATGAACTAACACGAATAGGCCTCGCACTCCTCTTCTTCCTCCTCTCTCTAATGGGCAACCTCACCTACGGCGCAAGCATCCTCTGTCACTCCATCGAGAAAGACTATGTAATGACCAACTTGCCCTGGCTAATTGGCTCTCTGGGAACCATGGTTGAAGACGCTGTCATTTTCGTCCAATTTAGAATCTATTCGCCGAAACAAACTACCTCAGCTGTTGAAGAATAGGTCATCTTGGGGTACGATAGAAGAGTCAATCAATAGCATGTATGGAGTTATCTGTATTTATATGCATTGGGCTTGGGTTTGAGGGTTGCATTTAGATGGAGTTGGGTTTTAGCTTGGGTAATTAATTGCTAATACAATGCCACATTATCTCACATGCTGTAGTCTTCAACCAATCTTACAACTAATTGTTGTGATCTTTCCTCGGCGCAAATATTGAGGCTCTGCAAATGGCGAACTTGCCGCATAACAGGTCTGCTTACCGAGGCTTTTTCCCAATCAGAGGTTGCCTAGTACCAATTGTATTCCATTCCTCCTCTCCCTTATAGTTTCCTACGATTTAGACAACTGATATCCTCACTCATTATGCCAGCACTCGCGCATTCTTCACCACCCGGTACCTGCTTTCTCCCAGCCCCATATGCGTACAGTACCCTCTCTAAAACGCGCCCTTCTACCCGTCTCGATATCTCTTCTCGTGATGCGTTGCAACATTAACAGATAGCAGTCTGCGATGCGCTCGACTGGGATACAACGCTGTGCTGACTGGAGGCGTGCGAAGTGGTCAATAGGAAGTCGAAGCCGCCGCACGCACCGGAGGATTGGTGTAAGAATAGTAGCAGGAAAGGCAATCTTCGAGTCAGTAGTTAGAGAGGGGTATAGCAATTATACTGTACCTATTTATATGCATCTAGAGGTTTGTAGCTGTTGAGGAGTCGTGTCGCTCGATGGACGACGAGCAGACGACGTCGGAATTTTCCCAGGGTTGAAGCTTCAACGGCTCGGAACGGGTGGCGGCAGAAGTTTGCAGCGGAGAGTAATGTTTGAGTTTCCCGCCGTTTGATAATTCTAAACAATTACAAGAGAGAAACATATCGAAGATTCACAATTATCTGAATTGTTTGGACTTTTCCTAGTTGAGATGAATACTCGAAGAGCTTGATTCCTGTCGTTCCTGGTTCCTGCAGCTCAATAAACTTTTTAGGACAGCGAGTCTTGCCACCACTAAAGTGCCAAGAAGGGCAAACTCACACTCTTGAAGAACTTCAAATCTTTGGATGATTTCTCCTTTTTTTTACTCATCTGGTGTCTTTTGCATGTAAGATGAATACTAAATGCACTCTCGGAAAATATTAAAATAAAATAATATAAATCTTATTACTGCGACCCTATCTTTCCTCGGTTATCCTCCATCGCATTGAAATGCGCACTCGTTCACAGCCAACCAAATCTCGGGCCGCCCCAACGCAGCATCCCCCTGGTCGATGCGAACAATTTCAAGGAGCAGCGAGTTCGCGCAACGTTTTCGAAAGCGAAGCGTGAATCCACACGAAAATCAACATCTCCACTTCCACCACCCACCCCCTTTCCCTTCAACCAAAGGCTACATCCCCCCTCATACACAAGCTTCACCTCGAAATTGTGTATGCCGTCTCCTTTGCTGGCTTGATTGGATGTCTTTGGCTTCTTGTACTTCTTCTCTATTATTGCCTGTATCGGTTCCTGTTACCTTCTGCGTTATGTCACTCCTTTAATTGAGATTCCTTTCCCCGAGAAATATATTCAAACGCGTCGCGACACCCCCAATTTTAATTCTACCCATCGACATCGACAACCATACGGCCCTGGCGATTGTTGGGCAAGGCCAGATAATAGAGACACAGTAGCAGACGACTCGAGCTTCGTCTGCGCTGGTCTCGTTGTGGTGCGTTGGCGTCGGCTGGGCTAACCTTGAGCCTCCAAAAATATCACACAGGAAATACTGACGCGCCGTGGCTCCAGCAGATATCCAAACAATTTCTTCATTGCCTTCATCTCCTCCTCCTGCTGCGAAGGCAGAGGACGGACCCGCCAATTCTCCTTCTCACGCACCGGAACAGCCTGGATCACCAGCTTTCTCGACCAGCTCCACCGCCGAAGGAGGTTCCTCGCCTGTACTCCCACCTCTCCCAGCCCCGACATTCAACGGCAGGACTCTCGAGCTCCTGAAAACCCCTCCGTCCGTCTCCCGCACCGAGAGCAGTCAATACTACACCGCAAGCTGGGGTTCACCATACCAGCAGCCCGCTCCCGGTACATCCCACCAGACCCGATCGCACGCCCACAGTAATACACCGAGCAGCGAGCCGTCGGAGGATTCTCCCATCCGTCACCTCGAGTTCCACACGCCGTATCTGCGTCCTGCGCCGACGTTCACGCGGTCCCAGACGCTCGATCCAGACTTCGTCTCACAAGACGGTCTCATCAGCGCCGCCGTCCTCGCGAATCGAGCTCGAAGAGCGCCGCAAGGCTTGACTGAAGATTGGATCCGTCAACATACCGGCGGCGAATCAGCAGAGGCGAACCATTGGCTCAGCGACGACCCTGGAGATAGTGAGCACTCTTCACTGAGCGGATCGATCTCGGGAGAACAGTCGCAAGAAACAGATCCTAGAACGCCGACTCTCAAGCGATTTCTGGAATCGAGAGAAAAGGAGAAGACGCGCTATTCGAAACGAGCTGTGAAGAGAGAACCCAGCACGGAGACTTTGAAGCAGGAACATTTCGAGGATAAGGCGCGCCCCAGTATGTCAGATACAATGGGGAATGCCGCTTCGGCCGGTGAAAGAGAACCCCCTCTTGAGTCCCCTTCTGATGAACGACCACCTCCCCCTCCACCGAAACAAGAATGGAATCCAGCGTCTTTGCCAGCTCCAGGTGTGACATTTGCGCCTGCGCCTTCCCCGGCTCCGGGCCCACCGCGATTGAAGAAAAAGGTCCCATGGAAGGGCAAGAATATTATGGTGTTACTGCCATGGGACGATGAGCGCGGTCAGAAAGGCAAAGCGCCAACGCCCATGACTGAAAAAGCTGTCGAAGCTATGCTGAATGAATGGGAGCAAAAGGGATACGATACCAAGGGTTTTAATCTAGGGGATACTGAGAATTTAAGTGGAGATGCAGACAAGGGCCAGAGTTGTAGCGTCTGGCCGCAAGCTCAGGATGTAATTGAAGAAAGACAGGAGAGATCTTTCAGGGTCAGCATACCTGATCGAAGAGGTAAGCTTGAAGAAACTTTTGATTGCAGAATTATCTGTTCCGAGGGCTTGGGACTGCATTCCTCTGCGCCCCTAGGTTCGGAGATTTTACCCCTTGCATCAAGCGATGAAACTTACATTTACGACATCTCACTTTTTTCGCGCCGAATATTTACCAGCCATTTACTGTCACATTTAACATGCCATATAACACATACTAATGGTTTGGGTAGAATGGGATAATTATGTCGCGGAACTTCGAGAAGCCAAGCTTGCCGCTCTTCTAGGCTCTCTCGGCGGCGACGATGAGCCTCCTGCACCATCACCAGCCGTATCAAACATGAGCAGACAAGCTTCAATGCAATACCCACCATTGCCATTCTCACCACCATTACCAACTTCATCAGCTGCTAGTCAGGCTCCTAATCCATTCTCGCCAACTTTGATGCCAGGCGCTGGTCTTTCAACCAGCCAGAGCTCAAATCCAGGCTCAATTGCATCGCCAGCTTCGATGCATGCACATTTGCAGGGGAAATACAATCCCAGACAATCAGTCTCGTTTTCAACTGGAGAGCATCCTTTTGGATCACCTTTCCAATATCCGCAGCAGAATTCACCAGGTGTTTGGTCACCGCAGCAAATGATGTTCCAGCAGGGTGTTGCTAGAGGTGGTTCGCCTTCGTTGCAAAATCTGGGCGCGATTGTATCACCAAGTCCGCCGTTCTCTCAAGATGGGTACTTTCAACCAGGTGATGTTATGTCTCAGATGCAACAACGGCAACAACTTTTGCAAACACAATTGTCGCAACAACAGCAAATGCAGCTTTCTGCACGCGCTTCACCTCGTCTTCAAGAAGTGCGTGAAGCTGATGATGAGGAGACCCCTGCTCCATCTAAGAGTCCCTCCAAGACTCCCGAAGCGAGACAGATTAGACACAACCCGAGTGCTAGTCTGCAAAAGGAGATAGACGATGCTGAATATCATCTTGAGGAGCAATTCCAGAGACAGCTTGAGCATGAGGATTACAGTCCTCACTCTGAGAACGGTGATAAGGAAACGCACTTCGAAACCCAGCCCGAGCAGAACCACACTCGGAACGCGTCGTCTGTTCAAAAGGGACTCGCGGCTTCTATGTATGCTGATGATGATTCTGAAGACGGTCCAGTGCTTCATCATCCCCAACCGCATAGCAGAGGACATTCACTTTCTCAACGTCCGTTCCAGGATAGCGAGGATACTTCAAGTGCGGCCGAATCAAAGTCTGCGCTCAATAGCAAGACTCTTAAAGCTGAATTGTCTGATATTGAGACTAATCCCAGTAATTTGGGTACGCCAGTGCAAGACCTTAGTACAAGTGGTCACGGGCGCTCACTTTCTGCGTCGAGCAATCCCTGGGCGGATTCAGAGCCAAGTCATACAGAAGACAGCAGCAACCCGCCTCGTCGTCCAGGTGGCCACAGCCAGAAACCATCAATGTCTAAACTCAACGTTGCCGCGAAGGAGTTCAAATTTGACCCTACGAGCACCTTCAAACCAGGCCAATTTACCTTTGGAGGGGGCGCGACTAGCTTCCAGCCACCTCCTATCACTGCCTTCCCATCATTCGGTCCACCTCATTCTGCTACTTCAAGCCATTTCAGTAATCAGTCAATGAGTAGTTCGAAGGGCAGAATAAACGTGGCTGCTCCTGAGTTTACTCCCGGACAAAGCGAATTCAGCTTCTCTGCAGCCGGTCCGACATTCAGACCCAATGCCCCTGCATTCACACCTTCAAACGCTACATTCTCAGACTCAGTCGGCAGCGGCGCATCAGGAAGTGAAGGCCCACGCACCTCCATCTTCGGCAACATCGACCTCAGCGCCCTCGGCATCTCCAAGCCAAGCAAGAAATCCAAAGCCATCCCTATCGTTCGTCCCGACAGCAGTCATTCACGCAGCTCCAGACATGTCGAAGACGAGGTTGAGGACAAAGATGGCCGTATCACGCAAGGCGAGGGCCGATTCAAGCGAGCCAAGGGAGGTAAGGATGATGGTGATTCGGTGCCCTTATTCGCTGAGCCTGGGATGCCGCTCAGTGAGACGTCGAGAGAACAATCGCCGCCGAAGGAGAGCACGCCAGCTGCGAAGGCGACGGATAAGGAGAACTCTGCGCCGCCGAGCGAAGAGATTGATCGTGCGCCTACTGTTCCTCCGAAGTCGCACGCGAGGACTTTGTCTGAGGTCACTCCTGAGCAACCAAGCAAAGACTTCGCACCGTTTGAGTTCCAGCAGCAAAAACAGGCTGAGGACTTTAATGCGGCGAGACCGTTCAATGCTTCGAATACAAGCCCGTTTACATCACGGAGATATACTTCTGGTCTTCCTGGCTATGGCATTCATGCCCCGTCTGAAGATGGAGAGGTATCTGAAGATGAGCCTGCGAAACCTACCTTCAAGGCTCACAAGAAGAACAACTCTTCGTTGTCTGCTACCGCTAAGCCGTTCGAGTTCAAGCAATCAGCATTCAACTTCACTTTCAGCCAGTCATCAGAGCCAAAGCCTGCCATGGTATCACCACCCACTCTACCGCCAATTGAAAAGCTTCCAGGTCTGTCTGGCTCAAGATTCGCTGCCAGTCCATCGCCGCCTCCTAAGAACAAATCGCCTGAACTTGGCTTGGAATCAAGTGAGATGAGCCAGTTCCAAAACGCACTGCCAGGTCCAGAAAGCCCACCAAGATACCAAGGCCAAGAACAAGAAGCTGAGGTCTCGGACCGTGAACCTACGTATGAAGAGCTCGACGATATCGTGATGCATCTCAACCAAGCCGAGTTCGACTCCGCTCAACGTGACAGCTCGCCTAGATACATTGCACCAAGCCCAACGCGACATATCCAGATGCCGAACTTGGAGCAATCATCGCCTATTCGTCTCCAACCGCAGAACCTCATGCGCAGCGATGCGCCGAGTCCAAGTCCGGGACGCTTCAAGGCGTTACCGAGTGAGCCTTTGCTGCCGCAGAGGATCTTCTCTCGTACGCACGAAGATCCGTTCGTTGAAGAGTCGCCGCAGCCTACAGTGCCGTTTATCTCGCCTTCGCCTATTCATCGTCTGAATAGAGGTAGTAGTGTACCAGCCAGTGATTGGGACGATGTGCTTAGTGAGACTGAGGAAGCTAAGCTGCAACCTCGCGCGAGGTTCTTTGATAGTCATGTCAATGATCTTGTTGGTGGTTTGTTGGCTGAGAGACTTGATCCGCTGGAGAAGACTTTGGATACTATCCAGATGTCTCTTGAGATGATGTCTGCACGTGCCCCGTCAAGCAGACGCGAGAGACGCAGTATTTCTGGTGCCTTGAGCGATGCTGATGATGAAGATGACGATAATCCTCGTCGCTCCCTCAGTCCGAGACGGGATAAAAAACTGGAGAAGATTAGGAGTATTGTTGTTGAGGCGCTTAATGCTCACCAATCTTCCCGACCAACTACCAGTACTGCTGCCGCCATGGAAACGAGCATTCTCCCTGACTCCCGCAATGTCTTGCAGGTGTTGGAGGAGATGAAGGCGCAGTTTGGTCAGTCGATGCGCCTGGATCTGAGGGGTGAGGATCTCAGGAATATCGTTGAGGAAGCGGTTGAGAAACGCATGCCGCCTTCGCCTAAACCTTATATTGATGAGGCTGCTATTGCAAGGGATGCCGAGCAACGCGCTCGAATTACTGATTTAGAAGAAAAACTACGCGCTGCGGAAGCCAAACCTATCTTCGACGAAGCAGCCGCTGCCAGAGAAGCTGATGCAAAAGCCAAGATCGCTGAGCTTGAAGAGCGTCTCCATCGCGCCGACAGCAACCAAGAAGAGGAAGTCAAGAGCCGACGTGCCGCTGAGGATCGTCTGGCTGAAGTCCAGAGATTACTCCGCATCTCAAGTGAGGAAGAGGTTCGCCTCCGAGAAGCTATGGATGAGAGAGAGGTCAAGATCCGACAGATTGTAGATGAGAGCGATCAGAAGGTAAGGAACGTCGAAGAACAACGCGCCAAAACGACCATGCGAATCGCCCTTCTCGAAGCCGGACAAAACAACTCCCAAAAGACAACATCAGAGCTCCAAAACCGGATCAATATCGCAGAAACCGAGCTCCGACAATCACGACAAGAAGCCCAGCACTGGCAAATGGAAACAGAGCGCGCCCTGGAAGCCGCGAAACGCCACAGTGATGACGCCGAGATGGCCAATGAGACGAACAAGGATCTAAGACGCACGGTGGAAGGCCTGAGGACTCAGATGGAGGAAAGTATCCGAGTCCGAGAAGGCATGAGAGGGAAATTAATGTCTTTGCAGGAGGACATGGCGTCCGCAGCCCGCTCGATATCCGAAGAGAACGCGCGCCGCGCCAAGCGCGAACAGGAGCTCGTTGCCCGACAGGAAGTCCTGGACGCCAAACTGCAGGCCGAAGCCCGGACCCGGGAGCGACTGGAGCAGGAAATTGAACGGCTGGAGAGGGGCGAGAGGGAGGGTATGAGGGCCGTTAGTGAAGGGAAGAAATTGGAGGTGCTGGTTGCGGAATTGAGGCAGGAGAGCCATAATGCGCAGAAGGATGCTATGAGGTTCCAGCGCGAGTTTGAGGAGGCGAGGGAGAGTGGACTGAGTGAGGTGCAGAGGACGAGGCATTTCATGCAAGCGGAGCTTGAGGCGGCGAATAACCAAGTTAATGTCGTGCGCGAGGATCTCGAGAATCAAGTCTCGAGACTGCGCGCTGAAATCGACCAAGTGAGAATGGACGCCGATACAGCACGCGAACAGCACGAGATGCTGCTCGAGGAAGCCAATAACTCCAGGAAAGCCCTCTTCGATGACCTGAAGCGCAAACACGATGATGCGATTGAGGATCTACAGACACAGCATGAACGACAGCTCGGTAACGCTATCGAGGATTCGCAACGCACGGAGCAGCATTTGCTGGAGCGACTAAGTCTCAGTTCGTCTAAGACGGAACACCTACAAGACCGTGTCCAACATCTAGAAGAACGCCTCGAAATCGCAAACCAAGCCGCAAACGCAGCCGCCAAAGCTGCTCGCTCTAGCGTTTCCGTCCCACAAGCTCAACCTTCTCCATCCCTCCCACAACAGCCACAGACACAATCCGCGCCTCGCACAATGGCCCTCCCAGAAAAGATTTCTCCCCAAGCATTAAGGGAATCCATCTTGGTATTGCAAGAACAACTCCAAGACCGCGAATCCACCATCGAGCGCCTCACCTCGCAAATCTCCTCCCTAGACCCAGACGCCTCCTCCAAAATCACCAAACGCGACGACGAAATTTCCTGGTTGCGGGAACTCCTCGCTGTCCGTAAGGGCGATCTACAAGATATCGTGTCCACAATCTCCTCTCCCAACTACGACCCTGAGCAGCTTAAGGACGCGGCGATTAGGCTGAGTGCTAATCTGCAGATGGAGGAGCAGGAACGTGAGCGTGCGATGAATGGTGGGAGCGCTATTAATCTTCCTAATATCGCGGCGAGTCTGAGGGATGCGGCGACGCCGCGCGTAGCGCAAGCTGTGGGGCCACTAGCTGCTGCGTGGGGGAATTGGCGGAAGGGGAGCGGTAGGGACGTGAGCAATACCCGCAATAGTGGTTCTGGGTCATCTACTCCAAGCCGTGGCCATTATCCCAGCCCTTCAACACAGTCATTTCTCGGTGGTCTATTAACTCCGCCTGCTTCGTAAGTCCCCCTTTTCCCCTTCCTTTTACACTACGAACATGAAAGAAGGGAAAAACTGATAAAGGAATAGCAACGCAACGAGAACCCAACCATCAGCCTTCAACGCAACAGGGACGCGCTTCACAGCCTCCCAACTCGCTAATCGTCCCGGTGGCCGAAACCTAGCTTCTACACCCCGGCAAAGTCAGCGCGATAAAGGGAAAGGCGTAGCGAGGGAAGAGCCGAGAACGCCGCCTATGTTGAGGAAAGGTAGTTATGATATCGATGCTGATGTCAGGGATTTCGATGAAGGGGATGCGGGGTTTTTCGATGATGAGGATGGGGAGAGCTTTGGTGGGGATTTGCCGCTCAGACGGTAGTAGGGGGTTTCTTTTGTTTGAAAGGGGAGAGGAGGGGGAAGAGGGATAGATTGATACCCGCTGAAGAAGGAGGATGTCACTACACACACACACACACACACACACACACACACACACTACATACGAAGACAAGATTGTCACTGTCGATGCGAATACCCAGTTCTTTCTTTTGTTTTGAGATTTGGAATTTATAAGGCTGCATTGCATGCAGGACGTTTGCGTTCGCTTTTGCTTTTGCTTTAGAATTGCGGGAGATGGAGTAGGGTGGGAGAGAGGAGGGGAAGTTGTATATAATGTATTTAGTGGAGGAGAGTAACAATGAGAATAGTATTGTTATGTTAATCTTTACCTCCCCCTCCATGCTCGGCGGCGGAAAGTAGAACGCGAGAGAGAGGTGCCGGTTTGAGGATTTTGTGTCCGTGTTGGGGTCTAGCAAGATATTCAGATTTCCTTTCTCTGGAAGTTAATCTAGGAATTTATACCAGCAAGTGCGTGTATATACAATTACAAAACCATCCGATGTCCCTGAAGCTCTTCCGGTACCAAGGACCTTCTGCAATACGTTCCAATTACATACAAATTTCCTGCAAGGTATCCCATTATCCCAGCCCTAACTCCCCCTCTCAAAATCATTTCAGTCCTAGCATTTGTACACATCAAACATCAACCAAAAACCCAGCACCATAATCCAATCCAATCCCCATCACCAACATGAGATTTAACCCGTAACTTAATATCCCTAATAACAACAATATCGTGCATATGAGGAGGACGAGGAGCGATGATTTGAGGAGTGGGTTAAGTCTGCGCTGGGTTCGTTTTGTGGTGGGCGGAGGGGGAGGGTGAAAGGTGCCGTATTGTGGTGCGGGGAGGGCTTTCTCGGGGTCGTGTTCGAGAGATATGGAATTGATGGTTGTGGGGTCCGGCGGGGAATTAGACTATGGGGTTTCTATTGTCAGTGAAGTATTTTGGGGGGTGGAAAGGAGAAGCCTTCGGGTGGGGAAGTAAGATCTTACTCTTGTTGGAATCATTTTTGCTTTCTTGGATCCTGAAACGAAATTCGGGCTTTTGGAAAACTGGGCAGTTCGATCTTGTATTGGGATCTCTAGCTTCGGGGCTCGAAAAGAATGGTTTGTTGGTTGGACAGCGTGGATTTATTGCAAGTTTAATCTTGAGGTTGAAGCTCAAACCACCGAAGTCGGAATCGTAAAAAGGTTTCAAGTCCCAGACATCATATCACGATATGTATTCGTCCATCCATCCATGCATCAGGAGATGTGACCTGCCCTCTAATTTAATCATTATTTTTTTCGATAAGAGCTGCAGGCGTGCTGATTCCCTGTTCTTCTCCATCGTACGAGGTAGGTAGCCACGAGTGTGGGGTGTTCGCTGGCACCTGGGCATGTGATGCGCTGCGGCCCGCGCCCCGGGATGTGTTGGCAGCCTCATCTGCTACCACATCCCCTCGCGTTTTTCTTTTTCGAATCATAAGCCCACGAACAGCCGGTTAAATTTGAGAAATTTATAAGAGTTGTTCAGGTACGACCTTTGCTTTTAGCCGGTGCCTTGTTGTTTGCGGGGTGTTAGTAGCTTACCCCACGTTTGTGGGATTGAGCCGTTTGTTTCCGATGCTGCGAGAGGGAGATCGGAGGCCCGAGATGGGGCTTTGATTGGGGAGAGGAGGCTTTCGCCCGGAGACAAGAACTCGTGCTGGCGATCTACCTATGAAAGGGGAGAGTGCCAAGGCGGGTACCGGGTCGTGCCTTCCCCGCAAGTGAGGACGAGGACTAGCAGGGCAAAGAGCTTCCCGCAGCAGTGTTTAAGCTTGCAGCATACATTTGTACGGTTTTGGCCGAATGCGTCTTGTCATTGACGTGAGCTTGGGCGAAGTCGCTGCAAAAAGCTCGCGGCTTTTGTTTTGATTCTTGACGAGGATCTGGTGGATTTGATATTCCCTCCCCTGATAGTTTTTGGCATTGTGGCCCTTCTGTGATTCGGATGCTTATTCTGTTGTTAAATTGAGTGGCGCCTGCTACCGCCTTTTTGTTCTGCTCTTGAAATGCTTTGTCCTATGTCATACTCGGGTTGTCGAGGTAAACGACGGTAAGAATCGGCGCGTTTTGCAAGGTGCTAGCTGCCATTATTACCAACTTCCTGTTTATCCTTAACTCGTAAGGCTTTGAGGTAATCTGGGGGTTCACATTTACCGAAGTGAAGAAAAACGCGGATGAGTCCATGGCGAGATTTATGAGTTAAGATAGGATCACTTAGAATTCTTTCTAAGCCGGCATTCGGCAGAAGAGACTTAATCGTGGATTTTACTACCATTCTATAACTACTGCAGGATTGTTGGTTTCGTGTTCTTGGTGTTTTGTTTCCTATGGTTTCGCTCCTGTGTGTTGGTTGGTCCAACATGAGGGCAGTGTCGACTGTCACGTTGGCTAGAACTCCCAAAGAAGTCATGATGGGCCTCTTGAACCGCATTTCTGAATGCCTATAATTTTCTATGATGATTTGGGTCGTTTCGAGAATCATTCACGGAAGGTACGAGTCATATCAAGCCCTGCGCCTTCAGCGAATCCAAATGACTTCTCCAACCACGAGAACACTTGGCGATCTACAATGTTTGATCCTCTGTGTTAGTCAAGAAATACGTGTAAGGCTGAAGCAAGTTTAACGTGATTTCCAAAACATTCAAAAATAGAAATCCCCTGTGTTATGTCAAAAGTGGATACAGCCGCGCCACCTCGGACTCGTGCTTTTCGGCCAATCAGAATCGCGTATCTGTGTTCAGTAAGCCTGCGCCGACTCCTTCACGACGGTAAAGGTGAACCAAGGCACACTTCTTGTATGAGCCTCACAGTACGAAATATAGTCAAAGTCATCTATTGGCCGCTATGATCACCCAGGTATGCCTTCCGCTTGATATATATTCGCCGCATCTACATGTACTAAACTTTACTCTCAACATCGCAAATCTCAATCATCTCAATCATCTCATTCAAGTTTTCATAATCTCCCTTCATTCCAATCATTTCCATTCGTATCTTCGATACCCAAAGCAAATTATTCACAATGGCTGTCTCACTTATGAACGCTAGCACCGCTGCTTTCCCATGGATCTATCCCGTTGAGGGCAACAATGCAACCACATTTATAGACGGCGACAGAGTCATCGCATCTTGGGGTGCTCAAGCCGGGAATGTTAGCTATATGGCTCTCAATTGCGGAAAGCTGTCAGCTTTTACCCCAGCAGATACAGTTGGTATGATTCCCTTTTATGATCCCACAAAAAGCAAAACTGACATACCCAGACTCGGCCATTCAAATTTGGACAAACCTCGGAACCTCTTTAACCTACGACGTCAAGTCCATTGGATCCTACGGCGACAGTCAATACTGCCGCTTCTGCACCAGCAAATCGGGCGGCGAGTGTTCGATTCCCTTCCACGTCGAGCCGAAAGCTGCTGGCCACGCAGCTACTACGTGGTTTGTCGGCGGCAACGCACCAGTCGGAACAGAAATTCCTGGTGCCGCAAGTGCTCCTGGCTCATCTTCAAGCGGAAACGGTACATCTGCAGCACCAAATTCTACCACTGTCGCTCCACCTTCTAGTCCACCTACTAGTACTACTGCCCCTCCTGCTGCTACTTCCAGTAAGGCTAGTGGTGCGACTGCGGTGAAGGTCTCTGGTTTCGCTATGGGGGCTTTGGCCGTCATTGCTTTTGTTGCCTTGTAGATATCAATGTACCTGGATGTATTTGAGGTGATGTAGGGTAGATATTTACTTGTGAACTGCATTGCGATTGGAGTTATTCTTAGGTTGCCTGCATGTTTAGTGTTGGATACCCTTTCGATATTTTAGAAAATTGAAATTAAACATCATAAAATATACTTTAAAAGAGGAAACTATGTGTTACCAAAAGCTGATGGCTTCCAAGTGCGACTTGTTTTCAAGCCCTGTCCAAGCGAAACGTATAGCGTACGCGGTAAATACGTCTAATAAGCTCGAAATGTAATACAAGTCTAACTGGATATTGAACGTTTCATAATTAAATCCATCGTGAATAGGAAAGTGTGTCGCTACGTAAAACATTGCGAGGTTCTCCGAAAGTAATCACCCAGAGTTTTGCCGCGATCCCAGCTAACCCTCCCTCCGGTACCTCAGATTAACTCACCAACGGGGTCCTCCGCATTATTTCTACTAATTTAGCTTACATGGGTATGTTAGTAGTGATAATTCTCAGTCATCTCTCAAATTTCATCGTCCGTATTAATTTCATGTGATTTAAAGAAAGATCAGACCACCTTTTGACCGTCACGCTACTGTTCGAGTCAGACACCATGTACTATTTCATAGGCTAGCAGTGTTTCAGCAAATGTTTAAGTGGCACCATGCATCATTCGACCGGCATGACCTCCGGAAAACAAATTCTGGAAGGAGGGGTGATTTAGAAGTAACGCGACGACAACGACATCTGCTCAATCAGCCTCTACGCATAATACTGCTTGCGTATCTACTAACATTGGAATTTCACTTCTGAATTCAGATTCAACCACGTCATTCTATTTGGCCCAGAAAGCTTGATTATCTTTGTAATCTCAACACTATTCAGTGATCTTGCAGTTGCAGCTTCACCTTCAACCAAAAGACAATGATCAAACACCTCGAGATATCCGAGGGGCCTGCCTCTAAGAATGGGGTCCCGGATTCAGAAAATAGCTGTCAAATCAGCGTCAAAATTACAAACTCAGATTCACATCACTGCTTCGAGCTTCACCTCTCAAACCCCCTGACCGGCGATGACCCCGCACCCAACAACACCTCACCCGAAATATCCCCATACGGCAAGAACATCGTCTCTCAATTTTCTACAAACACCGAGCTGTATGCCTACATTCATCCAGCATCAACTCTAGTCTTCGAAATCATCTCAAAACCCACCGACAAGCTACTCTCCAACATCTTCTGGGAATCCCTCGAAGACAAATCATCATGGACTGACGTCGGGGGAAAAGCAGCTCCAGAACACGTATTCGTGATCAGGACCACGGGAGCAGATACGGATATCCCTCACTTGCCAGTACGGAATGGACTGAAAAACATCCTGTTCGTTGGATCTAACCCCGATGCTGTTGTGAAACACACCTGGGATCTCGAGGAGAGCGCGAAGCCGAACTTGGTGATATGTAAGGATGCTTCGTGGAAGGAAGTAAAAGGGGCCTTGGGAGATCATGGGAAGGGGTATTTTGATGTTGTGCATTTGGATGTGCCGGCTAAGAATCTTGCCTCAAGGTGGGAATTTCCTTACTATTTGAGAATTTTGCAGTAAAGACTGATGGTGGTTTTAGCACAATGCTTGATTTTTCAAATGGTGACCTGACAGAAAAGGTAGATGGAAAACTTGTTGCGAAGGAGCTGGGAAACGCAGAAGTGCGCAATGTCATTTTACATACACCAGCTACAGATTCTAGTCTTCCGGCTTCACTTATTAGCAGTGGCGCTAAAGTCGTCGTGGGGATACCCAATAATCTCCCTGGCTCGCCCAAGGAAGCATTTATCAAGGAGCTGTATGATCGTATGTTGGTACATAGATGCAGTGTTGAGCAAGCTGCCCTGCACGCCCGTGCCCAGTTGTGGAAAAGGAGGGGCAGGGAGTGGAAGTTTGAGGAAGCTGCTGATGGGAGGGACTTAATTGTACCGGTTGTGTATTGTTGCTGTGGAATCGATCTTGTAGAGGAAATCTTGGTGGAGAAGGGGACGCGGAAAGTTCATTTTGATGGGGAATTGGTGGCTAAGGAGGACGGTTCTAGTGAGGAGACAGTATTTCATGGTTTACTGCATCAGCTATCTTCTTTTTGGAGGCCAAGACACGGGTAATTGGATGGAATGATTCAGCGGGGGTTTGTGGGGAATGAGAAGTGGGAGACAGGGAAACAGGCTTGACTTGAATTGAAAACTCTATATCTATCTCCTTTCTATAATATTCTAATGTCTACAGGTCTATACAAATGTATGAAGAAATCTATAGCTTCTCGACGTAGGCCGTCTCCACGTGCTTCTCACCCTCACTTCCTGTCTCAACGTCCTTCTTGGGCTCAATGCCAACTTTGACCTTATCAGTCCAGGCATCCAGAGACTTTCTCTTGAACAAATTCAGGTAGACCGGGAAGGTGAAAGCAATGACGAAACCGATCAAGGGAATGAAGAAAGCAACCTGAGTGTTTCCTCCTAAGGCATCGGCAACAGCTCCCAAGACTGGTGGGAACAGAGCCCCTCCACTGACAGCAGCAACGATGAATGAAGCACCACGCTTGCTGTGTCGCCCAAGACCACGTAGAGAAAGCGTGAAGATCAATGGGAACACACAAGACTCGAAAAAGAGCACCAGAGAAATGGCAGCAATTCCGGCGTTGCCCTTCAACACCATGACCAAAACCGCGAACAGAACGACGCCAGTGATGAACGCCATGAGCACCAGACGAGGTTTGACGAATTTCAAAAGACCAGAAGCGATGAATCGTCCAATTGCAAAACACCCTTGCGCAACAGCGAGCAGATTGGCTCCGGTAGCATGAGTTGTGCCGGGTCGGACCCAAGTGACATAGTTGATGAAGTATCCAGCGTAAGCGACCTGGGCACCGACGTAGCAGAATTGTGCGACGACTCCGAAGAAGAGAGTATACTGCTTTGAAAGTGGTTTGTCCTCGAAGTCGGTGTCGCTGGCGGACTGTTCAGCTTGATCAGCCATATCCGCATCGGTGACCTCAGGAATAGGGGCAAAGAAGAAAACAACTGCCAAGAGGAAGACGAAGATGGCGATTCCGAGATAAACCCATTGCACCGATTGGAGAGAGGTGTCGTCGACCTTCTTGAAGATCACTTGGGATGCTAGGACGGGTGCGACGACGGTCCCGATGGCCTGGAAAGATTGCGCCAGAGTGAGACGCAGCTCGGAGTATCGAGGTGGACCACAAGTTGCGATGAAAGGATTGGCTGCTGCCTCCAAGGTGGAAAGACCACTTCCAACAATGAACATACTTCCACAAAATCCTCCAAATCTATAAAATATTAGCAAAACCGATTGACACGAGCTATATTGAATGGGTACTTACGATCTCTTCAATCCTGAAGGCCAGAACATCAAAGCACCGACGCCATATATGCAAAGACCAAAGATAAATGCCCATCTATATCCAAAACGGCGGACAATCCATCCTGAATATGTCAAGGGACCGATGAAATAGGCACCGAAGTATGCAGCTTGTAGACCACCAGACATTCCTTGGCTGATATTTAATGCGGTCTGAAAGTGTGCGTTCAAGACGTCTAACAACCCGTAGGCAAATCCCCACATGAAGAATAGGACTGTGACCAACGACACTGGTACAATTGACTGCCTGACCGTGATCTCTCCGGCACCCGTGACAGCATGATCATCAATTGCCTTTCTCTTGCGATCGTTGGCAATCACTTGCGCTGCCGCCGCAGAAACAACGGAGTCATTACGTCTTGCTGGTGTCTCCTCCATGGCGATGATGTGATATTAACGGGGTCGACAGGGGAACTCGAGCAATGACTTGAACACCAGATTGGATGATCAAATATCCGCTTCAAGAAAGGAAGAAAGCAGAGAAAGAAATGATAGTCGGAATGAGGAGGGAGATTGAAGGGGGAACACTCAAACAATTATATATTCCTCCCCAAGTCCCCAACTAGCCCGTCCATAACATAGAGTCTGGAGTCTGGATTCTGGAGACGAAGTGGAGAATTCACATTTTCCCAATCAGGAACCTAGCAATCAATACCTCGAAAGCATAAAGCAACCAGGGTACATGCATACCCCCGAGAATCTCCCATATTTTGGCAGCGCTGCCAAGTACGCTTCGAGCCACCATCCGGTACGAGCGCAGACGACAACCCCGTCGGCAGATTGTCTATGGGGACCCCAAACAACACTCACCCTATCACTGGAATCTGGAGAGCAAGGCTAGACCTGGAACATTTGGCACGGAATGCCCGAAGAATATCTCTGGAAGCTTTTCATGAACTTCAGGCCTTGGAAATTACGTTGAGAGGCTTGCTACCGGCCTTATGTGTCTTGGCTCGGCGGCACGGCGATTTGATGGCTGGAGTTTGCCCAGTTGTCGGGCTATGGCGGAGAAACTTGTTTCAGCGAGGGTTACTCCTTCTGAGGCTCGACCGCCTTGGCCTTTATTGTCGCGATATATGAGATCAGGGGTTGTTGGTGTTGGTCACGCCATGTGAGGATGAGGAGGTGGAGTGTGTCACTTGTGAGCGAATTTCCTCTGGGCCCGCTCCGGGGAGGAGGCGAGTCATGGAGCCCCGCGATTCTTGGATGCTTGGCAGTCGAGGTGGCGGGGCAAATCGAGAGGACCCACAGGATGAAGTAGAGAGGCCCAATGGCCCTTCATGAAATTTTTCGTTCATTATTACGGGCGAAGTATCTGCGGTTAAGTAAATAAAATGCTTCAGGCCTCAATTGTAGGTACTGTTTCAACCACTTGACCAAACGAGCCCAAATTCTCACTCTACAGACTCGATTTCTCACCCACTTGACTTGCAATTGCAGATCTTACTGCATCCTGCAAAGTATCTGTATCATCACCGTCAATAAGGTAGTTGTCCCTCTTCTCATACAGGGTCCCTCCTGTAGCCCAAATCCTCCTCAACGTAAAAAGAGTTGCGACGGGATTTCCACTCTCCCAAGCTTCTTTCTCGAATTTCTTCAGGTCTTCGATCGAAATGTATTCGACCCTCCATTTCTGGCCGCCAGTCTGCTTTTCAAACTCTGCGAGGGCTTCCTGCTCTGTTGTAGTGAAAGAATTTACTTTCAGAGCACGGTTCTTTGATGCCTCGGGGTGCAGCAGCGCTTTCACAGTCAATCTCCCGACACTGTGGTATCAATTTAGCTCTGCTTCTCAGAAACTTGCAGGCTAAGATACTCACTCATCTTTTGTGGTAAGACTTATCTTGCCTGTACCAGCTCCGTAGAGAATAGCTTTTTTCTCCTTAACATTGTACGATCCCGACCCCGGAATAGGCGTAGAACGGAGGACAGCTTCGGCATACGGACCTGTCACGACATACGTGTGGTCTAGGTATTTTGCCTCTTTCAATGCAGCCCTGACTTTTAACTTTTGCTGATGCGGTTTTTCGTTCGCAGATTCTGGGCTATATTCGATATCTGTGCCGTATTCAGACGGAAAGAATCTCTTGACGGTAGGCACTTTCCCAGCGAGTTTGATCCAGTTGATTTGACCATCAATGAACCCTCTTCCCACTGCACTCACGATCGTGTCTATATCTAGGGCTTTTTCAGCACGTGGTCATACTGGCCATGGAGTGGGGTAGAACCTTTCAATGCTTTCACAATGTCATCAGCATTCGTTGCATCACCAACAATCACTTCAGCACCTTCGGCTTTCAGCCTGTCAATCACTCCTGCTTTCTTTTCAATTGTGCTAGGTGATGTGAAAATAGCAATCCGCCCAAAGGAACTTTTGCTCTCGACGATCTTGTCGGTTATATGCGTTCCGATATACCCGGTTGCTCCGAGAATCAAGATATTCTCTTTCTTGCCTTGCTGGGCCATTTTAGTTGCTTGGTTCTGATCTTGTTGTATGAAGGCGTCGAAGGATTTGGGTTTTCGGGCGAGAACGAGATAGGAAAGAGGTTTGGCACAATGTAATGCTTGGATGTTGGAGGTAGATGTGGAGATGAGGTGAGAATTGGCCAATCAATGGCCAGTAGCTTGGGTGGTGGTCTTGTGCCCCGCAATGGCGATTAGAAAGCCGCTGATCTCGACATCAACACCATCCACCAAAATTTCCATAAATACACATCGACTTCCTGGTAGGTCCCAGCCACATTTCATGGAAGGAAGAAAAAAGCAAACAATTTCTTTAGCAAATCATTAGACCACCATTTTCCCGCACTTTTTCGGCAAGTCTTTCTCATCGGGATGGAGCGCTTCAACGGTCGGCGGGCTCGAGTAACCTCAGAGCCCGACCAATCTATCCCCTCACCGCGGCCACGCAGCAATGAGAAGGCTTTCATATAGAGCAGTCTGTCTGTCTGTATATATTGCAGTGGTCTGCGCCTCCCTGTGCCTGGTTTCCAGAGGGATCCGCGGCTCAAGACCCCGACACCAAAGACGAGATTCCTTTTCGGGCTTCACTATCAAGCCACAATATCGTAGGAAAATTCGCTCTAGTAGCAGATCAAGATGGCATAAGTTGATTGCTTCATATTGATCCCTTCCTGCCAGAATGGCTGGGTCAGAGAAACCCCATCATGTGAGCGGCAAGCTGTAATCGAGCACGTCAAACCAAGGCACCCAATCAGGACCTGAGAGCTGACAAGGCATCGAAGGCGACATCTTCGTCCAACAAGGGGACACAAAAAAGCAAGGGCCATCTTACCTCTGGAAACATAACCTTAAAATCGTCAACGACCAGCCTCAATATGGAGTCGCTATCCTCCGACTTCACGCTGGAGCCCTTGCGTTTGCCGAATCAACAGGAACTAAGTATGGATACCGGCAAACAATCTGCTACGCAATTTTCTTTCCCGTGGGAGCCAGAGCAGGCGGAAGACGCTGACAGCCTCAATGCTGACTGTTGCGATGTTTGCGACGAGCACGAAGACGAGCTGTTCTTTTGCCAAGCTTGCAAGTGGAAGTTTTGCGCGGGTTGTTGGAAAGCACAAGCTGTACATAATCCCAAAAGAAAGGCATCACAGCCTGTGGCCGTGGTGCACGAAAAGATCGCGCTTTCTGTCGTAAAGCTAGTTCAGCCAGCATTTCAAACCCCGCCAGACGATAAGATCCTCGAGAAATGGCTGGCTGATGAAGAAGATGCCGCATGGTTTGGTGAGTAACTCGAAGATCTATATACACTTGCAGGCTAATTGGGTGTATAAGGGGTGGGGAGGGAATTGGGGAAGGACAGTCCACTTTTTCTGCACGATTACGGAAGATATGCGGGCCTTTTGGCGACCATGAATGCTTCATTTAAATCTCAGAAGCAAATTGGCTCATCAAATGATGGAAGGTCATTTTCGAATCCTCGAGCCCCGAGCCTGGTTTCATTCGTTGGTCAGACTGGGGCTGGCAAGAGTACATTGATCAAGCTCCTGATTCAAATCAACGAAACTGGCGAGACAACCAAATCTCCCCGTCCAGTGGCTGGATTACCAGGGAAGGATGTCCCAACATCAGAAGATGTTCACCTATATCTAGATCCAGGCTCCTCGTCCTCTAACAACCCACTTCTTTACGCGGACTGCGAAGGTATAGATGGAGGCGCAAGGGAACCGATGGCAACGACATTCCGGAACAAGCGCGAAGCAGCTGAGACCCACTGGGAAATTAGGGAAGATAGCCTGGTCCAGCCTTGCTCAAAGCGTGAGCTTCAGTGGGCGAAGTCCCAATTGGAAAGAACCAGGCAGTTCGCGGTTGCCAAATTCTACCCCCGCCTCCTCTTTACATTTTCGGATGCTGTCGTTTTTGTTCATAGAAATCCCAGGTAACTATCACTCACTTAGCTTCTGGATTTATGAACTATACTCATACAACTATCAGGACAGTCGAGACCGTCCTGGAAAAGCTCCTCGAGTGGGCGACTGACGCTTTAGAAGCTTCGTCCAACCATCCAGTACTCCCGTACGCAATCATTGTTTTGAACACCTCCCACGCCAACATAGATCAAAGCTTGTGGGATGTGGATATTGCTACAAAATCGCTCTTAGTGTCTCTGTCTAAGACTCTGCACAAAAACGTCGTCTTTACTCAGTATGCAAAGTTTTGGAAAGCTAGAGGTCGAGATATTGAGACCGTAGAGGACTTAATGTTATGTTATTACAGCTCAGTCAGAGTATGCAGATGCGCCTCAAATGTTTTCATGGTCAAAATGGCTTACAAAATACCCGTTCTAGGTTGTCCACATCCCAGCAGACACACACCCAAAGCTGGTGTTCGATCAAGCTCAGAAGCTCTACAAGGAAATCAAAATTGGGTGTAAAGCTGCCAGGGAGCGAAAAGCAGACTTGCGAATGCTTCTTGACGAAGATAGCTTGCAACATTACCTTCAGCATGCCTTCGACCACTATTCGAGAACACTCGAGATTCCCTTTGACTTCGTTCAAGCGTCATTCTTATATAATCCCATCCCAGCGAACTTTGGAGGCAGTATCCTGAAACTCGCAATAGCCTTGAAGGACCAACAGACTCGTCCCGACGCCCGAGCTATATTTGAGAGATTAAGTCACCTGGTTGCTTCCTGCATATTGCTGGATGCGGCTCGGCATAAAATCCTAGGTTCGTCGGACAGGTACTCACATGATTCGGACGATCCGCTGACTCACGATAGGAACCGCTGATCATATATTCCCTCACTATATCCAGCACTTGGACTACGCACTGAGTACCTTCTGTGATCGCCATTGGCCATGCGAATTCGTTATGCGTACTGTTCCCGACCACATTACGTATGATCTCAGCATATTCAAATATCAGAATGATCTAAAATTCGACACCTACTTCTTTCAGTGTGCCAATTTGAGATGCGGACATGGGTCCAAAGGACATCAGCTTGAAGACGGGCGAATTCTCTCCCGGGGAAAGTATCTTTCGAGCTTCTCCTTTGAGAACAATCGAGAGGAGTTTCATGGAGGGGTCTACTATATTCTGGAGGAACTTCTCAGTCAGCTGCCAGGAAATGCCGAACAAGAGAAGCTTCAGCGGGCGGCCGCAATCACGTTACATCGAAACAATATCCAAGAGTTTCTGCACACGCCGGGCGGAAAAGGGACCAAGATTATTAACCTCAGCGACAAGAGAGTTTGCTGGAGTTGTCTATTTGAACCCCCAGAGCACACACTATCTTGCGGGCATGTTCTGTGTACACCTTGTGTGAAAGAGTACGGCCAGTCAGTCAGTAGAACTATCGTACAGATACACGGGTGTCCCTTCGAGGCGAATCGGGAGAGTAAACCACAATCGGTATACTTCAAGCCTGAAGCTGCTGGAACTCGCGTTTTGGTTCTAGATGCGTAAGTCTACCACAATTTGATCTCCTATATTTAAGCAGTGCTGACTTTCGTAGTGGGGGGATCAGGGGCCTTCTTCAGCTAGAAGTCCTCCGCCTGTTGGAAAGAGAGTTCAATAACAGAATTCCAGTCCGATTCTTTTTCGACCTAGTGATCGGAAGCGGGTAAGCATATATCGCGAGAGACATAGTGGACTGCTATTAATATATTCTTCCAGATCGGGCAGCATACCTGCGCTCGGGCTCTTTGTTAGTCATTGGACTTTGGACGAATGCGAGGAAAACTTTTTGAATATTTGCAGACAATCGTTCATTGGAGACAACGTGCATCGATTTCGAGCATTATCCCGCCGCCTAGGTCGATCATCCAAGTCCAAGTATGGCGCGGCCAATCTCGAGAGAAGCCTCAAAGAGGCTTTCACAGACAGCCAACCACTATTTGGGGGACCCAATACTGGTATACTGGGTACCAGTGTAAAAGTTGCTATTCCGGCCATATCGTCAAGTAGCAAAGCCACTCTTTTCCCCAATTATAATCGACAAAGCTCGTCACAAAGTAAGTTCTTCCTTTGAATGAACATTCTCGGGTGCTCAAAACATCCTTCTAGTCTCGTATAATTTATTCCGACCAGAAAATGCGCAGAATGAAATCAAACTTTGGGAAGCGTAAGTCCTTCCCTCCCAGATCTGCTCCCTCCGCTCTACGCGGACATTGCTGACCAATCTCAGTGCGCGGGCGTCGATGTCATATCAACTGTACTTCATTCCTTTCAAACACCAAGCTTCAAATGACGAATACTCCTACAAGAATACAACCATTCACAGTCCTATCACTATGGCAGACGCTGAGTTCAAAGAAATTTGGCACGAGAGTCCTTCGACTTACCCCGACTTACTATTGTGGATTGGCACTGGTATAGCCGATAAAAGTATTGCACAATTGGAGAACATTGACACCCCGCGTACCTCGACTTCGGACCCAAGGAAGGGTAAAAGCCGCTTGAGCATGAGAAAACAGAAGAAGCCATTTCCAAACTCGGCTGAAGAGTATCACGATCAAGTCTGGGATGAGTATCTCAACAGTTTGCCTCTTGACGCCCCAGAAAGCAACTTCAAACGCTTGAATGTCAAAGTCGCAGAACCACCCGCTGCTGATGATATTGGAAGCATCGACTCCTTTCAAAATGCAGTACGAAAAGGCATCAATAAAAGGGAGATAAGCACACTTGCATCTAGAATTTTTGCGTCATTCTTCTACTTTGATGGTAGGGTTGAGGAGACGCCCAGCAAAGAGTTGTTCTTGAGAGGTAAGCTATAGAAGATTGCATCAGTATGTGCTTTACTAATCTTTCCGTCTGCGCAGGGGAGATTCTCTGTCGGATCTCGGATGACACGCCGGAGTTACGAGAGATCGGACTCTTGCTCCAAGATGGGCGTTTCCGCAGTACAGGTTTCATCATCGATGAACATTCAAATGAGTCTAGATACTTTGGCCTGACATCCAAAGTTCTTGATGATATGATATTCAACACAATATTCCGATTTCCGGGGATAAAACTGCGAGTTTCTTCCAAAACACCTCTCATCAACATAGAGATTTGCTTTCACGACAGCTATTCTATCAGTGGGTTCCCCAGAACCTTCCGAGAAATTGTAAGTGAGACTAGGGGCAAATTACCTCGAAGAGAGTCCGAAGATACGCCAACAATCTCTCGCCGTCCACAATGGAACCCGCCAGACCGAAAGCGCTACTCCTTCGATTCAAGCTCCTCCATCCGTAGCTTTGGTGCCCGCTCACAGTCCTCACTACTCGCCGGCTCCTCTTCAACCACCGTATCTTCACCCCGTGAACTAGAAGCAATACCTAAATCGCGGGCTCACGAACTCAATGCACCAGATTCGAGACATCATGAGCGAGTCCAAGAAGCGATGCGAGTCCAGCGTCTGCAGAATGAACGGGATAGGATTCGGAACGAAGAAGTTTATCCTTTGGAGGATATTCTAAGGCAGCTAGAAGATCAACAGGCAGAGGTTGCTAATAGGCTAGCGGGGTTGAAAACCGAGGAAGTTGAAGAGGGAAGGCGGGAGCTAGAGGGCAAGGGCTTGATGCTTAAGAACTTTCCACTTCCGCCGGGAAGTCCGCCTCCAACGAGTCCTCTGCCGGCTACTCCGCCAGCCAGCCCACCCACAGGCTTGAGTTCTAGTCGGACGAGTACTTTGAAAGCGAAGCATCGGAATAGGAATAGGGATAGGGAGTGAGGACCTTCTATAATGGGCGTCCATTGAACTGGTCCGAATATTCGTGATCAGCGTTCCTTGGAGGCTTCTTCCATTCTTTGATACTATTTCTTGGTTAAAACTATCATGAGATTTGTCTTTCAAAGAAGTCACGTCCAAAATCTTTGTTCATCCTTCTGTGGTTCTAGAAGCCCGCTTCTTTGTTACGATCTCAAGGAGAATATCATTGAGGTCAGTCAGTGATCCATAACGCCAAATACATCTTGAATTTCTTCAAAATTCTTCCACATTTGTCTCTATAGGCCAACTTGATTTTGTGAAAGGTATTCTTCGTACCATGGTTGATCGCCCAATCCAGCGACGCAAAGCAAGGTCGCGAGCAACTATAACAAAGGCAACCCAAAACATATTCGTAAGGCCAAGTGAAAAAGCTGTCAAGGTAATTAAAAAAAGATATGCAGCTGCCCTTCCACGAGTAAAGCACAGACTCGGGATCTGGGAGCAAAATAAAGCAAGGGAGCTAGATGGCCTTCCGCCACTCTCAGCTGAAGGGCATCCCGTCTGCCTTGCAACATTCGGGCCCGAGAAAACCAACATCGGAACGAAAACGAAGTTAGATATATGGCAATGCCTGAGATTCCTAGACGTGAGTCAAGGTACGCCGACAAAACTGGTGGATGTATATTTGGAATCACTTTGTGTCCGCGCCAACCGGTGTCTGAGCAAGCTTAGTGGAGTCGATTGCTACTCTCCGGATACAGATCCGTTGTTTTATTCAGTTCCTTGCGGGTATATTGGGAAGACCGAACCGCGAGAACTACACCTTCGGAGGCAGAGCAAAGAACTTTTGATCACGAGAAGGCAATTCCGGAAGCTGCGGTACCTGCTTATTCCAATGCTCTTCCGTCTAGGGGACCCCGATACGAGTAGGGAATATCACATGGTCCTCTGTGCAGTCTCGCCAGGTAAGTTTAAATTTACCAAGCCTGCAAACCCTGCTAATTTATTCAATAGAAGCAAAGACTATCGATTACATTTGCTCAGATGTGGTGAGTAGTGCTTTCACGCTTGTGAGGACATGAGAACTAAATTTCCTTAGGACAACAACGACAAACACGGTCGAAAGATTTCCAGCTACATAGGTCAGACCCTCCAAGAGCTAACAGCCCTCAGCGATGACTTCCTTCGCAACCCCAGCCAAATCATCATACCAAGCGAATGGCGAATGAGAACCGAAGCAGGTGAAAAACAGACGCGAGGAAGCGCCGACTGTGGAATATACGCCATGACACACGCAATTTATCTCGCTTTTGGGTACGGCGTAAAATGGGGGAAAGAAACATTCATCCCGGGACATCAGGAAAAATTGTCGGACAGAAGATATCGCATCGTCGAGGAACTCATTAGTCATTGGATACATGGTCCCACGAGTCCTCCGGGCACGAAACTGTGCGAGTATCCGGTCTTGGATACACCGCCAAGGAATAGTACTTCAGAGGGGTGGACGCTTTTGGACGCTATTGCTCTGTCTCAACTTTCTGCTGGAGTGCGAAATCGACGGCGTTGTTATGTGGGGTGTTTGGATAAGAAAGCTTTGAGAAAGCACTGCGAGAGGAATGCGAGATTTTACCCGGGCTACGAGGGTATTCTTTCGGATTTGACCAAAAGTTTACTTGAGCTTAGGGAGTGGGTTGAAAAGATGGACGCGGGAAGGCGAGTTCATGATGTAAGTTGTCATCCTTTGCCATTTCCTGAGAATCAGCCTCGAACTTGGATTGATCCGTGTGGACGAGGAAGGCTCTATCTTGCTCTTTGGTGAGAGAATATGTTAGTTCGTACGTATTGTATTTCTAGGTAATCATTGGCCAATTCTCTCTCTTTCTCTTCACGTTGGGCTTCACAGCATATCACAGCGAGGAGGCTTTAGCAGCAGTTGCCAATCGAGCTTAGATTGCTAGTCTCACCCAGTCATATTGGAGCGAGTGGACTGATGCAGAAGAAACGATTCTGTTCTTAAACGCCAAAGACTTCACGCCACTGATTATGCTCTGCCTGACAATTTGCGGTCGGATATGGGGCGTGAATGATCCTGGCAAATAAACGAATCGCACATTGAAGTCGAAGCGAGCAATAGCGCCACATGTTGCCTTTAGCAGCAAGACGGCTTGTTGTGGCTGCAGATACCGCGGACTTAATGGTATCCGTGCAGAAGGAATATACCGACGCCTCAGCGTACGGCACAGTATAAGTGACGTACGAATCTCACTTTTCTCCACTCCGCTGACGGCTCCATCCGGAAGTCTCCAAAGCGACTGCCCTCCATATCTAATACCAACCTTCTAAATCCCAGTATTATGGCAGCTCCTCTAATCCTCGAGTCTCCCCTTCCCACGAAGTTAATCCATCAATTTCCCCTCCCAACATGGATTGAAAATCTAGCCATTCGTCCCAACGGCCAGATTCTGGTGACTATCCTCACCAGCCCAGAACTCTACCTCATCGATCCCTTGAAGCCCAACGAGGCAGTATTGATTCACAAATTCCCAGATGTTTCCAGCGTCACAGGAATCATCGAGGTGGAACCCGACATCTTCTGCGTTGCGGCTGGTAACTTCAATCTGCAAGCCTTCTCCAACGAAGCGGGTTCCTACTCAATCTGGGAAGTCGATCTTCGCGACTTCAATCAGGAGTCCAAGGCTGCTGTGACGCACATCATGAAATTGCCTGACTCTGGATTGCCAAATGGGTTTGCGTTGCTTCCGAGCGCTAATGGCACTTTTTTGTTTGCCGACTCGGAGGTTGGTGCTGTTTGGAAAGTTAATGTGAGGAATCGCACGCATGAGATTGCGATTCAGGTGGATGAGATGAAAGCTCCACCACCACCTGACATGCCGCTTGGAATCAATGGTATCAAGATCCGAGATGGGTATTTGTACTGGACGAATACTGGCAAAAAACTGTTTTGCAGGATAATGATTGATGACAATTGGAAAGCGGTTCGTGAGACTGAGATCGTGGCGAGGGATACGTTGGTGGATGATTTTACCTTTGATAAGAAAGGCAATGCGTGGTTGGCTCAGAATGTCCTTAATACTGTTAGCGTTGTGAAACCTGATGGTGCTGTGGTTACTGCTGCTGGAAAAGTCGATCAGTTGACTGTGGCCGGAGGCACGGCATGTCAATTCGGAAGGAGGGAAGAGGATGAACATGTGTTGTACATGACAACTACGGGCGCGCTTGCAGCTCCAATTGATGGAACACAGATTGAGGGCGGCAAGTTAGTGGCGATTGATACTTCCACTTTTGGAAAGTAATTTTGCTTGCAATCCAGCTCGCATTTTTTGTGATATCAAGGGCAGGTGCACATCGATTTCAGCATGTGAACGTGTTTTCAACTTTAATCATTATTTGGCCTCATCAAAGTATCGAGATTGTAAACTCTTGCGAGCATGATCCGTCCCATATTCAAATGCTTTTTGGCGAATGTTCCATGAACAACATTTTGCCAAATATCATATTTCAGTAAGCCCTCTATAACTGGGCATCGAGCGTTATGATTTGTATTAACAAAACCGAGCATCTCACATGCCACAACAACGTTCATCCCAACTCCATCCTTGCCACCCTCAACCCCTAAGTCTGTACTCTATTCCTCGCATTGCCACCTTACTTCCCTCGAAGTTTAAATCTTCAAACCCAAAAATACTAACCCCAACAAACCCTACCGCAGTCAAAACCGTAACAACCAACAAACTAGCCAAGAACGCCAGCAGTATAGATCTGCTCGCTTCTTTCTCTTCGCGCGCCTGTAGGTGAGGACTGAAAGTCCCGTATTGACCAAGTTGATATTTCTCCACGTCGACGACTTTTAGTCTGGGCTGCGAAGTGACTATGGTGGGCTCTGGGATGTTGGGGACGGCGGACTTTTCGGCGATGCTCTGGGTTTGGAGTATATTAGGAGGATTTTTTCTTGATGGGGGACAGGGGGGGAGTACCTTTGTAGGTAGAGAAGCCATATTGAATCTTTCTTAGGGTTGAGGTTGACTTGACGGTATTGCTTGGTACTTAAAATTTTTCAGATTTGCTTTAGTTTTTATATCACCGATACGAGTTCAGAATTTTGGTCTCGATTCTGAGAGATATAAATGATATTTGGGAGACAGACATTGATTCAATGCTATCAGCAGGTGCATTTGATGTCTTTGATAAGAGTTGCAAGTGGGTGTGTCGCGTGAGGAGATAAGGGTATAGGGGTGTGTGGGGTTTTGCATGTGATGAGCTGCATGAACTTTAGTTTTGGCAGGGAGTGGATTTAATGACTTTCATGGGTAATTAACCAGTAGGAGAATGTGATTTGCGTTTTTGTATCGTAGTCCTGTACCACTGAAGCTTGTGTAGCAGTTTCCGGGGGCTAGGAGTGCGACTATTGATTGTGTTGAGTTGGGATATTGTCTCTCGAAGTCCGGAGTAGAGGGTCGGAATTGCGAGAGTGAATTGCGTTCACGGTGACTTCCGAGCAGAAGTCTTCCAGAGCCGGGAAGAACTCAAGTGGAGATGTTTGCTTTTGCTATCTGCGGAAACAAGTAAAGTCTGGCCAATTTCCAGTTTATACTAGTGTGGAAGAACTAGAAATGCCGGAACTTCGCGTTTTATCACAACCTACTTCAAGATCTTCCACGGGATAGACCCGCTCATCAGGTCGCTGTTCATGTTCCGTCTCTTCCCTTTCTCGTTCACGATTCAAGTTCGTCGTCAACATCAAACGAAGTCCTGGCTTTGACGTCCCCTTCGTAACATGTGTTGCTTTTTCCCGACCCGTCACCCTTTCGTTTCAACTTCGCCTTCGCAATCCGCGCCCTCCTGACCTCAGCCTCTATCTCCCTCCACTTTGCATCCTTCTCACCCCGATTCTCAGCCCAAGGATTCTGCCCCGAATATCCTATCACCACCACACGTCGCACTTCCTCATGTCCACGCAGAAAATCGTAGTATTCGCCCACGACCGATGCCTGTAATAATGTGTAGTCCCTCATGTTTTCTTTGCCATTGTGTAGGTACCAGATAAGTCGTAGACTGCCGGGGAGTAGTGGCTTGGGCACGGTGCCAGTGAACGACGTGTAGATCGAGGAAACGATGAACTGGAAAGGTGCTAGGAGGCCAACCCTGCCGGGCGGGGGCGCAGAGTCGAGGAAGGTGATTTGATGCCCGGGGTCTGGGGCATATCCCTCTATCTTCTTGTCCTTGGACATGGTCATTGTGATGCTGGTTTGGTTGGTAAAGCTTCAAGTCGTTTTCGGCGTATTTCTGAGGAATAGGAATCAAAATGGCGATGACGGCTTGAGCAGTATGGTGGGCATTAGAAGTTCATAGGGCTGAACTAGATCCCGTCGGCGTTGTATTCTGGCGCTTGATCAAATTTAGTTTCCAAGTCATGACATCGTGGGCCGAGTGACGTCCAGCTTGCCGACAACTGCGGAAGTCGGTCCAGTTTGAGCTTTTCAAACGTGCATCCCGCTCAACAGACCGTCTCCTTCTTTCTTAGCCTCTAGTTCTCTTATTTCCTCCTCTTCCTCTTCACTGTCAATACGCTGGTCTGCATCATCCGCCCCGAAAATCGCTTTGTCCTTGTCCATATTTTGCTTCACTTCATTCCTATCGTCTCTGATCTTCTGCATCTTCTTATCAAGTCTTTTCGCCAGCTGGCTCTTCTTTCCTCCAGGCTCCACCACATATGGATTCTCGCTTGGATACCCCATGATCACCACGCGTCTAATTTCGTCCATCTTCAGCAGCTCGTCGAAGTTTTCGCGGACTTGCGCGTATTCGTGCAGCTGGTAGTCCTTCAAGCCTTGATTGCCATCCGTCGTATACCACATCACCCGCAGATTTCCCGGCAGATGCGGGCGTGGCACTTGGCCAGTGAAGGCGATGTGCAGCTGGGAGCCCAGCCAGGAGAGCCCCGAGTAGAGGTAGGATTGCGCTTGTTCTTCCGGGTGCGAGTCGAAGAAGATAATGGGGTTGCCCTCGGAGGGCTCGGGTTCGCGTGCGAGAGCCATTACAGTAAGAATTGATCGATTTGGGGGTTGAGGTCGGAACGTATATTTGTGATGTTGAGGTGTTGAGGTGTTGATGCAGAGAAGAAAACTGAAGCGGCCGTGAAGAGAAGTTGTCGTCGGAAGTCGGACAGAAAGTGGGGGCGGGGCTAGCGACCGATTTTCTGTCCTATCTCCCCGTCTGGACATCCTCACATCTCAGCATTATTTTGTTTTTTGTTTGATATTATTGTATATCGTTCACGCATGAGCATAAGAGTTTTACTGATGCACTCTAACGAGAAGTTATCTACTATCTCCTCATTACCCATAGATAATCAGGCCTGGCGGCGCAGGCCTTTATTGAGACTGTGGACAATGTTTGATTTTGGTATCTAATGCTATGACCAAGCTAAATTTTCTTTGCCGGGCGAATGTTTCTCTTTACTGCCTTCTTTGCTGTTTCTCTGGCCATTTACATCCATTTCTCTTAAGCCCCGCTTTGTCTTACAATAACGTTCGCATATCTCCCGCTCCAACGGTAAACAAGCCGCAAGCTTTCGGAGCTGACTGATGATTAGTTGAGGTTCATTCTTTAGCAAAGCTTGCTCCCACTCGGAATCGTCGAACATTATCGCCTCGTCCGACTCTCCGGCGACCCGCCGCAGAAAAGCTGCCACATCATCCACGGTCTCCGGCCGATAGTACCAAGGCCATCCATGGCCTCCTGTTTCGTATTGGCCTACCTCTACATGCATGCCGTAATTTTCCAAAACGCTGCTGAGGTTGAACACATTTTCGATAGGCACTAGCTCGTCATCTTCGCAGTGTGCGAGAAAAATCGGGATGGACTTCCGGTCTTGCGGTGACCTCATCATTGCCTCTTTGGCCGTCTGTGAATGGAGCCAACCAGAAAGTCCAATGAACCCACCAAGGTGATAGCTCCCTCCCACCAAAGAGCTCCAAATAGCGGTTGTACACCCTTGGCTGTGACCACCGAGTATGATCCGAGATGCCGGAACGAATGATAACTCAGTTCCAACAATCGTGTCCACAATGTCATTTTCAAGTTTTAAACGGGGTTGTAGAGTTACCCTACCAGAGCTCTGGCCTATATGTCCCTTTTTTCTCTCCGCTCGAGTCCGAGCTTCGTAGACGTCTAGGCCCTCTATGTCTAACTCCAAACGCTGTTCAGGCATCTGGGCCTCCCATATATCATCATATCTAGCGTCTTCATCATCCCAGAGCTGTGTGTCGAGAAACACCCATTTAAAAGTGGGAAACATTTGTGGGAGAGTTTGTCCGTCGGAGGCTTGGAGTTTGCAAAAGTACCTCGCGAATGCCCCGCATGGGATGAGATGACCTTTGAGAATAATGACCGTGTGCGTATGGTACTGAGTCGGTTCCATGACCCAAGGCGCATGCATATGTTTGTAGTCAAAAATTTCAAGCATTTCCCGGATGAGTGTCTTTGGTGCAGTTCCATCTGATCAGTTGTTTGAATTTTGATCAGTGTAAGAAGTGGTCCGGTGAGCGAGGAGGTGGCTGAGGCGATGAAGTGCAGAATGAGTTTGTCGAATTTGTATAATTTAAGTCCTTAGTTCAGTTTAAATGTGGCTTTTATAACGGGCTTCAATCACTTTACCCTAAGTTTCCGCAACCAGTTTTTTTGTTTGGCGTTTATAGAGTAATATGACGGCGGCACGGAAGCTAGCAGAAATAATACCAAATAACTCGCACTTTCTAGCCTACTCTTTCAGATAATTTTGCGGGAGCTAATAACTCGGCTTGGTTCGGGAAGCTGATTCGATGTGATTCTAGAATACTTGAAATACGAGGACCGACAAATTCAAAACGTATGTAAGAGAGGGAATGAATTAAATCCCTATTTATTCAAAAATAAAGGAGGCAAAACGGGAGAAACAGTCAAGACCCAGCGTGCATACGCCGACACTCGCTCACACCTTCTGCGCGGCGACAATAGGCCCACCCATCGCACCCTGAACGACCGCCACAGTTTCCAGTCCAGTCCCAATCATCTGCGACATGTCAGGCAAACCAATCGTAACATTTCCTCCATTCCACTCCCCAATCTTAATGATATCCTTCACCAAGTTCCTGTGAGAAATCTTCTTCCCCTTATTCGGACCCTTCCCAACCTTAACCACCTGCACCTTCGGATCATAGTTCACAAGACAGATATCGAATACCCCAACATCGGTGCCAGCGTCTGAGTCAATTCGGAGTTCAGTCTCGTTGGTATCCACGATAATGTGCCACTGCATCAAACCCCTCGTCTCACGAGCCCGGGCAACAATATCATGCACCTCGCCATCTCCGGCTCCAGTTCCATCAGTGATGCCATCAACAATCACATTAGGAGTAAAAATAGTGCTACGCCCCCATTTTTTAAGGTACGCGCGCTGGCGATTGTCCCACTTGCCGTTGGCGAATGTGTCGGCCCAGCCTGTATGGTCGAAGTATGTGACGTCGTAGCTGAGCAGGAGGAGATTCGGACCCGTGGCTGCATCGAGGACTTTGGGGGTTGTGGGTGGGCATGATGCGCAGCCTTGGGATTGGAAGAGTTCGACGACGGAGAGGGGTTGGATGTCGAGGAAGCAGGCGCCGGTGTGGACGTGGCCGGGTTCATTTTCTAGGGACATGGCACACGCGAGAGGGATCTTCTTCTTGCGGCGGAAGATTTTTCTGAGGATAGAAGCCATTCTGGCGGAATTGAACTCAACTGTCTGAGAGAGTTTGAAGAAAGTGTTGTTAGAGGACTTCAAGTTTGCGGGTTTCTGTGATGAAAGATGCGGCTGTAAGTCATGCCAGCAAGCCCAATATATAGATGTCCAACTTATTAGGAGACGACTCAGCCTTACGAGAGCAATCAGCAAGAACTCAGAATATAATCCCCGCTGAAGCATGATCGACTTCAGCCCCTTCAGCCGTACACTTGTATCGTTTTCTAAAATAAACTTACACGCCATGAGCATAACTTTTACCGAGAGAATGGTCGGTCCACATGAAAGAAGAACTCCATTGGGCAGTAAGGAGCAAGGAAGCTATCATATCCAGGTCAGCTTCTCTCCCTATGCCTCGAAGAGTCAGGACTCCCCTATTTTTAAGAATTTGAAACTTTTCTTTAGGTTCCTATAGGTCGATCTTCGAGCGCAGCAGTCAATCTTAGCTTATTTATCAGTCGGGTATATGCAAGTGTCGTGTATGTAAGCCTCGCGAGCCGCACCTCGTACCAAACCATATTCTCATCAATGCACCACGCCCCTCTAATTTCTTATTCATACGACAAATGAAATGAAGTTGTAGCTGAGCTTGACGTTGAGTGGTCGAGTAGAGCATGTCAGCGAGTTGGCACCGATGATGCCAAGAATTTCATATTCCTATTCAGGCCACAAGCGGCAATCGCAGCTATGCAGTACGTGACGAAGAGTTACGCAAAATTAGGATACTATTTTGCTTTCGAACGTGTATTTGTGGACCATGAAAAGTATTTCGGTACCCTGCATGGATACCCTAGTAATTGGCATAGTCAGAAGGCACAGGCACAACTTCACCCTGCCACTGCTCCGAAGCCGCTTTGATGACCTGACCACCCAGCTTTCGAATCATTTTGTAAAAGTCTTGTTCCTCAGGGTTCGTGACAGCCTCATCACCCATCTGATAAGGCACAGGAATCTGCAGTCCTCTCTGGAAAGCAGGTCGCTGAGCCAACTTGTTGTGCCATGCCTTGACGTTGGGGGATTCATTGATGTCAATGCCGACCCAATTGCAAGTATGTGCGAATATGAAGATAGCGACATCGGCGATAGTCAAATGATCCCCGGCGACGAAAGGGGAGGTAGACTGTAAGAATTTCAAGGTTAGCTGGACCACTTTTACTGAGTTTCAAAGAGAAAATGCACTAGCTGCTTGTCCAAAACGTGCTGGAGTCTGCGACACTCCGATGTGTAGCGCCACGACCCATACGGCACCGGCTCGGCTGCATAGCGATTGAAGTGAGTTGCCTGGCCGAACATGGGTCCGTAGTTTGCAGCTTGCCATGAGAGCTGCGAGACAGAATCAGCACAAATTTCAATGCCCTTGAGATAACCAATCTACAGGTTGCGAAGGGAAAGGAGTGAATGTGTGAAATATTGGCTTTTTGATCCCCTCATCTCAAAATGAGATACCACTTACCCAAGAAAGCTGCGACCAGTATTCTGGTGTCCCGATCGGGAAAGAAAGTTTGTGCTCCTTATCAAATTCGCTAGCCATATAGAGTAGACAGGCGGCACTTTCGAAGACGGTCACGGAAGTCCCATCTTCCTTGACATGCACAATAGCAGGTACTCTGCCGTTTGGATTGATCGCCGTATACCACTCGGATTTTACCTCGCTGGTAACCAGATCCAGGGCCACATAGTTATACGGGAGGCTAGCAGAGTATTAGCATTGCAGCTAGATAATCTATCTTTGAAGCGGATTAAAGACATACCCAAGCTCCTCGGCAACGATAGTCAGCTTGTATGGATTGACGGCTGCAAAACCGTAGATATTGAGACCAGGCTTTGGAGCTTTCTCGGGAGGTGGGCTAGCCATTTTTCTGGTATTTCGGGTGTGTTAAGAAGGGTAAAGATACAGAAAATAAAAGTTAGTTTAGGGGAGAACAAGACCATCTTGAAAGAAACAACTATTTATGTACTTTATGTGGAATCAAACGCAACACTTGCCTGTTTGAGCCTCATATGCAACTCATCAAAGAAATGGCGGTAAGCTGATGTTGGTTGGCATGGCGTTGGTCTTAGTTGGGGAAGTGTTGCGCATAAGCACATATTTAAGTACTGTAGTTTACAGCAGAGACGGAAATTACCCAGCCACTTAGTGGGAATTGAGGAGGAGCGGCGAGCAAAGCTCTATACTCTCGCTTCGTAGACTTTGAGCGACACTCAACTCTGAATGAATGATAGCCTCGGCAAAGCAGCGATGAATTTGATAATCAGGCACAGCGTCATTATATCTGCTTTTTACTCCTGAAAATTTGACTTTATTTCTGGACTACGTTTAGTCGAAGGAGAGACAGTAGTAGCAAAAGTATGAAAGAATATTGAAGAAAGTGCGACTCGATATGAGTTAGTAAAGGGAATCGCAACCACACAGCTTCCAGATCTGGAAGGCTCATATCAAGAACCCAAATACGGCTTCGAGGTCAACTAAAAGCCTCACGGCGGCGTTTTGGTGGGCGCATCGGGGATCTTTGGATACCATTGGCTGCACAGATATTATGCTGCATCTAGGCTCCCATTCCATCCCAACAGTGCCCAGCCTCGTCGCTCTTGAGCCATATCATGCCCACCAGTCTTCCATCACGAAAGCTTCCAACATCAATTTCTGTGTTAGTGCAATCTTCCCATCTCAAGCCTAAACATGGCCGAAGTTCTTGCAGTTGTGGCCAGTGGCATCAGCATTGTTCAGATAGCGGGGCAACTGATAAGCTGCGCTCAGCGACTACGTACGCTCTGCAAGAAGATACACGACATTCCTGTGGAGCTAGAAACCACTATGCACGAGGTAGAAGTTCTCAGTCAGGTCTTATCCCATGTCGAGCAGCTGCCGGACCAGGAGATGGATTTCCTTCAAGCCAGTCTAAAACATTGCCAAGCGGCTGCAGCCGCGCTGGAGGGCTTGATTGAGCGTGCTTCATTTCGCAATGGTAGTGGCAGCAAACTTCGGACCTTAGACAGATTGACATTCGTTATTATGAAGAAGGATGAAATGAAAGAACTTAAGATGAGGATGGATTCTGCTATCAGACTGTTGAACCTTGCTGTGACTTGTTATACCATGTACATGTTTTTTCGAACCGGCTGTAAGAATCAGAAGCTGATTGTTTTATAGGACAACGACGCAACGTAATTTGTCAATGCTGAATCAACTGAATACTAGGCTTTCGACCTCGACCGTCCCACTTTCTGTGTCCTGCAACAAAACAGAATCCAAAGGCCTCAACCCGAAGCGTGCGAAGGTTTCAATTCAGCGGCAACTTCAATACAGTCCAGGAAGACGATGCGGAATCAAGAAGTGCTGTTGCACGTGCCACGAAACCACCTTGATTCGAGGAGGGTCTTGGTCACTCGAAATTCCTATGCTATCATCACTTTGGAGCCCGTGCAACAGATCATCCTGTGCAAATGCAACAAGTGCTTCAATTTGGGTTGGTCTGCGCCGAATAGGAATTCCATGGGCGGTGTGTGCTAGTCTGGATATTATGTGGAGTTCTCATCAATGTTATATGACTCCTTCGCTTACTTTTCAGAGAGTGGTGGGAAATGATTCTCCTGGCTTCAAATATCTACGGGAGTTGAGAAAAGGGCGCGTACTGGACTGGGAGGAAGCTAAAGGAGAGCTTCAAAATCTTTTCGATTCTGGAAAGGCTTCACCTCGCGATGTCGACCCTGATGGCCAGACTTGGATAGAGGTAAGATTCTTGTATTGAATGGCGCTTATTCGAAAGCTACTAATTGACGCTCAGAAAGTCATAGATTGCCTGTGGTCTAGAGGCAATATCGATATTCAGTTCGAAATGATTCCTTTTCTAGCCCAACTAGGAACTCAGATGAATACAAAAGGGTAAATCAGCCTCTTTTAAAATTAAATCGCGCCCCTTGAACTCATTTGACATGTTTCCAGACTACTTTATAGTTCTGCTGAATGGATTGGGGAAGGTCCACACCTCGTTTTAATCGAAGACCTAATATCTTGTGGTTTCGATGCCTCGGAGATAGAAGCGCCATCTTTCTCCGCATGGCCGCTACCGTATTTTGCAGATATCGGAAGCTATTCAAAGCCCATAAGCGACCCTTTCTTCGTTGAATGGATAGCGAAGAACTTGAAAGTCTGCCCAGGTAAGTCATCTAGAATTGCCTTGAATTCTGCATCTAACAAATATATAGGATTTGCAGGAATAAATCCTCTTCTAGAAGCCATTTTGATCGAGTCGAATGACGAGGTGAAAAGACTTCTTTCAAAGATTCCGTTGACCGACAACAACAATCTTCTTGGTCAATCTGCGCTGCATCTTGCAGTTTTCCGACCCCAACATTTGAAGGTTATTCTAGAGTCTCACGCGGATGTCAATGCCAGAGATAGGCATAGCATGACACCTTTAATGTACGCAATGGCAACCGGAAACTCACCAGCGGCGATACATCTCCTTGAAGCAGATGCAAATCCATTTCTCATCGACGACTTTCGACAAAACGCGTTTTCGTACACTCAAAGCCAAGGCAACTGGAACACCATCATGGATATTGTAAGCCATTTCTATAATCGTCGCCGAGATACCGATGAATCAATCAAAGTAGCACAAAGTTGGCTTACGCTGGGAGCATTCCTAAGTCTTCCGGGAGACGCTTTTGGGAGGAAGTTGAAAGCCTTCGAGACCTTCCTGAAATGGGGAGCTAATGTAAACAGTATCTTCTTCGGTAGTACACTGGCCCATCTAGCTAAGAACGAAGATGAACTTAAGGTAATGCTCTCATATGGCTTTAGCAATTTCGATCATGCGGACAAAACTGGAGCACATGCCCTCATTTCGGCAGCCAAACTCCGCAGTCCTCGCATGATTGAACTGCTTCTCGAAGGGTCGAGTTCTGTGAATCACCAAAACTTCGATGGACACACCGCACTACATGCTGCAATTCAGAATGGCAGAGACGTAAGTCGCGAATACAATGGTTGGGAGCCTGACGATTGTGCTGGCATCAGCGACTGTATGAAATTGCTGCTCGCGAAAGGAGCAGATCCACTTTTGTGCGATAAATGCCAATGTGCCTGCTCACGGTCAGGCTGCACAGCATCTACCATGCTCCTGAAAGAGACCGAACCTTCAGAATGGGTTCGGCGACCGAATGATATCCTGGCCCGTGAACTTTTGAGCTCGGTAAAAGAAAATAAGGGTTCCGATACAGCAAAGCAATGTCTACTCGACATGTTGCGTGTACTCCAATTCGAAAAAGATGACCTCACTCACACATGCTGTCAACAGTCAGAAGACTACGTCTATGATAAGTCCATGATGCGTAGACTAAGTGATGAAGATGTTGGAGAAATAATGCATGAAGAATCAGAGCTGATCGAGGCTCTAGAGCAAGAAATGCATCATATAGAGGCATCACTTGAAGACGAGATTGAAGCAGCAATAGAGAGCTCTGGAATTATTACCCAGCTGAAAGCTAAGAGTCGAGAAAATACTCGAACATTTGGTGGGCTGTTTGAGGATGCTATGAAAAACTTGGACGTGAGTTCTTCATCCTTTCAAATAGTACCTACGACTAATAACTATTGTAGTTGGATGAAATGATTGAATTTTTGGATGATCTCTGTTGAGTTGACCGCAATTATAGTTGGTACGAGAAGTAATCAGTTCTTGATTCCCAGTCAAAGTGAAAGGGCGGCGTTCTGTAGGTAGCCTTTGGGGGATTGGGGTCAAGATATTTCCTACTCTGCAAAGTAATCATTAGTTGAATGGAAAACAACGAATCCAGAGGAATGCATTCGGATTTTAAGGGTGCCTTTGTGTCGGTGGCGAAATATCGCCTGCTCAACTCGGCCGTCTCGCTTCAGTAGGCGAGAGCAAAATAGGGGAGGCCTGATTGCCAAAGCTGGAACAATCCCAATGCACAAATAAAAGCATATCCCGGGAGGCTCAGAAATTCCCCTAGCGTAAACCAAGTTTGTACTACTTTACAGATTTATTGGTCTCTTGGGGATATTATGTAGAAATTGCTTACAATACCCATAGTGTGGGCTAGGCTCACATAATGAATAGCGGGTTATGCTTACAAAAGCACTTACATTTGTGGCATATACGTGTGCGATTCTGGGTTCTTTGCTGGATCAGGGCCGTTTTCGGCTGTTCCGTGTCTTTCAGATGGAAGTTATATCGGGGGTCCTTGATTTGGCCACACAATCGTACGAAAAGCCAGTTGGTTCAATTACTTTCTACCAATGAGCTATCCATATCCCCAAGATCCGATACTCCCTGAACCCATTATATCAACGCACCGGTAAAATGATCTCAACAGTAGAAGTAGTCATTCCCCCCACCCCCTTCGTAACTAACCCCACATCAACCACATTTTCTCTTTGCCTCTCTACCTCTTTCTTCCTCACAAAAGCTCTCTCATCATCTTTAAACCCCTCCAACTCTTCCTCAACTTCCTCAGCCCCCTTTACCCCCCTCTCCACCATCCCACACACAACCTCCGACACGCTCTCCCCCTCTCCATCCCTCACATCCAAAAGCCCCACCCCCTTCGGCACAAATCCCAAAATCGCCGTCAGCACCGCCATCTTCCTAGTCACTGGCTGCTTGCTGCGAACCGCGGCATGCAGCACCGTCGCGCCGTCTCTTTTGCGCTTGGTGCCCAACAACTCTGCTCTCTCCACCACAGTTCTGCCCTTTAAAATCTCCCGCACCACACTTTCATGCCCCAATTCCACAACAGCATGCAGCGCATACTCATACCTCCTCGCGCATCTTACGCGCGGATCCGCGCCCTTGGACAACAGAAACGTCACGACAGGCAGGTCAGCAAAATAGCACGCTTTGTACAGCAACGTCTCGCCGTCCAGCAACGCATTGATGTCGCCGGCACTCTGGGTATGTAGGAGCAGCGTGGCGGTCGCGGTGTGGCCGCAGATGATGGCGTTGCGGAGGGCGAGGGGCGAGGGGCTGCAAGTGCTGCAGTAGTCGAGGTGACGCTGCAGGAGTGCGGTGCAGCCGTGGGTAGAGAGGAAGGTGGGGAGTGTTGTTTCATTTTCGTTTTCGCCTTCAGCTTCATCCTCACTTTCATTGTTGAGTAGGAACCATTCCTTCGCGGAAGAGAGCTCCAGATGCTGGATCTGCAGCGCGATGATTCGCCGCGTTTTGGAGCTGGCACAGGCGGTCAAGAAATAGGGGAGTTTCGAGATGGTGTGCAAGAGGGGGCCAGCGCTGCGTGCGTGGTAGACCCAGTTCTCGCTTGCGTAGGATGTGAACTTCAGGGGATCAGGGGGGCGCAGGCGGCTGGTCGTGAGAGCAGAGAGGCACATTTCTAGCAGACCAACGTGGCAGCGCTGTTCGAGCTCTTCCGGTGAGCTTTCGCCAAAGGCTGTGAGCGCTGTCGCCGTGCACAGGAATTTCGACACAGAGCCGTGGATGAAGCGCACTGTTGCTTGCGGGCCAGACGAGGGGTAGATTTCCAGCAGCCCGCGCGATTCACGACGGATGAAATTCTCGAAAATTTCACCGGCTTGGAAGCCTTCGTCTGAGTCCTCCCAGTCCTCGATGTTGCCATTGCTGATGTTGCCGAAATCCCCAGACACGGCGAGGGCGTGCCGGAACTCGTCGGCGAGCATGGGACGCATGGCCCCGAGCACGGTTTGTAGCAGTAGCTGGGCGCGGGTGTGCTGAAGTGGCTCTCCAGTGCACAGTAAGCGCTCGTAGAGCTTGAAGAGCGAGTCTGGGAGTTTGTCGACGAGGTTTAAGATGTCTTTAGTGCGAGCTGAGGGGAGGATTTCGATGATCTGCTGCAGCACAACGGTGGGCCAGAGAAATTCGCGCGTGCTGCGCGTGAGGATCCGTTTTGTGAGGCGGCGCCTCAAGTCTATATCTTTCACCTTTTCCAGCTCGCGTGTGATCAGCGCTTCGATGCTGGGTTGGATGTGCGTTTCGACGGTGATGGTTTGGGAAGTTGGCTCCTCAGCGCCGTAGTAGGGGAGGTGTTGGCGAGATATGCAGACTTTTAAATCGATATCTGCGCCTGAGGCTTTGGCGAGTAAATCGGAGACGAAGTGCAGGATTTCGAGGGGTTGGCGGGGATAGACATCAGAGTGGCTGGTGGTGACTGGGTCGCAGCATTCGTCTAATGCGTCTATGAAGATACGGAATACGTTCTTTCCAGCACCTGCCAATATGATCTCGCGAATCGCGTCCTGCAGCTTGGAAACCGTCCACGGTGGTACTTCGGGTCTCTCCTGCAGCGACTTTCCCCATTCGAGAACGAAGGACCAGGGCTTCGGATCGAGTGTGTCTAATAGCTGATACAGAAGAGAGCAGTAGAATTCCTCGCTGGGTCCTTTCAGTAGCGTGGAGCTAGGTTCTTTGGAGCGGTCGAAGAAATGATGGAGTACGATTGCTTCGCCGGCTTGCAATTGGACTACTGCTTCTTTGATGAGAACGGATTTGCTGGTTGCAGGATTGCCTTTTAGAGTGAGAAGGCTAGAGACTTGAGAGGTCGACCATTCCAGGAAGGCCTCGTGTTGGAAGAGCCACTCTGACGAAGTGAAGGACTTGACTTGCTCAAATCGCGATTGGCAATCCGCGTGTTGGAAAGCAAATTTACATTCTGGTTTGAGGTTAGTCTGTTACTTTGATTAGGCATGGCATCTTACTGGTGTAATACTTCTGCTCGTGTATTGATAGCGTCTGACAACTCAGCATGTAACATACAGTTCAGGATAATGATCCTAGCTTACACCTATAAAATAATTTAGCGATTGTCTAGAACGCAATCACCATTTCTTGGAGCTTTCACTCACGTTCTAGTTTCAGCATATCCGCGCACGCGGTGAGTTGCTTGAACACAACCTGATTCTCGATATATCGGCCAGTTGCCGCAGAAATAGCCCCTCTCTCTTTCGTGTTCTCTAATCCAATGTTCTCGAGTCCTCGATCTACATTAAAGCGATAATATCGTCCGGTGTCCCCCAAGTCCCTATTAGTCCGAGCAAACTTCTCTGCTGTCTCTTCCGTCTCGGTTGATATCTTCTTGAGCATTGTCACAATTCCGAGAACCTCATTGTTGAAGGCGCTCAGGGATGGGACGCCAGTGCCGATAGAGACCAGGCATTTGATGCTACTCCTGAACGAGTCGTCTGAGGGCCAGAGATCCTGAGCTTCGTTCCATAGCTCGTCCACTGGATTGTTGGCGCCGATTGCACCGTCGACGAAACTCTCCCCAGAACCAATGATGATAGGCTCGAAGAACGTCGTCGCTGCTGATGTGGCACGAGCTGCTTCCCAGATCTTGATGTCTAAATGGCGAGCGCGGGGGGAGCGGTAACTGCGCAAGCGTACCGTCCCTCCCGTCTGATTGCTCTGTGCACATACAAAACTTGGTCTTGCTGTGAGTTTTATTTCCTCTGGGAGTCAAATGTGGCTTTGAACTCACACTTTGCATTTCGCGTCTGAGTCATCTTCCAATCTCTCATCAACATCTCGCTTGGAGTTAGCAATAATGTTTTTTATAGCTTGCTCCAACTCTTCAGTGTCGAATCTGCCTTGTGTCCTGCCGCGGAAATTGATCCGATGTCTTTTTTTCTGGAAAATCGCATCGGAGAGCGCCGTGTATTGCTCAATACACTCCGTGACGGACAGCTGAAGGCGCCCGAGCATAATCGCAATAAGCCTAACGAGATCGTAAGCCCCAAGTTCGAATTGAGAAAATACTATTATGTTACGGACCCGCCAGTACTGGTGCCCCCAATCAAGTCGAAATAATCGCACGGTTTGGGCGGCGAGTTGGGATCGACTTTCAGCATGAGTTCTTTCAGGATCGCGAGAGCTGATAATCCGCGGACGCCCCCGCCATCGAGGGCGAGCAGGCGGAGACCACGGTCTGGGGCGCTGGTTGCCATATTGAATGACGAGAGGGGTTCCAGGTTCGTTTGTGCTCAATCGCGCTCGCTCTCCCTCTGTTGAGAAGGATGTCGTCGCTCGTTAGGGAGTATTTAGCAAAGAATATCAGGTTACAGTGCTGACTCTCGTGGTTCGACCTTAGAAATTCTGGAGATAGCAGACGTGGGGATGCTCCCTAGCCTAGCCCCTAGCCTCCGAGCCTCCCCTACAAGTTACCGGACCCTCGGCGCTTTGAAAGCAAGCTACTCTAGAACTAGTCTAGTTTGTACCAGCGGAAGGATCAAGATTGAAGAGAATCATAAATCACGATCAAGGATCGTGTACCTTGTTACATGACCATGCGCGTCAGCTCTGTTGCTTTATCACTTGACCGAGTTTGGATTACAAATGCGCGGGGACTAGTGGGTAGTTGCGTGCCTAGCGCCCTAGACTCTTGTTGATCTTCAGCCCAGGCAGGTGGGTCTAACTCGGCCTTATGATTACCAATACCTCTGTAATTATGTAATTTATATAATTATATTTATATTTATCCGTCTACTAGTGCTGATTCGCTGAATGCTAGGCTCGCCCCACCAGACTCGGGAGCTAAAGTGTAAAGACGTTAGCTGAGTGGTCACAATCCTCCTGTATACACCAAAAATGGACCGAATTTGCAGCCATGAGCCAACCACAGAGCCTCACGTTTTCTGGCCAGAATTCCTTAGGTAGTCATCTCCCGTGCCTCATTGAAAATATCTTTACACTTGTCTTTCGCAGCACGCGCACATCACTTCCTAAAGAGGATCGGACCTAAATCCCCATGTGTAAGTCTCCCGGGGTCCTGACACTCCTTATCAATTTAACTAAAAGACTTGGCGTAAGCATTCACTCGCAGCATGGGCGAATTGCAACGGTCCGCCCCAACTTTAGGCACTTAGAGAAGCATGGGTACAGAAAATGCTGTTGAATTTTATCATTCAAGCCCAAGGTGGGAAGTGAGGCTGAGAGGAGCCAGGGGGCTTTATGATTCCGGTGTCCCGGTATCCATTTCTTCCCGTTCTTAAAGTAACATATCTCCTTATTATCACTAATAAAGACGTATTGCTCTTCCTCTTTTCACCCACCCTGTTCTCAACAGCACTACAACAGTACCTCTCAAACACGTTGGTACCACCACCACTGGCAACGATGGTCGGCTTCCAACACTTTTTAGTGCTTGTCTTTCTCGTTGGCCTGTTATTCGCCAACCTGTGCTCCAGCACCTGTTCTATGCACCTTGATGACAGCTGCCCTGCGCAGGTGTGGCAGGACCAGTATCGATGTATCATGAACCAGAACTCCCTCCAAACGATAATGGACTGCATCTTTGTCGACGATTCCGATTCCGCAGAGACGTCAGTTTGTCGACCGAAAGACAGCATTAATGACCCTGGGGAGGAGGAATTGTACACAACGAAGAAGATTAACGGCAAATCCATGCTTTGCATTGTCCCACGCAGTGTCCTCGTCTACGGACCACAATATCGTATCGGTGGCTGGTGGCCTGCGTCAATGGCAGGTGTGCTTAGAGTCTGCCCTGCATATGATCCCAATTTTCTCAACTGCCTATGCGAACACAACGTTAGACAAGCCCGGATAGCGCAATTTGCACTGAACTTCAAGCCAGACAGTGACCAAAATTTTTCTTGTGACAAATTCGCCAAAAGGGCAACGCTGCCGGAAGACATCTTAGACTTATCACCATATAACAGCACGAGCCCCGATATTAGGTTACAAGTATGTTACACGGCCAAATATTTGATTTCAAGACAGAACAAAGGCTAACTGTCACTGCGTATTTAGGCTCGGGATAGCTCCGAGCTTCAAATGGAATACATCGATGACTACGGGAGACCCGTTTACGATACGGGATACGTAGGCTTTCCACTACCATTCTACGACCAGGGCTTGACAATAGACGGCAAGAAAGCCGCCAAAAGGTGTTATGTCGACCCCTTTCTGCCTGTCATAGCAGCTTGCACCACATGGCTGCTGCCCTCCAGCGCGTCAGCAACTTATGCCACACAGCCGCCGGTTTCTGCGAAGTATACCCGCGAATACACAGTTACTTCCAGTGCAGCTACAGTAGCTCCAAAAATCACGTCAGTGGCAACCGTGAGCAGTATTGCCGCCCTTCAGATCTCCAACTCAGGTTCGAGTTCTGCAACTGGCAGTAGTCCATCGACTTCCTCGGGAACCCCAACTGGATCCCCAACTGGATCCTCAACTGGATCTGCGCCAGCGAGCACGACATCGGCTTCGAAATCCAATAGTCTGGCCTCTTCGGCAGAGAAACTGCTCGCATTTGTCTCGTTGACTATTTTGTCTACTTCTTTGTATTTTAATGACTTGGGAATGGTTTTGTAGGTGAAAAATATAGTTCTTAATCTTGAAATCGAAAATGTTACGTGTATCTATGGGCCGACGCTATGTCTTCATTTTAAAACTCAAGTTCTTCAATTCGATAGACGCTTAAGTGTTCAAGACTTATAGGCTCACGCTCTACTTCCGGCTCAGCTTTGTAGGTTGTCGTGTCGCTCAAAGCAATTCTGACCGAAGGTGAAACGAATGGAATGCACAAATAAGTTTAATCAAGCAATATTCGTTTTGCCAAACGGTATTATGTAGGCTACAAATAGCATCTTCAGCTGCCCGTCTCTCGTTTGAGCCAAACAAAATCTTTCCGCTCTTTTTCATATTTTCCGCAATCGATAATGGAGAAACCAAATGTAAGTCTCCAAGACAATCTGCTTATTTACAATCCGTCGTTTTCGCTAGGGTATTAGAGATCCACTACAGCTGTACCTCTAGACTGCTCTCTATGGCCTTTCACCGTGGCTACGAATGCTTTGGAATTGCGAAAAGAGATGAAGAATGAATCCAATGGAGCGACGTTAGTTTTTATACGAAAGATTTATATAACGTATAAACTCTTCGACTATACTACCACAGATCAAACTTTCCAAACAACTGCGTGTCCCCAGTACGAGTCGCGTTGACATGATGAAACACGTGACCCATGTCCCCTTTTCCTGTCTCGCTTAATTTATGCCAGCAAAATTGTAGCCGACCCTCGCCCAAGCTTATAAGGGGGTCAGTGTGCTCGATCTCACCCACGTAGCCCTTGGATTTATATTAGATCTTTGGGTAACTTGGGGATCACCTGATCCAGGAGAACCCACAATAGTCTTTTTTGCAATGTCTCTGCTTATTCATGCACCTTGACGTCAAAATTATATGATTTTCGACCCTCACAATGGCTTTGTATGCGGATGGAACCCTCTTTTTTATCCCCAAACAAGTTTTTGGGCACCTGTGCCTCGCAGTGGACCAGAAAAGCGGCTCTAGCTGTTGCTGATATCATATCTTCTACCCGGATTGGTCTATTTAATATTGGCCCCGCTTGTTTCTATCCACCAGTAGTATAAGTATAATCACCGTCTCAACGAGGCGGCACAGCATCGAATTAGCCAGTATTGACTCGTAAGAATCGATTTAGGATGAAGGTTCTCATATCATGTCTCTTTTTCTCTCTCCGTGATGTATTTTTCATTGATTCTTGGTGTCACAAGCCTTTGACTTCCTGCGTAAAATACAAGACTAGCATTGCTTCACCATCCTACGATTCAAACTCCACAAGCCTTCAATCGAGCGCTGAATTTATTCCAGAAGGTTTCCACATTATCTAGACCGATGAGATCATAATGATGCCCATGGACTTCATGGAACTGCGCATCACCAACAAAGTCCCGCCACCTGGACAGCTTTTGCTGGATCCACTCTCTCTTTGTCTCAGCGACCTCTTTAATTGGCTGAGCATTGAATACCTCCAGCAACGGTACATGGACTTTGGGTTCATTGTCCACGGCAATGGTATGCGAATTTAACACCAGGCTCGTCCACGTACGAAGTCGCTTTTTATCGAGTCCAATCTCCTCCAGGTGCGAATTGGATGCCGAAGCAAGCAGAATATCAACTAAACGGTCTTTCACGATATCGTGATTGTCATTGCATGAAATGATTGAGCGCAGTTGAGCAGCAACATGTTCCTCGATCTCCCGCTCTGGGAGAAGTTCAAAGAAACGGGCAAGCGTAAAAAGGACATCATCCCAGCCGCTGTGACGCGTTCGCTGCTTGATGTATGAAGGCTGGTCGAAGACAGCAAGGAATGGTATCTGGTCACCTTGACTCTGCATCACTTTGGCCATTGCGAAGGCAAGAGTTCCTCCATATGAATACCCCACGATGGCATAAGGCCCTTCTGGCTGTGTGCGCTTGATAGCGGCGATATAAGTGGCTGTCATCTCCTCCATACCGCTAAAGAAGGGTTCTCGATCAAAGGTATGGGGCGCATACACTGCCCGATCTGTGATTCGTCGTGCTAAGTTGAGAAAAATGAGCACTTCACCGGCACCGGGATGCACGAGCCATAAGGGGCTCTTATTACCCCCTGAACGAAGCACCACGACGGGATCATATTTCTTTGGCTTGGTTTTGTGATCTAGCGCAGCTCTCAATTGTGGGATTGTTGATAATGGTCGTGACAGGAATGTTATCGCGGAGCTCTAGCATTCCCTGCAGCTTGAACTTCAGCCTGAAGATCCCTACAGAGTTGCAGCCCATGTCAAAAAAATTGGTGCTAATGCCAATCTCTAAAGAGTCTGTCTCGAATGTCTCAGCTAATGCATCCTAGATATTTTTTTCCATAGTCGTGGACGGTTGCAAAAGATTACTGCCTCGCCATTCAGCTATCATTCTATCGTCGAACTCCATGCTTCGAAGGCTTTTTTGATCTTATTACGGGATAACTTCCCCAGTGCCGATTTCTGAAGAAAGTGGTCGGTCAGCGGGATGATCTTGTAAGGCCGTGCCATGCAGTGTTTCATCACCACATTCCGAAGCCCTTGCTGTGCGTTGACTCGAGACTCAATGTCATGAGGCGAATATGATGGCAGGTATACAATACAGATGGTCTCGGAGTCGGCATTCTGAACCTGGTATGGAAATACAGCTGATGTTTGTGGAAGACTCCTGTGCTGGTACAACAATTCCCAAGGGTAAGTGATGAGAGTTACTCCGACCCTATCGACTATCGCGTGAAGAGGGGTCAAAATCTCCGTCCTGCATCTTACCCAGGGGTAGCAGTGGTGACAAATGTGCCTTCCTGCAAAGTATCGGGCGTTTAACCCCTACCTGCAGCCTATCTAAGAAGCTTTCGTTGCCAGAACGTTTCTGTGATTGCTGCGTAGCTAATGTAATGCAGCTGCGGCGAAAATGCCCGAGACGATCCCTGCAGAGCAACAGAGGCTGAAAAGTAATGGCATGCATCATAATATTCACAATGTGCCCACATTTGCAGTGAAGGCGCAAAGTTTGGATCGGACCGAGCTGCTTCCCGCGACGTTTGACTTAAACTTGTCATCATTACTCAATGGGCCGAAGAGACATTAGATGAAATGCAAGAGTAGTAACTTCTCAGCTTGTGACATTTCTGTACCACGTCAAACATGCACTGGACTTCCGATAGTTTCGGAGTTTTCGACCGCCTCAGCGATAATTTTAACATGGATCAAGAGAAAACGATCCTTACACAAGGAGAAGCAGAGTGCTGTGTTTTTCAGCTGCCACAAATGTCTTCTATTTCGGCTTCCATTCCGGAAGCCCGCGCCACCGAATTGCCTCGTGCAGCGCCATGGCACAAGGCGTCAATTCTGTAGAACACTTGTTGCCAGCTTTTGTGGTATATAAGCAAGAGACTATGAGGAGTTTATAACTCGGACTCTTCTAGCACACGTTGATGCTATGCTTTTTCTTCGCAGGGTGGTAGCTACGATTGGCCTTCTATTTTTCTATATTGGCTGCTTCACGGAGGGGAAAAGCAATAACCTATCTGAACTTGGCACACTATCCGCACCAACCATCAACGGGACTCTAGATAACGAAGTGAGTATGAGAGGGGAACTTAACCACTTTCTACAAGCATTGCAGAATAACGAGGAGATAAACTAATACTCAAGCAGAATCTCTGGAAGAAATGTAAACGCCAAACAAGTCAACCCAAGCAACATCCCCAACACCAGAAAAACACACAGATATAACTTCACCGTCGCCAGGGCCACACTTGCTCCGGATAGTGTTGAAAGGCCCATGCTAGTCGTCAATGACCAGTTCCCCAGCCCAGCAATCGAGGCTAATTGGGGCCATACTATTGAAGTCACAGTGGTGAATAATCTCATTGGTCCAGGCGAAGGTTTTTCAATCCACTGGCATGGAATCCGGCAGATTGGAACGCTGTGGTATGATGGAGCCCCGTCTGCGACCCAGTGTCCACTTGCGCCGGGGACATCACTTACGTATTCTTTCACGGCTGATGCTTGGGGCTCGTCGTCTTGGCATTCGCATCATGGAGCTCAGTATTCGGCTGGGGTATTTGGTGCTATTATCATTCACGGGCAAGTGAAGATCGGAAATTAAAGACTGTCGGATACATTACTGACTCCATGTCTAGTCCAGAGCACGTAGCTCATGAGATTGACCTCGGTCTCGTCTTTCTGGTATGAAATTCAGATTCAAGACACAGCGCGGATTCAGATGGCTAACTTAAGAGCTAGACTGATTGGTACCACCAACACTGCCTCAACATAGTCCAAAGTGTAGTCGGCCTCTCCACGCCAAAAAACCCAGCCCTATTCAGACAACAACCTAATCAACGAAAAAATGCCCTTCGACTGCACCAACGCCAACATCACAGCCTACAACCTAACCTGCTCAAGCGACGCCTCATACTCGAAATTCAAATTCGCCAAGGGGAAAACCCACCGTTTGCGGTTGATAAATGCCGGTAGTCAGGGAACCCAGAGATTTGCCATTGATGGGTTGAAAATGATGGTTATTTCCAACGATTTCATTCCCATCGTACCGTACGAAACAGATATGGTGACGCTGGGGATAGGACAGAGAGCTGATGTTCTTGTGAGGGCACCGAGGAATGCGAGGGGGCCTATTTGGATGCGGTCGGTTAGTCGGAAGTGCTCTGTTAGCACTCAGGGGTTTGCTAGACCTATCATCTATTTCCGAGGCGAAGATACGAGTTCTCTTCCCAACAGTACTGCGACTGTTTATAATGATGAGGATTGTGGGGATGTTAGTTTTTTCTCGACTCTTCAATAACTTTTCGTTGAAGTGAAAATGCTGATGAGAACAGGTACCGCTTTACTTGACCCTCCCCTTATTTCCAATGGCTCCACCTTCCGTCCCAGCAATGACTAAACAGCTAGATATATCTTTCCCAGCAAATGTCTCTGGTACTTTGTTGTGGTATGTGAATAACCAAACTTTCAAAGCAGATTACGAGTGAGTTACCCAACTTCCCTTTACCTGCCCCTCTAACTCCCCTTAGACACCCCCTCCTCTTCCCCTCAACCAACACCACCACATCTCCCTCGCCGAACCCCTCAATCCCCATTCCTTCCTCCTCCAACAAAACCACCCGCTCCATCCGCCTCATTCTGAACAACTACTCCTCAACCCCCCGCTCCCAACACCCAATGCACCTGCACGGGCACAACTTCTACATCGTCGCCCAAGGAACTGGCACCTGGAACGGTATCGCAAATCTCAAGAACCCTATGCGGCGCGATACGTATATCTTGCGGCCTGGAGACCCGAAGGTTGGGCTGGGGTATGTGGTTATGGATTTCGAGGCGGATAATGTGGGGGTTTGGGCGTTGCATTGTCATTTGGCGTGGCATGTTGGGGCGGGGTTGAATACTGATATTTTGGTAAGTTTTTTGAAAAAAGAAACGTTCTTGGAGAAGATGTGGAGAGCTGATAGATGGTTTGAGCAGGAACGCCCGGAGGAGTATGCTGGGTTGGAAATTCCTAGTAATCTTGTTCAGACTTGTAGGGATTGGGGTAGTTATGATGGCGTGGATTTGGTGCCGGAGATTGACTCGGGACTGTGAATTCGTAGATGTATATGCGAAGAGCTGATTATATCAGCTACTTGATTTGCTATTTGTAAGTATATACGAACTACGGTGTACTAAGATACAGGCATAATAAATAATCATCTCACAAGCTTCAAAAAAACAAATAATATTAACATAGAATAACTCATGATCGTCGGTGTTGTGTAAACTAGATACTACTTATTAACTTCATCACAAGTTTCCCAATGAAAGTCAGATCCACGCTAGTCCAGGCATGAACAAGATAAAGCGAAAGGCAAAAGAAATCGTAGATCGATATACTGGGACTAATCAGCCAGCATACATGATCCGCGTCCCCTCCCGTTTGTCCCGAACGCTGCTTCGACTCCCACTACTGAATTTCATCATAAACATCAAACACTAAGCTTCATCTCATTGCGCTCCCATAATTCCTTCGTTCTTCCCTCACAGCCATTTCAATTGTTCATTTGAGGTTGGTTCAATCAATCACAAGTACGGTAATACTCTACACAATTGTTACTACCTCTCGTTCCTGATGCTGAGGCCACTACGCATTAGCCGTTTTGTCTTTTTCGTCATATACGGTTATCAGGCCAACTCGCATGTAGATTTCGTCTTCTTGATCCTCGAGTCGTCTCAGAAGTAGGCCGACTATTTGCTTTAAACCTGTGAGACCAAGTAATAGAAACGCGTAGGGGATCTTGGTTGTATCCGATGGGTCCTCGGCATAGTCTATATCAAATTGGTGCGTCGCAGCTGGATATGTACTTCGTATATCGTCAATGGTCATAGGAGGTGGTCGAGCTAAATATGCTTGAAGAACAAGTCTTCCGCCAGAAACGGGACCCAGAGGTGCATTCTCGCTGACCAAGGTTGTGGAACATTTGATCAAAAGTGCCGAGCTGTAACGTATGGGGTCGAACCCCACTGAAGCTAATACAGAAACCCATGACCAACTGGGACCATCAAGCTTTTTAGTGCGCGACGCTTGTCCCTCAAGACACCAACCTAAGTGCTCAATCAAATGTTCCTCCCACAGGCCTGCGCGATACGCTTTCGAATTCTTCACCCACACCTGAACCTCGGCAGCAAGGCCAGAAATTGCAGGCAGGCGGTCTTCGAGGACGCTTAACTTGCGTCTGCTGTATTCCTCGATCAGCTCTATCCAGAATCTACCAGGATCCCTTGATTCCTCTTGCCACGACAATTTCTCAGGGTCATTATCATCATGATGGAATTGTGAAGGCATGCGGAGCCTTGGAACCCAGCCATCTCCCTCTTCGTGTGGAGCAAGTAAGTCTGTAAACTTAGAGAGACAGTCCCAATAGACTCCCAGATTACTAAAACTCAGCTTCCTTGTTGACAGCAGCCACTCTTGCAACGTCCAGGCTCTCGAGCTTAAGGGATCAAGATCGTAACCGCCAGGAATATCGATTTCATTTCTCGTAAGATGGAGAGCTTTGATTTGCTCATCGGGAAATTTAAATGGAATCATGCACGAGAATTCTCCGTTTTCTGAGAGTAGTGGTGGTAGCGGAGCTTCGCCCACAAACCCATCCTTTGAGCTAGCTGCACTCCCCGCTAGAATGGTCAATGCAGAGTTCGCATATATTTCACCCATAGCATTGATCTCAGCAATCTTGTCTGCTTCGCTGTCCTGGATAATACATATAGCATCGACCCAGAGGTTTTTAAATCCTAGCCGGCGAGTCAAGTTATGGCATCTCGTATAGTAGGCGGAAGACTCGTTATTGGGAATCCTCTGGCCATATATGGGAGAGATTCAAAGGTGGTGATCACGTCTTGCTGGTACCCCCAACAATAACTAAGGGCGACGTATGAACCTTTTTCAAAGGGTGCTGTGATGCGTAGGGCAGGATTGTCGCCATCATCTCCAACGTTGATAACTCTAGTCGGGAGTACTGTTTCATCCTTGCGGCAGTGTTGATGTTGATGTTGGCATTCATTAGTTTTCTCATTGATTCTTTTCAGCAGTAAACCATGTGGGGCAAGAGATACTGCAGCTCTCACAGGTAACGTAGTCGTATGGTTTTCTTCTACAAGAAAAGTCAGTAGAATTCTTGTTGCAGTACTGTTCTCATTGACGGCTAGAAATACCTTCCAGCGCATGGGCACCGTAAACAAGAGTCTGAACGGGCTGTGACGATGGCAGTCTTAGCAGGTGAAATGTAAATTTCAACTCTCCGATCTTATCCGAGGTCCAGTAGTCTTGTCTAACTCTCGTGTTTAAATAATCTTGATCAACTCTCGTATCTATTGCAAAGGCAGTAGCAGACATTCGAATTGAGCGAGATTCTTCCCCCTTCTCAGCTGTTTTACCGTCACCACCCACGAAACGAGTATGCATCCATGTGCAGAAAGAACAACCAGCTGCACGGCTATCTAGCACCTCGGTCCAAGGTCGAAGTCGCCCTTCCTCCGCAAATAATGACCTGACTCCCTGATTAGTAGTAAAGATCTCCCTGCATTGGTCGCACACTCCCTCCAAAAGCCGGGAGGCACGCTCCGACATATTGGCCGCAGTATCCATGAAATCTTCGTACTGGATGTCTTTTCGGCTGGGCGGAATGGGAGACGAGTTAGTATTTCGAAAGCGACGAACATGCAGCAAATTTTGGGGTCCTAGTGATGTTATCTTGGATTTTTCTTGTGAGGTTTTCCACGAAGGTGTTAGTATAGCCTCATTATTAAGCATAGCCTCATCTTTGGGCTACCTCACGGGTGCACAGCCTCATATCTACCTAAGTGGGCTACTTTGTCAACAATAGGCGGAAGAATCAAGATTATCCAATACAGTAAACTGATGAGAGCCCAATCGCTCTTTTAAAATTGAATGATTTCATTCTGGAGATATATGGTGGGCTAGATTGTATAGGGTCGAATACTTACATTAAATAAAGATATACATGTCGGGCCTTGAAACGATACGCGGTCGGTCATGATTTTCAGGTGTGCTCAAGGATTCAATTATAGATATATATATACAAAAGACTGTTCCTTAAATGAACTTGATTGAAATTTTCAGTATTAATGCGACATTTGACAATGCCCTGCCGTTAGCCCGGAAATGGTTCACGGGCGCAACAAGCGAGCACCCCTGAAAAGGGGATGAGGAGAGACGCTGCTATTATGAATTTTACGAATACTTGTCTCCGATATAAAATAAAACAATACTTATTAGTATATATTTTTGGAGCGCATATAGACTCTTACATTTACTTGTTATATATGTTCCGTGAAGGAGTTATAGCGTAAGAAGGAGTGAAAAATGGGCACATACTAACTACAACACACTGCCATTGAACGCTACTACAATTTGTTCTTACAATTCCAATTCAGACTCGTTACTTATAAGACTGCTACTGTACCGGCAAACTGGCTACCGTAGTATTTTGTCGTCCCTACGAAATCGACCTACGAAGCTACTTCGTAGGTAGGGTGGGTCCAGATGACCGGTCAGAGTCAGAACAGGGTAGTACGAACTCAGGAGGTCTTCGGGCGGGTTTCAAGAAGCATAGGTCTCCTAGGTGGACTATAAAGTTGATTGGAAATTCTTTTTTTCTTTTCTACTCTCTCCTCTATGGTCTACAGTCTGTCCAATGATTCCTCCTCCCTCTTCTACATTTTCTCTTGCTTTTATATTCACCTACCTCCCGTCTCCTACCTCCTAATTCCTGCTAAGGATCCAATAGTCCAATATAAAAGTTCAGTATCCAGGGTCCAGTATCCAGGCTAGGGTCTAATCCAGGAGAGCGCAGTAGGCGCTGAAGTATTATAAATAGACAGCGAAAGAGAGAGAAACAATTCTTCTAAAACAAACCCCGGCTGATACCCAGTATGGTTTTTAAGTTTTATTTAATCAGGGGTTTTAAGGTCCTATTTACCTAGTTGGAATAATTACCAAAGGACTACATCTTCCTTCCTTTATAACAAATGAATTACCCTTAATACTACACTCCTTCAGTATTTTATTTCAGTGTATGATACGCTGGATCTACAGTAGACTAAGAAGAATATTGCAAATTCTACAAAAACCCTTCGTAGCCTCGTAGGTCGATTTCGGGGGGCGTACCAAGCTGAATTTCTGAGCCGACAACAGTAATAAAATATTGGCAGACAGCAAAGAGAGGTAAAAAGCAGGAGGCAGAAAGCATGAAGTAAGGGCAGGCGGTAGGGGTAGGAGGCTGGAAGGAGGTATAGAACAGAAAGGAACGTATAAAAAAACAAACCCCCTAAATTGAAACAAATCACCCTTGACTAGGACCTTCAATAACGTACTTTGCAATACAGTATTTCATATATTAAATTATTATATAACGAGTGCTACAGCCCATAATATCTTGACGAAACTCATTATCATTCCTTCACACTACTACTGCTTCATAGAACATACTTATCTAAATCACACATCTATTTGTGGCAGATATAGAAACAGCAGTAAAAATTTTAACAACCGACTTACTTAAACATAGATATACCTATAAGAACTAAGATTACTCCTAGCTCACGCTCCACGAAATAGTCGAACCAAAACCACCAACGCCGCCGAATACAATTTCCGTAGCCGCCAAAAATTCAGAGTCTTGGTAGCCTAGAATACACCCCAAGCGACCGTTAGATTTTATACATAAGTTAGAATACAAAAGGAACCGAAGGTTCAAACACGTCAATCTCAACAGCAACTTCTCTAACGTGCATCCCTGCGTCCCGAGACGCACCCTGTGACGAGACAAACCATTGGTACTTTGACTTCAATTAATTCTAAATTTGAGCATTCATTGAAAATTCCTATATTTTTGTGTTAATCAGATTGCGTAACCACTCCTGAACGGTTCAAACGCCTTTAAATCTGAAAATTTTGATCACGTCATCGCCATTGCGCCTGATTGCAAAGGGCGTCAGTTCATAGCATTATAGGACCTACGACCTGTAGCACCACCACGAGCTCTCCGCGCCTTTTAAATTCATAGAACAGTTTAATCTAGGTTTCTGGGCCTCACCACGATGCTGAGAAATCATTGTTAATCTTGTGGTTTTTAAAAAGTGCTCTGACATATGGTGTCCTTCCCATGAGTTAGTACCTTCTCTAATCAAGCGATCAACGATCCTGGTCAGTGGCGGTGTAGCTATAGTAATGTCGGTAAATTTATATCTGTTGCTGCTAAATGTGTGGCTGCGACATTTGTGGCTGCGCATGGAAGATTTGCCGAAAAATCCCGCTTCCCGACAACCTCCGAGCAGAGCAAAAGAGGCTTCTACGGAGGTACAGCGGTGAAGTATTGTTAGTTCACTTGCAGGGATTTGAACTTTCGATCCTGGCAACGCAACCACAACACACTTGAAATTGTAGAAAATTGGCAGGTGAATAACCCTAGGAAATAGGAACATATACGTCTAAGAACTATATGTTTTCGTTGCGTGTTGATGAAGTCATCCTTACTTGAAAATCGAGGTGGCGTTCGAGCCCCTGTATCGTACTAACAATACTTTACCGCTGTACCTCCGTAGTGTAAGTTAATGGTTTGGACTCGTGCCGTGGTTGAGGCTTGGATCAGGTGACCCTCGCTTGGCTAGCGGCGCGCAGCGACGCTTATACTTGTCTAGGCTAGGAGTGTCTTCCCACCTTAGTTATACCTCCTTGAATAGACTCGTTGCCTGGACCAACGATACTCTATTCAACCCATGACATCTTGTCCTTCTTTTAGCGATACCTGTATCCTTCCAGTATCACGTGAGAACGTCTGACTGGGGTGGATATTGCTGAGTAATCTCTACTCAATCAGCAGAGTTAAGCGCCAGCCTCGTCAGCTGAAATCTCGAGCTGGAGAATGGGAAATTGTTTTGTTATTTACTACCACTTGAACGGCCGATATCTGATGTTTGTGTGAGCCTTGAACACACATAATATACATCAGTAGGCACTTGCAGAATGGCATTGATTCACCATCAATTCAACACTACCCCTCAATTTCGGAACATTGGTCTCCTTGATGACTCACCCTATATCAAATCTCCACAACCATTCAACATTACCGCGGAATTAGCAGGACAAGACGCTACATTCTCTCAACGTTGGGCAAGCTTTGCCGGCTTCCGGTGGAACGACAGCAGCTTTCTTGCGCCTGTGATGCCTTCGCATCTCAACTTTCAAGGATTCGAGCAATGTTTCCGCCTTCAAGGATCTTATACTTTCGACCCACCGAGGGGTCCTAATCAGGATCAACTAGTTGACATCTTTAGAGGTGCGGTTCCTGCCATTTTCCAGACTGCAACCGATGTAGAATTGTTGAATTACGCTGCTGTTATTGATAGCATTTGTCCACTCGGCATTCTTTTGCAGGAATTCGCGCTAGCCTGTAACCCGATGCTGGTTGAATTTTTGCTGGATATGCCTTTATCTAGTCTGAATATGACAACGAACTGCACAGCCACAGTCGACATGGGATATTGGATGATCGAGAACATATCTTCTCTAGGAAACGTCACAGTCTTGCTGGAACAACATCAGAGATTCTTGTATAACACTCTACAAGCTTCGGTAGTGAACGTGTCGAGTTCGATGTTTCCGTCTGCTATTCTTACTTGGGGATACAAGCTGATTAAAGAGGAGGATTTTCAAACAAAGCTTCAAACAGCTATAGACTATTGTCTACTTCCAGTTTGTAGGGCCAGAGGTATTCAAGGGAATCCAGATATAGCAGGAATTGGAGTATGTCGACAAGTGTACAGATCTAATTGACGTTAGAGCTGACATGTATAGGTCTTAATAACTTTCTTCATTCAAGTTATGTTGGTCACAGTATTCGATGTGTGTTCCGTGTTCTATGGCAAGTCCTGGAAAATGGTCCAGCCTTCAACAAACCCGCCCCACGATCACATTAAGCTTGCCTTGTTAAAGTCTCTCGACGCTGTATTACCGAACTTGCTTGGAACTTCGTTTTTCCTCAGTTTAAGCATAACTATTGCAGGGATTTCTTACTCACGTGGTATACAAACGCAATACGAAGTTCTTGCGATAGCTGTCTCAAGAGCACAAAGCCTATCGGCCACCACCGGGCTGTTTTTGGTTGCTTGGCAGCGACGTCACTTCGATTTGACCTCCATCTTACTCTATTTTTGTCCTTTTGCAGCTATGACGACCATACTACCAGTATCTGCCTTCAACGCACTACGACCAATTTCAGATTTCGACGATTTCATATGTTATAATAGAAGACCTAATTTGCGCTCAGCTATTCTGATATCTATTGTCATTATTCCTTTAACATGTATGTTTGTTTTGATATTCGTAGTAGCTCATACGAAGAGAACAGGACAAAGGCAACGCGGTCCTTTTGCTTCGAAGATAGGATTAAGTTTATTAGTATTTTTGTATATCGTCATGATAATCAATTATGGCATGTTTGTAATGATTCGCATGCAGGCAAAGAACAGTTTTGGCTCGGGCTATGGTGACAACGCCTGGGGTTTCGGTCAAATTGTTGGGATTTTACTCTGGCTGCCAGCAACATATGATTTCTTGGGGAGTTTCGCAAGTAAGCTGACATGATTATTTTGTAGTGTTAATTGTACCAAATATTTACTGACGTCAAACCAGAACATTTTCTGACCCCGCAAAGAGACTTCGATGAGGAGTTATCCACGTTAGAACAAGTTAGACGTGTACATACCATGAGTACAATCACCGAAGGACGGTCACAACCAGAACCACTGGGATCGAATGAGACTTCCCAACCAGACTCTTTCCCTCTCCGTCGAAAATGGACACGTCCTCTTGCAAGCACGGTTACCCGATCATTAACGCAATGAGTAAGAGGTGGCGACCACAATAGAGGTCATCTTGTAGAGCTGGCGTTGTTTGGTCAAGTCCAGCACCGCAGAGATTGGAAGTAGATAATTGGTTGTTATGGCACTGAAGCTGAGAATCACTTATTATTTATTATCTATTACTTAGCTGGTACAGTAGTAAGCCACGTTGTGTGTTGTAACGCTGCCGAGAAGAAATGGCTGCGGCAGGAAGTCAGCCGCTTTGTGCTCTGATCGGAGGATATGGTACACGGAAATACCCCGCCAGAGGACGCACAGCCACAAGCGTAGCAGCCACAGATTTATTATATTATTTTGCCGAGATTACTATAGCCACACCGCAGCTGACTAAGAATCTTGATTGCTTAATTGGAGGAGGTATCATTCTTTGTGGCAACGTCGTATGAAAGGCCACACCCTAACAGCCACAACTGTAGCAAGAATATTTAGTATTATCATAGGACCTGGATTTCCCATATTCAATCGATCTATATAATTAAAAGATGACTAAACTTAATAGTGTTGTCGTGCATCAAGGGCCTTACTGTAGTATAAAAAGGAAGCTCTCTGCAAATTCAATGGGCGACGACGTGTAACGATTGCTCTGGACTACTGGCTCAGCACGTACATTGGGTTTATATCTAAGGGTCTTTGAAAGAAATTATTATTATATTGGTATAATTATTATAAATATAAAAATATCAATATATTAAAATATTATTTGAATTGAGTACAAAGTTTTTATTTAATAAATGAAAATTTTGTTTTATATAAAATTTTTATATTTTATAAATTTTTTTTTAGTAGGGATTTTAAATCTTCTAGATTTTTTTTTATTAAAAAATTTTTTATATGATCTCCAGAGGATTCTCGTCACGTGACTTTCCTAGATATCGGCTTTTTTATACAATATTTACTACCAAGTTTCAGGGCCATATTATCTGTTCCAAAAATTACTCCTTTTCTAGGTTTTATTTATAATATTATCCCTTTTTTAATTTAATATATTTTTATATTTTTAAATAATGATCCGAATTTTCTAACAATTATTATTGGTTATTTTTATTATTATTTATATTTCTACAACTATTTTATTTTTGTTTTTCTAAAATCATCTAAAAAAAAAATATATAATATATTATTCTTATTTTATAAATCGAAAACTTTGCTTATTTAATATAATTTTATTTTTATTATTATTATTTTTTTTATATATATTTTATTAATATTTTAAATATATTTATACAAAATATAAATATAATAGTTTTAATTATTACATAGTTTGTAATAATCTTATTTATCGTTTTATTTATAAAAAAATAATGACTTCGAAAAATTCTTTATCTTCTACTTTTATGTTTTTAAAATCTCAACCTAAGATTTGATTTTTTGTTTTCGATTTGGATTTTTTTCTTGCTAATTTGGTTCTATTTGATTTTTTAAATTATTTTAATATAATTTAAATATTTTTAGATAATCAATCTATTTAATTAATTTTTAAATATTTTCCGAATATAAATATTTAATTTATTTTTTAATAATCTTATGATCTAATATTATTTTGATTTTATATTCGATATTGGGGTTAATTGGTTATATTTTTATAATAGAAGTTAATAATGTTTCTAATAATGCTAATTCGAGGAAAAATATATAAAATATTAAATAAATATTTATAGTTTTAAATAATACTAATTTATAATTAATGGATTTTTTAATTTTTTTAATTTTGAATAATTTTAGTTTTTTATAATCCAATTTTATATTTGATTATTTTATTTCAATATTTTTTTATAAAAAATAAATTTTATCTTTTTTTTTTAGTATAGATTTTATACTACAATATGTGTTATAATATAACATTATTTATAAATTGAAAAATACCAAATCCATAATTAATTTTTTATATAATATTTTCAGATCTTTTATTTATATATTTATTACTTGATTTTCCAATTTTATAATTATTGTTAATTAATATATTTCTAGATTATATTTATATATAATATATATTAATAAAATTTTTATTTTTTCTATTATAAATATATTATATATAAATTGAATTAATGGTAAAAATAATACCTAGTTTGTCAATTTATAGTCCATATAATAATGAAAATATATTTCTATAATTTGATTTATTTGATTTATTTGTTTGTTTATTTATATATAAAAATTGATTAATAATTTTTTTTTAATTCTTAATAATATTATAAATATTATTTAGAATTTTGATATAAAAAATTTATCTTAATCCAATATGATTTCTTTTAATATTTTATGATTTATTATTATTATTTTAAAAAAAATATAAACTAGGTTTTTAATTATATTATT
>Ga0247778_1000382_pt1 | contig 63801 bp, 65 predicted proteins | sample UWRJL049202B5_FD_179939 | JGI IMG/M metagenome (GOLD analysis project Ga0247778, IMG submission 179939) | Plant litter microbial communities from Arlington Agricultural Research Station in Wisconsin, United States - UWRJ-L049-202B-5 | ecosystem: Environmental > Terrestrial > Plant litter >... | reverse complement strand
GGTATAAATACCCTGAACTTACCCTGTAATTAGGCTTCTTCCGAATCCAAGCTTTGTTTACTTAATCAATTGACGCTAGTACCGATCCGGCAATCCTCACGTGCCCACTCCCCACATTTTCACATATTCGATTCTAATATATAAAAAATTTTTATCTCCCCAAAAACGATCAAATAAATAAATATTGTGAAAAATGTGGGGAGTGGGCACGTGAGGATTGTCGGATCGGTACTAGCGTCAATTGATTAAATAAACAAAGTTTAGATTCAGAAGAAGCCTAATTATAAAATAAGTTTAGAATATTTATAATTTTAAATTCTTATTCTAAAATCTTTTATTAGCTTTCGTATTACATATTATATTATATATTATATATATAAACTAATGAAGTTCATTATTTATTTTAGAATTAGTTCTTATTGTAATTATGTATCGTAGAATTTTATAGAATTATATAGAAATTATTCTATAAATTAATTCAATTTTCCTCGGATAACCTCGGGGAATCTTTTAAAATATTCTAAACTATTCTTAATTAAATTTAAATTATATTTAAAATTATATAAATTATTATTATTAATAATAATTTAATATATCCTCGTAATAATAATTTTTAATATAAATTTTATAAAAATAATAATACAAATTTATTATTACGTTAGTATAAACGATTATAACCTTAATATTTTTATATTAATTTTTAAAAATCAATTTTATAAATTTTTTTTTAATACAATTTAGTTATCTTAGAGGTTTTAAATTAACTAGATAGTTAGCTAGGTATTTTTATTTTTATAGGATAAATTGTAGATATTATAATCCTACAGGGTAAGTTGCAAGCATTAATACCATTAGATTACCCTGGAGATATTTTTACAAGATAAGTCGTATATATTATTGCAATTTACAGGGTAATCCACATATATTACAAAATAAACTAGTTGTACTATGGATTTCCTGGGTAATTTAGTGATATTAGGCTTATTTTAAGCCTAATCTGGCTATAAAGGCCTTGTACCCCACATTAGGAAATGGCTTAATAACCCTATTTACCTTTTACTCTTTAATAGGGACAAATATGAGGTCTATAATATTTTTATTTATTAATTGTTTTATATAATAATATTTAATTTTAATATATTTAATATATTTGTAAAATATAGGGTTCTTAACCAATAAGATTGCGTTATTATTGTCGCAATATAAAAATAATTTGGATTGTCTAAAAAAGCCTAGTTCTATTAATAATATTTTAATAAAAACTAGTTCCTTTTTATATATATTTATAATAATTATTTCAGTTTCTATAATATTTTGGATTATTATAGATTATAATTTAAATTTCTATATAAATATATCCTTAGTTATAAATAATAAATACCTAATAATATTTTTGGCTTCTAATTGGTCGTTTGTATAATCAGCGTCTATATATCTTTAAATATAACTAAAATTATTTTTGCTATAAACAATATTTAGATAAATTATATTTTTTAAATATCTAAATATTTGTTTAATAACTAAAAAATATATATTATTAAGGTTAAAAGCGAATTTAATTAATTTAATTATGGCAAAACAAATATTAATTTTTATTATTAATATTAAAAATAATAAAAAACTTATTAATTGCTGGTAATAATTAATATTTTTAGTATTAATTTGTTTAGAATTAAGTTCCAGTTTAATTTTTATAAATATAAATATAAAATTTAAATTATTAAATTTGAATTTATTTAATAATTTATTAATATATTTAGCTATATATAATTTTATATATTTTTATTCTAATTTATAATTAATTTTTATATTTAAGTAATCTTTAATTAAATTTAATTCTTTTAATTTAAAATATTTTTTAATATTTTTAATAAAAAAATTATATATTTTTTTAGTAGGATTAATTATAATTAGATCGTTTATATATATATATATATATATATATTATAATATTTGTAGATTTATTAATAAATAAATTAATTTCAAAGATTAGGGTTTTAAAATTTAATTTATTAATTAAAACTTTTTTTAATATATTAATTTATATTTTAATGGATTATTTTAGCTTATATAAAATTTTTAATAATTTTAATATATAAATAAGGTATTATTTATTAATTTAGTTTTTTGGTTGATTAATATATAAATCTATATTTATATTGTTTTCAATAAAGATTAAAACTATATTTATTTTATAAATTAGCCAATTATTTATTATTATTAATATAAAAATTAGATATTAAATTAATTATTTAATAACCCCTGCAAAAATTTCAATATAATCTAAGTTATATAATTATATAAAATTTTTAATTATAAATCTATTTTTAAATTTGTAATAATTATTTTGATTTTTAATTTTATAAATCTAATAATTAATTAAAATTTTAATATTATTAGATTTAAATATTAATTTTTATATTTTATTATTATTTAAAATATTTAATTTTATTAACTCGGATTTAATTCAATATAAATTATATTTAGAATTATAAAATTTTTTATAATTTTTAGATTCAATTATATTTTTAGTATCGTTTTTATAAATTATAATTTTATTATTATTATTATCTTGAATTAAATTTTATTTTTAATAATAATATAGACCTTAAAAATTAATAAATAAAAAATTTGTTATTTTTTAAAAAATTTATTATAATTTAAATTTAATTCGTGTAAATCGTTTTTAATATCTAATATTTCAATGTCCAAATTGGGACTATTAGGCAAATTATTAATAGAATTATTAAAAAATAATAAATTTTTATCAAAATTCCCGGGTAAGTTTTTAATATTAGATGAATTACTCCCGGGTAAACCACTGGTATTACAGGGTAAGTCCTCTGTATTACAGGGTAGGTCCTCTGTATTACAGGGTAAGTCCCCGATATTACAGAGTAACCCGTTAATATTACAAAATAAATAACTTATAATAAATAAATTATTACAAAATAAATTATTTATATTAATATTTCCCCTAAATTAATAATTTTTTAATATATTTAAACTATTATATAATAATTCTAGTTTTTTTAGACTAATATAATTATTATTTATTAAATCATAATTATTTAAATATATTAAATCTTTTTTAATTAAATAATCTTTAATATTAATTATTTTATTTTAATTAAGAAAATAAAATAAATAATTATTATTAGATTTATATTTAATAAATATATTTTTATTAGTTTTAATAAATAATTTGTTATCTTTTTTAGTTTTTTTAGGGATTAATATATAAATTAAAAAGTTTAATATTCTAAAATAAATAATATAAAAAATTTTATTTAATAATATTTTATAAGGAATTTTATTTATAATATTATTATAAATTCGATTTTTAATATAAATTATAATTTATATTAGATTAAATTATAATTTAAAAGATATAGTTTTGTTTTAATAAAAAACAATTAGTTTTTCAATAATATATTTATTTAATATTTCGATTATTCCGTTTTAATTAATTGAATAAAAATTAATATATTTATATATAATACTTTTATTTTTAATAAATAAAATTTATTTATTAAATTTAAATTTAGTTATATTATCTAATTTAATTATTTTAATTTTATTAAATAAATTATTTATATTATTATTTAAATCGAATTAGATATTTATTAGTTTAAAAAAATTTAATAATATAATATATATATTATTTTTATTTTTAATATTATATACCCAAATAATATAATTATTTTTGTCGATAATAGTTATAAAATAATATTCTCCGTTTAAATTTAGCAATTTAATAGGCCCATAAATATTTATATTAAATATAATTAAATTTTTATTATTAATATAATAAAATTTGGTTAATAAATATGATTTATATATATATAATTCATCAAATTTTTATATATTTAATCTTAATCTTAATATAAATTGGATTATTTTATTAATATAATTTTTATTTAAATAATTTAACTTTTTATAAATTAGATTTATTTTATTAATTTCTATATTATTAATTCTTTTTTGGATTTTATAAATTATTTTTTCTAGTTTATTATAATCTACAAAAATATTTAAATAAAAAGTATTTTTATATCAATATAAGGATACAATAATATTAATTTTAATATAAATTAATTTATTATTATTTAAATTATTTATATAATATTACTTTTTTAAAAATAATTTATTATTATTTAAATTATTTATATAATATTACTTTTTTAAAAATAATTTATATTTGTTAATTAAAATATTTTTTAATTTAAATATATAATAAATATAAATAATATAAATTTTATTATTATTTATTAATATAAATAAGTCCCCATAATTTAATATTTGGCAGGGTTCTTTTATAATTATATTAATAAAAGTTTTATTGTTTAGGACTTTATAATTAATAAATCAATCTTTATTAAAACAATAATAATTAATAATACCAGAATCAAATATTATATTATTAAATATTTTATTAAATATTTTTTTCAAGAATTTAATTAAAAAAAATTGTTTTATATTATTAATATTATTAATATTAGGCCTATATATCATAATCATAAGTTTTATTGATTTTATCCTTATAATTGCTTTAATAGATTTATTTTTATATTTATTATTATTGTTTTTAGTAGATTTAGATTTTTTATCTTTAATTTTATTAGCTATATCGGCCTTATTTTTATTATTATTAGGTCTTAATTTAGGATATTTGAAGAAATAATTTTTTTCTAAATGATTTTTATTATTAAAATTTTTATTTTTGTAATATATATAATATTAAAAATTTTTATTATTAATTTTATTAATTAAATCATTAATATTAAACCTTAATTTAATAGATTTATTAATAATATCCGAAATAAGTTTATTAATATTAATATTTTTTATATTTCAATTAATATCCTTATATTTCCTAAAATAAAAATTATTATAAAAATTAAGTAATCCTTTAAATAATATTAGGATTATATAAAATTTAGGGATTATATATCTTAATTCGGATAAATATAAAATTAAAAATTAAATATAACTAATATATTTATTAATATTATCAAAAAAATCTAAATTATAATCGATTATTTTATTAAAATATTAACCAATTATTTTTATATTAAATTCGTTAAATATATTTTTATATATTTGCTATAATTAGTTAGCGTTAATTTTATTTTTAAAACAATCTTTATTATCGTTTGATATAATTATTTTAATAATCCCCAAAAAAATTTTAATATTATATTTAAAATCAATTTTTTATTTTATATATTTAACGGTTAATTCTAGATTTCGAATTATATTAACATTATTATAATATAAAGACCTAAAATTCATTAAGTTTGGCTTAGAATCGTTTATATATAGCATATATTCCTCTATTTCAAGGAATATATTAATCTCTTTTAGTCATTTTATATAATTAGAACGCTCTACTAGTTTAGGGCTTTTATATTCAGAGTTACTAGATATTTTGAGGTCTTAAACGAGGATTTATAATATATAAAGGTTTTAAATATATACCCAATTTACAAAATAACCTCTAAGTATAGTTAAAAGTGTCTAGATTCACTTAAAAATTACAGGGTAACCCTAAAGTATTAGAATTTTATAATACCAGCTACTTACCCTGGAATACTAGTGGCTTACCCTGTATTTAAATTACAGGGTAACTCAAATGTATTACAGGGTAACCTGTGTGTATTTACAGGGTAACCTCTGTGTATTTACAGGGTAACCTCTGTGTATTTACAGGGTAACCTGAATGTATGACGACTTACAGGGTAGGCTGACGGTATTACAAGGTAACCTATTGGTATTATAATATACCTAGGTAGCCTATATACGTAGGTAGGTTTCTAAACCTACAGGGTAACTTGAAGGTATTGTAACTTTACAGGGTAACCCCAATGTATTTACAGGGTAACCTGCAAGTATGAGAACTTTTACAGGGTAGCCTGTGTATATTGCATTTTTGTTAGTGCTAAATAAGTCTGCCTATTCAACCAATAATAATACGTGGATTTTAGATCCACTTATTAGGGGGTTCGCTTTTTAATTTAATTAAAAACTTTATAATTAATTTTAACTTAACTAATACTAATAAATAAAAAGAACTACTAAATTAATTTATTTTAACTAAAGATTTTAGCCAATAATAATATTTTCTTTCTCCGAGAATAGCTTTTTAAAATATTAATTAAAAAATTAAAAATAATCCGGTCAATCTAAATCTAATAAAGCTAGATTATTACGTCGTCTAACCGCTAATTATAAAACCGTTACAATCTCTTATATTAATACACTTAAACGTATAAATATCCTAGTTTAAAATAATATTAGATATATCTATTATAGGTCATATATCGCTTCCACTTATTTTTAGAAACTAGTACTTATTTGTTTGCATTAGTTTAGCCTCAGGAACACGGGTCACGGGTCTAGGTCTCTTATTGGTCAACCGAATTAAGCAGGGATTTATATTTATTTTTGCAAATTAACGTATTTGTAATAGAAACTCTTGATAACGTTAATATAGGGCCAGGATTATTGCTACTATATAAAATTTTGTAGGAAATAGGCATATGAGGATTACCAGATCTGTACTAATGTCAATTGATTAAATAAATAAAATTTAGATTTAGAAGAAATTTAATTATAAAATAAACTCAAAATATTAATAATCTTAGGTTTTTATTTTAGAATCTTCTATTAGTTTTTGTATTATATATTATATTATATATTATATATATAAATTAATAAAATTTATTATTTATTTAAAATTAATTCTTATTATAATTATATATTATAGAATTTTATAAAATTATATAAAAATTATCTTGTAAATTAATTCGGTTTCCTTCAGATAACCTCGGGAAACCTTCTAGAATGTTCTAGGCTATTCCTAATTAGGTTTAAACCATATTTAGGATTACGTACGTTATTATTACTAATAATAATTTAACAAGACCTAATAGACCACTACATACCTACCTAGGTACCTAGCTACTCGTATTATTAGGTCGAATACTACAAAATATAATGTGGAAGGCCGTCTCACGGTTAATAGGCAGATAAAGATGCTTCGTTTTCTTTATGATAATTCTAGATGCTTCTATTAGTTTCTACTATCTAATTTATATTACAAAAAGGGGAAAGCAAATTACCTGATTTATTTGCCACTACCTAGGTATTTTTAACAAATATAAATTCATCTTGATCATGGCCACTTGTGTACCTGCGTAGATGCCTGGATACACTATGGAAAGTAATATATAAGGTCTGGTGGATACTTAGTTATGGCTCGAAAATACCTAGATAGTGTATTTTCCGTCTTTTCAATTTGATAGATACCTACTAGGTATCTATGTTGCGGATCTGAATTCAGGCTTTTCTTTTCACATGTCTACCTATGCATTTCTTTTATATTTCTTTGACCAGTTGATATTAACTTCGACTAATTCTAGTAAATTTGGTGATATTCCCCATCTTAAAGTCTCGTGGCCGTTTAAAGAAAAAATTATATTCTAGTGGTAGGAACTAGTTTCATATCCATCCATTGTGTGACATTCGTAGCACCTACGCACTTTCTTTTCCTCGAGTGAACACAAAAGCGTACTACCTATGTATTCCGTATGTCTACCGACCGGTCAACCCCTATTTTCGAAAATCAAAAGTTAAAATCTAATAACTATGGAAGATTTCGACGGCCCGCGGGGAAGAGTAGGTCGGCGGAAGTAAAAATATCCGTTTGAGAAAAGATCGACGAAAACCGTAAGAACCTTGGAACCTACGAGATATATCCGTACCCGGCTTCAGTCTTGCAGTGTAATTTTCGATGTATTGGCGTTTTCTCGGATTTCTCCTATATCTCTAGGGTACTGATTCGAGGTAAACATCCAAATCTGTGAAATTCAGCATTGTCAATACCTAGGTATGTATCAATCGGATATAGTCAAGGCTCTTCGAATTGTAGGTGTTGTCGTTGAGTCTGAAATTCTAGTTAACATGTATTTTACGCAAAAACCATATGCACGGATCGGAATGCCATGGTAGTGTCGCAGTGACCGGGGTTTGTTACCTAGGTACATACCTAAGTAGCTATACGCAGGTCGTGTTGACTGATGACTATGACCACAACACGGGTTTGGTATGACGGCTTGCTGTCCACGGTATGTGTTTCGGGGCCGATAGAGAACCAGCGCGAAAACAATCCAGATATATCGATGGTTATAGTACGTTCGGGCTAGAATTGAGCTTGTATTGGACGATGGGCGCGTTTGGAAGACTGGATGACTTGTCGGTTTGTATACTGAGAGCGTTGGATTTGTTCGCTGCGTCTGTCATTTTTAAGCTATCTCGACCAGGTGGAAATATATATAGCTGTCTACTGTGACTCCTTTCTCCAGATGTGATTATATATTCATTGGATATAATTGTGTTTATCCAATTTAGAATATCACTAGTACATAGCTAGCCGCATCTTTGCCAACAGGAGCAAATTCGAATAAATCAAGATGCAAGTAAAGGTAGACGGACATAGAGAAGATCCCGAAGTGTTCTTATAGTTCTCTCTGGCCATGCGGGACGCTAGGAGGTTCCGCAATTGGCTGCTGCTAATTTTGTGTATGTTGCAATAGAGGAGAAAGCCGAATGAAACTATATTTAGTTCTCAAACTATGAAGCATGCTGTAATATTGTATGGCTGGCAATAATCATAATCAAGATTGTCATATTTATTGGGGGTTGATAGCCAATCAAGTCTGGAAGACTGCGTTACAGTGGGATACTACTTCTCCAACATACAGAGACGAGTTGCTTTTGCAGATTTGAAGCAAATTACGGGATAAATAGACGCATATCTAGATATACTAAAATGACGGCCCAGGAAACCGCACTGGCCGTAGCTTTTGTATTTTGAGTTGTTGGTAGGTGAAGCTGCCAAATTAGCACATATCTTTGCAAGAGTTACTTGTATGAGTCCACTCGTTCTTTTAATGGGATGACGGGAGACTGCAGAATTTGAAAGCTCCAATGTTTATTTTCTTGGTGAAAACAGGTAGGGGCAGATTTACAAGCGCAAGTTGTGCTACAGACATTGGGCTAATTGAGGAGGCGTGAAAGAAAACTCGTGCCCTGATAGACCAAGTTGGCATCAAGAAACGAAGACTAGGGGTTTCAGAGCTCCGTGAAAGAAGGGTAGTTCTGGAAGGTGGTGGCTCACAAGAAAACCAACACTGTACAAAGTACTAAACAAGAACAATAAACAAGACGTGACCCAGAAAACTTCATTGCAACCACCAATAACATACCCGTGACTGACGTGAAATAGGCCATACCACATATCTTTGGCAGTCATGTACTCATACTTTGTTTATTATAAACTCGACTGTCAAAATAGAAGATTGGATTATTTCGAAATCGGCAGATATCTTTCTTCTCTATGCCCGTTGTCACCTCCGAGGGAACCTAAAATTCGCTGGCCCAGTCTTTTAGGGAACCGCAGAATGTGTGGATTGGGATTTTCTAGTAGCCCCTGCATTAGGTTATAGCGGGTGTACATCGAACTCCATTTCTATACAGGTGTGAACTTGGCACAACCTAGAGAAGGCCTTGAAATATATTAGGATGCGCGCCGATCTCTAGCTCTTTGTACTGAGTCTGTACTTGCCACTCTAAATATCCTTACCCATGATCTATTTCATCCAGCAAGCGATTATGGAATTTATCGTTCTGGGCTAGTGAAGCTTAGTTCCATTTACTGCTTTCTTTTCGATCTCACTCAAAGAGAACCCCATATTTCACTCTTTCCTATTTGATGTATCCACAATTATGGATTCTGAATCACGAGCCTACCCCAAGGAGCCCGGCAAAGATAGGAGAGAGGCTTCGGCAATGTAGTCCACATATGCATCACTTCTCATCCATTATTGTCTTTAGAGTATGGATGTATTATTGCAGTCGGCTGGGACAAGACAACGAATTATAGTATGGAGGAAGAACAGAGGAAATTCACCAGATGAAGAGATCCATTCATCCAAATGACCTTCATGTGATAGAACAGAAAGAAAAGACACATACTAGAAGGCCAACGCATCCCCCACACGACAGGTACGGACAATGAGCAAACCTACAAGTTACTAGCAGCCACCCAAACCACATACTGGGATTCATTGACACTGATGCACCACGCTGCATGAAAGTCGTAATATATTACATCAAACGCCGATAGTGCATTTCTTAATTCTAGTGTACAACGCAATGCAAGCGACCTAGTCTTCAAAGAGAGTATCGAACCGGTCGTCCAGACGAACAACATGCATCTATCCTACAAGAGCATCCGTCGAGGATCCTCAATGTAATCCTTCACCTTCACCAAGAATTGTACAGCTTCCCTGCCATCCAAGAGACGGTGGTCATAAGTCAGGGCTAGATACATCATAGGCCGAATTACGATCTGGCCATTGACAACAACCGGCTTCTCCTTGATAGCATGTAACCCTAGAACAGCAGTTTGGGGGAGGTTGATAATTGGCGTGCCCATCAAGGACCCGAATACACCACCATTGCTGATGGTAAAAGTGCCTCCAGCCATGTCTTCAATAGTAAGCTTGTTGTCACGAGCCTAATTACTTGTTAGTATACAGAAAAGAATGATTGGATCCGACTAGATGTACCTTCTTGCCCAAGTCCGCAATAGCCTTCTCAATACCAACCAAGTCCATAGCTTCCGTGTTCCGCACGACGGGAGTCACGAGACCCTTCTCAGTGGCCACGGCAACACTGATATCGACGTAGTCTCTGTAGACAATGGTATCTCCACCGTTTGGACCCTCAATTGAGGCGTTAACGGCTGGAATATCCCTCATTGCCAGCACACAAGCACGTGAAAACGCACTCATGAAGCCGAGCTTAACGCCCGTCTTCTTCAACACATCGTCCTTGTAGAGTTTCCGGAATTCCATAAGTGATGACATGTCGACCTCATTAAACGTGGTGAGAGAGGCTGCGGTGTTCTGGGATTGCTTTAGGCGTTCTGCGATGCGCAGACGCATGCGGTTCATCTTAACCTGTAGGAATGATTAGCTACAGTTAAACCACCCCAGGACCACGCTCTACGTACTCGACGTTCTTCACGGCTTCCGAGCACTGGGCTTGAGCTACTTTGCTTGGCATCCGATTTCGACTCGGGTTGTTTTGGGGGAGGTGACTCCTTGGGCTCAGGCTTCTTCTCCTGCGGTGGCGCTGGACTTGACTCCTCCTTTGGTTTTGATTCCTCCTTCGAAGGTTTTGGGTCTGAAGATGTCGGCTGTTCGCTGGAGGCAGGTTCTTTGGGCGTTGAGTCCGCCTTCTCCGATTTCCCCCCCTCTGGAGGAGAACCTCCAGTCTCCATACGGAGAAGATCCTGACCAACAGTGACCGTGTCCTCTTCATTGACTAGGAACTCCTTGAGTGTACCAGCTTCAGGAGCATTGACGGCGACATCGATCTGGAAGGCGTGTTAATGTCAAGACTTGATGGCGCAAAACGGGAAGAGCTATAGTCATACCTTGTCGGTCTCAATGGTTGCAATTTCCTCGTCCTGCTCAACAAAGTCGCCAATCTGCTTCGAGAACTGCTTTAAAGTGCCTTCGGAGATCGATTCGGCCATCTCTGGCACCTTGACAACTCTGTCTGCATAGGATCGAAACTGCTGCACAACAGGAAATGGGTATCGATACGCTGGCGCGCGAGCAGCACGCACGAAGCGTGATGCAACCAGAAGTCTCCGCGAAAGCATGGCGCAGGAAAAAAGACAAACGAGAGGTTGGAAAAGGAATTGACTTGGAGAGGAGGGAGAGAAGGGCTTTGGGACACAGGTGCGGTTAAGTATTCTGCAGCTTTGATCCGAGCAATTTTCTGGGCAGCGGAGCGCAGCGCAGCCTCACTAGTGCCGCCCCTGCGACCTTGACCTTCAACATCAACGTCAAGAACCGCGTCTCGCAGAACTCTCCTCAATTGACCATCTGCCGCAAAACGAAAAACCAGGGCAACCCGCTGGTGCATCTTCATGATCCAGGCGGTTCCAAGCGTATGATCTTGAGCTGAAAGCACCCGACGAAGACCTGATCCAGGGACGACAATTGAACTGCACCAGAGCTCAAGATGTCTACCAAGCAAGCAGTCTCGTAAGCACGACCCCGATACAACGGGGCAATACGCTGATCAAATTACCCTGCAGGTCTCTGTACCGTCGCTCTTTGAAGCTCTCCCTCGACTGGTGCGTGCATAGGTATTTGTGGAGGGGACAAGCGCTGTACATCAGATCCCTCTTCGAGGCAAACAAGAATATTCGAGATCCTAGACAACAGAGGGCAAGTTCAATGAACCCAACTAGCAGGATGATGATCTGATTTATTGAGCCACAGGCTTTGTTCCAAGAGACAGAAGATCTGCTGGAGAAATGGAAGCACCCAGATCCGTACCATGCGCCCACAGCACCTGGAGGTGAGCCATACATCTTTGGCATCACATGGTTTTGCTATATCTGAACCGAAGTACTGACAATTGTTTTAAGGATCTAAATATGAGCGGAACCTTCCAGCACCAATACTCGATCGTAAGTATTGCTCCCCCATGAGATATCCACCCACAGCTAACAATTGCAACAGCCCCGCCACACATCCAAATGTAGAACAGGAGAGGAGAGGGGAACAGTTTTTGGCTTGGTTAAGTACATCAGGGCTTTGTACATAGAAGGCAGCAGAATCGAGCAAAAGGGTCACAATTTGATGTGGCACTAGTTAAGCAATTTACTTCGAATTCTCATCTTGACATGTATTTGTATTCTGTGGACAGTAGACGTTCCACTGTCAAAACCCCAAATGCCGTTCTCAGATTGATTGCAAAGCTCTGGCCATTCTCGACCTCAAACTCAACGATCAAGCTGAGCTTGCCATTGCGCATTCTTGTAAATTTGCAAGTAAAAAATGGAACGGGAACTGCCAGGTTAGCTTCTCAAAAACCACCACCCTCGCGCGCCACAAGTCACAAATGCGCAAGCGAAGGAACCAGAATATCAGTTTTATCGGTTTCTCATAAGATTGTTCTCTTAGCAATCCTCATCCATTGCCATGGATTTTAATGTACAACCAGAACGCGGAAAAAAGCAGCCGTGAACCCAGACCCAGCGACACCCCATTATCATGAATAACAAAAAACCCTCAGAAAACCAACGAGCCAGAAGAAACAGACATCTAAAGCTCTTGGCTGGGTCCCTTTCCACCCTTGGCGGTCTTCTTTGGCAAGAGGTCTGGAGCGATGATTAGCTTCTGAAGCAGACGAGGCAGATTGGAAGAACTCACTCTGGTGGATGTTGGGCAAGACACCTCCCTGTGCGATCGTGACGTGTCCGAGAAGCTTGTTCAATTCCTCATCGTTTCGGATGGCTAGCTGGAGATGACGGGGAATGATACGGGTCTTCTTGTTATCACGGGCAGCGTTGCCAGCCAACTCGAGGATTTCGGCCGCGAGGTACTCGAGAACTGCAGCGAGGTAGACGGGGGCACCTGGACGACGCGTTAGAATGCGGGCCAAGACGCGTCATGGAATCGAAGTCAACTCACCAGCACCAACACGTTGAGCGTAGTTTCCTTTTCGGAGAAGACGGTGGACACGACCAACTGGGAATGCGAGACCGGCCTTGGATGACCGACTGTAAAAGGAACCATGTTAGCAATGCGACTCAATTATGCATGGATGACTTTGGAAAAGCAAAGTCAATGTGCGCGATGGATGGATGAGTAGGCCAAAAAAGACGCGTCAAAAGACACCCGAGAGCCAAAACAAAGCAGGCTGAAAGGGGTACTCACGATTGCGCGTTCTTGGAGCCGCTGGCCTTTCCTCCGGATTTGCCTCCAGTCATTTTGAGTGAGTTTTGGGGGGGGTTGGGTGGTTGGGGAAGATGGGTTTAGATTGGGTGTAAAAGGGTGGTGTTGATTGATGGGACGTGTATGTCGTGTTGTCGATGAAAAATTGCGGATGAGGGAAGAAGTTGTCGATGGGGGGGCGGCCTTTGCATTTGTAGTCGGCAGCGTGATGCGGGCGTCGCTAATCACGGCGGGATCAGAGGTGGGAGGGACGAGCGGTGATTGGTTGCAAGAGCATTGGAGGGGGGAGGTGTGCAGGCGAGGCAGGGAAAACAGAAGCAACACGCAGACGCAGCGCAGCTACACGCTTAACACCAAGTCGCGCCCCAAATCAAAACACGCAACAGCCCCACCCATACCCCCGCTAAGCCCGATCAGGCCGCACTTGGCCCGTGATTGCAATCACCACGCTAGCTTGCGTGAGAGTACATTAACCTCGACGCTGCCATCTTCCCATCTTTCTTTCAATTCCCCCTCCCAAGTATCAACCATCGACCATCCACACCACACCACATCACGCCCAACCACATCCCAACCCCCCATCTTCTTCCAACACTTTTACGACTTTCACGTCTTTTTAACAACTCCAATCCATCAACATGCCTCCTAAAGCCGCCGCCGAGAAGAAGCCCGCCTCCAAGGCACCTGCCTCCAAGGCCCCCGCTGAGAAGAAGGAAGCCGGCAAGAAGACTGCCGCAACTGGCGAGAAGAAGAAGCGCACCAAGACGCGCAAGGAGACCTACTCCTCGTACATCTACAAAGGTATGCGCCTGTTTTTCTACAAAGTCGCGTCTTTTCCACAGCACTGGGCGCGTCTGCAGCACCGCGACACCGCTCTCAATCTACCCCAGCCACCCACATCAACATCGAGTCGCCCCGTTCATTTCAATCCAAACATTTGCTAATCTACCATTTCTAGTTCTCAAGCAAGTCCACCCTGACACTGGTATCTCCAACCGTGCCATGTCCATCCTGAACTCTTTCGTCAACGGTATGCGTCCCCACCACTTCTCGATTTATGCCCTCGAGTACTGATGTGTTACCTAGACATCTTTGAGCGTGTTGCAACCGAGGCATCCAAGCTCGCCGCGTATAACAAGAAGTCCACTATTTCATCCCGAGAGATCCAAACCTCGTAAGTTACCCCGCATTCACCCAATTCGCTTCACCGTGCTCACCGCTTCTAGTGTCCGACTTATCCTTCCCGGTGAACTTGCCAAGCACGCAGTGTCAGAAGGCACCAAGGCTGTGACCAAGTACTCTTCCTCCACGAAATAGGTGCCTTCTTTCTTCTGGTTTTTACAGGGTGCTGGATGTACTTGGGCTTTGGGTCATCTTGTTGCGATGATGAGGCTTAAGTGGGTTCGGGTCCTTCGGGTCTCTTTTTAATGCGTTATGGATGGTCTGCTTTTTATGGGGGCAAATGTCTTCACGGTCTGCTTTCGGGGTACGTGGCTGTACAATAAGCGTCTTCAAGAATAGGGAATATGAGGACAACAATCGAAACATGAACATCAAAATCAAATCGTCTTTTCCCAGCTCGTGATTTTCAATCCAACCATTACTGGCAGCAGAGCCATATCGAGCTGACCGCAGATTTTGCGACTGGACCATCGGCTTCGGTGAAGATTCGGTTGGCATCATAGGCCGAAGGCGCACTCACTGTTGGAACTGGCGATTTTGCTGGATGTCAGAAAGCTCTTGAGTTGGTTTATACGACTTTCGGAGGCTGGGAACTTCCGCCTTTCTAAGAGAGGCGCACTCCGCAAGATGCGAGAGATCTGGTCATTTGTGTACGAGATCATTATTGGCTATTCCTGGCAAATAGGAGTATGTGTTATAGTGCATTGATTCTATTTTACAGCCCATGCAACTGACGCCTTTCTAATGCAGATTTTTAGCACACCTTAGAAATGCAAGCATCATGACCAGAAGTAGCACAAGTAACCTTTTCCGTCTCCCCAGAATACATTTCTATCAACTTGTGCCAATACGACAAAAGCTATCCGATCTCAAGCTTTCATCCAAGATCTTATCCCAGTCCAGCCTTGGTTGTCTTCACCACATGCGAAACTGGCTGCAAGATACCCTTGTTGTTGAGGGCACCCAAAGCTGTTCCTGTACTCCAACCCATCTTCTCCAGCATAGCTCTACCCCTGTTCTCGACCCCGAGTTCTGGCGCAGAACCACCTACAATATCCCCATCTCTGTAACTGACACCGGCATTGTTACCCCCGCGAGGAGCTCGTTGAACGCGCCTTTTGCCACCGACATCCATCCGAGGAAGGAAACGGCGGCTTAGTCGGGCTTCAATATCGTTGAACCTATCGTCCACGATAGAGCGAGGGGTCCGTTGTGTTTTTGTGAGCACCGGGAAGCGAGACTTGCCGCCACCAACGGACTTCGACTTCAAATTGAAAGCATTGGCCAGTTCGTGAACGATTTTCCGATCAGCTTTATCCATGGGAGGGAGCGCGAGCCTGTGAGCCATTAGTTGAGGCGCCTTGATGACCGGCAACGGGAGGAACTTACGTAGTATTGTTGCCTATCAGGAACCCTTTGATCTCCTCCTTGACTTCGTGAATGCCCATACCCTCTTTGTACTTCTGCTTCATATCAGGCTTGCCGTTCTTGCTTCCAAGCAGACCTTGAGCCCGGAGTTCTTCACGCTCCTGCTTCCTTTCCTTCTTCTTGACCCGGTCATTCTCAAACGCCATTTGCATTTCCGCTTCGAGCTCTGAGTCAGAAAGGTTCAATACAAGCTTGCCCTTCCGGCCCTTAGGCTTCTTCTTCAGGCTTGGACGGTCGAAATCCATAACATCAAACCCGTCGTACGCATCGGCCGTTGCAGTTGCTGAAGGAAAGTCACCTCGCGGACGCCTCGCACCTCGACCTCTCGGATATTTCGAAAACACATCGAGCATGGAAGCGGTGGGCGTATTAATAGCAATTTCCAGATCGACGTCAGCCTCAGCATCGGCTTCATCGCCGAACAGTATTATTTCATCAGAACCAATGCCCAGCTCTTCCTGCTTCGCTAGAATCCTTGCTATCTGCTCATCACTCATACGATCTATTCTCCTCTGAAGTAAGTTGTTATTGTCATCGTCTTCGTCGTTCTCTTCAGCATCATCGATATCGGCATCGTCTGAATCACTCGTACCCTCGCTCCCTTGGTCCCGAAATTCAGACACTAGCTTTTCCTCGGCCTCAAATAGCTCAATTTTTGACAAAGCACCATCGGCTGTCATTAATGTATCAATGGGAACCCATCTAGCGTCATCAACGGTGTGACTTTCCCAAACAACGAGGTATTGGACACCAGAGTCTCGCTCTCTCTTGGATAAGATGTCTTGTACACTACCCAGAGCTTCATCAGATGTACTTAGTTGATCAAAGTCATCAATATCTGAACGATCCCATCTGCCTTGAACTGGCTCGACGTTGTCTTCGAGGAATTCTCCAGAAAATTCGGATTCATTCCCACTGCCCAATTCCCGAGGACGAAAGGTGTTGCTGTTGAGTAGGCCGTCATCATCGTCCATATTAGCTATGTAGTCTGCGAGCATCGCATCCTCCTCTTGCTTCTTCTTTTGGTGATGTCTTCCCTTCCGACCAAGCCCATGATGTGTGGGATCTTGGTCTGGCTCGAGACTGATCAATGTTGACTCGAGCTTTTGCTTAGGAGATCTGGAAGGAGGGAGAGTTTTCTCTCGCAAGACCTCTTCCAATAACTCCTCTCGGTCATGAATCTTGTCTTCAACAATCCTGATCTTTGTGTCGAGTGAAGAATTCTGAGATTTGCGGTCCATTGGCCCTCTGGAGAGACCCTTTCCATTACGATCTCGACCACCGAATACAATGACTTCTTCGCTCGAGTTTGAGGGCGTCGGAGAAGTAGCTCGGACTTGGGGAAGAGGCAAATTGATGTTAACGGGTTCACCTTGGGAATCAACGAAGTAGGACGACGATTGTGCCTTAAGATTGGGGATGGCTAGCTCGGATATAGGGTTGCTAGGGATGATATTTGTAGGCATTGCGCTGGCCTCTTCAGGTGTGGCCTCCCCGGGGTGGATATCTTCTTGAGGTGAATCGAGGCTCATTTGCGCAAGAGCATTCTCGGCGTCCTTGGAGTCCAATTCTCGTGGATCGAATTTGCCAGCACTGACAAATTGGACCTTGTTATGCCTTAGTCTTTGATCCGTATTCCAGAAAGCTTGGTGTCTCTCGGTATTTCGAGCCTCTTCTTGTAAAGTGAAGCCTGCTGTAGACATTATTATCTATCATAATAACGGCGCATCCCATACTACTTACCTCTGTGGCCACGCTTGGGAGAAGAAGCACCATCAAAGGGTAAGAACGAAGTGTCCAATCCGTTGCGCCCACCATAGGAAGAGTTGCTGGCGTTGCCCCGCTGAGCTGCTTTTGCCTTCTGCTGAAACGCTTTTGTCTTCTTCACCCGAGGCATGTTGTCGGTTTGCCAGTATCAACTACGCTGTTGAATTTTATACAAGGCCTCGCGGCATGGCGGCACGGATAGACAATTGGTGATGTTGGCTCTTGGGATACGATGGGACAATGTAGCGCAACCTGGAAATAATGTTTCCTTGTTGTCATCGATGAGGTTGGCTTCCCTTATCGGATAACACTAGTGTCAATCCATATCGATAAGACATGGCTACTGTTGTTGTTGATTCACAGAGAACCAAGTGACAGATAAAGTAGAAAAGTAGCCTTGGATCTCTTTCTTTTTATCAAGACTGAGCATGCTCGCCCTCGTTCCTAACGAACTCTTCGACATTGGGCAAGCCAACCTACCATTTCACTGCATCTGTCTTTAGTGTTGTGAGTAGGTAAGTCAGTGTCAGCCTGCAGCTACAGTAGCGAAAGCCGCCAGATTGCGGACCGCGAGCGAGTGACTGCAGCGAGATCATCCTCCCCAAGCCATCTCTCCCATCAGGTGGACGACCTCAAAGACCTACTCCAAGTGACTACGCATTGTCACGTCCCGCTTTGGTTCTGCCGCTCGCTCTTGCTATTCCTTGATCTCGAATATATCCTACGTTTTCCCTCATTTCCCAACCTTTGTAACCGTACTACGCAAACTGACCCCACGTTCCCCGCCATTCTCCTTCAACAACCGTGTGGCCCCTTGGTCCCAGAGAGGAGCAGCCATGGCCAACGTCGACTTTGGCAGATACAAAAGGCTTGTGCAGTATTTCTGGGACCCTGAGCCGACGAACAACGAGACTTCCAAGTCGCCAATATGGTGTCTAGGCCAAGAATACCGACCATCGGATGGACTATCCTCCCCTAACCCAGCAAGTCTATCCCCACCGGGTGGTGATGCTATAGAATCGGTGCAGGAAGCAAAACCTGCCACACCTCCGGATAGCACGGCGAGCAGTTTTGACTCTGGTTTGGCATACGAGGAAGCTAGAAATGCCGAGGAAGATGGAGGGTGGCCGCCGTCATTTTTGGATGACTTCGAGGCCAGAATTTGGATGACCTATCGTTCCAGCTTTCCGGCAATTCCCAAGTCTCGGGACCCTTCCGCATTATCTGCCATGTCCCTCTCGGTGAGACTGAGGAGCCAGTTGGTGGACCAAGCTGGATTTACCTCTGATACGGGCTGGGGGTGCATGATCAGGTCTGGGCAGAGTCTTCTAGCAAATGCTTTAATCATGTTACGGATGGGTAGAGGTCGGTCAGCCAGACGCTCTTGTATAATGCGGATACTGATATTGAGATAGGCTGGAGACGAGGCTCCTCGAACGATGAGGAAAGAAGGATTCTGTCACTATTCGCTGACGATCCTAAAGCCCCATACTCGATACATAAATTTGTTGAACATGGTGCCACAGCATGTGGGAAGCATCCTGGGGAGTGGTTTGGCCCCTCGGCCACTGCACGCTGTATACAGTAAGGAGTTTTGAGGCGTTGTTTGTTCAATGCTAAACGTGTGGCAGAGCTTTGACAAACAGCCATGAGCCTTCGGATCTCCGCGTTTACATCACCGGTGATGGCTCGGATGTCTACGAGGATACCTTCATGGGAATTGCAAAGCCCGATGGTACCACTTTCAAGCCCACTCTCATCTTGGTAGGAACGCGTTTAGGGTTGGATAAAATCACCCCGGTATACTGGGAAGCATTGAAAGCTTCATTACAGATGCCGCAATCTGTTGGAATTGCGGGGTAAGCTTCTTGTTCAACTAAGACTCCAAGGTCTGACACTTCCAGTGGTCAACCTTCCTCCTCCCATTATTTTATCGGTGTACAGGGTCCACATTTCTTCTATCTTGACCCTCACCAGACTCGACCAGCACTACCATTGCCCAAAAAGCTTGAAGATTACACACAAGAAGATATAGATTCCTGCCACACTCGGAGGCTTCGAAGAATTCATGTCAAGGAGATGGATCCAAGCATGCTAATTGCCTTCTTGATTCGCGACGAAACCGACTGGAAAGACTGGAGACGGGCTGTACAGGAAGTCCAGGGGAAAGCGGTGATTCATGTTGCTGACCAGGATCCAGCAGTGCATGGCTTAGGTGGTGAGCGGCATGGGGCGATAGATGAAGTGGAGACATTCGATGATGAAGATGATGACACGATGTGATATGAATTAGCAATTGGATTTCAGGTGTCAAGGAGGCAGGGCGGGTTTGGCAAGGCGTATGATACCGGAGGGCACGTTTAGATTTAGTGACTGCATAGGATCACAGGCAAATACCAGCGGTCTTGGAGAATTGGCGAATAGGAAAGATCTTTAAACACATCTTGTCTGTACTCTATAGCCCAACACAAAACTTTCACAATGACGCCCTTTTGACGCCGCGCTATGCTGAAACGATCGCTATGCCCCCGAACGCCAAAAGCAGGAAAGCTTTTATAGCTAAACAACTAACTTTTCTTATTTTTTCTCTTTATAGGTTTCGATGATGGCTGGCCATGGTTAAAATTCTTGATGTGATCAAAGAGTTTATTTTTAGACGCAAATGAGTCGCGGCATGCTATACATTTAAACTGTAGACAGTCAGTGATGTTACCTGAAATACACTCCTTGAATAGTAGACTTGCCTCTAGATCTCCCTGGGCTTCTTTACCTTCCTGCTTAGCTGCCCTTTTTGCCCGCTTCGCTTTGGCTTTTCCAACCTTTGGTTGCCCAGGACCATCAAAATCGCTACCAAGTGGTGTATCAACCAACGACATGGTATCATTTGCCTCTGTGGTCTCAGTTTCAGCCAATGAGCTGCTGATTCGGCTTTCGACATCTTGCCTTGAAGCGTACTCATCGTCTAGTTCTGACGAAGCTGAACCGGAGATCGATTCCACGTTGGCTTCTTCAGCGGCTTTTTGGCTGTCATGCTCACTCGTGAGACTAGTCCTATGGCCAAGCGTATCAGGCGATGCTTCATCATCATTTTGAACGATATTGGCTTGCTCCTGGTTGTGGGAAGCGATAGTATCCGCATCAATATTATCAGCACCTAGATGAAGATTATCCAGATCGCTGACAGTATTAGCTGTCACATTGGCTGGGGTATCAAGCTCGAAAAGCTTGTTTTCTTTTTTCATCTCCCTCTGGAGTTGCTGCACAGCCTTAATATGCTTTTTGCTCTTCTCATGAGTTTCGTATTGATTTTCGCTCTTGAATGTCTTGCTGCACACGACACACTCGATGTGTTCCACCTCGGATTCCTCAGACTCCGCGAAATCATCGGGCTCTTCTGGTCCCTGAGACTTTGCCCAGTCTGGGACTACATGGTCTCCAAGTTTGGCTTGATTCGCAGCCCTAGACCTTGCCGCCTGGGCAGCAGCAGCATCCCGAAGAATTTTTTGTCGGTCTGCTTCGGATTGTGAATTTGGAATATATCTCGGATCCCGTTTTCTTACAAAGACAACAAGTGATCTCACAGTATCGTTGAATTCCCGAATGCCTTCTTCGCGAAGTCGTTTGTTCTCTTTGTCTATGAGTCTCCGAGTTGCCCTGTCAGGTGCATCTGCAGACCTATAGGCATCTCTCCAAGAAAATGATTTCTTGGTTGTGAAGTTGATCCATACCCTATAGAAAGGTTTGACTACATCCTCATAATTGTCCCCCGCGTAACCAAAATCAGGATATTCGACAGCCTCAAGTCCACCCCAGTCGGAAGCGGAGTCTTCTTCGGAAGCAAGCCTTGCAAAAGTATCCCGGAGTATGCCATAGAATCCGTTCGGGGCATCTGAAAAGGGAACACTCGAGCTGAACTTCCCGATGAGACTCACGAGATCCCCGGCACTGGTGAGTCGCACGTTATGTTCAAAATGGTCGTCGTCTCCTCCGCCATCCCCGCGCAGTATGGATTCGCGATGCGAGTCGTACCAGGCTCGTTCTTGGGGGTCTGAAAGTACTTCGTAGGCAGATGAAACTTCCGCAAATTTCACGGTTGCATTCTCGACGTTCCCGTAGTTGCGATCAGGATGTAGCTCGAGTGCCTTTCTCCGGTATGCTTTCTTGATCCTGCGATAAATGGTCAGTCCTGGAGGGGCAGGAAGGGGCAACGAAGGCGTCGAAGGGGGTCGCACTCGTCGTCAGTGGCATGACGGTCAACTTCCAATACCTCGTAGTAGCAGGTCTTTGGAGCAACGCCGTTTTGGGGGCTTGAATCACGACCGGCGGACTGCTGGGCACCCATCGTATCGTGGCAGACAGCAATGACAGAACATGTGGTTTATTACAAATAAAACGAGTAGAAATACCTGGTGCACTACGGAGAAAATTACTCTTATCGATAAGCAGGAGCAGGAGCAGGAGCAGGAGTCCCCGCGAGGGCCAAGCCAAGCCAGCGCGTGACAAGGGGTTTTCTTACTGTACCCCTGCGTCTACCGATGTACGGAGGTAATTTTCCAAGTCGGTGGTTCGTCTTTCATGTTCATGTTTCATGCAGGAGATCTGGAGATCTGCGCATAGGTACAGTATTAGAGTACATGCGGGCCAAATTATCAGCTCAGTATCAGCAAAAGAAATCCATACTGTACTTACTTAAGCCCTCCAACTCCACGTCATGACTAGCGACGAGTACGTTCCGACTACTCAAAAACGCAACCTTACGAAGCTACCTACCTAGGTCCTTCGTTAGCCGTGGCGTGGTGATGACACCGACCGACCCGCGCTGGAGTCTGGACACAGAAAGCGGCACTGAGTATCTTGCCGATTTTAAATGTTCCACACGGCCTGGAGCAATCCAAAATCGGTGCCGCTTTTTGTCCTGCACCTCCATCTGTATCTGTATCTGTATTTATTAACCCGTCTCCGCCCGCTCAGCTATTCCCTATAATGTAACATCTCCAGGCATCTACAGTGCACTCACTCAAAATGAAGTTCGCGCACGAATTCCAGGCCGCCCTGATCGACGAGGGCTTCCCCGAGCACTGGGTCAAGTCTGCTGTTGACTATGGCCAGCTGAAAAAGGTCATCAAGAAGATAACTGTCGAATTACGAAGCCTTGGACTTGATACCGCCACCCTCGCTCAATTACTTCCACCCAATACTGCAGGCACGGACTCGAATGGTCAGAGCGGTAGTGGTGTAACATCATTTCAGTATGAGTTTAACGGTATGAGTGTTCTGCTGCTTAAAGGACTTCCAGAATACTGATATTGCTGCAGGTGACCAGACAGTGTTCCAGCCCAAACTCACACTGTATATCGAGAATGGAATTCCTGTTGATGCTTCATTATCAGCTGATACCAGAATGCATCTTCAGAACCTGGTCTTGCAGCAGCGAGGCACATCAAGCACTCCGCAAGAAGACGCTGGTCTACCCTTGACTGATGGGTATGGTCAGGTTGATGGAAGTGCTGCTGAGCTCGAAACGGTATGTCAGTGCAGCAAATCTTTCGAAATATGTCAAGTATCTTTGTTTACTATTTTTGCTTGAGCCCTATGTTCTGGGCTACTTACGACAGCTAACTCTTTTTGATTCCCAGCCGAAAACCGCCATCAAGCAGATGGAGATCCCTTTAAAATTCGATTCTCAATTTTTCAAGACCCTACAGCACGAAGTCTCGGTTTTGGAAGCCCTACAGGCAGGAGAGCAAGATGCGATAGTGGAACAGATTGCTCAACTCTCACAGGAACTGACAGCCCTTTCAAAGCCGTCTAGATTCAGCAAAACTGACATGAATCGATGGCGGGAGCTTTTTTCAATCTATTTGGAAGCAAACATCTTCTTCTCTACTCATGAACTCGATCACGGGCGGCGAGATGGCCTTACCGCTGACACACAGGTATAATAATATCCCATAGGGTCTGAGACGATCTTGTAGGCATGACTGACTTGTTCTCCCAGCTGCAATGGTTTCGGAATGAGGTGGTTCGACGAGGCGTCCCCGGTCAATTCAAACTCCCAGCCAGTCATGTCGCCTTTGAAAGATTCGTCAATATCAACAAGCAGCTTCTGTTGAATATTAAGTTTCAAGAGATCAACCAGAAAGCAGTCTACAAGATCCTTAAGAGTAAGATTTCCGTCCTTGAACTTACTAGCCCTAAACTGATTTTAAATTCAGAGTTTGACAAAAGAACGCAAGTACGTGTCTCATTAGTCTAGGGAATTTATTGTGCCAACTGATCCGACACATTGTGCTAATCGGTATTCTAGCTCGGTGTTACGAGGACCCTACCTAAAGCAATACAGCCAGACTCATTGATGCCCGAAACTATGGCGAAAGCTGTATGTGCACAAATGACGCAAGACCTGGTCATGAAAATCCCTCAAATAGACGATTATTTGTGCCCCATTTGCTACACAATCAACTGGCGACCCATACGGTTGAGATGCCAGCACCTAATGTGCATAAGTTGTGCGGTGACTTTACAAGCGAAGGGGAGAAGATATTGCCCGTTTTGTCGAGAGAAAGTCATCATGGAAATGGATGAAAGTAAGTCAATAGTTTCCATCGTACATTGTGAATTACTCATGTGATGTGAGAATTTCTGACACCATCCCTATCTTTTTGAAGATGGCCTCTAATTACGATCGTACAGGTAATATCGATAGGAAGCTTGAGAATTTCCTAGAGAAACACTTTCCCAAAGAGGTGTTTGTGAAGAGGATACAAGTGGAGACGGAGAGAGGAAAGGACCAGTTTGGCCCGACATATGTACACCCAAAGGACCCAGACAACCCGAGTTCTGAGAGATGTGTTGTGATGTGAAATGATGGGCGATCGCGAGGGCTTTTGCAATAGCACAGGATTAGCAGCGTATGATACCCCCTACTGTACTTAACAGAAAGCGATTATTGATCATTAATACGTCACTTTCACCTACATTATGAATCGTGATACGTGCGGGCTGAATTGAAAATTGTGTTGACTCCAGATTATTATTTCGAATACCCACCTAGGTAGATTTGTTAAATGGGTCATAGAACTAGGCTAGGTAGGGTTGAAAGTCCAATCGGACCTCATACCGGCAGAGCTCCGATACAGCAAGGGCCTGGTGGGCGCTATAATCCTGACGACCTCGATAAGGTTGAACGACGCCACTGTGTTGTCGTATGTGAGGTGAGGCTAGCCACGACCACGAATACAACCTTGTCGAGAGCCAACCTACACTCCATCTTTCTCTTCGCATCGTCGCGCCTCACTGCACCTAAATGTGCATACTGGAATTCCACCCGCTCTTCTCCCCAAATGGCTGCCATGACAGTCCCCGAGTTGGCCCCCGCCGAGCGGCCAAAGTCATTAGATGACCTCCCAGACGAAATCCTGCAGCACATACTCTATTATATACCGCCGCAGGATATTTTGCTGAATGTGCAAGGAGCATCTAGGCGACTGCACATTCTGAGTAGCCAACCCCTCCTATGGCGATACCATTGTCGTGTGCAATTCAAATACTGGGATCAAAAGCATCGGATCCGCCAAAAGTTCCTTGGAGGAGTTGGCGACGTTGACTGGAAATCGCTTTATGTACACCGGGCCAAGGTGCATTCGCAGACGACGAAATATCTTGATAGTATACTGGAGGGTCAGATCGACCGGATCCAGAAGTTTGAGCTAATTGCCGGCTTTGGGTATGATGCCAAAGATACATTACTTCAACATTGTCACACAAATGAAGAAGCAGATGATGTCCTTGCTAGGAGGTAAGCCGCTCCTCCAGTTGATATTCATTTTTCTCACACGGGAAAGGTATTACGCAAATTCAGTACTCGATCTCGTTCATCGCTCGAAAGCCCTCGCAGAGTGGGGGAAGCTCATGAAGGGTGAGAATGTGCCTCTAGAAAGAGCCCTAGGAGCATTCGATTTATTCGTCTTGCATGATCAAACTGGAGATCTTCTTGAGGTATGGATGTATAATACTCAAATTAAGCCAACACTCACTAATGTGCTTTAGATCTCTGACCTTTTTGATGATCTCGTCGTACGGCTCCGTGTTGCATATCCTGATATTGACCAGCTTTCCCCCCGAATGAAAGCTATCACCACTGTGACCTTCCTCCGAGCACATAATCTGACCGGCATTGCATCGGATCTAGCGTATCGGGACCTACAGAACAACTACATTGGCATTGCGTTACAGGATCGAGAGCACCCTTCGCTTCCTCTGATCTCTGTTGCTATCTTTTGTGCTGTGGCCCAAAGACTTGGTCTCGATGCAAAATGCTGTGGAGTTCCGACCCATGTCCATGCCATGGTCTCCCCATCGAATAATGAGACATTGGATGGCAGGCTTTTGAAGCATGGGGACAATGCGCAGCCTATGTACTTGGACCCATTTCGGTCCGACACCGAGGTCCCCATATGGAACCTTCAGCTTATGTTGGCGGCATTTGGAGTCCAGCAGATTGACCATCCTCGCTTTCTCAGCGAGACCAATACTGCTGGTCTCATCCTTCGTACCTCAAAGAATATACTGGCCACTATCAATGAATTTAGAGGGCACGGTGGAAATACAGAAAACAATGGGCATCCTACCATCCGGCTTCATGCAAATCCTTTTGCCGACATGGATAATGCATTCTACTCAGCATTATGGGCCAACTTTCTGTTCACATCCCAACCAAGATCTCAGATTAATAACCAACGCCACTTTATTCCATTGATACTTCAGAAGTTTGAACACCTCTATCCTATGGATGCTTCCTTGATCGAGCAGTACATTTGTCCTGCGTTCAATAATCCAGCCGATGCTGAACATCATGAACTTCGTGAGGCAATTCGGGTAGTTCGGGCTGCAGATCAGACTCCCAAACAGCTCCGGTTGCGAGACACAGCTGCTGCACGAGATGGAGTGAAATATAAGGTGGGGCAGGTTTTCCGCCATAGGCGATATGCCTATACCGCTGTCATTACGGGATGGGATATAGAATGTGGCATGGACACCGATTGGATTGTGCACAATGATGTGGACTCTCTGTCTCGAGGAAGGAACCAGAGTTTTTACCATGTACTGTAAGTTCACCCGAATTTCCGACTTAGCTGAAGCTGACTGACAGGACTTCTAGTGTGGAAGACACGAGTGTCCGCTACGTAGCGGAGGAGAACATCGAAGTTATTGAGCCTGAACTGCCAATATCCTTGATGAGCCTGGCGGGGCAATTCTTCAAACGCTGGGACCAGAATAAGCGCGTTTTTGTGTCAAATATACGGGACGAATACCCCGATGATTAATGAACCATTGCTATGTAAATAATCACAAAGACAAAAATATACCGTGATTGCGAGTGTTATATAAGGGTGAAAAGAGGGATCAAATTATTTCATATTTTGTAGTATTTAAGACCACTGGACTTTTGCTAGGGTTTCCATTAAGGTTCTGCTTCATGACTTATTTTCCCGGATATCTAGCACAATTTCCTTCAACACACCTGCCTCAGCAAGTGCCTTCATCGCGTTATAAATCCTCGGAGTATGATCATGCTTTCGCTTGGCTGCCTGCTCATTTTCTTGCACAATAGATGCAGCTTCTTCCGTGTGTGCGCCCCTGAGGATCGCCTGTTCCTTCATTAACTCTTGATATAGCCTCATTAGAGAACTAGGATGTGCAGTCGCCTGCTCCAGTCTTTTTAGTGCAGATGCTGGCGGCTCTGCCGAATTGACCAAATTTTTGGACAGTCCGAAAGATTCGCACAACTCGTTGAGCTGCGATGGAACATCATCTTCCTTGAATGCCTTCCAATCTGGTATCATTTCATCCAGACGTTTCTCGGTTTCGACAAGTAGACTGATGTTTTCTGTAATCTGTTGTCGAGTTGTCTGGGCTGGACTCTTGCAGAGCGAGAGGAGGTTGAATTGAACGCCGTCCTCCTCGTACTGAAGTATGCGCTGGTAGATGTTGTCACGCGCCACAGCTATCCAATCGTCGCCAGTCGGGCCTGTGACATCATCAGCAGGGTAGATCCGGAGACCGTTTGATATCTCAGCAGCAGAAAGCTTACCAAGGTTAATCGGCTGCCGTTGAAGGCCATCCAGTCTCCATACCGTACCATTGATTGGAACATATGCAATGAAGTGAAAGCCTGGTTCTTCTTGATCTTTCTTCTTGCGCTTGCTTGCAGACTTCTTTCTCTTGGGGGTTTTCTTGGCCTTCTCCCACTTTTCAAACTCATTTTGAAGTCCCAAATCCGCATTGAGCATGTCCATTCTCCTGACAAATCGGATCAGTAAATATTACGTATGTAGTACAGCTCCGCCTACCTCGCAAAAGAGTTGTGAACAATCCTAATGAATTCGTTGTGACTGAGACGCTGGCCACGGTAAGCAGGCTTCAAGTTTTGCGTGGCTCCTTTGAAAGAGACCAATGACTCTCCAAGGTTGATTTCTGGTACGTTCATGACGATATTGAGAAGAGCGACCGTAGCACACGCATTGTTGGTAGTCTAGGTAGGCATTGTTAGTAGAGAAAGGAATTCAAGAGAGGAACACGTACTTGATTCGCGAACCATACATGCTTCGGACATTGAGCGGCATCTTCAGCTTCCGTTTCATCCTCCTCTTCGCGGTATTTGAAAAGGAAGATCAACCCATAGACTGGCTGACTACGCGGATTGTTCAATCAATTTGTCTCCTGAAAGAATGTCCAGCAACTTACGGTAGAAATGCCAGCATCTCATCATCTAGAGCGAGGACTTCTTGGATCTTGACGTCCTTGACACCATACTCTCGCAATATAAAATTGAAGAGTGCCTAATCCGAGTCAATCACGCAGAACAACGGGGCGATTGAAGGTAACATACGGGATCTGATTCAAGCTCGACCCAGCCTTTCCAATTTTGACGTTCCTCATCCTCCAAAGGCTTCATAGATTCTTCTATTGGGTCCGAGCCCGCACCGTTCGGTACATCGCTTTTGCGGATTTTAAGGCTTCGCTTTGGGGAATTTGGCTCGGTTGAATTTTCAACGGAATTATCACGCTTTTGAGGGATATTCTTCTGCGGCGCCTCGCTGGGAGTGCTGAACGCTACTCGAATTCTCGAAGATCGTCTCCTCTCTTCTCCAGCGGCCGACTCACTCCACGCTTGATCCGTATCCATGTCCTGGGTCATGATGGTGATGGTGATGGCGATGGGGAGGGGGAGGGGGAGACAAGTTGTTTTAAATGCAAGAAACCTTGAGTAGGAGGAAGATTCACTTTGAGTGGAACCTCTTTAACAGGTGCCGGAAAACAAAGGCATGTGTTCAAGCTGGCGCAGATAGATGGAGACGTAGAAATGCCGTTAAGGCAAGCAACTCAACAAAGAGTGCTGCAGCTGAGATTGAAGCAAACAGAATCCTCGGGCATGGATGGGGGGAGAAACGGAGAACAAGATGCTGGCAATGATCATCTCGACCAATAGAACATGAATGTGTAGAGCTGAAATCGCCAGCGTCTTCAGTAACAATCTTGAAGTTGACTAAGAGTCTTTGCTACTCGTATAATGGATATGGATATGGATATGGATAAATAGAGTATGTAGCAGATAGTACAAGTATCACTTTAGGATTGAACGAGTTAAAGGTTGAGGTTAAGGTTGAAGTTGAGGTTGAAACCACACAGAGGCGACCTCAGGCCCCTGATCCAACGGTAGCGTACCGTACCTAGGTAGCAACATCCTGGCCTGGTGGTGGCCTGGAAATCTTCCGCGTTCCAGCAAGACAACGCGACGCGAAGAAAAGAAAATAATACAAAGAACAAAGAACATCCAACATCCAACTGTCTGTTTCCCATAAAACCAAGCCCAGAACCGAGATCATCAACGGCGACAATCAATACCCAGCAGTCAGAAGCTAGCTATCGACAGTCCCCCCTGCATTTCGCCGCTGCTGTGGATAGGAAGAAACGAAGAAGAGAGCATCAAGTGCTTGCGATTCACCGTAGGAGTCGCCCTCAAAGTTCTTCCACCACAGTCCCAAGAGCGCTCGAGAGGGCCTCTGAGAGCATGCCATGAACGGAACTCCTCGTTTACCGTCGTCGTTTCCTTCGACTCCAGGAAGTGGCCCGCGGAGCCCAGCATCAACATCAAGAGCTACTCCGCCGGGCGGCTCGAGGGTCAAATCTCCTCTACCCAACCTGCCCAATACCTCGACTGCGGCGCCTTCCAGTACGCCTGTAATACCCGTCAATCTCATCGATGGCCCAAGCCAGCGCATGTATACCCTCGCGGTGTACGGCCTCCTCTTGGTATGGCGTCTCTATGACTGGTGGAAATTGGTTGAGGAGGATACACACTCGATAACGCTCTTTGTAAAATGGGGCTGTATCGATTTGGCATTCTTGTTTGGCGTACCGCTATTGCGGATACCTTGGTTGGAATGGTCAGAGACAACTTCATTCTCAGCGTACTTTGTACATGCTGTGATAAATGGGATGTTGATGTTTAGAATTCCGGTACGTTCTCATTATGGATGCTAGGCCTCTGCTAACAGCAATATAGCTGCCCATTGAAGGATGGCTACTCTTCCTTACGAAAACACTCTTCGATCGGGAAATGTCTATTTCCGAGAACTCTGTCCGACCTAATAGCATTTTGCATAACAGTTCTCTCATCATGGGGAAACAGATAATAAACATTCTTCCTGAAGGGTCAGTCTTCCTTAATCTTATGCTCTTAATCCTGGTATGCTAATATATTTCAGATCTGTAACTATGAATCCAGAGGGTTTACCTTTCTGTATTAACAACGCACACCCAACTGTCAGTATCCCGCTGCGCTTCAACCAGACAAAACCGCAGCACGTCGAGCTGCTCCGGCTTGACTTCGAGACGAATCGCAACGAAACTATCACCCTTTCGCCAAAGGAATTACGGCAAGCTACCCAAGAGGATGAAGGAGTGATTGTGATTAAATATAGCGCAAAGAAGCCCGGGCTCTATAGGCTCCAGAAAGTTGTCGACAAAACAAAATTGGAAGTGCAGCGGAGGATGTCTGATACTTTAGTTGTGACCTGCCCCCGGGGAGCTGTCAGGTCATCGGTATCCGACAAATGTCTCGGCGACCTTTCTGACCTGGTCATGGAAATTGAAGGCATCGCACCATTGAAAGTTGTGTATAGGCGTACTGCAAATTCTGAACAGAGCGTCCACCACTTTCAGAGCATTCAACCAGAAAATTTTGTCTCCCCTTTCCTCGGTTCTTCACAAGCGAGCACACTTGTCGTTCCCGGGAGTCAAGATGTGTCCTGGGCGAAGACGCAAAGAATCAGTGTTCCTCTGAATGAATCAATGGTGCCTGGAGGCCGCTGGTTATATGCCATTGATGAAATCCATGATGCAACTGGCAATGTTGCTAACTTCTCTTCTGAAGCTGACGATGTGGACCACATTTATCCAAAGGGGACTCACCTGGAGCAAGAATTCACTGTTCACGAACGCCCTATTGCGCGGCTTACTGGCTGTGACTCTCGGAATCCATTAATGGTGGCAAGCGGGCAGTCCGTGCAGCTTCCGGTCCAATACATGTCTCCGGGTCGAACACCGGATGATACATCACATATCCTTGGTTGGAAATTCTCCCCTCTGAACACGCTGACCAAAGCCGGCGACCATGGAGATGAAGTAGTCGTGGAAGAATACTTCGCGAAATCAGCACACAATACTCCCACAATTCGAGAACCAGGACTGTACACTTTAACCAATCTGAAGAGCAAGTTCTGCGATGGCGAAATCAGAGAGCCTGCATCCTGCCTCCTGATCAACCCACCGGAGCCCCAACTGTCCATCACTGCAGAGAATATCAATGACAAATGTGCTGGTAAACCAATTGGCCTACTCGTGGACCTGGATTTGATCGGTACTCCGCCTTTCACTGTCAGATACGATGTCATAACTAAGAGCGGCTCCCATTCTGAGTACATCAAAGTGAAAACATCACGCCATCAACTAGAGCTCAAACCAATGGCAGCTGGACACTACAAATACCACTTCACGTCTCTAGATGATGATGTCTACAAAGCTCGATCACTAACTGGCTCCGACTTCATTCTGGAGCAGGATGTGAAGCCCCCAGCACACGCATCTCTAAGAGTTCCCCCAGATACAATTGACGCTTGCATCGAAGAGCCAGTCGAATTGAATGTTGACTTATCGGGTGAGAAACCGTTCACACTGGAGTTTGAGATTGTCCATGACGGGAAAAGGAAGAAGCAAAAGGTTACAGATATTGAAGCCGACACTTTCAAAATCACGACTGACCCATTACTACACGGTGGGGAGTATTCTCTTGCACTTACGAGCATACAAGACACCACTGGCTGCAAGATATTTTTGAATAGCGAGGCCAAGTTCAATGTCAGGCGTCAACGACCAAAAGCATCTTTCGGCCACATTGAAGGCAAGCACAAGACAGTTGAGGTTGAGGGACGACCTATCAAATTGCCTCTCCGATTGACAGGGAGACCCCCTTGGACTATTAAATACACCAATCTCGACGACCCAAATGGTAAACCCAGCGAAAAAATAGCGAAATCCACGAACGATTTCATCACTGTTAATCAGCATGGTACATATGAGATTCTTGAAGTATCTGATGATCAGTGTCCTGGAACAGTCAACCCCAAGGCTTCGCAATTTGAAGTGGATTGGCTGGCCAGACCACAGATCAAGGTTGCAGATACGGCAATACTGATTCCCGATGATAAAAAATGGCTCAAACGCGAGGTCTGTGAGGGTGATATTGATGCGGTTGAGGTCCATCTCACTGGTATGACGACCCTCCACTCCAATGATACCAACCAACTAACAATCTAGGAACTTCGCCGTACAATGTCAAGTACCAGATTCGCCACAAGCCAGATCATGGTTCCAGCTCTCTTATCAATAAGGAGTTCGAAGCTGCGCTTGGCCAAGCGACCATTTCCATGGATACAAGCAAAGCTGGAATCTACCAATACAAATTTTCCGAGCTGTCTGATGCTCTATACGACCACGACAGCAAGAAATTCACACCGCTTGTCTTGGAACAGAAAGTCAATCGAAAGCCTTCAGCCCATTTTGTCAAGCCCGGTCAATCCTACAAGTACTGTAAGGAGGAGATTTCCGGCGACGAAATTATTCCCATCAGGCTGGAAGGTGTTCCTCCTTTCAATCTCGAGATTGATATCAAACATCAAAGCACATCCCGCCCCGAGACTGTCAAAATCGCGAACATCGAGTCAAACCGCTACGACTTTCGAATCCCCCACAATGTGCTATCTCTTGGGATCCACCAAGTCAGTGTACGGAAGGTTCGGGATTCGCGGGGGTGTCAGCAAAAGACAGAATATGGAGCCCCGCACGTCCAGGTTCAAGTCTACGATGTTCCAACTGTATATCCGTTGGAATCGCGCACTGACTACTGTGTCGGAGAAAGAATATCCTACACGCTGTCTGGAACAGCTCCCTTCGAGATTTTCTACTCATTCGAGGGGGTGCAGAGGAAAGCAAAATCTCCAAATACAGCGTTCCGACGTATTGCTGAGAAGCCGGGAAATTTCACCATAACCGCCGTATCAGATAAAGCTAGCGAGTGCAAGGCCCAGACAAAGATCTCGAAGGTGATCCACGAAATGCCCAGCGTCAAAATCAGCAAAGGCCGGCAAGTCGAAGTTGACATCCATGAAGGAGGCGAGGCAGAGATCTTGTTTGAATTCTGGGGTACTCCCCCCTTCGAATTCACTTATACCAGAAGTACAAACGCTCGGAAGGGGCAGAAGTCTAAAGTATTAGAGACAAGACACGAGGTTTCTTACGAACACAGCAAGACAATACAGTCTTCCCAAGAGGGGACCTATGAAGTCGTGGCAATCAAGGACAAATTCTGTTCTTTTTCCACGCAGAAAGCTGATACCAGAGGTGGACAAAAGCTTCTCCAGTTTTAGAATGGAGCAGTCGTCAGATCCATATTTGTAACATCATAGCGCGGCGTTAGGGGCATTTGTCTGAAGCAGACGGGTCATGTTTTTCCTTTCTAATATGTCCATATTTTATTGTCCAAATACCAGATAAACCTTCTAGGAGTATCTCATCCCTATCCATGCAGTGTCAACTCTCAATCTCATCGCTTTGCTCTTCCCTTTCTAGTTCTTTCAGATATTCTACCTCAAATCTGAACCTCCTTCCCTTATTCCAATTCAAACCCCAATTGATCTCTCCACGAACCACACTTTTTGCTCGCAATACCCTCAGTCCATCTAATACTTCCTTCTTCTGCTCCCAAGTAAACGTCTGCGGCGGTTCTTGCCAGCTGATCCCCATGCTCTGGATATCTGCCCCTGAGAGCCATTTGCCAACCTTCTTAATGCCTTTCTTGACCTCTTGTAGACGGGCGTAAGTCTCCACACCTACTGGCCTATTGTTGCGTTTCTCCGAGCCGAGATGAATGGAAAGATGGATGTGCTTGATACATGAGGTGAGATCGGAGCTGAGAATTAGGTCTGAACGACGGGTTTTATGCCCCCACTGCGCAGATTAGCTGACGGACAATGACCTGCGAGCCTTTGGGGGTGGTTCGATGGCTCTTCTGCTCGATGTGGTGCAGAGGTGGACGTACAACATTGTAATCAATCTTTATATAAACGGTTTGGGTAGGACAGCCATAAAGTAAGGGAAGTGCTTCTGAACGGATTTGGTGGTTGAGACGCAGGAGACTCGAAGGTATAGGCTGAGATAGATGAACATGATTTTGCAGTTGTCGGGGATGAGGGCCTCGGATGGGAGCAGAGCAAGGAGGTGGGAGTAGCTGGGTATATATAAGCCCCCGGATCTCGAGGGGCAGTTGGAGCAGGGGCGGAAGGTCTGCTGGTATTGTGGGCTCGGGTTCGGGACTCTTGTTCTGCAGCGTAAATGGGCCCAATGGCTGGGGATTGAGTGCCCAGGTTTGAAGGGCGAGGAAGTAGCTCCGGAGGTCTTGTTTTCGAAGGGCCCAGACTGCATCTTCGGGCAGGTAGATTATTTCTTGGATAGGAGGGAGCGCTTTGGCTGTGGAGGAGGTGGAAGTTGTTATGGAAGATGTGCAAGCACGCTTGGTCGAAACTGCTGCTGAAAGAGATGGCGCAGACTTATGAATGCAAGGCGTACACGATTGTTTTGTGAGATCCCCAGAGGACGACATTGTCACCCGTGACGGGAGTATAGATGCTGATCTAATCGCATTGGCAGATGGTGGCTGGGCAGAAATACCACCAGGACGGACTGCATTGAAGATGCGGTGCAGGGCGGTACGGGGGGTTTCAGGTGGTGGTGGGGTCATGATCTGCAGCGGGGTGTTCTGGGTATTTCCCGCGGGCGACTGTATTGTACGAATACGAGTACCTCTGTATGGAAGTTGGAGTGATGAATGTGCCACAATATTGTTGACAATCAAGCTTTAGAAGTTCACCCCACGCCTGTACTTTGTAGGATTAAACTCAGCCATTTGCATTCCCACATTCGACGGGGACTGAGTCAAAAGGCAAAAAGCTATTCAGTCTGTTCTCGGTACGATTGAGATACCACGATTTATAAAAACACCTAGTACAAGAGTTCTGCAGAACAGACCCGACGAGCAATGAATGTCAGCTTTGACGACCCTGCAGACTATAGCATTGCCGGATTGACCACAGCCAAGAAAGCCCGCTTGCCTACAGTGGCTCTGGAGTCCATTATCAGTGATCACTACCTGGAGTTTGGAGCAATCTCAAGAACTGTGCATTCTGATATTCAGGGGGTCTGCCGGGCAGTTTATAAGAGTGAGGTTGTGGAGGATGATGGTATCGTTCCTTGGATATTCCATTTTATCGAAACGCTGCAGCAATCGCACCGTTACATAACTTGCTTCTGTCAGACTGAATTGCTGGCCAAGACGGACACGGGGACCGCCATTGAACTATTCCAATGTCAGTATCTCTCTCTCTCTCTCTAGAAAGAAAGCCATAGAAAATATATTTTCTAACCCCTAACTCAACATACGGAGGAGATACTAGGAGCTATGTGTAAGTGTCAAAACCTGGGGTGAATCATGGCAAGACATACTTCCTTCTCTGGGTGCCGACTTAATTACTCTCAAAGAAGTCTAGGCCATGAGACATAAAGAATAGTGAACAGTGAACAGTATTTCTACCCCCTATCGGCGGATATAAAGCATTGGATGTCGAGGCCTATGCAAATCTGACACTCACAGGAAGATATTTCCATTCCACCTTACGTCCTTCCCATCTCTCGGGCCTAAAATGTTCGACATCTGTGCCCCAAATATCCTCTCGATGGTGCTGTTGGTTGTTTGTGATTAGCGTATTTTTAATCTGAGCCTGTCGATAATACAAAGTCACGACGTGTCATTTCATGCTATTGTTCGTGACACATTCTAAACTGAATTGAGGCATATGAGTGGAGCTAGATGGAAATAATGTTGCTCACCATTAAATGTAGGCTATACTTCACTGTTGTTCCCCGTGGAATAAATACTGGCGCTTGTCCATCTTTCCCACCTCCTTTGGGGATTGTGGTGTCTTTGTTGGCATATCTTGCATTGAGGGGGACAACCGGATACAGTCGCAAGGCTTCATTGTTGCAGTGCTGCAGATAACGACATTCTTTCAATTTGGAAAACGTAATCCCCGATGGGCTTTCGTAGGTGCCGAATTCCCGAAGAACGATATCTCTGAGCTTCTTATACCGAGTTGGATCCCTGGACATACAGAAAAAGAGCCACCCAAGTAAAGAAGCGGTTGTGTCCCGTCCCGCGAGTAGAACATTCAAGGCCTGAGCTCTTAATGCCTCCGGATTTCTCGTCCGGCCTGCTAGGGCTTCAAGAAACACATATTTCTCTCTTGTGCCTGCAGCCTTGTTCCCGACAGCAGGTGTCTTGGAGAGGCGAGACGAACGAAATGGTCAATGAAGTCGTGGCTGCGGGAGTTGTTAGCTGAAGATTCTGACATTAATCAAGCATAAGTACAGAACTGGAAGTTATGGAGGTAGTTGTTTAAAAATGCTGCAAGTGAGGAAAAGCATAAATGCGGAGCGGAGAAGAGTTTCTCTTCTTACCAAACTTTGCAATCTTCCCTGCACCCTTTGGGTGAAACGAGCCAGTACATATCCACGCAGCGAGCTCTTGTAGCTAGGGTCATCTGAGCTCGATCGAAGGAAACTGCAAGCTCCGATGCGTTGGACGGCAACAAATCGTTTTTTGAATAATTGTACCCAGGTATCAGATTCAGTGGCTGTCAACTGAAGTCCCGAGCAAGAATTCACTAGCCGAGTCCAGAGTCAGTCGAAAGAAAAGAACCTGGAGATCGATGCCCACGACCCAATTATCAGAGTCCATCGAAGCATTCAAAGCCTCCATCATGCTCTGTACTGTTTACAATTGGAATTAGCGACCGAGAAGCACCCATATCATCTGAGACAATCCACTTACCGTGTCGCTCCTCAAGCTCAGGATCAGACACCTGTTCGCGAGCGAATTGGGGACGCATCATGGCACGAGAGTGCTCCCAAGCCTTCCCGTCCTGCGTAAATATTCCGTCTCCTAAAAGAGGATAGAAATTTGCTCGCCTCGTGGGCCCGAGGTCGAAATCGTTAAATTGTGTTGCCAGGAGAGCCTGTATGTTCTTTGGATCTGCGGATACAATGACTCTGTTGCCCAGAATGGAATATTTGTATGTAAACCCTCCAGCATCGATGGGACGCTGGATAGAATCGACGGGAAAGAGTTTTGCTCCGTCTGCCGCTATGTAACGCAAAAGAAGGTCAATGCCGAAAGGGTATCGACTTTTCAGTTCTGGAGGTTCCTCGTAGTTGAGCTGACGAGCCTTTGAGGCATTTTGTCGAGCTCCGAGGAAGCTGGAAATGACCTTGTAGCTAAGGTAAGCGGCGACGGTCCACGCAAGGCTGATGAAGGCACCAAGCAGTCGCATCTCGGTTCTAATTATGAGGCAAAAAACGATAGGACGAAAGCCTTGATCACCGATTGCAAGTCGCTTCTGCGGCGCTTTTGAAGTGGGCGTGTATGGCGGGAGACAGACCAAAAGAGGGGTAAACAGGTAACTTCAATAGGAGTGAGGGAAGAAACATGCTTCGAAGATGGGAAGGGTCTGGAAGAAACGTGCGGGTGGAAGCTACGACCCAGGGCGACAAGACTCGCCGCCAGTGTCAGCGGATAGGATTGCCACTTCAACATGCGAATGGAATCTTGAAGGAGCACCAAGCCAGTGTCTCAGACGGCTTCGAAGAGTCGATGGCTTAACTAGAAGTGTCATGCAGCACACAAGCACCGGGAAAGCTGGTTACACCGAGGCCATGAGAGGTTCAAGCCACATATTTCGACCATCGAGACGCGAGTTTCTATCACCAGCTACTGTGTACATTTCCCAAGTGGAAGGTCCGCATCTGGATGAATCTGAGTAAGGTGGATTCAAGGGAAAGAAAAAGATAAAAACGAAGGAGAAAGCGTTACTGGAGAACATTCCTACCTGAATCTATGAGGCTCGGCGTTAACAAGGTGATGCTTGATTGGCGACCATAAAGGAATTAGCTGTCACAGTCTTGGTGGTCTTGGGTGTATATGTACGACTTCGAATCCATCCCACACACCCACCTAGCTACCCACCCTTTGTCGTATGTTGTCGACCAGAAATGATGGACGAGGCGGCGACGGAAAACATTCCAGGGCCCTCTGCGGGAGTAAACGGGGGGAGTTGCCCTTGCCATCCTATAGGTCCCTCTGTATCGAAATTATAAATTGGAGGACCTCCTGTGTACAGACCCAGTCTTGGTGCTCCCGCGTGGTGGATGGTAATGGGGCTGGATGAACTTGAGCACAAGTGCAAGTGCAAGTGCAAGTAGATACTAGAAACGAGATCCGATAATAATACAATAATAATACGATGATAATACCTAGGTAATAATAGTACTACTAATCAATCAGGGGTTGTACCTAGGTATTTTCTTCGGCTGAAAGTGCATAGGTATTGAGCATTGAGCATACCTACGGAGGTGTAGGTGTTGATATCATTGGCTGAGAAATGTCGCGCTACCCGCCGCTAACCAGCACCAACCATTGGCAATCACCAATCACCAATCACACGGCGCAAAAAGTAACGCGAAAATGACACGAACGCGTAATCCCGAAAGTGCTTTCAGAGCAGACGACGACGACGGCAAGAGTGCACCACTCAACACGACTACCCCCACTCCATCACCTGCTTGACAATACATATACCATTTCATCTCATAGAAAACTCACAAATCCCCCGTAAACTCCATGGGCCGACTCGATAATGCGCCCCTTCAAAACCCTGTTTGCGAGGCAGACTTCTCCCATTTCCAAGCCGCATGAACCATGTACATTGAAGATTCGATTTGCCACCCTGCGCAATTCATAAAAAACTAATACAATGAAAACCGTCCGCGTAAAATCATTAAGTAGGTCATGAGAGAAGGTCGCCCCCAAGCTGCATCCCCAGACCAGTATGTTTGGGAGCACTGGAGTTGGAGTCTCGCGTATTTGGACTCGAGTTGGGTTGAAAATTCTCAAAAGTCAGTCGTCTTCGCGCCACCGTCAGAGGCGTCTTGATGGACCGCGGGGTCTTGTTCCACACTTTTTGAGCAGGGCTTGGTGTGATATTGACAAAGTCGCTAAAATCAAAACCCTGAGAGGGAGTATTCGGCCCTCCAAAAACTGACAGAAGTCCTGATCCTCCGCCGGGCGTAGTCATCATGGATGATGGTAGGGCAAGATTCTTCGGAGGGGGCGTTGAAGGGGGTTGCATTCGCGCTCGCGAAGTCGGAATTGCGGGCGAAGGGGAGGTTGCGAGGTAGAGTAGCAAGTCTGCACCTTCTTCGCCAGATTTGCCGTTCTTGTCCTTGTTCCGCCGACCGAGGCTGCCCCTATTCCGGACGGGAGGCGGTGTACTCGGAGGTGAAGAGCGTACCTTGAATGAGTGTACGGGTAGAGAGTCCTCCTCATCGTCGGATGCGGCAGCAAAGTTTGTAGTTTCCAGATCGTCCGGCATATTAGAAGATCCCCGGTAAAAGGAAACGTTCGGTCCTGAGGATGTGGTGAAGTGTGTATGTTTTCGAGGTTTGATAGGGGAAGACTGAGTCAATTGCCGGTTGCTCTTCCACGAGGTATGGCTCACATTTAGTGACCTGGTAGGCGGTGGGGAAGAACGGAATCTCTTGCGTGAGCTAGAACTCGAAGTTGGGAGTTCAAAACTATTGCGGTAATTCCGCTTTCTGTGCCCGGTGCTGCCTCCACTGCCACTTCGTGGTCCGACATCGTCTGAGAAGATTGCTGGCCCTTTGAGAGGTGAGCTCATGAGCTGCCTAGTGTTGGGGTATCGAAGGTCGGAGGCTGAGCTTGACGAAGAATCGGACACACTCGAAGTCGGCCTCCCATGCCCGCGCCTCATGAGTTCGTTTTCGACCTTGGGTTCTATGGCTTCCAATGTCAGGTCCTCCCAACCACGAGACGCCTTGTACTGTGCGAGCGCAAGTCTGGTCTTTAGCCTCCGGCCAATCTGTAATTACCGATAAGCATTGAACAATGTGAATTAGACAACACTGGACTTACCTGGGCAAGTTCTGCCCTCTTCAGAATGTTCTCGACGACAGCGTCAGGCTGCTGTTGCTTCTTCCACGGGGAAGACATAATTGGAATTTGCGCAGAGCAACAAACACCGCTGGAAAGGTCGACAATTGAGGAGCGGCCACCACGAAGACCAAGGTCGCCGTTGGGTTTCTTATCAGGACGTGGGAGGGCGATGGAGTGGAAATTAATGAGGCTTCGGCTCTGCAGAAATGGACGTGCGCTCGATCAAAACCGATATGCCGCAAGCTCGTCAAGGAGAAGCAGAGTTGATGACATGTATAATTGTAAGTGAATGGAATGCGGGACTAGGATACTTCGATCTCGTAAGGGAGAAGATTCAGGTTTACAGAAGAGGTTTGGCAGTCATGAACAGTCTTCGATTGGAATGCGAGAATGCGCTTTTGCGCCAGGAGACGCGCTACAGTACAGTACGTGCGGCCTGTGCGAGCCAATTGTATTGTATTATACAAGGAGGGTATATCAGCTGTTTGCACCCAAAAACCTAGAACTAGAAACTCAGAGGACGAAGGCAGGCATGTTCGTAGTCGCATGATTTTTATATCTGATCGAAGGTGATCTTTACAGGATTGACGCTCGTCCGACGAGGAATTCCTTTGGAGTCAACTTCATCGCAGAATCGCATGTACCGGTCCAGTACTCCATGGAATAAAGCTCTCCTCCCCTGAAAGAGACCGTGCCAGTTGCCCCGCTCTTGTGTCAGCAAAACCTGAAGGATCAAGCTGTCTACTATCCCATCCCGCGTCCTTGTTTTGCTAGATTTGCATTGCCATGGAGACCACTTTATATGCTCAAAGTACAGACCCGACGAGTACGACGAATTTGTGCTCTATGCGGTACTGCCTAGGTGTACTGTAGAATGCGTTGGCTAGCCGCCGACTAAAATAACCTGTTTCGCCGCAGATGCGAATGTAGATGTAGCTGCAGATCTTGGGCTACTGTACTGGAGGATAGCCACGGTTCAAGCCACCATCGTTTCACGGCCATAGATTCATCTCAAGAAGACTAAAACCATTGGTCTCAAGCTTGTCCAGTCTTTCTAAAAAGTGGCGGAAGTAGTAGAATAACAGAGTACTAATATAACCACCCAAGATAAAGAAGATACCAAGCTGTTGCCGTTAGTACTGTGATATCTTGCACCTGCATATGGTCTGCATGGCTACTGTTTCTCCTACTTCGTGCCACTGCCACATCTACTACTTACGGCCTTTCCCGTCGCTGGCTCCGCTTTGGATGTTGGCACCGCATAGGTACTGGTACGGTTACGGTACCTCCCTAGGTATATATTTTTCTTGCTAAATAAGGCAGGCCAATTGCAAACTGCTTCAACGGAGAAACGCGTCATCGTTCCTTCCCGTCGTCTAGTTCCAACTTGATCTTTAGCTACTACTGGATAATCCCATCCCACCTCCACTTCTATCTGCCTCTTGACCTAGCCCTTCCATGTTCAATTGCTCCTGCTTTTGCTCTCGCTCTCGCTCAACTACATTCGTTACACTCGTTACCTTGGGGTTTGTCGTGGTAAGTAACGGCCACCTTCAACCAGCCACCAATCTGACGAAACGGCAGATGCCATGGCGCCTTTCTTCAAGCGGCGGACCAAGTCAACCGTCCGGACAGAGACAAGCACGTCTACAAATTCCAACTCCGTCCCATATGCAAACTCTTCTTCGACTTTGGGCTCCACGCAAGGAGGCCAAACTACACCAACATCCCTCACCAGTTCGCAATCAGCTTCCAATCTCCAAACGTTGAATAACATCCCACCTCCTCTTCCGCCAGCGCGCCCATCTATCACGACCTCCGCCAGCAACAGATATTCAGTGAGCGGCATGTCGGGCTTGGGATCGCCATCGCAGAAATCATCAATCCCTCCATCGCCATACGCCCCTAGAATATTGTCCATCACAGATAACACATGGGTAGGACCAGAGGTCTTGAAAATGATACCTGCCACTAACAACTGGCTAGGTATATCAAAAAGTGTTGTCCATTTATGGGACAATTGCAGACCCATCAACTCAAGCTCTAGAAGGAAACCTTACGGTGAGCAGGCTGGATGATGGATTCCCCAGCACTTATTGGCCTGTCTCCGATTCTCATTTCAAGGCTCTGGTATACCTGAGCCCGGGGCCAAACCGATTGCGCTTCGATTTTACGTCCCCCAAGCTTGCAAACAGCAATACTTCGAATCCAATACACTCTTCCTACCTCACTCTACACATGCTGCCTCCATTAAACGCTCCCCCATTACAACTTGTCATCCTTTTAGCCAGGGACTCACCGGCGACATTTGATGCAGTACCCGCCCGCATAGAGAAAGAGGGAAATGGATTGGACACGGCTATAAGGAAATTCAGGATGGCAGCCTATCTCTGGCAAGCATTTACGGCTGAGCAGATGTTTCGGAATAAACTTGGAAGGAGGGTCTTTAGGATGGAGGAAGAATGGGTGACGGGAACATCAAATCATCGGGATCGTGAGATGGGAACTATGAGAAGTGAAGCCAAGGTTCATGTGATCCGATGTTCCAGAACTGTTGCTGAATTGCGGGATATGGACTTGGCACAACAGAATCCCAATGCTAAGAGAAGCGGGGACCTTTTCGGAATTGCCTCAGAAGCTGTGAAAGACTATTTCAAGCCATTGCCGGGCCAGAAGCAGTACGTCTCGGTTTTATTACTCGATGCCCATTGGGACAAGTCTGCGCACACTATCACGGGCCATGCTGCTCTGGGTGGTGGAGGTGGGGAAATCCAACTTGCAATTTTTGGTTCGCAGGCTTTGCAAAGCTATCCGTCTAGTATCGAGGAGGTGGTTCCCGCATTTTCGGATTGCACACCAACAGATATTAATTACGTTGCCAACGATTGCAACGAATCGGGGTCGAATTGGGAAGCAGCAAATATTGGCATTGGAGCCCACTTGCATGAGACAGGCCATTTATTTGGCTGCCCTCATCAGGAGAATGGAATTATGCTTAGAGACTACGTTACATTGAATCGATCTTTCACCACGCGCGAACCATATTCGACCCGAACAAAGTCAAAAGGCGGCTTGGTGTTGCCCAAGGATGAATGCACGTGGCATAGACTTGATTGTCTTAGATTTAGGGGACATCCTTGTTTTGCATTACCAACCGATCCACCGCGGCCAAGTGATGACTCTGTTCAAGTTTGGCCTATCGACAACGGGAATGTTGTTGTGACAGCTGGTTCAGGTGTTGCGTATCTTGAGATATTCACACAGGGGGATGATCTGTGTCACTTTTGGCAGGAATTTGGCGATGGAAATGGCAACGGGCCTATCCAAAAGCAAGTTATCTTGACTGAGCAAGAATTGCGAGGTCGAATGCCGGAAGACCGCAGGAAGTCAAAAATAAAGCTTTCGATCAAGTCGGTCGCTGGTGGCAGTCATGAAGTGGAGGACTTCAATTTACTTGTTTCAAAAGCTTCGAGAGTTAAATTGCCCAATGGTCAGCTCGCTTTCCGGAGTAGCAAGCTTGGACTCTCCCAGATGGAGGGATCCCAACCAGAGGAGGTTGTTTTTTGGAGTACAGTCCAGCAAACGAAACTTATGACCTGCATCAGAGTATTCCATGGGTTTGCATTGGATGGAATTGAGTTCGTTTACGAAGATTCCACTTCGCAATTGTTTGGAAAGAGGGGTGGCCAACCTCCCGGCTCGGAATTTAACTTAGGTGCGTGCTGAATTATCAGGGTGGGTCAGCTACATCCCGGATCATGTACTGATTTCTCTCTTAGACACACGACGAGGGGAGTATATTACGGGGTTCTATGTGAGGAGCGGATTTTGGGTGGACGGTATTGCTATCATGACCAGCCTCGGGAGAAAGTCATCCGTGTTTGGCAATGCCACTGGAGGTTCTGGGTAAGTTGTGTCCATGCAGTTCTGTTCAAGCTTCTTCTGACTCTCAACAGAAGCACTTTGATACCTCCGAGAGGATACAGTATAGCAGGGATTTCTGGATCATGCGCAAACTGGGTAGATGGATTTGGGATTCTCATCACTCGATGAGTGTCTCCAAATTCGCGACGACGATATGAAATTAACGGCCACTCGTATAAATAATGCGCGGAAGGCATTGCTGGAGGTATCTTTCAGGACAGCCAGAAGTACATAGGCATATTGCCCGGTCTAGGTGCCTTAATGGGGCATATAATATAATACAGATTCTTTAGACCAAAATAAACTAACATAGACTATCAATCAATAGAAATGCCTTTAGAATTAGAAGAATAGAACCACCTAAGGGAGAGAGGTTGTCCCCCCCTGATTAGTCACGCTTGTGCGCTTAATGTGATTGGTGGTCCGAGGTCTTAGTTCACAACGTCATTCACGGAGCTTCGCCAGCCTTGATTTTGCTTGCCCTCTCCTATAAACAACGAAAGCCGCCCCGCTGCTCCTCTTAACCTGCATCTTCACTCAAACACCTAGAATTTACCGTGCTTCGTGAAAATAGGAAACCCAGCCTAAAATGTCGAAAAGAATAAATGCCAATGCCTCAAATGGGTCCACGAAAGACTCAACAGTCGGTGAGCCTGGTATTGCCAATGCGAAGCCTGGATGCCGAGAGCCCAGTACTGATTCTGCGTAGCAGTTGACAAGCAAAAGAAGTTGCTCGCCGAGGATACGGGGCACTTCTCCATGATCAGAATGTTGCATCTTGCAGACCTCATTACGGAACTCAACGGTCAGTCCGCTCAAATTGCCCGTATGCGCTCACACACTAATTGCTGCAATTAGGATTCTGCGGTGTCATGTCTGTCTTCTCTTCTATGCGCTATTGCCTCGGCCCGCCCTCTGCTCACGCAAATCTCTGGGCTGCTTTGGCGTTCATGCCGTTCGGGCTCTTCTTCGACTTCATGGACGGCAAAGTTGCAAGATGGAGAAAGAAGAGTAGTCTGATGGGTCAGGAGCTAGACTCTCTCGCTGACTTGGTGCGCTTGATCTGAAACCCTGTAGTAGATAAAATTGCTAATGACTACATCAGATCTCTTTCGGTGTCTCTCCTGCTGCTGCTGCGTTTGCCATTGGTCTCCGCACACCCGTCGACCACCTCTTCCTTACTTTCTTCGTCCTCTGTGGCCTTACACGCCTGGCCCGCTTCAATATCACTGTGGCTAACGTCCCGAAAGACGCCACGGGAAAGAGCAAATACTTTGAAGGAACTCCCATCCCCACGTCGCTGTCCATTGCGGCTTTAATGGCATATTGGGTTGGTCAGGGATGGACTTTGGACAATTTACCTCTCGGAACTTGGGCAAGCGGAACCATGTTTGAGTTTCATCCTGTGGTGGGACTCTTCGTCTTGAGCGGTGTCATGATGACAAGTAAGACGATACATATTCCTAAGCCTTAATAGGTTGTGGCTCCGAGCAGGATTACAGTGTTGGGAAGTGGAAGCGAACCGGAATTATTGATACCCTCATGGTTGAGATGGCGCGGATGCGTGATGCAAAGTTGTTATTATACCTCTCAGTTTTCGAAGCAAGAAACAAATGCTTCCTCGAAACCATGATTGCCCCAGCCTTCGTCTTCTTTACCATTGCCCCCAAAGTTGTTAGTAACTGATATGTAGAACTGCAGAAATTGGTCTCAAAAAACCCTTACATATTTACTAATAATGTACCTGGAGAAAAGGTAGGAAGAGTTTTCTTCGGGCAGATTTAGAAAGGGGACTATTTAGGTCATGTTACCATGACGGGCTTCCCTGGCAAGTTATCATGACAGGTCACCATGACAGATTACCATTATATCAACTTGAGCAATACGTAGTCTCGCACACGACAGAACTGCAAAGCTGAGTTGATTGCAGCCCAAGTACTGGATTTCCTATAACCCGTTTCTTGATCCTACGTAGCCCGCAGCACCTGTTTTGCCATTGACATACGCCAAAACGCCGAGATATCTACACAAACAAGCGATCGAGATAGACTATCAACCGCGTCCGCGAGAAAAGCCACCTCTTGCTCCGCCCCTGCCTCTCGGAGTAAAGCTACCACTCCCACCTCTTGAAAAGCCTCCTCCACCCCGACCACCTCGTCCGCCAGCGCTGAAGCCTCCACGGCCTCTTGGAGCTCCTCTTGCACCCCCACGTCCTCCTCTCATAGGTCCACCGCGGCCGCCTCTGGCGCCCCCTGCTCGCTTAGGCTTTGGCGCTCCTGGGGGTGGTTTGGGTTTCTGGATTTGCAGTTAGTATGACTTGTTGAGCAAAGTGGGACTGGTCGCAGAGCAACGTCAACAAGGAGTAGCGCTAGCTCTAGAGACTATGAGATGGCAGTGGCTCAGAGATGGACTTACGGGGAGGAATTTCTCAAGGGGCAGAAGCTTGTCTCCACCAATATAGAATTTGTCGCCGGACTTGAATGAGGCTGCTTGGATTCCTTCCTGTGGTTTAATTGTAAAAAAGACAGAGGTAATAGGACCTAGGATCTCGTCGACTTTGCCAATTGCTGTCTAGACAGTGTCAGCTTTGGAAAGGGTGCTTTGTGCTCCCGTGGCTCACCTTGTTCTCCAAATAGATCGGCGCATTGAAGTATGGCACCTTTACGTTTGTTGATTCGCAGACCAGCTCTCCTTCGCATGCGTGGGTGAAAGTACCCATCTCTTGGACAGTGTCGGGTGGACCATTATCTCGGTTTCCATAACCTGTTACTGTCAGTACTGAATTGCCGTGCAATGCTTCAATACCTACCTCCACGGCCTCCACGAGCACCGAATCCTCCTCTACCTCCACCGCCACCGAAATTTGCGCCTGTTCCGCGACTTCGTGAGGCTCCGCGAAATGACATGGCTGTGGTTGTTGGATTTTTGCGTAATTCTAGTGATTCCTCGAAAATTCAAAAAATCCGGAAGGTCTTGGTCTTGGGAAATATTTCGCGCCAAGGAACCCAGGCTAAACCTGATCTGAACGAGGGGCTGGCAGCGCACGGACGAACCGCACCGCAGTGAGTCGAAACCTCGAAGCGCACACGAGAAAGTATGAAAATCTCCCACTTCCTGTGGATGATTATTATTCAGTAACAACAATATGGAAAAAGCGCAGAAGGCCGTGGACTCCGCGGTCGACTCTGTTGTCGAAGGTGTGAAAAAGGTCGCAGTTGGGGAGAAGAAGCAGAAGAATAAAGCCAAGGCAGACCCGAAAGGTATTCGATCGCTGCAAAATATGATATGCGAAAGTGTAATTGGACTGACAGATGTAGGAGATGCCAATGCTGGTCCCCTCGAACTGAACCCGCAGCCACAGTTCCTTGCGGACAGACTTGAACTCTTCCAACAATTGAAGACAAAGTACGACGCCGATATCAAGTCGCGCCCGCGATCCCCAATACAAATCACCCTCGCGGATGGAAGCATTAAACCTGGCACTTCTTGGGAAACGACGCCCGCAGAAATCGCTAAAGGAATCTCAAACAGTCTCTTCAAACGTACCGTTGTTGCCAAGCTCAATGGAGACGATGAGCAGTTGTGGGATTTGGAGCGACCATTGGAAGCAAGTTGTAAGCTGGAGCTTCTCACCTTCGACGACGACTTGGGCAAGAAAGTCTTCTGGCATTCCTCAGCGCATATTCTCGGAGAGGCTTCTGAGAGACGATTTGGCTGCAGCCTGTGCATTGGTCCTCCCATTGAGAGCGGATTTTATTATGAAATGGGTCTGCCAAACGGAGGCGCTGTGCAACAGTCAGACTGGAAGCCCCTCGAGACATTGGTCAGCCAGATTGTAAAGGAAAAGCAACCCTTTGAACGCCTGGTTCTTTCAAAAGAAGATCTCCTTGAGATGTTTAAGTACAACAAATACAAGCAGCACATTATCAAGGACAAGATAAAGGACGGGGAATTTACTACCGTCTACCGCAATGGTCCTCTCATTGACTTATGCCGAGGACCTCATGTGCCCAATACTGGCAGAATCGAGACTTTTGCTATTATGAAGAACTCTGCATCTTATTTCCTGGGGAACAAAGACAACGACTCTCTCCAACGCATCTACGGTGTCTCGTTCCCGGATAAGAAGCAAATGGCAGAGCACAAGAAATTTTTGGAAGAGGCTGCTAAGCGGGATCACCGAAAGATTGGCAAAGATCAAGAGCTTTTCTTCTTCCACGAGCTTTCGCCAGGTTCGGCTATGTGGCTACCTCACGGTACACGTATCTACAACACTATCATGGCTTTCCTCAGGGATCAATATTGGAAGCGTGGCTACAATGAGGTCATCTCGCCGAATATGTACAACTCAGAATTGTGGAAGACTTCCGGTCACTGGAACTACTACAAGGACGATATGTTTACATTTGACGTCGAGAAGGACACGTTTGCCCTGAAGCCGATGAACTGCCCAGGACACTGTCTGATGTTTGACCATCGTGAGAGAAGTCACCGAGAGCTGCCATGGAGGGTTGCCGACTTTGGTGTCCTTCATCGTAACGAAGCATCTGGTGCCCTGTCTGGTCTTACTCGAGTTCGTAGATTTCAGCAGGATGACGCGCACATCTTTTGTCGAGAGGAGCAGATCAAGGAAGAAATTACGGACCTCTTCGATTTCCTGCAGACTGTCTACGGTCTACTTGGGTTTACATTCAAGATGAAGCTTTCTACAAGACCTGAGAAGTTTATGGGAAAGCGAGAGACTTGGGATATGGCAGAAGAGAAACTTCGAGCTGCGTTGGACGAGTTCTGTGAAGGTGGTACACCTTGGGAGTTGAATGAGGGCGACGGGGCATTCTATGGACCAAAGATTGATATCACAATCTCCGACTGCTTGAAACGAGACTGGCAATGCGCGACGATTCAGCTCGATTTCCAACTTCCCCAAAACTTTGGTCTCGAGTACATGACCGCCGAGATGGTCACAAAGCCGAAGGAAGATGCAGATGACACAGCCGCGAAGGCGAAGGCTGAAGAGGCCAAGAAGAAGGTCCCCGAAGCCGAAGGAGTGGTTAAAGAGCGAGTGATCAAGCCTCTCACTCCTGGCTGTGCTCGACCGGTCATGATCCATCGTGCCATTGCTGGAAGTATTGAGCGATTCACAGCCATTTTGACAGAGCACTTTGCGGGTAGATGGCCTTTCTGGCTCAGCCCTCGTCAAATCCTGGTGGTTCCAGTTGGCGTAGGTTTCTACGATTACGGCAAGGAGGTTCAGGCTGCTTTCAAGGCTCAGCATATGTACGTGGACATCGATCTCAGCGGCAACACTCTGCAGAAGAAGATCCGTACAGGTCAATTATCGCAGTATAATTTTATATTTGGTGGGTTTGCAATATTACGCGGCTGTAATAGTGACTGATACTCCTCGCAGTTGTCGGCGACCAAGAGATGAATGGAAGAGAAGTCAACGTCCGGTACCGTGACGACACATCGGCACAAGATCGAGGTAGGTTTCTCTATACATATTTATTTGAGTGCCGAACTTGTCGGGGGTCTTCCTGGGCGCTCGGCTCTGTCCTTGTGGATTTCTATGCAATAAACTAACCGGCCAAATAGGTAAGCCAGTACCGCTGAAGGAGGCTATCGAAAAGCTCGTTGTACTGCGTGACGAACGGAAGTACGGCAATCCATTTGCTAGCGAGACAAAAGCAAGTGCTTAATTTGGGAGAGGGAATTATGTCTGGAATACATTGTGTTTACGACGCATTTTCAAGGTGGTAGCAAAAGTTGACGAATAGACACCATACCTCCAGGGTTTGATGACGAAATACAACAATGAAGAAAGAAATTATGAGATAATGCCTAGAATCATAGAACTATGTGAAAGCGTGAAGGGATGTGTTACGCGAAAATATCCCAGAGAAACCACTGAAATGACCAATTTACTACTATCAGCTTCATGAGAATTGCTCACCTGAAATGAGACATCAATAGAAGCGTTTTGATGATTGTTTCTTCAGTTGATGTCTGATGAAGTATGGAAAGTAGTACTTGAGACACTTTGATGGATCTGGTGGATGTTGAAAGTGGAATAACGGTGGAAGCCGTGGAGAGGCCGGGAGATCTGCACGGTAATCTCAGGGTGCACTGACGTAGAGAGTAGTGAGCTGTTGAAGCTCTTTGATTTGCAGACGAGGAGCGAAAGTTTGGCCAGCATCAGCAGCTTTGATTGATGGGGAAGCCGAATGTGGGGTTGTTTGGGGCAGGGTTTAAGTAGTCAATGAGCTAAAGACAACAGGACTATAGGTATCTGACTATTCCGTACAAGTAAAATTGTTGGAACTGGGCACCAAGGATGAAGCCATCTGTAGGTACGGTATTTGGAAGGGAGTATGATGTTCGGAGATCGAGGAACCGATAGCAGTGGATATATGATAGACGTGTGATAGATGTGTAGATGTGAAAATATACAGTACATCCACGAACGCGAACATAAAGACAGAGAATATAAAGATAAATATAAAAATACATGAAGCCATGATACCTGTACACAAGACACACACATTTGGCGCAAATAACGAGCGGTCAGGAGCAGATGTACTATACTGTAATTTGTTGATGAGATTGAGCGACGCCCATGACGTAGACTTGTGGCTTGGAATATGAAAGCTGCCCTCGCGCTGCAGATTATTGGGGATCATTTACAACATTTACATCAAGGACTCGAAAGCGACCACAAAATAATACACCGAGTACTACTTTCAACTGCAACTGCAACTGCAACTGCAACTACCTTCCACATCATATAATATCATAAAACCCGCCTCTTTGTGTTGTTCCGCATTCGCCTGCTTTGTTGTTACCTCGTTAGCTGCTCTCCATCCCATCGCCCGTGGCCCAGTCGACAAGCAAGCCGATTGCAATCTTCTGTCCTCCTCGTCGGTTGGAGAGGGTCAAACCTGCACTGCGTCCTTCGGCACCTTTCCAGCAGCGTCTTCATAAATAATTGAGGTCAGTAGCTGCTACTCGTTATCAGAGATTAATCCCTTTATCTCGCTGTCGTCGTTTCTCTTCTTCACTCTTGTACTGGTTTACCGCTACCGTTCCCCTCCCTCGCGCTGCAGGTTCCGAAGTCTAAATCCTCTGAAACCCCAATAGTCTGAACCGGCCCAAATACTTTATCGCTCTACTGCTACTACGACGTAATTTACGTCAGGCTCTCCGGAGTCTCCACCGCCAGTCATGACGACCGCCAACCATTCTGTCGTCTCTGCTCCTGCTCCCTCCCAAGCACAAATCGACAGAGGCTACGGACCGACGCCTGTTGCAACAGACTTCGGCTCAACACCCGGAAATCCCGTCGAATCTTCGCCCATATCGCAGCCTACAGCTCAGCAGAACGGGAGTCGCTTCAACGAAGAGTGGGAAGCCTCACAGAGGGGAAGTAGTCTGATAGACGGTCCAATGCAGCGATCCAACTCGGTACTCTCGCAAGGGGACACCCTGATCCCATCGCGGGGAGGGACCCTCAAGAAGAAAGCTTCTCTGAGAAGGACAGGCTCTTTAAAGCGTTCGGGCAGCCGGCGAAGCTCGAGAGCCGGCAGCGTGCGCAGTTTGGCCCTGCAGCCTGGTGGTGATACCGACGAGGCGCATAGTGCTTTCTTTTCTCCTGTCCCCACGAGCGGTAACCCTACGGAAATCCTTTCGAATAGGTTCCAAGGTATATTTCTATCTATGATGTGGCAGCCACCGAATCATTTACTGACTGTGGGACAATTACAGCTTGGCGAAAGGTTCTCAAAGACCTCATTGCATATTTCAGAGAAATACAAGCATCTTATGATCATAGAGCCAAAAATCTTCTAAAAATCTCCAATGTAGTCAACAACACTACGGCGCCTTCAATGTTCCTCCAATCTGGTGGTATCGATGACGCGGTCCAGATTTTGCGCACTTATCATAAATCTGCCATTGCAGAGGCCAACAAGTCGAAGGATATTGAGAATGATGTGATTCTAGCCTTGGTCGGGCTGCGAAATGATCTGAACCAGAAGATTAAAGAAATCAAAAATCTCTCGGGTGATTTCAAAAATTCCGTAGACAAGGAGATGGAGAACACTCGAAAGGCCGTGAATAGTTTTCAAGACGGTCTGGGGCAAGCAGATGTGGACCCTGCTCAGATGACTGGAAAGCAGGATCCATATCTACTCAAGTTAGCAGTTGATCGTCAAGTAGAGAAGCAGATCGACGAGGAGAACTATCTTCACCAGGTAAGTCGAGCTCAGAATATCACCCCGCGTGTCGCTGAGTGTTGCTTCTAGGCATACTTGAATCTTGAAGCATCTGGACGGGAACTCGAGTCTATTGTCGTAGGCGAGATCCAAAAGTCTTACAATGCATATGCTGGCATCCTCAGACGCGAGGCAGAAGGGGCCTACAATACCATTGAAGAGCTACGAACTGGACCGATCGCCATGCCAAAAGACCACGAATGGAACGCATTCGTCCAGAACGATGAGCACTTTATTGATCCGAAGATACCAGTTAGGGAGGCTCAAAACATTCAATATCCTGGAAAGGACAATTACTTGGCACAGACCATCCACGAGGGGCTAATGGAGCGTAAATCCAAATATCTCAAGAGCTACACAGCCGGCTGGTAACATATCCCATTGCCCCCTTGAGCTAATCCTCCCATTCTGATTAATCGCTGTCTCTCGATTGCTGTTGCTAATGCTTCATAGGTATGTGCTTACTCCTACTCATCTCCACGAGTTTAAATCCGCGGACAAGGCGCAAGCACCTATCATGTCTCTTTATCTTCCAGAGCAGAAACTTGGATCCCAATCTAGTGAAGGAGCATCTTCCAATAAGTTCATGCTTAAGGGTCGTCAAACCGGTACAATGCACCGCGGGCACTCCTGGGTCTTCCGTTGTGAGTCTTACGAGACTATGATGCAATGGGTATCTGATCTGAAGACTTTGACTGAAAAGTCACCCCAAGAGCGTAATGCGTTCGTGCGCCAGCATGCCCGTAGCGTCAGTGGATCATCGCAGAGAGCTGCTTCAATTAGCAGCGATGGGGTGATGGATGAGGAAGATGACGAACCATTCTCTGCCACAGCTTCGTCTGTAATGGCAACGGAATCAAAGCAAGACGTGTTGCCACGTCGTCCCCAACCAGGTGGGCGATTTCCGTCTGATCTTCAGGTCAACACACAGCGTGGCTTACAGGCACCTCTCTCGCCATCTAGTGGAAGTTCCGGTTTCGCAGATGTCCAAGATCAGAATGTAGCTGCTGCCAGCGCTCTACCTGGCAGTGGCGTGGGCGAGCACTACGGGGAGGACCCCACTTCACCGACGCATGCGGCCGAAGTAAATCAATTGGCAATGGAGGATCGTGTAAACCCTTACACAGCTCGACCTCTTTCTTCTCATAACGCCAATCAACAGTCGGGAAATGACGTTGTACTTGGAGTTGCGGCTGGCTTGGGTGGTGCGGCGTTGGGCGCTGCTGATACAGAAGCTTATCACAAACACGAGGAAAGCAAGGAGGCACAGGAGGCCGAATTTAAGCTACAACAGGAAGAGAGAGCGGCTCTCGAATCTTCCACTATCGCAGCCCCCGATACTTTTCAACAAGAATCCGAACAGCAAGCTGCTCGTGAGGCTGCTCTTTATGCCGCCCCCGATGCAGATCTTGGGCCGATTCCTTCGGATGACCAATTCATGTCTGGGGGACGCAGCGAAGGCGATCTCACTGGCACGGCTTTGAATAGAGATGCATATCCGGAACAAAGTACCGTTGACCCACAAGCACAAAACGTTCCTAATCCTATCGAGACAGTATTCAAACCTTTAGCAGACGATCTGGCCCGACCGAGCCTGGCAGCCGGTCAAAATCACCAGAGCGTACAGAGCATCAGCCAGCTGCATGTTCCTGGCGAGTTTCCTCGAGGGAGCAAGGCTTGAATAATTAACCGCTGGTCAAGATAAATGTACATAGTTTGTAAGATGACGGGAATATCGGCTTGGGACAATTTGAGCGTATTAAGGCTTCGGGGGGTTGGCAGATTTGTCATAGAGAATTGTAACTGTCACCTAGCTCTTTTAGTGTCAATAAGTGATGTTTTACATATCGAACTTTTGAAATAGCTGTGGTCTTGAAGGTTTTCGCTCACTTCGTGCTACACACAAATCACAAGCAATGAAGGAATAATGAAAGAGGCTTTCTCTATATCACGTAGCGGTTAGGACTTGGCAATATACAAGCTGAATGTTTCCGGTTCGTATTAAATTTCGAATTAAGCTAGCCAAAGACGCCAGATGGCTTTCCATTATGACAAGCCCGCTGCTATGTGATGCCCAGACACCGTTAAATGCAAACGCATCAACGCTTCCTCTGTACCCAGCACAGACCCAATCCAAACGCCTACGCTGCCCGTCAAAAAGAAGATCAAAAGCAAGATAAAAGTATAGAGTTTACTCTGCTTTCTCATCCTCTAATGTCCCCGTTGAAGCTACCGATTTCAACTTTGTCCTCCGTCTGGGAGGTGTCTTTGGAGGCAGCTTTTTGCCTCCATTAGTGACTAGTAACGGCGGTATAGGAGGCGGTGGATGTCTCCTACTCCTCTTCGACAGACTCGTAGTCTTGATCTCCGCCTCGTCTGCGGTTTTGTCAGGTAGCACCCCCTCGAATTCGGTCTTGCGACTAGGGGTCTGCACCCCAGGCTTCTCCGTCACAGCCGCAACATCCACGACACTAACAGTGGATGCACTTTGTGAGGGGGAAAGCGAGATCCCCAGCAGTTTCCGCGCTACTTCGCCTTCTCTGATGTCGTCGTCACGCAGCCATTGGACTTTTGCAACTCGTTCTACGAGGCGCACTGTTGTCTCGTCTGCAGGTTCCCAGTGTGCGTTTACGGAGCCGCCGAGGATGCTGAGAACTTTGATGATCTCGTCGCGCTTGTAGTGGGGAGGCTGGTTGAGCTGGGTGTGTGCGAGGAGGGGGTATAGGACGCGAAGGTAGGTGTGTCGGAGGGAGATGAGCTCGTTGGGGAGGTCGAGGAGGTTTCTTATTATTACATCTAAGAGGACGCGCAGGTCGTTGGTGTAGAAGTACTCATGAGTTGCATGAGTGGTGAAAAGGAGGTAGAGGAGCTTCAGGATTAAGAGTTGAAGTGATGTTTCCGTCTCTCTGTTGAGTAGAAGAATGATATTCTCGCCAAAAGTCATGTATTTAGATCCATGGAGACTTAGAAGTTTGATGACCCGGTTGGTCAGGGGTGGTGTCTGGGAGTCTATTGGTGAAGATGCTGATGTGACCATCCACTGTTCATTGAGAACTAACTGTAGCATACTGTCAGCGCTTTATTGCTCTCGGAGCCTCAGAACTCTGCTCACCAAGACTCGAATGATTGGATAATGGTATGGGTCGTCAACATCGTCTGACAACTCTTCAATCATCTGGAAGAGATACGTCACAAATTCATCATCTACTTGGCCAAGCTCCTCTGCGCTCAGACGTTGCATCCTCGACATCTCGTAGAGCAACTCCAGCAACATCCTATGCAGCCTAGGATCATCCTTCTTGCCTTGTTTAACCAGTTCAAGTAGCCTTGGAAAACAGCCCTCTTGGTTCATCTTCTCGAAGGTAGCCTCGTTGTCCCGCCCATCAAAAAGTAGAAAGCTGGCAATAAAATGTAGCGTCGCAGGCTCGTCCTCCTGCAGAAGACTGTATATAATCTGTATCCGCACATAGTCTTTATTCGCCCCAAAAAGCTCGCTCTGTAAGAGCTTCTGCGAGCATCGGGCTACATCATACTCGGAGTTGACGTACTCGTCCTTGAAGTTCGTGACAAAGTGGAGGTAAGAGCGTAGGGCATTGTCAATCAATTGGTGTGACGGGCACTTTGCAGACACGATGTCTTCGAGTTCTAAATGGAAAGCGGCTGTTAGTACCTGGGACTTTCATGCGGCTGGACGAGGTGGTGTTGTTAACTTGCCGTCCCAGAATTGCTGTTCGTTGTCGAGAGTGTATTCGAATTCCTCCATGTCAGTCACTGCGGGGGAGTTTCGCTGCACGCTATCGCAAAAGCATCCCGAGACTGGCAGTGATATAAGAAATGCTTTGAGGCGGTTCAATGGCGAGGTGAAGGTACAGTTGTCGGGGGGGGTCGCGGGGTGTCAGTGAATGGTGTGGACGGCTGACTCCCAGCACTGGACTGTCCTGCACGGTTACAGTACAGTAGCGGCAGTTTTTGTGGGATGGGGATGGGGATGGCTTGAAAGAGGGGGCGGTGCGGCTGACGGCAAGGCTGACACTTTTCCTCTTCCTAGTACTGCGACTAGTAATACTGGGTTTAAACCTCCACTTCCACTTTAAATACCTGCACTGAATCCCACGAATTCTGTCTACATAACTCATAACTTAAGCCAGCCTTGGCTATGCTCCAAATGTTGCCCGAGAGTCAGTACTACATAGTTGCTACCACCTGATCGTGTGTCACTCGAGTCGAACGAAGCAAACACTTATCACCATATTTATCATTCGAAGTGCACTTAGTGAAATGTTAAATGTAGTATCTTGAACTTATTGCTACTTGGTCGCCGCCAAATTGGAAACTCCAAACCCCAATGGTATACACTCCGCTTTTATCCAAACTGGAATCCTCCTCCACCAAATTTGAAGTTGAACTGTTGACCGCCTCCAGACTGTCCGAAAGGCGGTCCACCAAATGGGCTTCCGTGCCCGAAGGGACTACCCTGGAATGGATTTTGCCGTTGTTGCTCATGGTCATTTGGATCATCTCCTCTATCGAATCTCTCCTTCAACTCGGGATCGCTCAAGACCTCGTAGGCCTCATTGACTTGTGCCATCTTCTTCTCGGCGTCTTCCTTGGTGATACCCAACTTGTGAGCCTTGTCAGGGTGGTGAAGTTTGACCATCTTGCGGTAAGCAGCCTTGATCTGTACCTCATCAGCATCTCGTGTGAGGCCTAGTACTTTGTAGTAATCTTTGGTCTTGCTTCGCTTCAGTTCTATCTGGGCATTTTGCAGGAGTTGATTAATTTGCTGGGCTTCAGGGTGATGTTCCTTGGCTGTATTGAGAGTGTTGATGGCAGCCTCAAAATTCTCGGCCTCCATGGACCTTTGGGCTTTGGAAAGTAAACCGTGGAGGGAAAATTCGTAATAAGTCAGGGCCTCGTCACACCATGCAATTGATTTCTTGTTTTTCATCTATTGCGATTAGCTTTGACGTTCCTCCAGAAGTTGGTTCGTAGAATACCTCATAGTAAGCCTCGCAAACAATTTCGACCACTCTGGCAACTAAGTCATTGGGTGACTGTTGCGGAATGGTGCCAGCTTCTTTGAGCTCCGTGACATCGTCTTTGATATCTTGAACCAAACCGACATCCTCGCCTTGCGGAAGGAGAAGCTTGACCGCACTCGAGTATTGGCGTCTTTCGATATGTTTTTTTACCTGGGAAAATTGCTTGTCGAGTGTCTTTTGCCTCCTGTACGCCTTCTTGCAGGCTTTCGAATCGGGATCTCCGTGTAAGCATTTTCGTAGCTGGTCCATCCCATGCTCCATGTCTGCCAATCCATAAAATGTAATCGCGGCGATCTGCATGTGCGGATCGATATCCCCAGGTTGCATTTGTAGAACGTGCTTGAGATCGCTCATCCCCTCCTGGACTTCCCCCCGCTCAAATCGACAATGCGCTCTCGTTTTCCGCAGTGACAGCATCTTGCTTGCCACCATGATAGCCACGCCAGACTGAGAAACACATTCTTCCCAATTGCCTGCATTTTCGGCAGCTACTGCTAGATGGGCAGCCCCTTTCGCCTCCTCCAGGGCAGCCAAATCCTCAGCGGAGTTTCCGTGGGCAGTGAAGTCCTGGACCGCAGCATCCCATTCGCCATGTTTAGCCCGTATTTTCGCACGCTGTACCAAGGCTCCCTCGAAGTTAGGTTTGATTGTAAGGACCTTATCGAAATCTTTTGTGGCCTGATTCGTGCGTCCCAGACTTAAATATGTTGCACCGCGTCTGAAGTATGTCAGGTAGTTCTGGGGGTCGCGGGAGATGGCGATGTCGTAGTAGGTGAGAGCGTCATTAGTCTCCCCTTTGGCAAGGTGGGCATTGGCGGACGCAAGTAAGGAGGATATTGGGGTATCGGAGGGGATATCAGACGATGAAAGTGCGAGAACAAGAGAGTTGGAGGACAAGATGGAGGCGGCAAATGCCAGCACGGGCAGATTAACAATCATGGCGAAGTGATCATGGAAAAGTCTCCCGGCGAGGCGAGGAGCTGGGGATGTGGTGTTGTGTACTCTAAGGGAGAAGGGAGGAGGGGGGAAGAGAAGAACGAGGAACGAGACTGAAATAGGACAACTCGATGTTGACAGCTTGCCACTTTAACAGCCGTGGCCTTGCAGGCTCAGCTGCAGCCGCGCTGGGTAAACAGGTAAATGCCGTTTAGCCGTTTAGCCGACTTGCCGCTTCGCCGACTTCCACAGCCTTACGCTACAGCCTTGCAGCCTTGTGACCCCTGTTTAAGGCATCAAGTTCTCATGTAAACACAACACTCAGGCATCCAAATTCCACCTAGGTACATCCACCAGATCTACATCTCCATCTCCATCTCTAACCCCATCTCCCCTCCATAAAACCATGGCACATCTCTCTCCCTCCGCAATCTTCTCGCCCTCCGTTGCACGCCAGCAACTCGCCGCCGCCAAAGACTGGAACTACATCGACAGCTGGCTATCGACCAAATTCAACGGCAAAACCCCTCCAGCGTTCGAGCGCAACCACGATACCTTGAAGGCTTTGCTCGCCCTCGCAACTCTGAACGAAACCGCTGACGAAGAACGTGACCTGCTCGCTAGGGTAGAAGCCAAGGCTCTACAGGATCTAAAAGCAAAGGAGGATGTGAACCATAACCCCCAATTACTCGACCCCATCCAAGACGCCTTGACGCGGGAGGGACAGACAAGTCTCGAGGCACTTTCTTCCCTGACTGTGGCTCTCAATCAGCCAACACCCGACGTTGAGAAGCTAGGGCGGGGTATTATCGATCTCCATGCTATATCCTACAACTTGGACCAAGCTACGGATAGGGTCTCGATTCTTCAATCGCACTTGAGGAGCGAGCTCGACAAAATCAATGCTTTGGTCGCAGATCTCCAAAGCGATGCGTACCAACCGCCATCTGACTTGGCGAAGCAAACTGCGGATTACCAACGCAAGATTAAGGGTTTATCCACAAAACTACCGGAATTAAGAGAAAGAGTTGCATCTCTTTCGGCCGCTGCTCGGACACCCATTACAATACAGGATGTCAAGAACGAGGAGAATAAATTCGGCGCGTCGATGGCTACAGTGAAGGATCTTGAGATAGAGGTGAAAAGCTATCATGGACTACCTCAAGATACCGATTTAGCCAGGCTTGAATTGGAGGGTCTACGAGTGGAGCTCAGAGATTTAATAAGGGAACGGGATAGCATGTTTGAGGGATTGGTAGAACGAGAGACCCCGAGGAAGCCCAGATGACAGAAATTATATGATGGTATTGTGTGTATAGACTTGACTGACATGGGTTTGAAAAGTCCTTGTTTCACCGTTTTGGACGCCCGCCAGAGACAGCGCCACCTAACCTCCCAAATTTCCCCAGACTTGACTTTGATTTCGTAGCCTGTGCTTGTATGCCCGCAACCGCCGCTGGCGGATCCTTCGCCGGTAACGGCGGTCGACCTAATTCTTTAAAGGCCTTCCCGTCTAGCCCTTCACCTGCACGTGCGTCGATCATCCCCAGCCCATCGTCGAGATCTCCAGTACTTCTTTGGGCCCTTCTGGCCCGTTCTTGGACACTTTTAAATTTCTCAAGGAGCTCAGTCCATCGAATTCCGCCTTCATCTCTGCCTTTTAGCCTGCTCGACCTATCATAATTCGAAGGACCAGCATTGGCCGGTGCGCTATGTGAGGGGCAATGAGTATCGCTGCTCTTTTGACGTTGATGGAAATGAAGAGAAGAAATTGCCTCGACCACACTACTATTACGAGATTGAGATACGTACACTCGAGGTGCGATGTGCAGAAACCCTATCGCACTCACACTATTCAGTCTGTTCTTCAATGCTGCAAATGCCGCAGATTGAGGGAGCAGCATAAGGAGGCCATAAAGACACTTGTACAGATGAGGATGCTTCTCGGGTTCTAGAAGTTGAAGACGGAGGTCTTTCTCTAAGTTAGCAGAGCTCGGATGATGTATTTAGAAATCCTACAAGTGAAGACAGGTGATTCTAAAAGTTGGACGAGCTTGTCGATCTGAATAAGCATGTTGACCGTCATCTCCAATTCAGCGCTGTTATTGTTAGCATGATTCAAAAAGCTTGGAACATCATACAATATCTGTAGGAGATTATATGCTTGCTCGTATGCTTGTGCGAGAAGACACAACGAGAAGGTAGCAACTGCATTGTAACACCAAGACCGGAACAGCGCCACAAAAAATGTCTGTCCATCCTACCAAACGTCAGCTAAGAGAAATACGCATTCATTGTTGTAAAGGTGCACCTTAGTCTCCAAATTTCGAAGCCGTTTGCGAAGATCAGCTAGTTGAGGCGCCGTGATAAGATTATTGTTGAGGTTTTGGACCATGATGCTGGCAAATTCCACGTCGTCTTCCTTCTCAATACAGTCCGCCAGCGTACGATAAATTCTTTCGGGGCTAAGACTGACACATAGCTGGCGAATTATCAGGTTACCGCGGGTCTCCAGAAGCTTTCTGTCCGTGGAAAAGAGCTGCAATAAATTTTCCATGAAGGAAGTGAAGTAATCATCCCCGCTATTCCTAGATATTTGAGATAAAAGTTGCAAATCTCTCGTTACAACTGCCTCTGCGGGGTCTGAGAGAGTTTTTAGGAGCGCCGGAAATGTGCCATCGTTAATCGCCAGTACCTTCCGTGGGGCTTTCTTATGAAGCATGAGCAACCACGTCAAAGCAGCAACCCTTGTTGCCTCATGGTCGTTCAAAAATAACAATGTTAAAGAATTTACAGCTGCAGCATAGTCAAGATCGACCTGAGGTTGAGGAGGTGAGGTGGGTGTTGGTGTCTTGTTATATGGCGGAGGTGGCGTTTGAACTTCTGATTCTCTCTTATCTTGCAGTTCTTTGGGACCAGACACAGACCCGCGAGTATTAGTGGAAGAGTCCCTTCTGTCATTGTTCGTGGCATCCTTTACTATAGAGGTTGGAATTTTTGACGGGCCACCAGTAGTCGGAGTCTCCGAGCGAAGGCCATCATCAGAGAGAGAGACAACGTAGTCCATTAAGGATGTGTTGACCCTTGCCGCTGCTTGTCGAATGGGCTCGACACCACTTGCCATCGCTGGCAGAAGATGAGCCAATATTTTGGGAGCGAAGGGTAGCACCTCTTCAGGACAAATATCCAGGAATTCGACTATCCATCGTAAAGACTCCAGCAAGCTATCTTCCTCTAGTAATCATTAGTTATGCCATACACACATAAGAAGATCACGCTTACCTAGCGGCGAATCAAGGTTCGCTGTCAATATCTCAAGGATCTCCTTATGATTCACCTGAACATCTTGGCCTGGGACCCAATCGTCATCACTACTGACATCCTTATCATCCCCTGCAGTCAGAGAATCGTCGTCTCCACCTGCTTCTGGCGCAACAGATGCATCACTATCCATGGATCCTGAACGTTTCCGCTTGCCGTCGCTTCGAGATTTCCGACTTTCTTCGATACCCTTCTTGATCCGAGAGATTCGCTTGATTTCACTTAAAAACCTCTCCAAAGCCCCTTGCGTAGCAACGTGAACGTCACGATTCGGGTCGCTGAGAAATTTGAATAGACCACCCAAAAACTCGGGAAGGTAAGAAACTAATTCCAGATCAGGGATCGAATCGAGTAGGGTAATCCACCCGACAAGGAAGGTCCGTGTGAATGGATTAATAACATAGATCCGTTCCTTCAGGAGAGGGATGAAATCTGCTAGCGAGAAGGCCGTGGGCAGATCCACCGATTCCTCCGAAGTATCCTTATCAGTGTCCACAACGGCTTCTTCGGAAGTGTGAAGCACTGAGACATAGGTCGCAGCAGATTCAGAAACAATATCTTTGATCAAACGATCAAGAAGCTCGGCGCCATTCTTGACCGAGAGCTCTGAATCGGCACCGAGCTGAAGATAATGAGTACGAGTGAACATCATAGCAAAAACACCAGAGTGTATAAAACTTACCTTGCACAACGCATCGAAGATGTCGTTGAAATAGGGCAGGACTTCTCCCTTTGCCACCTTGGCAATGTTGTACATACTTTCGCATGCATAATAACGGACCCGGGCATCCTGGTCTGTGAAGCATGCGAGTACTGGAGGCACAATCTCATCTAAATATCGTGCTAATTCCTATAATATGTATTAATTGATTTTGACCTAAGATAGAAATCGAATCTGCGCCTTACTGGGCCCAGAGCAATTGCTGCTGCTGCCAGTCCTATGAGTCCTCCATTTCGAGCGTGGGGTTGATGGACGGCGTAAGCAAAGTCATTGCATAGCTGCTGGATAATTTTTTGGATTCTATCAAACTCCTTCGCGGTGGCCAAATCTCGAATGACGCGCTCGAGGCTGGAAACTAGATGAGCATCGTTTCCGTAGATCAAGGGTCACACGACTGCCAGCCGGAGGAGGTGGAGGTGGACCTACTCTAAAGCTCCAACTTTCCTCTTGTCGTAAAGCTTGTCATTCAACGAGCGGGCTATGCTTGCCTCCATGATGTGTAGTCTTTACAGAAAAGACCATGTTACGTCGACGCGGACCACATTGGCTGAGTGAGCGTAGGTCGGCGACGAAGAGCGGCAGGCAGGCAAACGATGTACCGCTATTTAACTTCTCGCAGCTTCTAGCCTAGCGGTGTGAAAGAGAACGGGGCGAACTCTTGATGCACGATAGAGTTGGGGGGGGGGGGGGTTTTTTTGGGGCC
>Ga0247778_1000381_pt1 | contig 63889 bp, 58 predicted proteins | sample UWRJL049202B5_FD_179939 | JGI IMG/M metagenome (GOLD analysis project Ga0247778, IMG submission 179939) | Plant litter microbial communities from Arlington Agricultural Research Station in Wisconsin, United States - UWRJ-L049-202B-5 | ecosystem: Environmental > Terrestrial > Plant litter >... | reverse complement strand
GGCACGAAGCCGGCTCTGTCGGGAATGGTCACAGTGAGATCGGGTGGTGGTTGTAGCTTTGCCAAGGTGCTTGAGATCTCGGGATCAGATGGGGCATACTTGTCGGCCAGTATTTGGTACTGTAGAGTTTGGTCAGCAAAGATGCTGCAGACATTTGTACAAGAGTATGAGACACGAAGGTTCCAAATCAGGATACATGGTGTTTGTCGGTCGTCGCTGCTGTTTGCAGCTCAAGATCTAGAGCTAAAGTTTCTCATCATATGGGTTGGAGGGCTGCTGGGCTGCGGAAAGAAACCGTTCTGAACTGACCTGACTGTGGGCATAATTTAATTTGTGCTCGAGGATGGTTTTCCGGTCGCTTAGAAACTGCACTTCATCTGCCAGAATGTTAAAATTTTCTATCAAGGTCTTGGTAAGTTCATCGTAGTCGTAATCGAGATCAGTGAATGGCATGACGTGCAGAGGCAGAGTGAGGCAGAGTGTGGCAGAGAGAAAAGAGAAGAGAGCCGCAAGAACGTTCCACCACGCTTGCACGTTCTGCTTGGAATGGAGAAAGAGAGATGGGATGGACGTTCGATGGTAAGGAAATAATGTCGTAGCGTGTTGGGTCGGGTCTCCGCTTACAAACCTCAGGCCTACAGTAGCTAGTAGCTAGTAGCTAGCTTCCGGCAAACATCGAAAGATATTGAGAGCTTTCCTTTCAGTCAAAATTCGATACAGTAATCCTTTCAACCTGTTGCTTGAGAAACTTGAAATAAAGGCCTTTCCTCGCATTTATTATGAAATGTTTGAGAAGCTCCCATCCCAGCTCCTTGTCTGTGCTTGCGCCTATCCAGCTGCAGCTGTTTGGTACGGTACAGTGACGAGCGCCGAAGGATCACCAGGATCAAGAAGAAGGCCTACTTATCTAGTTATGCTGAGGCTACCAAGGTAAGCCATAATAATCTAGGAACATTATTGGAACAATGCACCTTCGCGGCCGTATTCCTTCTTCCAGCCTTCTACCGGTGGAGTGAGAGCTTACTGCGTCTACGGAGGTAGGGCGTAATATCGACATGTACAGAGCAACATGAAAATGCCCCCCTTTTTAGGCGTTGCACACCCGATCACTGGGCATGATCGGCAGCCAGAAATAAACATGCAGATCTAGACTCTGCTGTACTGCATGAAAAGTACAGAATAACTCAAGTGGCTAAACGAGGCTCTGCATTCTCCTCTTTCTTTCGCTTTCACTTTCACTTTCATGCGGTATTGCTATTAAGATTCTTCTTCTTCTTCTTCTTCTTCTTCTTCTTATTATCTGATCTATCTCGCCCTCCTGCTGCTCCACACCCTCTGTGACGTCTGCGGAAGAATTGCCCCCAGCTGAGACATAATCAGCTTCTAGCGGCCTTCGAGAACGGGACCTGCGACGCGCGCGCCGCTGAATACGAGTAAAGCAACAGAAGCGACCCAAAGGAGCTGCCTTTCCAACATCTCACCTCAAATCCACATTTTCTGTTTCTATCTACACCAGTACCAGGGCCTCCCAAAATCCGCCTATTCCTCATCCTCATCCTCATCACTCAATGCTCCTTGCGCTACAATCCAACAATCCCCCATGGATCTAAAACCGCAACAACGACTTTATTTCGACCCTGAATCCGGGCATTGGAGAAGGGCTCACAAAGCATCTTCCAGATCTGTGACAATGGTTCCGGGTGGAGAGAAGAAGTCTAAAGGCGCATCTAAATCAATAGCGCAATCGGCATTCGGGAGGCTTCCTGATGAGATTATTGAGCAGTGAGTTGAAGGGGCGCGGGGTGTCCTTTCCTACATTTCAGCTGACATGCAGCCCTACAGAATTTTGCAGCTCACCAACCCGAATGGCTTCGCATCTCTGATCATCTTGAACCGAAAATGGCGGATGGTATCGCAACAAGCCCATCTCTATACGCACCACCTGTCTCGATGCCCGTCCTACTCCGCAGCGCACCAAGCAACTCCTGCCCCAAATCACGAAGACAGCCTGCCCCGGCTTCGAAGGCTCTTTGCGCAGGAAATAAAACGAAATCTGTTCGAGGCCTACCTACGACCTCGAGAAACAGTCATAAGCTTGGTGTCAACCTCTATCAGTTCTTCATCCGCGCCTGGTGGTGAAGCATTCCACTTCAGCCTCTCTCCAAGGGGCCATTACGTGTTGGCATATAGTTCCTCGCGAATTCATATCTTAGATGTGACAGGAACGGAGGTTGTAGTCACGCGGGAACTAAAGATATTGCGGAGACCTGCTTCGGCCACTATTACGGACGACGGTTCATTGTTGGCTGTGCTATCCACAGACCTTCAAGTTGATTTATATGATTTGACAGGCAGCCGCCCCAAACTTACTCGTGCTGTTGCTTTGGATCATACGCCCAGAACAATAGCTCTGTCACCGACAGGGGCGGTACTGGCTGCCGCATACGATTCGGGAGTTGAGGTGTCATCATTAGATCCAGATTGCACAAGTACGGAGCGAAGGGCAGTCAAGTGCTACGCGGTAGACTCACTATCGTTCTCTAAAGATGGAACGCAACTCCTTGGAAGCACTACGCAATCGCGACATCCCAGCACCGTCATTCTGACGGCGCCTTATTATAACCCAGGTGCAAGCCTGCCGGAGGAGAGCGTCAGTGCACTGTGGACAACGTCTATTCTTTTTCCAAATGGAAGTCGAGATTGCTCACATGCTGTATTACTTCCCAGCGCCACGGATGATGAGGCAAGTTGGACCTTCACATATGACCGGGTGTTCGAAACCTTTAGAGCGGTACGTATTGACGACCTGCGAAATGGAACGACGTACTTCACTGGCCCAATCGCGGAAGCAGACTCAATTCTAAAACTTCTTCCAAGTACCCTTCCAGCTGCGAGTAAATTGGGAGATCTGGTCGCTGCGGGTTTCCAAGGCTGTATCTGGCTTTATGGTGTCCCTGAGGATCTTGAGGCTTTACCAAACTCTGGCAATGGGGTCAGTAGTAACTCTGAAAGCGAGGCTACCACGCCGTTGAGCCAAATTGGACGTCGAAACAGTGCTCCCTCCTTGCGATCTGGAAACAGGACGCGCGAGAGCGTCATCGGTAGAACCCCACAATGGCAGCTTTTGTGTGATCGCGCTCGAAACACATTCGTTGAAGGTCGTAAGATTGGAACACTAGATCGCGTCAGTGCAATGACTTGGGTCAACGATATGCCCGCTGCCTTTCATGCCGAAAGACTCGTGGCGGTGGCTCCCGGCATTGTGAATATATCTCCAATAAGTGAAGATGATGGCATGAGCCCTGTCGACGGAGGCCGTATTGCGATACTCGATTTTGACTACGCAGCGACAGATGGAAAGAAGAGAATGGTGACCATTGAAGTCGGCATGAATGAGCCAGAGATTCTCGAAGAGGAACATAGAGATTTGGATGCCGAAGTCGCGATCGTGAGAAGGCGAACTGTGGCTCAAAGAAGGGGGAACCGCAGCCATGTATCCCGCTCAGCAACGTCAGCAGCCCCAAATCCTCGTCCCGAGCCACCTCCAATGCCGAGAGTGGATGATGACTTGGGAGATCCGTTTGCAGCGCCAAATAACTTGGCTCAAAGGAGGGCAAGTCAGCAAACGACTATTACCGAGCAGTCCGAAACGTCATCTATTTATGAGGAGGCGTTTGACGCTCCTTATTCACATACTAGTCCTCGATCTGGCACTACTCTTCGACGTGCTGCGACCGCTGCTGCAGTCAACCGGCGCCTGCACCCGCGTTCCGTTGCACAAGAACATATCGAATATCGCCGTGCAGATGGCCGCGAGGAGCATCCCCATGAGAGTGATGCAGACAATTGGGTTCCGCCTCCTCCACCCTACACCAAAGATCCTATTCCACCGTTACCCGAACACATTCAAAGGTCAATCCTTGCTGAAGCAGCTGCGGCTTCGAACTTACAGCGTGCAAACACCCAACGTGCACCAAGTCTAGATTTCCCTGGCTTAGAATCCAGTGCGCTTTCTCGGTCTCGTACTGTTGCTTCTACGAGTACGAACGGATCGCGGAGAGAGGCATACTCATTTCATAGAAGTATGAGCGACACCACAACTCACACCCCTGATCGTGTTTCGCTTGAGGAGGAGCCCCAGCGTCCAGTTACGAGTCCCACGACTCCCGATGATTTTGATGATTTATATGATGTGTCTCCACCGGGGACTCCCCAGCCGGCCCTTCGAAGGGAGCCCAGCAGCACGGGCCGAACCATAAATGAGCAGGCGAGAAGAGACCGACTAAACTGGGAGCAAATCAACTGGGAGCAAACGAACAGGGAGCAAGCAAATACAGAACAGTTCAACAGAGAACAGGCAAATAAAGAGCAGGCCGAGCGAGAGAGGGAGCGAGAGAGGGAGCGAGAGAGGGAGCGACAGAATGAAGAACAAGTCGCCAGCGTGCAACCCAACCAAATTCTGAGACGGCCTGTTGGAGCTTCAACGACAGAAAATGCTGGGCTTCCTTCTCCTCCGCCAACCATGATAGCAACGCTGCAGCAACCTGTCTCCCCCGTTCCTCAACTTACGCAGATTTCAGACAGTACACTGGACCGTCGTTTGCGAGAGTGGGAAGGCTCATCCGAAGCAGCCGCAGCTCAAGCTCAGAATAATGAGACAGCTCTGCCATCACCTAGACTTAATTCTGGCCTCATCAACAAAGATGTTCCACCGCCGCCAACGCAAGAACATCACTTGACTGAAGTGCCTCCCCCAGCGCCCGTAGTTCAAAACCGACGTGAGATGATTGAATCACAGCCACCTGCTCCTGTGTGTTACTCCCAGGCTCCACAAGCCAGTCCTGAGCAACCGCCATCTTCGCTACAGAGGCGAGCCGAAACTCTCCCAGTAGATCGACCCCCTCAAATTTCAGATGAGCCTCTTCCCATATGGAAACGAAGTGACACAGCGCCCGTCAACTCAAACAGATCAGTCAGCTCGCCGGTGCCACATATCTCTTCTCCTAGTGCCGAACAAATGGCACGCTTGAACAATCGTATGAGCCGGCCGGTTGGCCTTATTGACCCCTCTCGACGGCTTTCAGGGAGCTCCATGAGTCCAGTCCAGCAACAACGCCCAGCAGGCAACAGCCCTTACCGACAGACCTGGGGTTCAATGGGTTCAACGCAAGGACCTGGTGTACCCGCTCCGCCTATCAACACCGAGCAGACCTTCCAAAGCGCAGCCCCTCGAGCCGCAGCTGGTGCATACGGCTCACCTGTCCGCGACCCGCCCCCGCAGAGCCCGTATTCCTCATCTCCCGGCTCCGTCCCTCATAATCGCAGTGGTCTTGGTCCCGCATGGCACTCCAATTCATCGGCACACAGCTTGCGGCCTCCAATGACACGCCTGGAGACGATTCAAAGCATAACGTCGCAGCCTGAGCCATCACCTTACTATAATCAGAAATCTACGATGAGCAGGCAGCTTAGTCGGGCTGAGCGGAGCGCGGCAAAGAATATAAAGGATGCAAAGAAGAAGGGGTGGAGACAGAGTGTGCAGAAGGAGAAAAGGCTAAAGAAAGAGCAGAAATATGGCGGTGATGGAGCTAGCAGTGCGGGCTGGACTGATGTTTCTGTGCCAAAGGAAGGCAGTGTGAAGAAATATGATAAGAATGGGCGGGAGAAGTCTGGAGGCAAATGTGTTGTTATGTGAAGTGATTTATGATACCCTATGTTTGTATTTGAATTGGATTGGAGGGGGGCGGTTATGAAATGAATTTTATGTCTGAATGCATATGGGATGGATTATCGGAGTTCGTTGCTATTGACATCCACATCTTTACTGTCCTCGCCACCTGCGCGCTTGGCTGGGGCCACGGGCCGAAATGATCCAAGCATTTGGATTTGAATAGAAGTCATTCATTTTCCCCACACATTATTCTCCTTTGAACTATAATGACCTAGAGACCAGTTAATTATCAAATGCTCCATGGATCTGTTCTTGATGAGTCTCCCTTCTTGCTTTGAGAGACAAGAAAATGGTGCGCGTTAAACGAGGAAGAAGTAATAGTATGAACGGCTTCTTTATTAAACTACTAGTTAAGTACCATCCCTTAGCACCCCTACCGGCTTCCCTTCCAATAAATTTTCGGCAAATCCATTTTTGCCAACTCATTCTATCGAGAAGCAAACGTACTATTACAACGAAGAGCTGTATGTCGTGGCTGTTTCAATATGGCAAGAAAAGAAAAAAACAACGAATCGCTGTGGTATCGTAAAAAAATTGACGTGCTAGTAGGGAAGGTGCCTCGCGCCTATCAAGGGGGAGTAGGAGTAACTTCTCGACTACCCCTCCCGCTCTCTTTTTCCTTTTTGCTCAGTAAACTCCTGCGGAAACCGCCGCTCGCCTTGGGACTGTCGGAGCTTCCGTTTTGCTCCGCCAGAATAAAATTGCTCTTGACAACTACGTGGCCGCTACCAGCCTTGACTTGCTTTTCCTGCCCAGATCCCGACTCGTCGACGAAAAAAAGTCCTTCTCCGAGATCGTCATCACTGCCGAATGTGTTATGGCCCTTGACTTGTATCTGGAATTGCGTGTCTGCAGAGCAGGCGCACTTGAAGCTCTCTTTCTTATCGTTGAAACTTACTGTTCCGGATGCGGATTTAATGTGCTCGGTCTTGTGAATTACTTTCGTTTTGGGGCCAAGTTGCTTCACATAAACCATGACGTTTGAAGATGGCGGATAACCGGCTGCTGAGATAATAGTGAAGGCTGCTGTTCCAGTTGAGGGATTCGCGGTACCAAACGCCGTGCTGTGCGCAGAAGATGCTCCGAAACTCTTGGTCCGACTATGAGGAGCTCCCAGAGAGGATCCTGGAGGTGTGATCGGTGGAGGAATATCACCCATCGATGGAGGAAGACCACTGGCACGTCTTGGACCACCGAAATTGCCACCGGAAACGAATTCCTTGTCCTCTACTTCCATTTCAGAACCATTTGCCGTCTCGTCTTCGCCCTTCTTCTTGCTTTTGAATCCGTGTCGAATAAATGAGGCACCTTTGCCGACACCATGGGCAGCGAAGCCAACACCCTTGATTGGCGCTCCCGCAACACCAGTGACAATCTTGCCCGGAGTCGCAAACGTTCCAGAGAACGTAGAGGAGCCTTGACGAGAGCGGGTGACATAGTCTGGTCGGAAGAGAAGACGTAATCTTACAGATCCCGACTTGCCATCTAGCGAAAGATTATACTCGTGGGCTTTGAAAGGGTCAAGTAGATCGAGATTTATGTCCGCTGCACCCAAAAAATCTGCCTTGTCCCCAAAATCCCAATCGTACACTTTACAGGCGAATTTGGCTGCTGTTCTCGAAGCAATATCTACTTCAAAGAACTCATTCCATGCGGGTTGCAGCGTCTTCTTTTGAACTTTGGTTTTGAAGATATCTTTGCCGTTGAGTTCAAACTTGCAATAAGGATCGCTGTAGCCATTTCGATCTGCAGAAGGCAGATCTATAGCATCGAGCACATCGACGCGAAGCTTGCCCATATTGTTGATACTCTCGCTTGGGTCGAGAGTCATCTTGACGGGGATATACTTCAGACTGACCTTGACACTACTGACGCGACCTTCGTCATCTTTAAGTTTGAGGATAGTGGGGTTATTCTTGAGCGTGTTAGAACGTATCACGATATATAATTACACATTATACTTACTAAACACTGCTTCAAAGTATCTAAGGTATTCCCGGCCAGTTTGGCAAGAGTATGGTCCTTTTTCTCGTCACCCTTACTTGCACCCTTCTCACGGATGCGTAGCGTAATTTTCGAAAAGTCAAGCTCTCGGACAAAACAATCTCCAATCTCATCAAGAGTCGCTTTCTTGTTTCTAATAGTTGAAGACGAATAAGATGGAAATGCTAGTCAACAGTTAATTTATTGCCCTGCTCTAGGTAATGCCGAGGCAGCTGTTTCCTGTGTTGCAGAGCTTGCGCCCAATAAACCGTAATGGACGAGGGGAACGTGCCATGGGTAATGGAGTACTCACCATAATCGTCCACTACGACTTCCACGTGAACATCGCTATAGACAAGATCAACATCCAGAATCTTGAAGATAATAAGCCCAGATTCGTATTTGACGAGTTCTTCGGGTGTAAGTCGAATTTTGGGCAATTTCTTCTCCTCTGGCGTGTCCTCTTGCTCCTTTTCTCCTTCAGCAAGAACTTTCGCAAGGGATGGATCAACCTCAGCGGATCCATTAACTTTGTCATTTGCCACTGCAATCGCATCCTTTTCATCGTCAGACTTGCTTGAATCAACAGAAATACGCCCTATATCGGATGACTTCTTCTTGGCCGCTTCTTCCTCGTCTTCGGGGTCCGCGACGTTCAAAAGAGGGTAGAAAGCAGCTGTGTAGTTGAGTGTGCCTTTTGGTGACCCCTTACCATGCATACGCAGCACTGCCGCATGCGGAGTTTTTGTGTCATGAACTAGATACTCCCCATTATCGGCTTGCGAAATATAATCCGAAGCAAGAACCTCGACCAAACCAAGGGTGCGATCGCTGTTAATCGTCTCTTGGTCCATGACTTCGAGCGTTAACTTCTCCCGCGTTGTGTGAACAGGCACGTAAATCACTTCATCCCAATCAGGATTGAGATTGTTTTGAAATGTGACTGTGCGACCTTTCTCGACACCGGAGAGCAGTACCCTCACATATGGATCGGATTTGCCGAAGGATTCGAGATTCCGAAGGTCTCTGGCATTCTTAAAGTGAAATCGCATCACACCAATAGGTGTGACATAGCCGCCAGTTCCAGCACCAACGCCAGTCAGGGCTACGGGCTTCCATTGGAGGGTCAGTTTCGCCCGCCCTGTCTTTGCATTGGCGAGATTGTACCATTCCTTCCCCTCTTCCATCAAACGCAACATATCATCAAGCTTGACTTGATAGCTACCTAGAATAGGATCTGCAGAAAGATCCCTATCATCCTTGATTACAAGACCGAGCCTTGCAGTCTTCCGATCGGTAATCAGAACTTCCTTGGAGCCACTGGCTTCCCAAATTGGGTTATTGGTCCGCTTGAGTTTTTTGGTAACATGGATCTCTTTGTTGTTGAGTAGTAGAACGGCATAAGGGTTAAGTTGCCCCATAAGACTCTTAGTACCATCCAGATCTTTAGCTTGTTCGACAGTGATTCGGGCAATGCCTGTGTTCGACTCTGGCGGGGGCTCTTTCTTGCCATCTGGAAGCTCCCGGCCCTCGAGGACAGGAAAGAAACGGATATCAGAGGAGATAACTCCGCGAGCTTTGCCGTTAGCAATAACCTCAAGCTGTTCATTCTCATGCTCGAAAACTTCTTGTACTCTTTCTAACGGGAAACTCGCAGTCCCGAGCTCCTTATCTTTTCGATACTCGTTGTAGTCGAAAGTTTGTAAGGTAAGAACATCGTTGAAAGATGTGACAATAAGATATTTTGTCTCATTCCATCTGGGATTTGCGTTCTCCTTGACTATCTTCGTTTGCGCAAGGGGAGCTCCATTGTTGAAGGAAAGCACAGTGTAAGGATCAGGAGTGCCGGCAAACTTATCGGGATTTTTAAGGCCGTGGGCGTTGTGGAGGGTGACTGCCATGACACCAATAGCTTGGTCTACTGCAGATCCCGAAAGCATCTTGGCAACCTCAATTGGGAAAACATTGGGGGCGTACATGATGGGCCCGACTTCCAGAAATTTAGCATGATCCTTCACAGGAGAATGGAACATTCAAGGGGGAAAAGGGTGACATACTGTTTGCATGTATTTGGTCAAGAATGAACGACTCCAAGCCGGGGATGAAGTTGATATCAAAACCGAGAGTATCGCCTCCAAGGGGTTTACAGACATAGTCTATGGTAGGCTGGCCTAGGAAGGATATTTCAACCTTTTCAACATGAGGGAACGGAAGCTGAAGCTTGATCTTGACTCGCATAAGCCCAGAAAAGGCCATGTCTTCCACAATTACATCCAGTCCTTTGCTGATCATAGCTTTGCCGATTCTGATCTCAAGGACAACTTTTGGGTTGACTTTGTTTTTTATTTGACGAGTGGTCATATCTGATTGGTCGGTTGGAGTAAAACTGAATTTCCAGTCCATGAGGACAATATCGTCATCGGCATTAGGGTAAGTTCTGACGTGCTCCATCCGTGGTGGTTTAGTTCCGAGGGTAAAAGTCTTCATACGAAGGCTGTCCAAGAAAGCGGGAGTAGATGTACTAAGTACTTGATCTACTGAATTGATAATAGTCTCGGCCAGGACTGGCTGGAAAATTGGCCAGAATTTGACCATGAAACTATTGATCCACTCCAGACTTTCTGTATCCGTCTCGAGCTTATTTTTGGCGAGCTCGCGGTTGATATCGTCCCGGAAGTTTCGTCTTACTCGGCGGATCGAGGTTCGATAGTAGGTGCCGCACACTGCCATGATCAGAAACACCCAGGCGAGGCCGCCTCCTAATGTTGCAACGAACCATGAGGCTAAGCAGGCGAATATGATAACGGCAGTATTGTGATACCAATCTGAGGGAATCAGGTTAGCATAGTCCAATTTAGGGGATATATTTATTGATAAACAATAAAACGGGACTGATTGTTGCAGACTTTCAATGTCCAACTCGATTCGAGATATTCAAAATCAGTGCCGCTTTTTGGTCTATCGCGAACAAATGTCAGTCTCACCTCCAAAGAACTTGTCTTCAAGCTTTCCCTCAACCCAAGTTTGATGATCAGCAAGACTTTCGCCTTCCATTGATGCATTCGAGGCCCCCGAGCCAAACCTTGGCGCCCAGCCAGCTCGTTCGATCCATCTGTCCTCGTCTTCTGCATCAATGTGCCCATTTGCTCCATTTACCAATGGTTTTCCCGACTTATCTTTCAGAGGAGCTTTGGCTGCCAGAGCTCCTGCAGTTGAAGGAGAAGGAAGGTTATACGCTCCAGGCTTGCCATCGTCCATGTCTGTGGGAACGGCAACACTCTTAGATTTGTGTTCGTGATGAAATCCTACTGGCACACGCTGCAGAAGTAATTATTAGCATAGGCAGATATATGTAAGATCCATTGGGTATACGTACAGCTCGAGCTTGAGCTGCCTTCTCCTCTGGTGTTGCATCTGGATCGAACGTAAATGCCGCAACACCAGCTTTCTTACTCTCGTTGATGATCTTGCGCTGTGCATCATTGGCTGTGGTGGATGTATTTGGATCTCGAGCAGATTCCTCCACGCCCTGAACCTTGAGCTCCGCGGCCGAACCGTTCGCGGACATGCTTGCGGCGGGTAGCTGTAGCTGGAGTTGTCGCTGTAGCTGTCTTGTGGAATATCAATCGATGTTGGCCGACATACAATTCTGGGCCAATTCAATGACCAGCGTTGCAAGTCGAAAGGAGATGAGGTTGCGGATGGGCAAGCAAAAGCAAAATAAGCTTGTCGTGGGAGGATGCTTTCGGTGAGAAGTTGGATTGGCTGGCAAGATGTATCGCGGAGGTGGGAATGACGACGGCGCAGAGGTAGAGTCCACTTACGGAACCTTAGACAGACAGCACTGCAACAGGGAATTGAGATCTCACTCCGCGTACTACTGGCGCGGCATGGAGAGCTGTCACAGCTCGACCAGGATCAGTTCCTAGGCCTCTGCTTGCTCGGTTGAGAGCCGAGCTACTGTAAACTTTCGATACTCCAGATATGCGCAGAGGAATTGCACCAGTGACAGTACCTAGGTAGTTGTAGGTATGGGCTCGGGAATGCGATAGAAGAAGCAATCCAGGGAGATGGTTCATGTGCAAGTCTCATAAATCGTCAAGCATTTCCGGGCATCGTATGTTGCCAATGCCTCTTTTAACCTTTTCTCCGTGCTGTTGCAACTTGCATTTTCACAAAAATTCCAGCTGGAAGTTAGGCTTGCAGGGCAGCAAACAAGGAATAGATCTTGGCCCCCCGGGCCAAACAGGGGTCTTCTTCTCAAGCGGCGATCATCATCATTGGACAGGCAGAGGCAGAGCATGGGGAAGCAAGAATCACAGCGAGATCGTCTCTCAGCAGGACAGGGTTTGTTTTTCTCGCGACCACCGAGACCGACGAGACGTCGAGGCTAGGCTAGATACCCGTAGTTGTAATGCTCGAGACAACATGCAAGACACAGCAGATGGAAGCATTAAAACTCCACACAGTTTACAGATGACAAGGCATGCCTCATGAGTCTGCTTGTTTTGCTAGGAAAACGTGGAACAATCGTAGGCGAATTCGTGAGGGCAGGGCACTCTGGAAGCCTACATATGGTCGGCGTTTTGGTTGTACAGAGACGTCCCACGCTGCTTCGCCGATAACAAGTCACCGGGTGCCGCCGGCCAATGCATTTTGACTACTCGAGAAACCTGTCCTGTCCGCAATCACCTGCACTGCACCTTCTCACTCACTGCACATTTTCAACTATTCTCAGCAGTGGGTTTAACGACAGAGTAAGATCTTCCAGAGACTATTTCTAACTATTTACTGCAGCGCAGCGTCACTGCTATCCTTCTTGGGACTGCACATGCATAGAACTATACCACGTACCAGCCATTCAACTCGCAGGAGTCATCTGCAACCACACACCCACGATTCGCCCACGATTCGCCCACGATTCGTATTACAAATGGGAAGAAGATGATATTCAAATAGCCTTGCCTGTGCAATGAATTGCCGTCCTGACGATTACTGTAAAATTACAATTTGGGTTTGGAGATTCTCAGTTTTAATCACGTGTAAGATGAGGTAAGCAATAAAGTGTTGCTCAAGCACAAGCACAAGCACAAGCACAAGCACAAGCCAGTCAACTTTACCCCTGGCTGAAACCGCCCGTGGGGCAGCTTCATGGACCCTTGCTTACTATGAACAATTGGGTTCGACGTCTAATCGTAAGTCATGCACCGAAAGCATTGCTCATTCAATGTTGCGATAGTTGTCCTGTTCTGTTCTACCTTCTACCTTCTGAACATTCACGAGCGCTGCGGTGAACGGTGAACGGTGAACCAACCGCATCCTCCAACGCTCCTTCAAGTCCCTCTCCGTTGGGGGCTTGATACTCCTCATTTACCTTCATTTGCAGCTTTAATTTTAATCCCATTCAACACTTGCCGCGCGGATATGGACGAAATCACGACCGCGGGGAGAGAGAATGTGCACAAATACAAGAACAAGTTTATGGGGAAGCTCTTCAAGGATAAGGAGAAGAAGGCAACGACGGATTCTACCAACGACGGCGACGTTGATGCATTTCTTCATGGATCCTCTGATAAATTGCATATGATACCGGTTGAGGCCAGCCCTCCCAATCCACCACCTCTATCACGAATCGACACAAACGGCGCGAAAAGATGGCCAACAGCCGCAGAAGTACGAAGTGTCGGAAGGATTACAAGGGGACGGTCTGCCAGTCCAAAACGAAGCAGGAAAGGTCTATCAGTTCGGTTCACAAGTGAACACCCAGAGATAATAGGAGAGGGAGGTGACGAAGCTACTTCACCAGTGGCAGAAATAGGAGCGAGAAAAAGAGCACAATCACATCCACCAGTGCCACAACCTCTTCCAGATCAAGCGCGCCCACCTGGACAGATACAAAATGCCACTGTGGCTCCTGGAAGCGCGGAGGACTTCCGGCCAAAAACCTTACAGCGCACACAGACAGGTTTCGAATCAATCTCAGAACAAAGGGGGGTTTCCCCTCTCATAGTATCTGAGGATGCCGCAACAAACGATGGATTTTTGAAGACAGACCCTTTTGATCCAACATCTTTTGCAGCTAGGGTGAAGGCAGAGATGCGAGCAGCTGAAGGTAAAGCATTAGTGCAAGCCTCCCATTCCCCAGACATCGATCTTTTGCATCCTGAGTCTGGTGAAGCTTTGGACCCTGGACTTACACCCCAGTTGAAGGAGCTTCATCTGAATACAATGAGGAATAGCATGATATCTTCTTCCCCTGGCATGCCAGGTCAACTCATACCTGGAAGGCCACAAACACCAACCAGCTCACAGAAGTCAACATCTATTATGGATAGCCCCGTTCAATTATCCCGTACCTCAACTTCACAGGCCCCTCATACAACAAACCCCATCACAGGGAGTCCCATCCAGCTATCTTGTGAACCTACTCCGCAAGCAGCATCCAAAGAAATCCTCCTGCTGGAGAACCCTCCCACGTTATCCCAAATACCAAACTCCCAAGGAGTACCAAAATCTACTCCTGGTGCAGAGAACCCCTCTACTTTATCTCGTTCTTCAACTATGCAGTCAGCAGCACTTGCTGTGGGAGATGAAGCGGTACAAGACTTCTCAAGACGAGTTGCACATCTATACACACTCTTTCGCCTTTCTGCGGAGTCTATCAAGCCCATTTCGACTTGCTCCTTGGAAGAATCTGTGCGAGGGGCTTTGTGGTGGTTTTTGAGAGGTAGAATGAATCTAGAGGCTACAGCAAGGGACCGGCCAGCAACACCCCAGGCTCAACAGACCAATTTCTTTATCCGCCAGCAGTCTTATTCGGATCTCGGCAAAGCTCTATGGATCGTGGAATATGTCGAGCAGAAAGCGTCCGAACTTAGCTCCTCAACAAAGGGCGCAGATCCCTATGCGGCCAACATCCTAGAATGTCGCCAGAGCATCTTGTCTGGGCTGAGAAAGTTGGCTATGTCGATGAAGCGCAACGGCCTTCTGCCCCGCGAAGATGCACCACTACCGCAAGGTATCGATAATACGATATGGGTTCGCGACGAGGGTGACCGGTCCCTACTCGCAAGTCAACGCCACAGTTCTATGATTCTCATGTCAGATGCTTTTCCTCTGGCAGACTCAACTCGGAACTTTAGCTTCGGTCGGATGTTTGTCGAGGGTATTCTAGAGGAAGAGGCTGCCTCGCAACATTACCGGTGCCCACTTCTGGTGTCTCTAATTCGGGGCGTAAAGGATAGGGAACTCAAAGCTATGATTGCAAGTCAAGATGGGTCGTTGAAAATGTGCATCCAAGCAGATAAGCTTCTTGGCCCAACGTGGGATGACGTTACGTGGCATTCAAAGTCTAGTTCTCTCAAGGTAGAGTTACCGAGAGGTTTTGTTCTACGTCTTCACTGCTCCGAGCAAGATTTTATATTCATCTGGGGAACATATGATTATCAAACTAAAATTCACGAAAGCTTGATTCAACGTCGCGGAGAGGAAGTCATTTTTGAAACCATGCTCAAGAGCTTCAAATACATTGACCAGAACCCTGAGTCTAGATTTCCCAAGGAAGCCTTGCCAAATTGTCACCTGAGGGTGTTTGAGAAAAGCCTCGTTGACAAAGCTGCCACTGGGGTTCGGACAATGCACCGAGGTTTTCGGATCGCACTGAATACGAGCCCCCAGACCAAAACGTTGAGGGGAATCGACCAAGAACTTCCATCAACCCTTCCCATTCAATTCAACTTTCTCCGTGGAGATGATGGGCGGCCTGCTATGGAGCTGAAAATTAAGGATGCAAAATCAAGGTACAGAATGATCTTGGGCTTCAATGATCCAAGTGAGCGAGCTCGTCTGCACACGCTTCTTACTGGCACTGCTCTCAAAGACGAGGAGGATGTTGTCTCTGAGGGCAAGATGAAGGCGTTCTCTATCGCGAGCGTCTCTTCTGACGACAAAGATCTGCCATGCCTGAAGAACCTTGATTGGCAGAGCTTCCGAATTTTCAACGAATCTAGCGGCGACCTGCAAGACACGAAGGCTGTTCTCTCAGATCACTTGCGCATTGTCCTGGATTTCAAACTTGGCAGTCTCACAGACCGTGTCAATGTTGCTCCTGGCGAACTGCAACTTCGACTCGACGTCAAAATCGCAAAGGAGTTAAAAGTCTTGCGGCAACCGCAAGATGACATGACAATATCAGTTCTCGAATCCCAGGTCTCTCGAGAGTTACCGTACGAGTTTACAGACGTGCTAGCAACAGTCAAAAAGTCACAATCCACTCGGACCTACTTGTTTCCCAGCCTTCAGGAACTGCACCTGTTTCAGGCAGCCCTGACAGGTTTCGTTGTGCTCTATGATGGGATGGCATCTTCATTCAACATCTCACGTCGCCGGATGGTAGTTCCAATCTACAAGAAATGGGACGCTGCCTCGACTCGCTTGCAGGTGGTTCAGCGGGAGAAGGTTGTTCAACTGGTTGCTTTCTTCGAAAATTTCAACCATGGAGATTGCATGAACTTCACATTGAAGTCAACTGACACTTTTGAAACTTCTGGTCGAAGCGGCAAATACACACTGCGAATTGTCGACGCGAAATTTGCAATGCCAAAGGCCAAGGGAGAAGAGGAAGGATCGATTGGGCATGAATTTGTGTGTCTCGACATGCCGGAGTATCCCGGAGAACACGACGACATAACCATCATTTTTGACACAGAATCTGGTATGTTTCTACCCTATCCTTAACATCCCGGTGCTGACAGTTTGTAGAGCGCGATAAATTCACACAAGCATTACCAGCGCCGACCAAAGGTGCATCTCGAATGGCATCAGTTAGGAGGTGATAATCAAAGTTTTGCAGCGCAGCGAAGCAAAAAGCAGTGCGTAGGGGGCATATTGGCGGAGTAAAATGTAGCATTTACAGATGGTATCCACGGCGCTTTTGGAATCGATCAGGGTATCCTTTTCCATCACGAATTATGAAACGAGCATTTGAGGCTAGATTTGCCGACCAACGAAGCAGAATTTATCTTAACAAATTATTCTGAATTTGTTTCGTGGCAGCCATCCGCCGTTGAAAACTCATCCCAGTCATTCAGAGCATCCGAAGCATTTATGCCAATATGTAACACCAGCTTTGATGCTTAGAAAGTCCCGAAGGATCTTTGATTCCTTACGCCACGTGAATTGGATCTTGACGAGTCGCACATCGTCATCGGCCAAGCCATTTGTAGATCCCAAAATAGAAATGCTGATCCTCCAATCATGTTGCAACTGATGGCCCACGCCACGGGCGCCACAGAGACACAACTCAGTTGTGGAGGGATGAACTGGAGACGCCACGAGCAGCTGCATGTACTCCGTAGGGTGGCTCGAAAGCGTGTGGAACTATAGAGATGCGAATTCGAGTAACATTAAGCCTTCTTTTACGGCGCATTTGACTGCGCCGCTAGTGTTGCATAAACGGTGGGCAAGCTCGTGAGAAGAAATACGAGCTTCATACCTTTCGTACCCCCGTCTGTATAAAGGCCGTAGTATTATTTCACGCTGTGCCTTGCTTTCTAACCGTGCGCTTGCAACTGTCACTTGCTTCATTCACCTCTCGAGCCCTCGAAAGTTTTGTGTGCACCTGTAATTTCATTTACACTTTGGACTGTACCTGTGGCGTAAAAGTCTCGACCAAGGCCATTTTTTTGGCGGATAAAACATCATCTCACTCGTTTCAGGATCGGTCAGGCATCTCCCAATCTCGAAGGACCACGCCGTATTGCCCCCTCCGCAGCGACTCTTTCACCTCGAAGAAACACCCAGCCAGCTTACGATGGCGTTTTGAGCAGCTCGCTCTACACCACGTTGCGTTGTATGCGGAGCCGCGATCACCCCTCGTCGATGTCACGGCGGTTTGTAAACGAAGGCCATGGAAACGTCGAAATACACCGATCAGGCCATTCGGGAACATTACGATGACCATGTCGGACTCAGTGATCGAGACACCGCGATAACAATGTCTGCGGCCTCGAGAAAAGAATGGCAAGCACGTCCATGTGCAGCAGATGATGGACAACTCTCGGGGACCCCTTTTCCCCAACAGGGCTTACGATCCACGACGAGGAACCGCAGAGCACAGATGGCATTTCCTAGGTGGCGGCAAACATTCCCGTTGATGAATTTGGGATATCTTTTGGCTCTGATAGTGAGCTTCTTGATCGTGCCTGCGTCTGCCGTATTGCTCGAATTCGACAACTGCCTTTCCGAGTCTTATAAGAACGGCAACCCGAAGCAATTACAATTCGTTCCCTATTGGTTGGACGCTGTCTTCAACACCACGGATCCAAGTCATAATTTGCAGGTGACAGTATGGGGAGACGTTACGGGTTTTATTGGACAAAACCAATCAGCTCCTCCGTTGAATTCAAACCCCCTTTCATATTGGAGCCCAGTGAACGATTCGACTGTTTATGGTGGGAAGATTATCAACATTCCGAATGCAGGGTCTACGGATCCAAACCTCGTGAAATACACCACGCTTTCTAATAAGGTCAACGTTTTGACATACGAACCATACGATCATTCTGAACAATTCTGCGCCAACTTGGTGAACTTTTCTTGTCCCTTAGGTCCTGCAGTCAAGGCTGAACCGTATGTTGAGCCTCTGCGCTGACACAAATGGATAGAAGTATACTGACTTTCCATTCAGAGGCAACCAATTCACTTATCCTTCGTTCAACTTCTCATACGACTTCTACGGAACATATGCTTTCACGACTTTCACTACAACCCTCTTAATAAAATACGGGGACGAGAATGCCACGCCAATTGGGTGCATTTCGTCCAACATAACACCTGATCTGGGAACGAGTCTCAGCGGTGTCTTGACGTTCCTTCCACTCGTGGTCCTCCTTTTCGTTGGATTCGCAACTGCGTTTGCGGGGATATTCAGTCCATGGGGTACTACGGATACATTTAGATGGACCACAAATTATGGACGAGACGAAGATCTTCTTCGTCTCGTCACTCCCGGATTTGGAGACTGCTTGCAATATATTCAGTTTATTGCTCTAACCGGAGGTCTAACGCTAAACTATCCTGGATTTTACCAACCTATTGTCAGCAAGGTCTCGTGGTCCACACTTATGTTCAATCAAAGCTTTGTCAGTAGCGGGAACGGAACTGGACTGGACAGTCTGATTGATGGTATATACAAAACGAATGGAACTTATGGCCTCCAGAGATACAGTCAATTAGTTGGCATAATGGACGTGGTAGATGTGTGGGCTGGAATGGCTGTTTGGCTACTGGTAATTATCGCAGCCGTGTTGGTCTTTATCCAAGCCGGATTCCTATTCCGGTGGATTTATCGGCATGTTAACAAGACCGCTGAGGAAGATCTAAGAGCGAAGAACATGCCCTTCTCTGTAGGCAACGTCATCCGGATCGTCTTTAACTACTTTCTCCTCCCAATCGTTGCTTTATCCATGTTCCAGCTGGTGGTAGCCGGACAATCACCTGCGTTCACAGTAGCATTGGCAGTAATCATGCTCGTCCTAATCCTGGTATTTGGTGTTTGGCTCCTCTGGTTTATTGGCAGGACAAGACCCAAGGCTTATCTTTTCGACGATCTACCGACCGTTTTGACTTATGGTTCGCTGTACAACACCTATTCCGACAACGCTGCCTCATTCGCGCTGGTTCCTGTGTTTATTACGGTCGTGCGTGGAGTTGCAATTGGAGCTGTGCAACCTTCTGGCATAGCACAGATCATACTTCTTGCAATTTGTGAGGTCATCTTCATCCTAACACTCCATGCCTTCCGCCCTTTTCATTCCCCGACATCGATGAATGCCTACCACACTTTCTTTTCTGCCTTCAGACTCTCGACCATTTTCTTAATGATCTCATTTGCTCCTTCGCTAGGTGTCACAGACGGACCGAAAGGATGGATTGGATACGCCATTCTTTTGATGCACGCTATGGTACTGGTATTCGGATTCTTACTCAATGCTATCCAAACCATTGTCGAGGTTGGTGCCCGGATGGCTGGAGCTGGAGGTGATGACAGTGGTGCAGCTAGAGGCGGACTCGTGAAAGTATTTGGTATGCGACAATTGTCTCGGCGTTTACCGCGTCGGGATGGAGCATCGAGGCAAAGCCAGCTTTCTAGCGCTGCTATGTTGAATGGAGACGATGAGAGAAAATCATACATGATGGATGGCAGTGGCAGACTTCGAAGTCAATCAGCTGGCAGTGCTGGTATTCTTCTGAACAGACAAAGTACTGGGCTGGACTCGATCGATGCCTATGGAGCGATTCCGCCACATCAGCTTACAAGTGCTGGGAGCTCTCATACCCCAACTACCCCAGGGGAGGCAAGCAGCTTCTCTTTTCTGCCTTCGGCAGCAGCTCCATCTGGCTTGGGCCGCGATCGAGGCCCGATTGTTGGATTAGCTACCGCGGAAGCCGCACATCCATACTATTACCGACCTCCTAGAGCGCGAAGGCCGACAATAGAGAGACAAGCGGATTCTCCGGCTGCTAGGAGTAGAGGCTCATGGGCTAGTGCAGACTGGGCGAATAAGCGGTGGAGCCAGCAGGAGCTTGGCCAGGCAGACCAAGTCGAAGAAGGTCCCTCTATCTCAGGAAGAGGCACTCCCGTTCAACAGCAACCTGCTGCAGATGGGAGCCCGGAGCCGAGACGATCCCAAGCCGATTACACCACCCGTGAAGTCGACTTCTACTATGGCGTTCGTGGCCCAGCGCTCAATGCCAACGTACCCAGCCGTAGGATAAGAACAGGACCTGCAGATCCTACTGGCCCTGCGGCTTCGGCGGCAGGATGGTTTAAGAGTTTGTTTGGAGGGAAGACTAAAGAGAAAGGCAAAGGGTTCGAAGTTGTCAGAAGTTCACGGATGCCCCCAGGAATGAAGCGGCCGGGAGAAGAGACACCGCCAGAAGGTGTCCCCGTCGCAACTGGGGGAGTTCGGAATGGTCCTATCGACTCGGACGATGACTCAGTCCATGCTGGACCGTCGAGGGCTGTGGCTCATGCTGATGCTGTAGCAGAAGCGGAATCTGCCCATGAGGACGACAATCTCGTCAGTCCACTGGAATCAGAAGACGAAGGGTCTCAGAGTGAAGACGATGGCTTCGAAATTACGAGGATCTCAGATATTCCTCCAAGCATTCCCGGGCTTGAGCTACCAGATGAAGGTATTGAATTACCTAGCAGGTTTCCGTCAAAAGCTACGTCGAAAGCCAGCTCAAGACGAGCCAAGATGGTCGATGTACCTTTAGTACCCGGTGCACCGGCCCGGATGCCCTCTCGGAAACCATCGGTTCCCCGCAAGAGCTCCAGGCGGAAATCTCAAAGTGTAGACCTCACTCAACCTGGTTCTCAATTCCTGCATCAGCACAGAGCACAAGGATCACTCGACTCTTCTCGGCTACCATTCGAACGGACTAATTCCCATAATCGCCAATCTACAGTCTCCACAAACTCGAGCATGGTCACGCCGGATACAGGAGGGCATTCGCGAAACCCGTCCTCGGCGCTGGGCAAGATGTCTGCTGACTTTGCGGACGACCGACCCACGAGCGTAGGATTTGTGCACCACCACAGCATCCAAACGGTCAACCAAATGGAGAATCCAGACTACCTCGGCGCATCTGCCGAAGTGATAGAGGGTGGTCGACACAGCGGTGCTTCGTCAATGGAAAACCAGCGGCATTGAATAGAGATAATACACACGCCCACTTTTTCTCCCAATCAAATATCGATTGCCTTCTTACTCAACTTGCAACGAATCTACTTATTTTGAGTCATAGCACAAAAGTATGCCGGCGTTAGGCATGAAATTGAGCTGCCTTTGTATGTATGGTAGGCGGCTGGAGTATGGCATGATGGCAGGGAGGCTCTATTGTTTTATATACACATCACAGTACAGGTTTTATTCCTCCGTGGCATTTCTGGACGACACGCAGGATGGATACAATACAGCGGTTGGCTATTCTGACGGGTTCGGTGCCAGGGAGAAAGGAGGGAATCGAAACATTAATCGTGTATTCCACCTATGTCACAGTATAATATTTTATGTTTATGATGGTTGTAATAATCGAGGCATGAACTATCGAACTAGCTCGTTGTCGTGTTCCGTGATGCTGGTGATGGGATTGACTTCTGGAAGACATTGCGTGGATGCGAAAACTCTTCAAAGCAGCTTCACTTCCAATTTATATGTGCAGAAAGAATGACCACTCACAACGTGGTTAAGTAACCGGATATTATTGGGAGAATCGAGGCAAATGCATAGCCAAGGCCATTTTGTACCAAAGCTCTCAAGATGACCCCCCTTTTGTGGGGTTGCTCTGTGCTTGAAAACAAAGAGAATATTCAATTTGAAGTAGGAGAAAGAATGACTGCTTTAAACATTCAGATGTAAACAGATAATTGTGGATCATAGGTGTTACATGATTGACTGTTGATAAATCTCTCATTCCCACCTAAAATTGGAGGCGGCGACTACAAAAAAGCCCCCGCCAAACAACCACAACCACTTAACGAAGCCCCCACCACAAACCCTGCAACCACCAATCCAACGCAGCGCGCCCCGCCGCACCAGAGAGATTTAGAAGTGACGCAGCTGTGCCGGTAGCAGTACAGTGTCTAACACAGCCCTTTCGCCGGTTTAACCTACCATTTACATACACCAACTCCATTACTGCTAGGTATCTACCAACGTGTACAACGCGCTTCCGTACGCACAAAGACCCACGGTTGAGAGGATATAGAACTTTCTACCACGAAGCAATAAGTCGAGGCAAGATGGTTAGCTTGGGGCATTCACACCGTCGGTCCTCTGCAGCGAGTGAGTGGCTCTACTTTGCTTATCGCCTTTTTTCTACCTCGTTTCCCTTCTCTCAAACTAAATAAACAGTATATTTAGGAGTAGTAGAGTGCTAACAGAAGCCGGCGACAACAGGCCAGCGATCCTCGATGGACGACAGCAAGTCGGATGGTCCGGAAGACGAAACTACGGTCGTAGAGCCAGATCAAGGAAATGGTGAGCCTTGGAAAACAAACACAGAATAGGGATAAGGGGCTGATGAATGGCCGGCTACAGTTCTTTCGCATATCATCTCGCAGCTGCGGCCAGGCGCAGACCTGAGTCGGGTTGTGCTGCCGACTTTTATATTAGAGCCTCGGAGCATGTTGGAAAGGATCACAAAGTAAGAAACTCGATGAGGGAAAGAGGATAGAAGGTTGATGACTTCTAGCTTCATGGCGCATCCTGAGATGCTGTTACCAATTCCAGAGCTCGAGGATCCGGTGCAGAGATTCGTCTCTGTGGTTAAGTTTTATCTGAGTGGTTGGCATATCAAGCCTCCGTACGTCCTTTCTTCTTTTCTAAGACATAATACTGATCTGAGAATAGGGGAGTAAAGAAACCCCTCAATCCTATTTTAGGAGAAACTTTCACTGGCTACTGGAATTTCCCAGATGGAACGAAAGGCTACTATATTTCCGAGCAAACATCCCACCACCCTCCAAAGTCCAGCTATTTCTACATGGCGCCCGAGCATCATATTCGAATCGATGGGACCTTGAAACCGCGAAGTAAATTCTTGGGAAATTCAGCTGCGAGTATGATGGAGGGTATTGCGTTCCTAAGTTTCTTGAACCATGGGAAAGGACCAAAGGGAGAAAGATACATAATTTCGCAGCCGAATATGTATGCTCGTGGCATTCTGTTTGGGAAGATGAAATATGAGCTCGGAGATCATAGTTTCGTGCGGTGTCCAGAGCTCGGCCTTTCTGCGGATGTTGAGTTCAAGACGAAGGGGTATTTTGGTGGGACGTACAATGCTATTGGGGGTACGATCAAAAACGAGAAGACCGGGGAAGTTCTCTTTGAACTTTCCGGAATGTGGACAAATGAGATGTGGATCAAGGATCTAAAGGTATTTTTTTCTTCAGAATCTGGTAAATGTGATTCGAGTACTAATTTACTGGGATAGACGGGCAAGAAAGACTTACTGTTCAATGCCACAAGAGCTAGACACACGCCTCCCTCTGTACGACCACTAGAAGAGCAAGACGATCGCGAGTCCCAGAAATTATGGTACAACACAGCTCAAGCGGTCAAGGAGCGGAACCATGAATTAGCAACAGACGAAAAAACGAAAATCGAAGACATGCAAAGGGATGAGGCTGCAAAAAGGGCAGAAGATGGAGTTGAATGGTTACCGAGACTATTTAGACCTGTCAGAGGCGGTCCAGGCGGTCCAGACGAGGGCGAAGAAGATCTCGACTGGATTTTAAATGCAAACATGTGAGTTTGGTGTCACGCGAAGCCAAAACCCCACTCCTAACACCGTACAGTGACGGCTCAACGCCCGTCAAACAAGTCCAGCAAATCTTAGCAGTGACTCCCATCCTCCCTGGTCAAAATTACACTGAAAAGAACCCGATACCCAAACGCAACCCCTCTATTGTTTCTACAACGTCCCCTCCAAAAGCAGCCTCTCCAGCAGCATCCCAAGCGCCTCCCCAAGCGCAAGAAAACGACCTCATAGATTTCGGCCAAAACGAACCCCCTACTCAAGCACCAGTCCCGCTCCCCGTTGATTTAAAAGCTGCACAGACCGAGAACGGCGGGCAGCAACAGAAAGATCTAGAGCGGATGTTGCGAAGCACGAGTAATGAGCGGGGGCAGGGAAGTTTGATTGATTTCCATGATGACATGAAGGCCGCTCTACCAGATGCTCATAAACTGCAGAGGCTGGATACGGATACGCAGAGCTTGGATGAGTTTCATGACGCAGAGGGATAAAAGGGTGTAGGATAGAGATGTCACAGGATCTCGGGGATTAAGAAGGCGTTGTTTTTATGAGGGATGGATGGCATGGTTAATGAAGGCCTATGTATAAATTACAGGGCAGATACAGCACGAAATATCACGGACATGAATGATTTTTGCAGGGGCTCTCATTAGAGGGTATTTTGACATATGAGGTTATTTTTGGTTGACTACTTGATACAATAAACGCTTTTCTACTTTGCGTCCGAAAGTGCCAGACTAGATAAAGAATTGACCTGAACGCCATGCAGGATTGCCGCCCATCAAGTACAAACTTTCATATCCATCTACTCCCTCTCCGTGATAGCTTCTCATGTTTTCCCCATAGTGCACGACTTGCTTGTATGCATTCCAGTTCCTGAATCGAGATACTTAATATCGCTTCCGTGTAGGCTCTGGGCTAGGACTCCGGCTCTGACTTCTCTCGTCTCTGCCCCGCAGTCTTAGCCACTTCTTCGTACTAAGCTCCAACTCGCGATCCAGCTCTGCACTCGGATTCTTCCTATGAATGAAATTGCAGAAACCGCCTCTTACACACCCTTCTCCACTATTTAACCTGCAACATGCTTCGCGGAAATCTGTGACGGGCGATAATTCGCAGTAAATGGGTCGTGCTGCGTACCAGCGGGAGTTGAGGGCGTCGCAGGCCTTTTGTGCGCTATCTTCATATTTGAATCTTGCGTAGACGTTCCCAATAAGATCTAATCATCCAAGTCATGTCAGTAAGAGCTCTTCAAAAAAAGTGAAAGACAAGAAACCCACGGTCATTGTTATTGTCACACACAACCACCTCCTCAATCTCCCCAAACTTGCACATCTCGCACCAAAAGTCTTCATAGAAAGCATCGAAATGGTTCTGCAGCTGACTAGCATTCATCTTGTTCTTCGGATCGTACGCCGGGTTCTGGTATAAGTTCGGAAGCAGGATGGTTTGGGAGTATGAGGGCTTGACGTGTTTTCGAGAGCAGCGGTCACCGTGTCGACAGGCCCCGATCTTGTAGTAGAAGGAGCAGTTTACTTTGTCGGCTTCAGTGCCGAAGATGGAGGCGAGGTAGTTCGCCATGGTCAAGGTATTGATGGGGTTCGGAGGTCGGGAGTTGGATGTTGCAAGTTTGCGTTGTGGATGGGAATATATTCGCGAATGTCGCGATGACGATCTCGAGGTTTATGCGACTCTAGATATGCCCCTGCAGATGTATTTGGGTGTTAGTTCAGGCGTAGATGTTGATTTGGAGGCAAGGCAAGCTCAAGATATCGAGCTTTGACAGGCATAGAGCCGATTCCCAAAGAGGTGTCTACTTAAGCGAGGATTAGTAATATTCATATCTCCCGACGAGAGTCTTCTCGAAACTGCTTGACTGCTACTTGCAGCAAATTATTCCTTCTCGAGCAAAATTTTCAAGATTCTCAGAGGAATACATGCTATGAATCACCTCAGAGCTGAAGCCCTTCTAGTATATTACTGATAATCTCCACAGTTGCAGATTTCTTCGCCGAAAGATAATGAACTCTGATCGATGCCCTAGAAGTCTGGTGAACCATGACTCGCTGATATGTATTTTTATTTTCATTTTTGGTTTATAATGGAAAGGTTCCAAGTTTTGCCTGCAGTCGCCCACTCCTTACTTACAGTCGTTCTCCCACATGCTGTTGAGCAATGGTAAGGGGGCATTCGTATGATAATTCTAGTTGACTAAGCGTTCTGCCGGCGTATCAATGTCCGTACCTGCCTATATGAATGCTGTTCTCCATGCTTTAGGTACCTATTCCTCCAGGGGGCTCGGCTCGGTCTTCAAGCGAAGCATAGCCATGAGGACTCGTCCTTCCAGCCCCCCCTCACTCCACGAGACGCAAATGTCTCCTTTTTCTTCGTCCGAAGCCCACGGGTGTATATACATGCAGTATCTATAGGGAAAGCTATTTGCTCCTATCGCATACGCTGTCGTTAATTCTTGTATGTCCCACTGCAACACAGGGGAGTCAGTAATTTCCTGTTCAAGAAGGTTTCGGGAATGTTATTTCCTTTTGGGGAAATGTATAGAGTAAATCGGAGTATATGAGATGAAACTGAAAGTGGTAGGGGAGCATGTGAACAAAGACCCAGAGTTGCTTACAGGGCCTTCGGGGATTTCTGATCGTCCCATCAGGATTTTAGAATCAGCAAAACTGTTACAGCCAATGAATGCCCAGCGATAGCTAGATTCTTGGCCAAACATACTTGTCTTGAACACCTGGCCTTGCGTCATGTCTATGGTCGTACACAGAGTCAGTATGATCACAACTAAGTCTGAGCTTTGCTCCGCACCGGTGAATATAGCAGGAAGTTCCGTAGCAAGCCCATCGCCTAGTTGTACCCATCCCGACTCGGTCCTATACTGATAGCAGGACTTTTCCAGAGTTGCCATTTTTGGGACTCGGCCCAAAACAATATCGTTCGAAGTGGTGTTTCTACGTCCGTAGACATAGATATGATCACCGTCTCCTCTCACGGCGCAGAATTCCCCTAATTGCGGTTCCTCGTTCTTTGTTCTAATTTAGCCTGGTATTCAACACGGGACGACCCATTTACTTACCAGAAAATGTATGGAATCGCAAAGTGCCATGGCTCTGATCCGATCACCATCCTCGTATACGACTGTAGCAACGCTGACATACGCCACTGGAGGAAGGATTTCAGGATCATCATGAGGGGTACGCACACGCTTTTGAGCCCAGGTTACACCGTAGGTAATACCATCCGCCTCATGAGTCTCGACTACTCCGCTGAAGCTCCAGATTTTGTACCTGTCATCCTCGATAGGGCGCCCGCTTTTGGTGCAAAGCTCGCCGATAAGTGCTGGGACTTTTTCTTCTGTGGAGCCCGCATACTTTGAAAGGGTCGGGTTGCTTGTGTCGAGCACCAGGGCCGCCGTGTTGGGTACCACACCAATGAAATCTCCATTGGATTTGTGGCAAAAGGTGTCTCCAAATTGATAGAATACTGCACTACCTAGCTGACTAGACCGACCAATGTCACGAGGATAGTAATTCCCGGATACTATTAGCAGAGTGATGTCAGCATTGGTCAAATGAAACGCCCAGTATATTCCTACCGTCTCGAATTGCGCCCAAAGGAGTGTTACATATGACCTTTGGTGGCCACGCTACACGGAGCTTCCCAATTGCCTTGACCGGTGTGTCACTCTCCCCCAGACCGCCAGACTCGACGTTGGGAGTTGTGGCTTCAGCGTTCTCCCGATCTATCTCGAGCTCTTGCTTTGGAGACTTGCCTGGCAGAGGAAGGCGTTTGAATAATGCTTTGAGTCTCCGAGACATTATGATGTTTATTCGTTTGGTGGATGTTGAGGATCTAAGCTCGCTCTCGCAGCTTAAAATTGCCATTCCGCACCTTGGTGGAAAGAGCGATCCCAGTCACTAGAAGAGTGTCAAAATCGACTTTGAGTGCAGGCCATCCACAAGCGCCTGCCGTTAGGCGTCTATCTCAAATATTCCCGATTATATGGTAAAGTGCGACCATTCGACGTTGGAAAATAAGAACACCTCAACTCGCGAGATTTTGATGCTGTCATGCTGCTTCTGTATCACGAGCGCTGAATTATTTCAAGCTTCATTGCGAAAATGCTGGCCACGTACTGATGGGCGAAGGTTTCTGCACGCCTTGTCGCGGAGCTCGCTATGATATTTTGTCCCAAACTGGGCGTTAAAAGTAGCCAATAGATATCCGAGGCTCCCTCATTCTTGATGGTCCTCCACGTTAATATGTTTAATATTACTTCGTCTCAGCTAGAAGTGCTCTGAATCCCTGCAGCAAATCATTCTTCAGATCTTCCCACCCCTCGATTCCAATACTGACTCTCAGTACGCGCGTGTCCACCGTAGGATCGCTCATCGTCCGCCATTCGATCAGACTTTCAACTCCGCCTAGACTAGTAGCATGATGAAATAATTCCAACTTGCTGGGCAGCCTCTTCGCGAAGGTCTCTTCCTTCGTCATGATTGAGAAAACAGGACCAAATCCCTTTGGCATTTGCTTCGTCAACCATCCATCCTTAATGTCCGCCTCCTGAAGACTGGCATGTTCAATTTTTGCCAGAACAGCTTGTACAACCTTGCTCTCCTCGTCAGTGCTCTTGGATGTCAGTGCATCGTTGAGCCATGATACTAGGTTCGTCGTATTGGAAGCCTGCCTCTCGACTCTCACTTCAAGCGTGCGAACGCTGCGAACACCCAACCAGCCCTCCATATTTCCCATCACATTCCCTAGATGCAGTCTTTCTATGGAAAGTTTCTCAGACCACTTTTCCTTTTCCCACTTTGGATTCACGGAAAGGATTCCGCACAACATATCGGAGTGTCCACCAATGTACTTCGTCCCAGAATGCATGACTATGTCGGCACCCCAGAGAAACGGGTCTTGAAGAGGAGGAGGAGCAAAGGTCGCGTCTACGGTCAAGAAAGCGCCCCGTGAATGAGCCTTCTCCGCATAGACTTTGAGGTTCCTAGCTTCACCAGTGGGATTTAGAGGTGTTTCCACGTGCACGATGTCTCCAGCTTGTAGCTCATCAACCGGACAGTCCAGCTCCAGCTTTTGAAGCTTAGTCAGTTTCTTGTGAATATCAATAACGCCATGACAGCCGTGATATCCTTCTCCGATAGCAATGCGCTTCGGGTTCAAGAATACAAGCATGGCGTGAAAAGCACTTAGTCCTGAGGCGTAAGTGAGTGATGGGCCCTTCAGGATATCCGAAAGAATAGCTTCGAAGCGTGTAGTGTTGGGTGTAGTGTGTCGTGAATAGATGTGGCCCTCAACAGCAGGATGTTCTGGCTGTTTGAAGATGATCAGCTGACTTGCCCCATCTTTGGAGGAGGGGACTCACATCTAAGCTTGCTATTGTTCGTAGCTTATCTGGGTCCTTGTTGTAGCGAAACGTCGTAGAGAGGTGCATTGGAGGCGCTACATCTTGGCCATGGTTGAGGAAGTCATCTGCGTGAACTGTTTTTGAAGATAGAGATAGGCTTGAAAGTCCGTGATCGGTTTTATGACCTTCGCCATTCTGTTGACCGTTCAAGTCCGGCACCGAAGTCGCCATTTTTATTTGTCGAGAAGATTTGAGTTAATGATGGAAGGTGTTCATGGGACTTTTTATAACTTGCTCAGGAGTTGATGTTCAATGTCGCAATGCTTTGCGCCCTTGAAGTGGAGCCCGGCCGATTTCGCTTAGTAGGTAGCGTCCGGAGTCGGCCCCCCTTTTCTTCGTTGGCCGTTTTCTAGGGATACAAACAACATCTCAAATTTCTCATTTCTAATGAGACCAATTCAAATCAAGTAGTACTAAAAAGGATGGTCTATCTCATCTCGTCAAATCTTGCATGTGCCACCTCTTGTGAGACAAGTAGGTTCATACTCCAAAAGGAGCCCAAATTACAAATTTGATCAATACCCAATATCATGTGAGACATTTATACGTGGGGGAAAAAATGTTGAATAAAAAATCAGAAACAATTAAGCCGCATTGTCTAGATCAAGTTTACCCAGCACGCAGCGAACTCAAAGCTTCCGAGCCAATCTTAAAAGCCAATTCCTCCCTCCTCTTCTCCCATTGCGCCCTCAACTTCGCAAGTCTACAGCTTTTCTGTTTGCATACTCGTAATACACCCCATGCGAAATAGTCGTTATGTTAATTTCTGGTTAATGATATTGTTCTGTATCCATACCGAGATACCGATCTTTCCATTTAGTACGTAGCACTACCAAAAATGGCAATTTGCGGAGTCGAACTGGGAAGCCATCAAGGACGGGAAAGCAGGGGGGCATTAAAAGTAGCAGGTATGAAGACCACCTAGCATTGATTTTGAGACTTTGAATAAGAGAGGTAAGTCGAAAGTAACATCACAGAAACGAAAATAGGCACTCTCAACACAGTCAGAATATTTTCTTGGGTATTCTTTAGTACCTCAAATTTCGATTCCCACGCTTACAATGAATCAGCCGTAAAGCGTTTGCAATCCCTTTGAAGCCACCACCACCATCCCTAGAAACATTAAGGAGTTAGTTTTACCTTAATCAAGAAGGTTTCGGGAGTATTGTTTCCTCTGTGGGCAGCAATTGAGTAGAACGGAGTACACAAGATGAAGTATTAATCGAAGGGGATTGGGGAGCATATGAATAAAGATCCAGAGTTGCTTACAATCGCACTTAGTAGTTCCCGAATCATCTAGATGCCATACTTCCTCCAATATCTCCAGAATACGTGAGACTTGCTGAAGTCCCACGTAGTCGTTGTGTCGGCGAAGTCCTTCCCTGACAATCTCGCGCCAGTACTCCTTCTCTGGTATGCCTTCCAGCAAAGGCAGTCGTGGATGCTCGATGGCGAATTGATTTCCCTTATTATCTGGGTCTGAGCAATTCATATCCACTGGGTCGATCAACCAGGAACCAGCAATTAGAACGGGTAGCCCAAGATAACCACGGGTACCGGAAGTTGCCGGCACTGGTTCGAGGATTTGCAAGATGTGAAAAGCCAGCGCCCTCAACCAGTTTTTCTGCATCGACATGACTCCCTCAATCGGGCTCGGTCCATCAGCTTCCATCTGCGTTGAGGTGTACATCCCTTTATGTGCCCACCCGTCATCCATTGCGGAGTGCTGTGCTTGTATTTCTAGCAATCGGGGAAATGCCGTGTACAATTGAAGAAGACCTGCAAAACGGAATGCCTCTCCAACCTTCAAAATCTCGTCGACAGTTGTATGAGGATCTTGAGGATCTCGGAAATTGCTTTGGCGTGACAGGACAATGTTCAACAATTCGGACTCGACTGATTGAACCTTCTCGTCTATGAACCCACGGATTCCATCTGACGGAGCTACTACGCTGTGTTGCAAGCGACAAAGGGAACCGACTTTTCCAATCAAAATGTAAAGTTGCATCGAGAATCCCGTCAGAGGATGTGGAAAGACTTTGCGGAGTTCGCCAGGGACATTTGTGTCATCTGGGTCATGGCTCATTTCCAAGTCGCGAACGGCCTGCTGTAGAGCCTCTTGGTACATGAAAGATGACCAAGGATCCCCTGAAACGAAAGCTGCAATCATGAACCAGTATATATATGCTCCTAAAATGAATGTTTGCTGGTATTTGAGACGGTAGTTTTGAGATTTCAGCCAGATAGAGAGTAACACTTGGCTTCCTAGAACGTGGCTCAGTCCAATGTCGTTAACATCATACCACGCGGATGTTAAGCCAGCGATTATAGAGCTAAGCATCAACTCATCTGATACCACTAGGCCTTGGAGATTTCCAATTTCAGCCCTGACCGCTGAAAAGGCTTCCGATTGAAGACTCAGTGCTTTTAATCGCATTTTGGGTTGGCGCTTACTGAGTAGGACTGCCGAGGAAGCCTGCATGAGCAAGTTGACCGGCTTGGAATGCATCATCGAAGCTGGGACAATTCGAAATGGACTTATATCAGAGTCAAAACATCCAGCGATCCTACAGACTCTGGTAAAATAATGATGTATAAGTACCGAGGATTCATCATTAAGCGGTTCAGGTAGCCTGGGGGCTCCGATATGTGGCGAATTGGCGCCAGAAGCATCGATCCACTTCAGTGGCTTTTGATATCCGGGACACTGAAGTTTCTGCCGATGACATTGTTGGCAGCCTGGTAATCCACCGTCGCATTTAACCTGAATCGAAGAGATCTGTGTCAGCAGGACAAGGATTGGGTTGTTGAAAAGATAGTACCTTCCGCCGTTTACAGGTCTGACACCCAAATCTGCTCTTAATTCGCCGTGCTTCAGACATTTTCAAAGTTCAAGGAACTTTCAAAGGTCAATTCTTCTCATAAACAAGGATACAAAACATCAACAATTTCCTCTTCAAGTTTTGTTAGCACTTTGTGAAGAAGTATCCTCGCGGAAAGAATAAGAACCATTCCGAGGCTTTCCTGGCAGCGCCCCTCGCTTGTAACCCCTGAGAATCTGTTGTAGAAAAGGTGGGCCTCCTCGCACTATTTAACCAGATGGGGACTAACATGATGCCGTGCACGGTCCAAGACCGCGACGAGGACGGTTCGACGACTAGATGAAAGTTTCATCAAGCCTAACCTTCGAATCGAGATGTCAGATATGACTTCCAAGAATCCATATCCCCGCTCCGTGTCTTGCATTCCGTTACTTCCGTCGGACTATTTTGCTCCAATGAGTGTTAGAGTGAAGTTGTGTACGACTTTCAAGGCACCGGCTACATGTGAATGAATATTAGAATACGAGTTGAGTAGACAGCGGTGACAGTTTCATCGAAAGCAACGACCTGTGCTTAAAGTCATGATCCCGCGACTAATATTTATTGCTTCCCTTCAGATTTTGTTTGGGGAACTTGAGCTGTTGACCAAGTCCGCCATGGCACCACAACTCCCAACTTCGAAAAAGCCTGAAGATGAGATTGACTTCATCGCTACTCCAGCACCTGTTAGCCAAACTCTTGAAACTCGCAACAACTATGGTGTGAAGATTGTGTCGGTAAGTATAAGAAGCCCCAGGACCTCAAAACGCATAACTATTGGTCTGACTTCTTCATTGTGCATAGTCTCCCTCAATCAAGGATGGCATCCTACCAGCAGACGGGCCTGGAGCTGAAGGGTTCTCCAACATAGCACTTATCACCCTCCTCTGTGGCGTGCCAATTTTTCTCTCCTGGATTATCCGTGCTGGATGGGTTGCAGCTGGTCTCATTGCAATACTTACTTCATTCCCACTGCTCGCCAGTTTCTGGTACCTTTCATCGACATATACGCCTCGAAAGAATGAGAAAGTCAAATTGCCTGGTCGTCCTATCGAAAATTATCTCAGCTTCCACCAAAAAGCTGACAGCTTGAAGTATCGTGGGAACAATAAGATTCCGATTGACAAATTCCAAGAGATGTACTTCAACGGCGATGTTGAGTTCAATGGAGATTGCTTGGAGGTGCTGGAACATCGGCAGTAAGCAACTCTGGGTCTTTGTTCATATGCTCCCCTTCACTTTCAGTTTCATCTTATGTACTCCGATTTACTCTATCCATTTCTCAAAGAGAAAATAACACTCCCGAAACCTTCTTGAACAGGAAATATCTGACTCCCCTGTGTTGCAGTGACTGGGCGAATTTCCATTTCACATATCGACTTTTCAAGTACTTTCTGTTATCGCTCGTCCCAGAGATGATACTGCACACCAAATCCCAAGGCAAGTCCTCGTGTATCCATGTTCACGGCCGTCCAAGTTCCCTAACGCTCTAGCACAGATGAAGAGCAAGTTCGGGGCCACTACGACCGTGGTGACGACTTTTATGCCTGGTTCCTTGGACCGCGCATGATCTACACCTGCGGCATAATCTCCTCCACAGCCCGCGAAGAGACACTCGAAGAACTCCAAGACAACAAACTCTCCATTGTCTGCAAGAAACTCGGCCTTCAAGATGGAGACAGAATGCTAGACATCGGCTGCGGCTGGGGAACTCTCGCACGCTACGCCAGCACCAAATACGGTGCCTGTGTCATAGGTGTAACACTTGGCCGCAACCAGACAGCTTGGGCAAATGCAGGCCTGCGAGCAGATAGTATTCCAGAAGATCAGAGTCAGGTTCTGTGTATGGATTATCGTGATATTCCTAAGCTCACTTGGCCGAGAATCACCTGCTTAGAAATGGCGGAGCACGTCGGCGTGCGTCATTTCTCGGCTTTCTTGAAGCAGGTCTATACTTTGCTTGACGATGACGGAGTCTTTATTCTCCAACTCTCAGGACTCCGCAAGCCGTGGCAGTATGAGGATCTCATATATGGATTATTCATGAACAAATACATCTTCCCAGGTGCAGACGCTTCTACACCGCTCGGATTCTACATTGATAAAGCTGAGGGTGCGGGATTTGAGATCAAGAGCATTGACACCATCGGCATCCATTATTCTGCTACCCTCTGGTAAGTACCGGGGACTCCTTTGTTTCCATTTCTAGCGAGCTTCGGGAACTTCTGCAAGTTGAGAGTCCCACCGCCGTTGGGACATTTATATACACTTCCCAAAACGGCTCCGAAACATCAAAAGCTAACTTCGCGATCTTCCTACAGGAGGTGGTATAGGAACTGGCTCGGCAATCGCCCGAAAGTGGAGGAGAAATATGGAAGACGGTGGTTCAGGGTAAATTGCCTACTATGCTCGTTTTGTTGCGGAAATTAACAGATAACGCAGATTTGGGAGTATTTTCTGGCTTCGTCGACAATTGCCGCGAGACAAGGCACTGTAACTTGTTACCAAATTACCTTGGTGAAGAATCTTAACTCGACACAGAGGACTGCCGGGGTTCCGACTCAATTTGGTCTTTCGGGAGCGCTAACTGCCGGGAAATTTTGAATTTCGACAAAGCACGCAGGTTGCACTTGACGGACGCAAGGGAAGAAACCACACGGGCTCACCAGTAATAGTATCACTTTTTATAAGGCATCAAGAAATTATAGATTATCGAATGCTGTTAAGCCCTAATCCCTGCCTAATCAAAGCGTGCATCTCTTCAAAAGAGTAATGATCTGACGATTATGATCTTTCAAAGGCCCCTTGTCCCCTTAAAAAGACTCTCCCCAGTTGCCCAGCGCTGCGCGCTGTGCTACTAAAGCAAAAATCATTAGGCTGTGTAATGAATGTGAGGCTGATCCAATTGCCTTCTAAACGGAAGATGCAAGCCGAAAAGAAAACCGGGCATAGTTTGTCACTCGAACTGATCCATCAAGGAGCCCGAGAATCATCACAAAAGTCACAACTTCGGGGCAGAAGAATCAGTAGCAGCTTTCATTACAGCTCGGAAACATGAAGCAAATTTAAGCAAATGGGTATCTCGTAATGCAACCATCTAGACGCCAAGTACAAAGTAAATATCGCGCATTTTTGTCCATTATATCACTCGGCCCAGAACAATTGACCCTTGAGAAGATTTTCAAAGTTGTACTGTACCTCGCACATTCTTTCCTCCTCGGTGTCCATCCACTTCTCAATAACACCTTGGATCTTGCTGATCAATGCGGCGGAAGTCGAAGGGTCGATCGAAAGACCAGCCGAATGACTTCCACCGTTGACGTAGATGTCATATTTCGCAGTATCATTCATGATTTTCGTGATGTGGCCGTTGTTAATCGTAATTTTCCTAAGCAAGTTGTGCGTCTGATAATCATAAGGGATTCTCTCTAGTGGCAGCTTCATGGACTTCACGCGGCTCAGCTTCAAGGAGTCACCATTTGAGGCAGCCATAAGCCTCTGCTGTTTCATTAAGTACGCACGAGGGTCTCCATCCTTCAGCGTTGTCTCGAGAGGTTCGATTATCGAAATATTGTTCTCTGAAAGCTTGCCCACTTCAAGTGCCTTGACGGCAGAGTTGTAGCGATTTTGATGAGGAGAGGATCGAGGGATATCATTCACGCCCTTCTGGAGAGCGTCTGCTCGCATCTTTCGGCGCACTTCACGATGGTGTCGAGTAGCATTTTCTTTTCTATTTTCATAGTCCATCGCCCATTCGAGTTCGTTATCTGGCTGCATTTGTTGTCTGTCGCCTAGGTTGCCACACTGCGCTTGGAATATATCCATTGTACTCTGTCGAAGCCCATCAGACACGACGATGTTGCCAGCAGTCATTCGAGGGGGCGCAAATGGTTTATTCACATTGCTCACTTTCTTCGTGGCCCTTGGGCGTTGTGTTGTTGCAGGTGGTGAAATGAAGGCGTGCTGTGGTATATTTCTGGCAGAGACAAAGTCGTTTCGTCGGCGAAGTTGGAGAGTCTGCTCTTGAAACACTTCATCATGACCAGCTGTGGATGATAGCCTACTGCGCGGTACATCTTCATTGCTATATCGCCGCATTGGTTGATCGTGGGACTGACGAGGTGGGGTATTAATTATTGAATGAATGGGATTCCTGATGATCTCGTTGCTATACCGACGCCTTGGTGGCGCAGAGATATCTATCATTTCCTGATGTTCAGGGTCTAACAGGAGAGGCTCAGATGATTGACGAGGGTTCTGCCGAAACGCGGACGAAGAATTTAGAGCTGGTGGGATCGCTGGGTATGAAGGCACGATTTCGTTGCTTCTTTGGACTGGTGCGGTCATCTTCGCAATAAGCCAAGGGTTGAGCGAATTGTGACTATTCTGGGGCAACGGCGGCGAATTTTGTGTTGATCCTGGACTCCGATTCTTCTCCGCATTGTTGCTCCAGGCAAGTCCGCCAGCGTCTTCTGTAAAGCCTTTCGACATGTCAAACCCACACTTCCGTCGACCCTCAACTGGCTGATTCTCGACAAGCTCAACACTCTGCGCGATATTTTCTGTTATCATACCGTTATCGCTGGCTGTGCGCGAAAGCAACGTGGCTGAAGTAGGAACCTCCTCTGGAGAAATTCCAGGCATATCATCGTCACTACTATGTGTCGACTCTGGGGCATTTTCCGCCGCCCGTTAGGCTTCCGAGCAAGAAGCAGCTCAAAGTTATCAAGGTTCTGACTCAAGGAGAGAAGCGGTTTAACGGTAGACGAAGGCTTCATTTCGCCATAAATTCTCTTGAATAAGGTTTCAATATTGTCCAGAACAAGATATTCATTCCCAAAGAGAACATCGTCTTTCGCGGGCTCCACATTCGGATCGTAACTTGCAACTAAAAAGAGAATAAGTTACCTACTCTGGAAATAGACAGCTCTTGACGTACCTGGACAAGCGATATTCAAACGAATGAACGGATTTTTTATTTCAATATCGTCATCAAACGCTGATTTAAGACAGTGTTTGAAGATAGTAATGACTCTCTTCATCGTGCCTTTCTCATGTGACACTGGTCGAGAGTCAACCGACACGAACTGACCATGCTTAATCTTCGAGGGGTCTGCATCTCGCATGGGAAGGAACGCCTCGACCAGAAATTGATTGACTGGTGAGGCTCGATGTTCTTCAGGGAGACTCTCGTCCGATTGAGAGGCAGAGAAGGCTAGGAATTTTTCCATACACTGGGCTGCTACATCTCGGCCTATGGCTTGGGAAACAGCTTCCTTAATACCATCATTCGGCTTTGGTACGAATGACCAGGATCCTTTGGCTCCTTTAGTGATCTTGAGACTGAAACGAACGGAGGGCCGAGCGAGTGCATAGGCTTGGAGTAGCTCTCTGATTTTGCCAAGTGTCTTGGAGGCAACCTTCAAAGCTGTCTGTTTTCTGACAGGAATCTTTTCCAAGAATTTCAAGACGCACACCGTGGTGCCAATAGGGTGGGATTTACGAGTTTGCGTATCAATGCCACCAGGCGCCTTTAAGTTGACAACGGTTGCCACAGCATCACCCTCCGTTCTTGACGTGACTGAGACCTCTCCTAATTGGACTGCGCTTGCTAAAGCTTCACCTCGGAAACCAAGACTGGTGCCTCCAATAGCTCTCAGTTCATCAAATGATCTTAGTTTGCTGGTATGTCCTCGTCTTCCAAGGGCATCGAGGTCGTCCTGGGGAATGCCGTGGCCATTGTCACGAACCTCGATTTTGTCGAGCGTGTTTTGAGAGATCAGAATGTCAATAGCCGTGGCCTTTGCGTCGAGGCCATTATCGATAAGCTCTTTGACAAGAGATGTAGGAGTTGTAAGAGCCTGGGCAGACCCTAGGAGATGAACGGTGGCTTCAGGAAGAGCCGTGATGGCCATTTTGTGATGTCGTGCCAGACGCAGAGTTGGTAAAGATGCAAGTATTCAGAGATAATCAGGATGGCCCATTGTTGACAATGGAGATGGGGATGGAGATGGAGATGGAGATGAAAAAGAGAGAGTACCAAGTAGAAGTATCAACGTTTCGATTGTCAGCCTTGTGGGCGAGGCGCGCGCTTGCAGGGATCAGACTGCCGCTCTCATTGGCTGTCAAATTCCCAGATGGCGGGCACAATTTTTGGAGTCATCGCATCGCAGTCAGTCGCAGCGAATAATGAAAGCAATAAAAGCAGTTAATCATTCTCTTTCTCCTCCACCACACTTTCTGTACGACACACAACACACACCTGCACCCAATTCTTCGAGCGCGCCGCCAGTACGACGTCTCGAATCCTGTCCAGAGCGCTCTGGGTGCGCAGGCCGCCCTTCAGAAATACCTTCACATTCATACACACACGTGCCAAGATGGCTACAAACGCAGCTTCGTACAATCCCAGTAAGTGCTCTCTCGTATCAATTCACACAGAATGTTTTCTAAGAGGAGCTGCATTAGTCGGCGAGGAAACTGGTACTGTATCTGGAAATCCGCCCCCATTGTCGAACGAGACGAAAGGCGCTGTTGCAGACGCTGCGAAATCGAGCGCAACCGGATCTCATGTCCCTGGGCAGGATGCGGGTAGCAAGGTGGGAACTGCAGGCGCTTGCGAAGGTGAGAAAAAAGTAAAGACGGAGAAAGAATGTATGGATGCCCTCTGAGCTTCAATCTTGGAATTGTGGTCAACTCACTCAGCAAATAGTGGAAAAAGAACGAAAGAAGGCCGAAAAACAAGCAAAATTCGACCAGAAAAAGGCCAAGGCCGCTGCAGCAACCCCAGCAGCCACCAGTAAGAGCAAAGAAAAGAAGGCCAAGGCCGAGAAGAAGGCTGAGGAGGGAGTTCTGCCAGCGTATGTGGAGGAGACACCCGCGGGCGACAAGAAGAGTATGTTCTGGAACAAATACCTTCCAATTATAATACTAATTTTAGCACACAGTAATCAAGTCCTTCGATGATCCACAATATAAAGCCTATAACCCAACTGCCGTTGAGTCCGCATGGTATGCATGGTGGGAGAAGGAGGGATTCTTCAAGCCCGAATTTACTGCGGAAGGCAAGGTGAAGCCGGAAGGAAAATTCGTTATCGTCGAGCCACCTCCAAATGTCACCGGAAACCTTCACATGGGTCATGCTTTAGGTAATGCTCTGCAGGATGTGATGATTCGGTACAACCGAATGCATGGCAAGACTACATTGTGGCTCCCAGGATGCGATCATGCCGGCATTTCTACGCAAAGTGTAGTTGAAAACATGTTATGGCGTCGTCTGGGGAAGACTCGTCACGATCTAGGAAGACCCAAATTTGTTGAAACGGTCTGGGATTGGAAGAACGAATATCACCACAAGATTAATACCGTTCTGCGACGGATGGGTGGCTCGTTCGACTGGACTCGAGAGGCGTTCACCATGAACGACAATTTTGCGGCCGCCGTAACCGAAACCTTTGTCCAACTTCACGATGAGGGCATCATTTATAGAGCAAACCGCCTTGTCAACTGGTGTACAAAGCTCAATACATCTCTTTCCAATCTTGAGGTCGACAATAAGGAGTTGACAGGACGCACTCTAATTGATGTTCCCGGCTATAACAAGAAAGTTGAATTCGGTATCATTGTCCACTTCAAATACAAGATTGAAGGTACAGATGAGACCATCGAGGTTGCCACAACTCGTCCAGAAACTATGCTTGGAGACACAGGTGTTGCTGTGCACCCAGATGATGATCGGTACAAACACCTTGTAGGCAAAAATGCTATCCACCCCTTTATCGAAGGCCGGCTCATGCCAATTGTTGCCGATACATATGTTGAGAAGGACTTCGGTACCGGTGCCGTCAAGATTACCCCAGCTCACGACGCCAACGATTTTGCACTTGGGACTAGACACAATCTTAACTTTATCAACATCTTGACTGATGACGGAAAAATGAATGAGAATGCTGGTCCTTACGTGGGACAAAAGCGGTTCGACGTTCGATACACGATTCAGGACGACCTGAAGAAGGCCGGCTTGTATGTCGACAAGAAGGACAACCCGATGCTTGTTCCTCTCTGTAGTAAGTCGAAGGACGTAATTGAGCCTCTTCTTAAGCCGCAATGGTGGATGAAGATGAAGGACATGGCAGAGGCTGCCCTCAATGTTGTGAAATCTGGCGAGATCAAGATTTTACCTCCGTCGGCTGAGGCAAGCTACATCCGATGGATGTCGAATGTCAACGACTGGTGTCTGTCTAGACAACTATGGTGGGGACACCAAGCACCAATGTACTTTGCACATATCTATGGCGAAGAGAACGACGAGACAGACGGCAAGCTGTGGTTTGCTGGAAGAACACAAGAAGAAGCAGAAGTGAAGGCTCGAGCGGCTTTACCTGGAAAGAACTTTGTCCTCAAGAGAGATGAAGATGTGTTAGATACATGGTTCTCGTCTGGATTATGGCCTTTCGCAACCATGGGCTGGCCCAACAAGACCCAGGATCTCGAAGAGCTATTCCCAACAACCGTCCTTGAAACTGGTTGGGATATTCTCTTCTTCTGGATCGCCCGTATGGTCATGTTCAGTCTCAAGCTCACTGGAAAGGTACCTTTCACTCAGGTGTACTGTCATTCCTTGATCCGAGACTCCGAGGGACGAAAGATGTCAAAATCTTTGGGCAACGTCATTGACCCTCAGGACGTGATCGAGGGTATTGCTTTGGAAGATCTTCACAAGAAGCTTTTGGTTGGTAATTTGGCGCCGGCCGAGGTCGAGAAAGCCACCAAATACCAGAAGACTGCTTTCCCTGATGGAATTCCCCAATGTGGTACGGATGCTCTACGTTTTGCTCTTGTGTCGTACACTACGGGCGGCGGAGACATTGCTTTCGATGTCCGTGTCATCCACGGATACCGAAAATTCTGTAACAAGATCTACCAAGCCACCAAATATGTGCTCGGTAAGCTGGACGCAGACTTCGTTCCTCAAAAGACCGCCAAACTCAGCGGCAAAGAGTCGCTGGCCGAGCGATGGATCCTCCACAAGATGACCCTCGCCGCCAAGGACATCAACCAAGCTCTTACAGAGCGCGAGTTTATGAAGTCAACCTCAATCGTGTACAGATACTGGTACAATGAGCTCTGCGACGTCTACATCGAGAACTCCAAGGCCATTCTACAAGATGGGACCCCAGCGGAGAAACGCTCAGCCATTGATACCCTCTACACAGCACTCGAAGGCGCGCTAACAATGATCCACCCGTACATGCCCTTCCTGACGGAGGAGCTTTGGCAACGCCTCCCCCGCCGCTCAGAAGACAAGACACCCTCCATCGTGCTAGCCAAATATCCGATTTACGATGCATCAATGGACGACCCTGCATCCGAAGAAGCATACGAGCTTGTACTAGGTATGTCGAAGGGTATCCGGTCGTTGATGGCTGAGTACTCGCTCAAGGACGAAGGAAAAGGTAAGTCCCACTAATTTCGATGTATAGCAACAAATCCATAGCTAAGAAAACTAGTATTCATCCAAGCCAACACCCCAACCTCCCACACCACCGCCAAAACCCAACACCAATCCATCAAATCCCTCTCCGGCAAATCCGTCTCCTCAATCGAGATTCTCGCCCCCGGCTCTCCTCGTCCCGCTGGATGCGTGGTGTTCTCCGTCTCCTCATCTGCCGCCGTCTTCCTCTACGTCAAGGACCGCGTGGATATCGACGCCGAGATCGCAAAGGCGAAGAAGAAGCTCAGTGCTGCTGAGAAGGGAATTGAGAAGCAGAAGAAGATTTTGGGTGATGAGGGATATAAAGAGAAGGTTAGTGAGGAGTTACAGGCTGTGGAAAAGAACAAGTTGAAAGACTTGGAGGTCGAAAGGGATGCATTTGAGGAGACGATCGGACAGTTCGAGCGGTTGAAGTTGGAGTAGAGAGTGCTTTGCCTTTGTAATGTGCTTAGAGAGATATGCAAAATAAGAGCTTGATGTAGTGGAGTAGATGCTGGTCTGATTGTCAATAATTTTGTGCTGCTTTTTGGCGCTTTCAATGTTGCAGATAACCTGGCTTTCTGGGCTCAAAGCCTGGTTGTTTTACTATATTAGAAGGAGGCTTCCAAGTCGCCATCATGTTGAAGGTCATAGCGCCCTTATATATTAGGGTTTGAAGGGCGAGCCGGCAGATTATCCGCTCGACTCTCAGATTCACAGAAGAAAAACCGCATCAAAGCGGCCACCAAGCCTATGATAATCAAGTTAGTGGGTGATCTGTTCCTGCTATCTCCAATCAGCAAGTGGTATCTAGTTAACGCAAACTCCTTCCCACGGCGAAAATGTTCAAGTCCAACTCCACATGCAGTATAGTTCAAAAATCCCACCAATATTCCATGCCTTCTATTCCCTTATGCTGCTTTCTAAACACTAGGTTGGTGCATGATGCACAGGACATTCTCCAGGCTTCTTTTCCCACCATTCGCGGATGCACTTCTTGTGATACCTGCAGAAGCACTCCAGTCTCCCCATTTCGACCCCTACTTCAAAGTCTTCAAGGCAGATAGTGCACTCTGCGTCGTCTACGCAATCTTTCTCTGTAGCTGTATATGGGAAGAGTTGACCATTCCGACGTTGTGCCGAGGGGCTTGCTGGACCAGCAGCGTCTTGCGTGCCCGCAGCACGAGTAGTCTCTCTAGCAACGCAGCTGTTGACGTGCTGGTCTCGTAAGTTTTGGAAATCGGGAAGGTTGCGAGCTGGGAGTTCTTCACGGCAGATCCAGCACATGTCGTCCTCGGCTATTTGGGGACGGGCTGGGGGTGTTGCCGGTGCTGGCGCTCGTTGTGGTGCTGGACGTTGTGATAGCACCTCATTGTTACCTCGCGGATAACTTGTTGCTGGCACAACTGACCGTCCCTCAGAATTGGAAGATGGGCCCGAACCCGCTGGTGCTTGCGTTCTCGCCGGCATCATTGTGCTTTGGCCATTACCCTAGGTAGACGTGTTAGTGATAATCTCGAGTGCTGGAGGTCTTTCTAATCTCAGGAATCGACACTCGAGCAAACTAATGGAATGAATCGCGACTTGCCATATTGCCACTGTCACGCGAAGTACCGCTGACCTACGAATCCGTCAGTAAGTGAATTTGTAAAACTTGTCGGTGGTGAATGGTATGAAGGTAGAATATACTGTGCTACTTCGGGATCTAATTTCGTACCCCTCCAATCCCCTGCTGCTGAGTGTCTGATCGCGGTAACTGGCGTATTGTGGATTGGTAGGACCAAGTAAGCTGGACTCTCGAGGCCTTCGAGGGGCACTACGAATCGCGTCGTTAAACGTTTCTACGTTGGAAGACGGCCTGGAAGTACCGTGTCGTTGCTGTAACTGGCTGTAAGAATAGGTTGCAGCACTGGTGGACCGGCTGGATCGGTTTGGAGATGGAAATAATTGGGGAGGATCGTTTAGTGAGGGTTGGGGAGGAGCGATATTGGGATCAGGAACGCAGGGGTTGCAAAGTCGAACACGCTCCCCTCCACCCAGACTCGCAACTTCCCTAGAGCTCCCAGATCTTGCAGTGTCTATTGTCGGGCGAGATAATCCGCTTTGTGGACCCGCAGATAAACCTTCAATTGGCGGCTGCACAATGTATTGATAGGGTATGGTTATGCGGTGCGGAGAACATGAGTTACAGACTACTCGGCCACATTTTCTTGGGGAGATGTCAATAAAATTATCTATGATGCGGGATTCATTACATCCAAAGAAAGAATCCGAGTAGCTACATACCTGCAGTGATGTTTCCGTACAAAGAAGCCTGATTGAAGTTAGTATATGAATAACAGAACATTGGAGCATTGGTATGGGAGTCATACTGAACTGTGTTCTACAAATGGGACAGAAAGTAACCTCAACATCCGGTTGCCACCTTGGAACAGCAACTTCTGTAGTTTCAGCTACACGTCTCCGTTGATTCTGATTGTGGGATATGTGAGATAGCAGTGGCGTATCACCTCCAGATGAAGACCCGTCACTCTGATGGGCTGACATCAAACTTGTGGATTCTCGAGCTGAAACCGAGGAAGACACTCTTCGAGGATTCGAAGCGCCGTCATTTCGGAACGATCTGTTCGCTCTCATTCCATTCACAGCCTCGCTTGCCTGGGCACGCTTCTCTCCTATGCGGTGAGATGCTGAGCTCCCGCGACTTCTTGAAACCTGATCTGGAGTCGAAATAGTTTGTTCAGGGAGTGATGAGGGAGTATTCAGGTCCGCTTCTGCTCTAGAATAGTTTCTGGGGCTTCCTTGATATCCTGATTCCCTCCAACGCTCATAATCCCGACTAGAGTCATTCACGCCCCCTCGGGCGCCAGTCACCAACCGCTCGTAGAGTGCAGCGTCTCTAGGGTCCACATGGATATCTGTGCCTATATGCTGAGACATTCCGGGGTACGGGGGCAGAGGCCGTTCGTCCCTTCTGTCAACATAACGCTGAGTAGCCACAGACTGTGAACTCGAGCCTTGCCCGTCCATCTTGGACTTAGAAGATGTAGACTATTGTATGGGGTCGTAGATATCGAAGAGAGCTTGGTAAGAGGCCTATTGAGCAGGAAATTGTTTGCAGATTCCAGCTTCGTATGTGGAGAATATATAACCAAAAATCCCAGGTCGCCCACTCAGTTTTCAAATCAGCATTGATTATGAGTCTTTCGACTTCGGCTCCTAGCTCTCTCCTCGGCCTAGCAACCTTTGCAGTCTTTTCGGAGGAAATATTCGCTAGTAGCAATTAGAGCAGTCCTATGTGTATATTCGTCTTGTGGTTTGCCTCTTCGAATCTCAATGTTAGGACAATCCAATGGCCTTCGAGTCTCGAGTCGTCCAGCCACACTTCAAAGCTCTGATCGTTTGCACTGCACACATCAGCAGTGCTCTTAACCCTAAATCTCGTAATATAATAAAACGCAGATCGAATGCACAAACCCGTCATTGACAACTCATCCCGTTTCTCCTGTTCCCCTCGTGTCCTTGGCTGTTGCTACCCGTCTTTCGTGACGTCTTGCTTCACTCTTTTCATGCAAGCGCACAGATCTCGATTTCAGGCTAGCTCAAACTTCAGAATCCAGTAAGCAGAATGCCAACACGAAATTGTAGATGGGCTTTTTGTTGATGGTAGATGGACACGCGACAAGGCTCACATTGTTTTAAACGCACATCACCAAGAATCTCGATAAGCTTTGGCTTTCCCGCTTCGGCGATAAGACGCAATAGTGCCGGCCTTTTCCGCGATAGGAGGCGAATGTTTAAAAAGGGATGGGTTGGCATGTGAGGGGCGGCGTTAAGAGCTGGATGAGAGATTTGTTATCTACCATGCCAATTTGTAAGTTTTGACATTTCCAAGGCTGATTGCTATTGCATTATCCGCATAGAAAGGGGGTTGGAGCTCCACTCAGCCGCACACTTCATTCAACTCGAGGGTTTCATCTTGTAAGACTGGAAAGAGGAACAGCTCACGAGCAATATCCACTGCATTTTATATACAATCATCAAAACCATGCAAGTCTATTGAAGGCAACGTATGATTAAAAACGAGTAGTACAGAAGAAAGCAGTCATCAAGAGCTTTCTCGCTCTGTAATAATATCGAAAACTACCGTGCTGGGAAATTAAACCATAACCCAGGCGAGTAGTCATATGCATGCTGAAATAGCAAATCCGCCCAGTCTATCATAACAACACAGTAATCTGTCTAATGCTCCAACAATCTCAAGGAACCTTGAACCACAACGTTCTCCAAGATGGATCCAGGAGGAATATCGATCGTGCTACCTTCTGTGGCTACAATGATGACCGTACCTTTAAGTGTGACCCCTCGGCCCAGGTTGACCGCACCAGTGATGGTCAAGTGGTCGAGTTCGATGATTTTGGGGATGCTGCTGATGCGCTTTTGAAAATCGGAGACCTTCTTGAAGTCGTTTCCAAGCTTGATCAGAGGAGCTGGGCCGAAACGATTGGGGTCGATTTGTAATTGACCGTGCTTCAGCGAGTAAAGATCCGACTTGACAAGCATCAAATCAGAGCAAGTCTTCACTGGCAAGAAACGCCTTCTAGGGACATTGACACCGTGGGCGTTGTGGAAGTGACGGATAGCAGCTCCGACAGCAGTCTCGAGTTGGACAATTGAGACATCTGACTCGCCCTTCTTGTCGGCTGGTATTGACTTGTTGTTTGGGATGATCTCCATCTCAAGCTCATTGTTCTCTACAATGCGCTTGACGGCCTTCAAGTTCAACCAGATGTTGTTGGTGTTAAAGTACTTGAACTTCTTGATAGATTTGAATTCATTGGTGTGCTCTTTTGGCACTTGGGCGATTTCGAGAAGACGGACAGATCCTTCGTAATCAATAATGGTTCCACCCTTGACATCAGCCTTGGTCTTGTCGGTCAATTCCATAATATATTCGGCCTTGGTCTCGACCATATGCTGCAGAATACGGAGATCGACAACAGCACCTAAGTTGTCAACGTTCGAAAGGAAGAGAATCTCGACGCCTCGTTCGATGAGTTTGTCGAGAATGCCAGAGTTGTAAAGGGACTCAAAAACATCTCCGTGTCCTGGAGGGTACCAGTCAGAGATAGGTGAATTATATGATTTAGGTGCTGGGAGAAGAGAATCCTTCAAGATTCTGGGGTATCTGGATTGGTTGAAGGTCATAATGTCAATGTTGTGACCCTCGTACTTCTTGATGATGTTCTGGGTATCGTCGTCGGTGTTGAACGAGTTCATGAGAACGAAGGGAACGTTGACATCGTAGGTTCGGTTGAGATACTCAATCTGTCGGACGGAAAGGTCGAGGAAAGACATGCCATCACGGACTTCGATGACTGACTTTGGCCCGACGCAGCCCATAGAGGTACCAAGACCACCGTTGAGCTTGAGAACGGCAAGCTTGCTCAAAAACCCGACAGACTCGGAGTTGGCGAGCTCATTATAGTCGACCACCTGGTTTTGTGCTGGGGGTGCAATGCGGTCCCACTCGCTACTGGTCAATTAGCCTCCTGTACAGAGATACTGCAACCCGCAATCTTACAGTGTGTTTCCCTTGGCCTTGTCGTTCAAGTATCTTCGGAAGAGTGCAAAGAAGTTGTCCATCTCAGTCTCGAAGAGCTTCGCAAGGTTAGCTAGAGTTCGTATGGTGCGAGCAGAGAGTCACTACCTTCTTCTCGTCGGGGTCCTGGACTGTATCGGCGAGGTTATTGAGGGCGTTTCGCATCTGGCTCGCAGCTACGGATGTGGAGGTGTTCTCGAACGCCTGCTCGTATTGGATTAGTGTTGCTACATCTCGAAGCGTTGGTTCTGCAGGAACTGGAAGAGGTATGGCGGGTCTCGAGGCAGGATCCTCGACGTGATTTGGAGTATCGGGAGATACAAGGCTTGAAGAATTCATATTGTCTGACGCCGCCTGAAATGCAGGGTGTGCTGAAAGTGGAGGTGGTGTTGGTGGTGTAAAACCGAATAACAGGGTTTTGGGGTAGGATTTACTCTTGTGGTGTAGAGTGTCCCTTCCTTCTCTGGCCCAATGCATCAAAATGCCAGGCAAATAGAGGGTATGGTCTCCCATGACCGACAATGACGTGATTCAGAGCTCTGGAGTGGCTTTGCTCAAGGTTGGGAGATCTGCTGGCAATCTGCTCACCTGAGATGACTTGCCATGCTCCATTTACGGCTACTTGGCCAATTTTGTTCTGCTCTTGCTGTCGAAATTCACAGCAGGCGGTGCAAGACTCTCCCGGGGTAGAGAATGGCAGACGAGGGCAGAAAATATTCACTCACCATATGTGACTGGGTCTTGCCATGATGCTTTCTGGCAAATTCAGCATTGGCAGCATCGCCGTTGCCGAGGCCAGAGGGCTTGCTCTGCTTCAAGTGTGCGGGCAACGCGCTCTTCAAAGTGGCGGCCATGGTGTCTGGTCTGATGCGTTGGATATTGTGTATTGTCCTTCGATTCTGCGGGCGGGAAGAGAGAGGAGCGGTTTGTTGTGTGTGGAAGAAAGATGGGGAAGCAGATATAACTTTCTGAAGGGATAACCTCGATTAGCCGATTGCTCAATGGGGTCGATCTCTTGCTCTTTCTGATTTTTGTTGGCAGAGATGTGCAGACAGAAATGGGGAAGGGCACTCACAGATTCAATTGTTGACACTACTACTGTTCACGCAGGTTGACGATGACAGTCGATAGGAAAAAGTAGACAATGCGAAGGGCGGTTTGCCGTTTATGTATCCAGATGGCCTTGCTAGCAGCTCTATTGTGTCTCGAACTGTCGAGAGGCTGGGTGCCACCCTCCTAGTACCCTTTCGGCCTTGCAGACAGGGATGCCACAACTTGATTTCCCGCCGTTATTTCCCTACGAGATAATCTACACGATCAATTTTCTCAGAAGCCATTCAAGCCCACCGTAGGCTCTCAACGAGTGGCGAAACGCTCCTTTTATCGGGCAATTGCGCGGGGATTCTTGTTGGGACACCTGGGGAAAGTAGAAAGTGTATTCGTTTTTTACTCTTTTTTTTTCCTTCCCCAGGAAAATCTGTTAATGGCTGCAACTTCATCCCATCCTCTCCGAAAAGGGGTTTGACGGGGACCACGGACACGGACCCACCAGCTCCATTGTCTACCCAAACCCGCCAGAGACCAAGTGGCAGTGGCAGTGGCAGTCTGCGCTTGCGGCTGAAGAAGCAATAATCTTGATTGTTTTGATAGTCTATTTTTGGTCGTCCCGTTGCTATAACAAACGATGCTGTGCTATGGTATCCGAGTCTGTACAAGGCTTGATCCAAGCGTGGCAAGTGTCACTAGAAACGATAAGCCATGAGGCTGCAATCCACCATCCGGCTTCTTCTGTAGCACCCGCCATTGGAAGCGTCGCAACCCTTGAAATTGACACGTGGGGGTTCACCATGTCCATTTCATTTCCAGGAGTCGCATCGGCCGAGTGCTTTGCACTTTTCAACGCAGGGATGAAGCAATATATCATACATTTGTTTCAATTGTACCTCCATCTCATCCATCGCGAGTGCGATCTTCAGAAGGAGTGATCTAAATTTCCGAGATCCTGTCAGCTTTGAGTTTTACGAGACACTGGATTAGGTGTTTGTTGCACATCGCAGCCCGGAAGTTTCTTCAACAAAATTGTGGCGTACTGCGGTCAACGAATGACGACCAGGCATCTCAGCCTCCACCCTCCAGTCCTTTTCAAGTACCGATGTCGCTTTGTAGAAGTCCCGAAGTCAGAAACGTCAAGAGGTGCATATGCAGATCATCAATATATCATGCTAGATTATCTAGCTCCGTTTGTTATCTGAAAATATGAACCTGCAGCTACCCCTGTGACGTTGAGCCCAACGCTTGACTGTCAGCAGAGGAGCTGTACTTTAGTCTACAAATTGTCTTCACAAACTCGTCAAAAGCACGTTAACATGGGGTGAAATTGATCCTCCACAACCAAAGCTATGCATCATTTCAGCTTTTTAACGCCTTCATTTGTGCGGAGTTGCCTTTTTGGATCTTGTTCAAGTCAAGCCAATTCCAATAAGCCCCGAAATATCGAGGAGAGAGACGCAGAGAAGCGCTTATCACTGCAAAAATAAATACTAGCGTACGGCAAAGACATATTTGGCCATCTTCTACCGGTGAGCAATAATCGTCATTCCAAGTTTAACTTTCCAAGAACTTTCAGTCCATGATTCCGTGATCTTTACATTCAGTTCTGTAGTTTCTTCTCAAATCTTACTAACATATTTTCAATCTTGCCGGCGATCAATGATCATAAATCTCCCTGTCGAGTTCAGCCTTTAAGCCTACATAAAAAATTACCATTTTGTTCTTTAAAGACCACATCCCAAGTGCTTAGTTGTAACTATAGGGTGACTCTGATGCAAGATGAGAAACGGTTATGTCTCTGCAACTCAACGTCTTTGTTCTCAAGTTTCTAACCCAGAGTGCCATATTCTGTTGAACAATAAACTCCACCATTCTTATTTGAGCAATTCACGTATCAGGGCTGTGCTCAGATACCAAATAAAGCTTTCTCGTAGTTTTGTATCTGCGTCAAGAAATCACTGGTAAAAAAGTATGCCATTTGATTTGCTAAGACTTGATTCAAGCATCACTATCTGGAGGCAATCGCTACACGAATATTCTGGTGCTGCAACCTTGAGAATACGCTGATTTTCGACAATTTATTATACAAGTGCGCCGTATATTCCAACTTTTGGTTCACCATGAAAGTTAAAAGAAACGTGAACCACTTCAATCAAAGTCTTCGACGTCAGCTTTAGGAATGGGTGTCATCGGTATGGAGAGAGTCTAGCGTAATGGCATTACCAGGGCACTATCCGATACTCCGCTGATTGCAAATTGCCCCGCACAAGGACGCTGCAACAAAGACGATTTATACAATTTGGTACATCTCTCCCATATTTTCTTATCCAGACCGGTTCCTGAACAAGAATTCCAATGTCTATCTAACGCCGAACGATACTTTAACCCCGAAGTCCATCCTATTCAGTCTTCCAGCATGCAATGATCCCTCTTCCCACTTCCAATTCTAGCATAACGCCGACAAGTAGATTAACACCGATACACTCGTCTTAGCTGTACAATCTGCCCTTAACGCCGTCGATGCCATCGGGGTTTGAGAACGATGTGCAACAAACATCTTCTTGGGGCTTTGAATATTAATATGGTGCCGTAGGTGCTGGGATAGTAATCAGGGTTTGCCACTACCGAGCACTTACTCATTGGGATGCATCATGAAATGGTGACACAAACCTACCAAGCAAAATACATCTTAAGACTACAAACAGGTCTTAACGTGACTAATGGTAACTCTTCTACCCAAGTACAAGTGAAAGAAGCTAGCTGCGAGCTCGGACGCATCTAATTCGGGACTGATGTATAACTACGTGAGGCAAAGCAACTGCCGGGCCGTATCGCCGGGTCGCTGTCCTCACGATGTCCAACAAAATGAAAGAGTTGCTACAAGTAAGATGATGTTCCTGATAGATTCGTTTGGAATCATGTCCTGCTTGGAAGCTTACTTCTTCCGCCGCCATCTAATGAGATCGAATGGGAATCGGACATTGAAGCGGCAGTGGATACACGCGGTCACGCTCGCGAGGAAAAGAAATACGAAGTCCAAGAAAAAGGTGAGAAGAAAAGAAGCAGACTATCCTGAAATTTCCCTCGGCCGGTAAGCTTCAACTAAGTCGACATTCCCATTGCGTATATCGCAACGTTGCCGATGTGGCTTCGGATGTGGGGCGCTCCGAGTTGAGCTTCGAGCTCTCCCAGCTCTCATTTTTGCAGTCCCAATCGAGAGCCTCAGCCCCCCCAAAGCCAAAACGGAAACTTTACTCGAAGTCTGAGCCAGATCAATGGGTAACTTGCATCCCATGCCACATGTCAACCCCGCCAACCCCAACACCCCTCCCAAAGCAGATAAACATCCGTCCTTCCGGTCAGCAATGAACCCCAATTTTGATTTATCTGGACTTTTTGTTGCACTTCGCGATTGTGCCCGGAATGCGAAGTTTCCGGATCACAATCCGGTTGTATGCGAGATGATTCGTCGCTTAAGGATGCGGCGGGGAAATTTGTGAAAAGAATTAGGAGAGATATGCAGCTTGTGGGAATGGTGATGTGAAATGTGCGCACTGCGAGCGAGTGGGACGCGTTCCGGAGGCTGATGGGCTGGTCAATCGCGGGGAAAGGTGGAATTGGAAGGTTTTTGCGGAGAGAAAGGAAGTTTGAGAATCGATAATTTGGCCTCAAGGGAAGCAGCAACTTGCAGAGCTCTCGAAATGCCCAGCGGATCAGTCGCGAGTGACTCGATAGGTTCCTACTCAGGCTTGCAATTATTTTCTGTCCGTTGAGATGACAAGGAGCGCCAGGCTTCAAGACGAGTACTGGCCGTACCCGTCCGATACAGAGCAGCTTGGATCCGATTGCATAGTCAAGAACCGGCGTACCAGAGAGCCGAAGATCAGTTGAGGACAGTTGCATGGTGACGGCGCTTCATTGGGTCGTACTATGTATGCTGATATACATCTAGACCTCATCCAGCCCTCGCCCTTCATTCATGCATGGCTGATCGATAACCATCGAGAGTCTCCCTTCCCAATCCTTCTTCGCCAGAGCCTCTATTTTAATAGCCCTCGCCATCCCGGATACGTCGGTCATGTCCATGTCGTTCGTGTCTTCGTTAAAACCCTCCGCTCTATCACTTCCCGTACCGTGTCGTAAAGTACCAGGCTACGATGCCCGCCCCGACGCCGAGGATGATGATAAGAAGAGTTATGCTAGCGCACATAATCCGGCAGCGGCGCCTTTCTTTGTGCTGTTTTTGTAGCCAGTCATTTCTACTTTTGTTAGCCATCTTCTCCTTTCACAGAGCCTGGCAAAGACCTACGGATCCTTGACTGTGAAGGTACTAGCTGAGCTGTTCGTCCTGGATCCCTGAGGCCGAATCGAACCCTCTCCTCCCTCCTCCGCCATGTGGACTGCTGTTGAGAATCTCTTCCAGAACTGAGGATCGCGAACGAGCCCCATCTCAGGCGTGGCTTGCGAGAGCGGTCTGGTGAAGTGGACTTGCTGGAGGGGCGACGGTCCGTTGACTCGTGGCTGGCGTGGGGGGCGACCCATTTTGAGAATGTGAGGTGTGTCGAAGGTACAAAAGAGAGTCGGGCCGCGCGGGTGAACTCAAGATCTTCTCATCAAGGTACGACCTTCAAAGAGTTTCCCGTGTGAAATCTTATCGGGTGCAACTTCCCTCGATATCTCCCGCCAAAGTTTGCTTTGTTTTCTTCCGCGTAGCGTGGCGGGTAACGAACGTGGTGAATTAACGAGTGTGCATGGGACAATGCCCGAAGTCAATAAAAGGAGCGTAGGTACGTAGGTACGAGTGAAATCCAGAGCTCTACATCAAATGTATTTGACTGTTTACGGTACTCGACGTAGGAACGAAACACAGCAACAACAGCACAACACGAAGCCCAAAGTTTCACAATAATAACAAGAGACACGGTTCCATATATATATAAAGGGCATAGACAGCGCACATGCAAAAGCTTACGAAGGATTCCAGGAATAACAGGAAGTAGGGCCGGTCAGTGGTGGGATGGGCCTGCAAAGACTGAAAAAGCACAACGGCAGATACCCACATCCCACGATACATCTTGCAGATTTGCCCTGATTCTCGTAGCTCTCGAGCCAATTGCAGGGATTTTGTGCACCAGGACAAGGCTGTGCTGCGCCATTGCCGAGATTAGTGTACGGGGATGTTTGGATAAAAGTCGATGTCGATGAAAATTGGAAGTGTTTGCTCGAGCCTCGAAGATGCAGGTGCAGAATCTTCACTCCGAAATTAAGGGTGGATCTTGTATTGGGCCTCGAACGCCAAGCGAGAAGCCGATTTTGCTGCAAGGGGGCGCCTCGAGCCATGGCATGGTCCATTCCGGTATGTACTTCGAAGTATGCAATACTTGGGCCGCGCGTAGAATGATTGGAGGACTGATGCCATCGATCCTTGGAAATACCGCCATTATTCTTATCTCACGGAACAAGCTCCGAATCTGAAGTTTGGATCGAACTCAGGGGCTCCGCAGCAAACATGTAAAAGGGGCTTGTTAAGCCAGTGAAGCCACAGCTACAACCACATAATCAAATGTGGAACCACGCAAATGTAGTGGCCGCTGTGGCGGTGAACACAAGGCCACGACGGCGAGGCTGTAAGGTTTAGATGTCAAATTTCAAGCCAACAATAAAAACCAGTCAGGGTAATACCAACATCAGAGTATCCCCAAAATAACCCCAGCCCGTGTGTGACCTGTACCTGCATCACCTCAATCAATACCGAAGTTCCCGGCACTCACGTACTCGCTCCTAATTATGGGCAGCACCAGCACCCTTCCCTACTGGCAAATCAACGTCCCTGCCTCCCAGCGAAAAGAACAATGCCCCGAGTACCTGGCCGATCTCAAAGACAAAGACATCGGCATCCTCAGCACGCCCGATAACGAATATCACGTTCTAACGTGGCCCGAGGTGCAAAAAATCATCTCGGATAACCGCATCGATTTCTTCCAACGTGTGCCCTCGGACTTGCGCCGCTATCTAGAGTACAATTTCATGCTCAAGAAGCAATATGGCAGCGTTATGAACTTTGTTCTTTCCAAACGCCTGCAATGGACGGAGCCGATCACTGCGGCGGGGAAACCGTTTGAGAAGGACCAGGATTTGAAGATTCTCTGGAATGATTGGCCTTACGGGATTGATTTGAAGATTGTACATTTGGTTGTTTGGACTAAATTTGAGTTGGAGGATGATGAGAAAACGGGAGATTTGACGGAAGAGGCTAGAGCTGAGATTGAGGGGTGGGTGGGGAGGACGTTTGGAGATAGACTGGGAAGGGAAAATGTGAGTATCACGTGGATACCCCTATTGATCCCCGGTTTCACATGGGGCAGGCATGCGGACTAATGATTTATCGATATTTACAGGTGATTTGGTTCAAGAACTGGAAAATACTGAAAAGTGTTCATGCGGTGGAACACTTTCATGTCATGCTTTATAACCCGGATCCAAACTTTGTGAACGAGATTACGAATGGCGACGTTTCACTCAGTCAGAAGGTGTGAAGAGAAGTCAAGATAGAATAGTGCCGGATTTGCTGCGATTTTGCGGGTGTGCGCTAGACTCCTAAGAGTGTAATTCAAAATGAGCATATAGAGTTGTGTGGTTTAGACTAGATAATCGTTTCCTATGCATGATTTAGAATAGAAAGGACATGGCATAAATCATCAAAAACAATCGTATATATCGTCACACGTAGCCAGAAGTAGGTTTTTGGAGGCAAGTCTTTGTAGGGCCTCGAGCTAAAATTTGCAACTGTATATTCCCCTTTCCCCGCCAGTAAGGTACAGCAAACGCTAGAAAGCCCACCATACGCCTCGCTCATAAGTAGATAAATCATTATGATACAGGAACCAATAAATTTAGTACTCCATGGCGACACCGATGGCCCGCTCTTTGTCTCGTCTATATTGCCCGTCAGCTTCCTTCTTTTCTCTCATCTCGTCGTCGACCGAATCTTTCCACGCAGTAAGGTCAGGTGGTATTGCCTTGCTTTGAACGCTTGGAGCCATGTTGACGAAACGAAGCTGCTCGGAAATCGAAGCCACAATATCCCTCACTTTCTTGTCGCTGTTTCTGTTAGGACGAACTGTGGTCACACCAGTTTCTCCTAGTGCCTGCGCTAAGGTCGGGAAAATGCTGTCATGTCGGAAGTGGGATCGGTATGGCGTGTGTTGCGGAATGATTGGGTTCAGATCAGCATCGCAGCCGATGGCGATGCTGGTTTCATGTGCCCATGCTCGTGCCACATTGCGAGGTGTATATCCTCCCCCACCAACAAGTAAAAGAGGTATATTCAGAGACTTGCAATATGTTACACAAGCTCCGTGACCCTGCACCTGTACATTGAACCTGCCTAGCCGGTCTCCAGCCAGAGAATCAGCACCGCATTGCAGAACAATGGCAGTGGGTTGGAACCGATCAACACACTTTCCGACGATCGTTTTGAACAGCCAGACGTATTGTTCATCGTCAATGCCGTCGGCGAGAGGAACATTAACGGCATGATGAGCCCCGGGGTTCTCTTCGCTGTCCGGACCTGTCCTATCGTAATCGCCAGTTCCGGGGAAGAAATTCATTCCGTCAAATTTGTGGATTGACAGAGTCAAGACTCGATCTGTTGACCAGAAAGCTTCTTCTACACCGTCTCCATGGTGCACGTCGATGTCAATATAAAGAACTCTTGGATGTTTGCGCAGGAGTTGCAGTATTGCAAGAACAATGTCGTTGACATAGCAAAACCCCGATGCTTCAGCTTTCTTGGCGTGATGCAAACCACCGGACCAGTTAATGGCAATGTCCGATTCATTATTGCAAAGCTTCCTTGCGGCATCGATAGACGCTCCAGCATACATAGAGCAATAATTGAACAATCCTTCGAAGACAGGGCAGTCTGTTCCCCCAAGGTTAAAGTCTTTGATATCCTCATCGTCCGGTTTTGCCACCAGCGCAGTTTTTAGGTAGTCGAGATATTCTTCACTGTGGAAATCCTCCAATTCCTTTTTAGTTGCGGGCCTCGCGACATAGGTATCCATAGCGGCATGCATGCCGTAGGCCATGATCAAACCTTTGGCCAGCGTCAGCCGCCAGGGCTTCATTGGATGGGCATGTCCAAAATGGTGCTTTTCGATCTCGGGATTCGAATGCCATGAAACGTTATACCCTCTTGGTCTCTGTATATTATTTTCCAATATCTCTTGATTGACCTTCTCCAGTAAAGTCGCATTCTGCGAATCGCCTTGTTGCGAGAGCGGTTGGTAGTATTCTTGGACGATGCTGCCTGTAGAGAGCACCATTGTTATGAGGGACAGCCACTAGCTAGTGCAACGTGTAGAATCTCGAGGTTGTAATCGTCTTTTGAAGCTCAAGTGCTCGCAAGTTTGTAGAGCTGCACGGTGCAGTAGTAGGGCTCCTAGGGCAGGGCAGGCGGTCTTTAGTTCCGTACAGACAACGATCTGGTATCTCGGGGGTAGCCTCCTATGGAAGAGCTTGTCAGTCAAGAGCACCCTGAATTGAAGAAGACGACTCACTTCAAGCAGGCATAGCCATTGCCAGCAGCTGTCGCAAAAGGCTCACGGAAAGCTAGAAATTTGATCGAAGTTTCGTAAATCAGACCAGACAGATCTGCCAGGCCGGTAACAACTTTGTTCTGTATTAGAAATATAGGTAAGCTGGGCTACATGAGCGGAAAGAGGAAAGAGGAAAGAGGAAAGAGGAAAAGAGATTACGCAGATGCCATCCGTGATGCGGCTCCAAGCTCTGCGCAACAAGCGCGGGCCGACTGCAAGGCTGCAAGGCTGGATCCGTCTTGGGCACGCTCAGTCACCCGCAGCCGCTGCCCGTCAACGTACGTCCAAGCCAAGGCAAGGTTCCTGGCCCACCAGTGGCCTCCCCAATTTCACATTTTCCCCATCTGGTAGCAGGGACCTTCACCCAAAATAGAAAAGGCGGGGAGATAAAATTTTACAATACTCAATACTCAATACTCTACTAGAGTATCGCTCGTACGATATACCGTACAGTAGCCGGACTGCAAGAAGGTGAGCATACCATACCATGCGACTTGCGACCGTCTGAATCTCTACCTCTACCTTTACCTCTACCTTTGCACCTGTCTGCCTTCACGTCTATCTGCTTTGCGTTTGCCTTGTCTGTATCTGTGGCGCAACGCCATCATCAATCACCATCACCAGCACCATGCCGTACGACGACCTTACCATTAATGCTAATTTCAACCTCAAAAGCACCATGCCTCCCGTCGAGCATCAGGATGCCGCGGCCAGCCTCGAGGAGTGGGTTGACCGAGTCGCAAACCTCCCCAACGAAATCGCATTCATGCAGGATGAGATATCAGACAAGGACCGCCGCTTGCAAGAGTGTCTGCGCATCATTCGCCAGCATGACGAAGGCAAGATACAGAAATGGATCTCGGTGAGCGGCAGCCTGGCCGTAAATCCTCGAGAAGAGCAACTGCGCGACATTATCAGGAAGAACTACGACCAGGCCAAGATACTCAGCGAGGAAAAGATTGCTCTGACCCAGAAGACCCAGCTGCTCATTGACAAACATGTCCTGATGCTCGATCGCCACATCAAGGCCTTACAAGACAGAGGAGAGCTTCAGGCCGACCCTACCCTCCCTTCTCTTCTGAATCCTCAACCACAAGAATCTGCCAGGCCCCAGCGTCCTGAACCAAGCATCGCCCAAATGCCTCTGGGCCCGATCTCCTCCAATCCTACCGCTGTCCCGCATACTCGGCACCCAAATCAATACCCCCCTCGACTACCACCGTCGATGGTTCAGGCGCGTCAGTCGAGCGGCCCCACCACACATTCCTCTGCCCCAGCTACACCAGCAGCCGCGATATTGCAAAACAGACAAGCGAGAGAATCTTCACTGGGAGCCGCAAATAAGAGACAAAAGTTGACGGGAGGACTGGGAACACTTCCACCCAGTGGATTAGGCCGCCATAATTCCATGACTCCCGGAACACCAAGAGCAAGCACGCCAACAACAGGCAGGGCCGGAAGCGCTGGACCTCGGTCCTCACAGAAGACAGTGGCGCACAAGAAAGTGGCACCTACAGGAAGCAGACAGAGCGGTATACCGCGGAAAGGCAAGCCTGGCAAGTCTGGACTTAGCAGACTAAAACGCGCCGGTAATAAGAACTCTCCGTCTTCTACAAATGACAGCGAGCTCAGCGACGCGGAGTCCGGTTCTGGAGAAGAGGATGACGAAGCTGCGACACCCCCAGCCGGCAGAGGCGATGCTGACGAAGATATGCTGGATGGCGATGAAGAGGAAGGCTCTGACGATAAAAAGTATTGCACGTGCCAGAATGTCAGTTTTGGAGATATGGTGGCCTGCGATAATGATAGCTGTCCCTACGAATGGTTTCATTGGAGCTGTGTTGGCCTTAAGAGTGAACCGGTTGGGAACTGGATTTGCCCAGTTTGCACCAAGAACATGAAAAAATAGGTACTTAAAGGACATGGACTTAAACTGGGTAGTTAGCGTGGAGTTTGGGATGGGCTCAACGAATGGGGAGGCAAATATATATAGAGTCTGGAGTTGGGACACCCCAGTGAGTTTATTAAATCATTGAACTTGTGTAAAATAGTAACATTGATTCCTAATTGCCTAATTGTGTCCAAGAACAGAGATAATGATAGGCGTTTTAGTGAAAGTCTATCTAGAATTACAGCCAAAGAATAAGGGTTCCAGTAGAACACGATTCAGAAGTCCACCTAGTCGGGGACTACAAGGTATTCCAAGACGTGAACTCAGTTTCACCGAAACACAAACGCCATCCCGGAAATTTTTGCATGCCCCGCAGTCTATCCCAATCCACTTGATACACGACTTCATTCTCATTGCCATGAATTGGACGGGCGCCCTCCTCGCGCAACACCACCAATCTCTTGCACTCATCTGGCAGAACAGCCATGATATAGGACTCCTCAAAATCACCCTCATGATTTTCGTGCGTAACTCGGTAGTGTGTCTTCACTCGTCCTAGAAGGAGCGCCTTGCCTTCAATCGGGGCATTGCCGGTGTCTTGTAGCTTTCCTGAATCAGGAGAGGGCAATTGTGTTGGGGCGTCGAATTTCATCTCTCTGTAGGATGGCACGTGTACTGGCCTCACACGTCTTTGGGGATTTGAAGGGTTCGATTTTGTGATATCGAGAGGTCCAAGGATGAGCTGGCGGGCTATGCGAGTGTCGTCGGGACACCATCCCAGGTGTATGGCTGTTCCTTTGTCGGCGGCTTTCTTGAAGGTATTCTGGACTTCTTCAAGGGATCCTTGGCCTTCGCAGACAAATGCCTCTAATTGCTCGACACATTCGAGGGCTGTTGGGGACTGGGCGTCAAGGTCGACAGACTCGTCGTCCGACGGATCTTCAGCCTCGGCGATCTCATCCTCGGAGTTTTCGTGGTCGGAGCTTTCATGGTCAGATTTCTCTGGACTTGGCTCTGGAGTCGAGAGCTGAGGACCTGACTGCGCGACCCCCATGGCTTTTGGTTGTGTCAGCGAATTCATGATTGAAACTCTCTCGTAACTTTCGCTCTTGGTTTCGATATTGATAAGAGATAATTTGAGCTCCATCTTGAATCCGGCGGAATATATACCGAATTTTCAGTCCGATTTCCAATAGTTTAGTGCGTCCCTCAGTTGGAATTCAAATCCTTATGGCCCGTGATAGCTTCACGTTGCGTCCTAATTCGCGGGTGGTTCCGTAGCCGAACCAGGCGATGGGTATAGGAGTAGCCAGTTTCGTGTTAAAAGAATAGAAAAATAGTAACGTTTGTTTAGACGATTCAGAAACTGAGCACACAATGACATCTTTCTATTCGCAAAGTTTTCTCCGAATGGGATGGCATAGGCTCTTGCCGATGAAATTTAAGTTCGTTCTGAGTACCTAGGAAAGAACCTCTCGCATGGCCGGATTAGCACGTGGCTAACCTCGAGAACTGAGTCTGGGTATCTAGATCATAATTGATTTCAATCTTTGTTTGACGCAAGCCATTGGTCCAATCTTCCTTGCAAAGGAAATGGTGGTGGTTGGATCTTGGCGGCACACTCCCACAATGCCTCCATCTTTGAATCTTTGTCTGGATCTGAGTCCAGGGTCATCTCGACCATGGGCGCATCAGCGAATGTGACCGCAGTGGGCTTTTCGAGCGATATTGTGATTAAGTAATTCTTTTTGGCAGAAGACTTATAGTGTGGTACAAGAAAGCACCTGGTGATTCTTTGGCCAACATGCATGGTGAGAGCCTCGAGAGTTTTGAAAGAAGACTCTTCGATGGTCTATAATCACGTTAGCTCGTTCAAATGAGTCTATAATACTGCTCACCTTATTAATAATCTCCTCTAAGGCATTATAAGAATGTGCGGCAGACCCTCCCTTGATACCATCTATTTTCACGGTCGCCACAACAAGCTGCTTAGCCAAGCGCTCGTTTGGATTGACACCAATCAGAGTTGGAATCTTGAGGTCGTCAAAAGTCAAAAGCCAAGACTCTAAAACTGCAGCTTCTTGAGCAGGATCGAACATCATGTATTTGGTGAGGCTCACTCCATTGCCAAGTAGCGAGGCTTTTGGTAACAAGACTTTGATTTCCAGTAAGCTTATGATCGAAGCAGCAGTCAAAGGAGGCCCGAGGCGTTCATGAGATTCACCAGTACCCGTAAAAGCGTCCTTTACCAGTCCCGAATGAATGATGTCAACAAGATCAGACAGCCAATTTGCTTCCTTCGATGGATCGAGGGAGAAAAGTTTGCAGGCGCCCAGGATGGCTTTACTCATGACCCCATAGTGAATAGTGTTCCCGGTGACAGCATCCTCACTGGATGCTGATTCAAAAGGTTTTCGCAGGGAAGCAGAGACGGATATTAAGACGGGTTGGTCTTTTCCTTTTCTTCCCCACGCGTCCGTGCCCACAATCAGACACGTTTGGAGATTTCGGACTCGAATTATTGAATGTGGTTTTCCGGCGGTTTGGAGGAGATCCCACGTGTGGATAAGCCGAGGTGGATTCGACCCCATTTTTCTTGTTTGCTGGTCGATTTCGTAGATCTTGGATGCCCAGTAAAGATGTCCAACCTCGAAAAATTAAGTAGTCGAAGAGTTCGCTTGTTCGAGCCACGTCACATGACATAATTTAACTCATTTAATCTCACACGACCTATTTGTAGTGTTATCATTTGAATTGATAATCTCAGATAGTAAGTATAATGTGTTCCGGCGCTATTCCCCTTGCTCATTGCAACAGTCGAGAACAAGTTTCTGTTTCCAAAACGCTGCCCCTTTTTCATGCTCGCTTAATTACTGTAGGATCCCCAGATTGCAAACACCCATTGCTTAAAAATGTGTACAGCAATATGTAAATAAAATTTTCAGGTACATGAAAGGTACCAAATAGCCACCCAAGCCCCGTTCCAGTTTCCAATATGACAAAAACTCCGTGCTTGCTATGCCAATCAAATATCAATTCATGTCCGTTTCCGGTCTCAATGAGACCGTCTCATGCTCATTCCTCAATATGATCGATTAGAGTCCTCCTGGACTCTGTGCTCCAGGCATAACAACTTCGCTTGCATTCTCGGCCTCATGCTCCAGACCAAGTCTCTCCATGCTGTATGCCTTTACACCAATAAAAACACACAGTGCAACTCCCACCACCAACGCGCCTCCTAGGAGGATAAGATTCACTGGCACCGGATTACCATCAAAGACTTTATGTAGTAGCGCATCCAATCCGCTCTGGCTGAAGTTGAATAGGCCAGCAAGGCAGATTATGAGGCCGTAGACCGTGCCAAAGGTGCGGAAGCCGAAAACCTTTGCCGAGTAATCAGACACGGCAGTGTAGTAAAAGGGTCGGTATAAGACGAAGAGTGAAATATTTGCATATGCGGCCCAAGTATACGGCAAGCAGCCTAAAACTCCAATGGTAGTAGCGATCGATACCAGAGAGCTAAGGACGAAGAAGGTGGAGGTGTTGTCGAGTACGAGCCCAATAAATGGAATCGAGAGAATCCCACCCAGGGGTAAAGCAACATCAAAGAAGGTGTTGATCTCGACGGCTTTGTCGTACGAGGAGAGCAGGTATTCGTACTGAGGACGGATGGTTGCGACGAAAAAGTTGATTCGTGTCATCTGAACGACGGTGAAGAGGGTGATGAGGATGAACCATGGAGAGAGAATTTGTTGGGTTATGGTCTTGCCGTGCATTGCGCCCCAAACGCCGGAAATGGCGTTTTTGCGCTCTTCCTGCTTGACCTGCTTGCCTCCATATTTTGATCCCAGGAGATCCGTGATCTCAGAAACGACGGACTGGCGATGTTGCCTCTGCTCATCTCTCAGAAGCGCCGTGTGTTCGTCCAATTGGTCGTCGTAAGTATCGGCATCTACATCTTCGACTTGCTTGACCAGCTCCCCTACTGTCTTGTAGGATGCCTTTGGCATAAGGAATATTTGGACGATAAGGATGAATACAGGTACTACGAGGTAGACAAGGAAGAACTTCTTTGGCCAGAAGGAGCCATTGCTCCACTGGTATAGCATTCGATATACCAGAAAAATCGCGGAGGATGAGTCAAACGCTCCTGTGAGAAGAGCCAAAATAAGACCAGAGTGCTTCGGGAATGTATTCGAGAGCTGGAAAGACGAGATGAAAACAAATGGCCCACCCAAAGCCAGGAACAGATATCCAGGTATGTATGCATCGAAAGACTCCGATGCAAATGCAAAGAGCACAGCTCCAGTCGCGAGCAAAACGCTTCCAATAATACCACAGACTCGAGGACCTAGAGTATCCAATATTGCCCCTATTGGCAAGGCTGCAACATTTGTACCTACAGCTGCAACAGTGAACATTAAGTTCAGATGTATTTCCTGGTCGTAACATGTTCGTACCCCTCGTTCTAACTCGTCTTTTGTACAAAGGTTGCGGTATACGTGCTCTCGAATCAAGATTGGTTTGAGGGCCGCGTACCCGAAAACAATTCCGGCGGCGAAGAGGCAGTAGATCACTGCGATTAGTACCTGCACTGTAGGGAATTTGAGTCAGCTGAGATAATGGCAGTAATTGGAACTTCAGAAACGCACATATCCTCTTGCTCTTCGGAACCTCAAAAGCCCCGACAGTCTCAGTATCCTCCTCCACTTCAGGGCTTCGCCAAGACCCAGGCAACGGACTGAAGCTGAGCTTACGGTCTCTGGGCGAACGTGAGCCAGCCGGCGACCTCCCTCTCTCTGGAGATAGGGTCTCAACAGATGTGACTCTCTGCAAGAGCGACATGGTGCTTAAGTCTCTGTTGAAGTGCAAAAGCAAAAAAAAAAAAAATCCGTAAAATGATGTAGTCTGAAGACCGATAACAATTCAACTAAAA